>Ga0222650_1000534_pt1 | contig 28373 bp, 30 predicted proteins | sample AntAcemetagen367_FD_179820 | JGI IMG/M metagenome (GOLD analysis project Ga0222650, IMG submission 179820) | Saline water microbial communities from Ace Lake, Antarctica - #367 | ecosystem: Environmental > Aquatic > Non-marine Saline and Alkaline > Saline | place: Antarctica: Ace Lake... | reverse complement strand
TACCGAGTACCGTAAATTGCTGGTGGAGTTTTCAGAAGACTGAGGCCGTAGGCAAGTTTATACACAGGCTTCGAGAACCTCAGCCCTAGTGCTTCGAGGGTGATTCAAACCTCGAGGCTCTCGAAAGGTGGGGCTCTTGATCTATGGCTTCGAGAGCCTCAGCTATTATTCCCTGATAGCACAGATTTTAAAAAGGCAATTGAATGTTCTCTGGAAGTATAAACTCATGCGTTACCTCGTTCTCTAAAAAGCTAATGGGAGAGTTGGGTGGTTTTATGATGTCTTTTTTAGTAAGTCCCCAAGGTTTGAAATAGCCCTCCAAAACGGTAGCAAATGTGTCTTCTTTCCACCTATCAAAAACAAACGTTTTTCCATCTGACACAATAGGTAGCGCTTCTATTTCCCATCCCGATTCTGTCTCTTGAATACGATACGTTGGTTTGCAATCTAATAGATAACTTGAGTATTGAAACCGTGCACAGAGCTCCTGAAATTGAATTGGGTGAAGGACAGCATCTCCAATCTTATCCACCAAATACTGATGTTCTTTAACAACGGTTCCATTATCCAATAAACAACCGATAATTCCAAAGCCATTTACGCCAAGAGAAAATATCATGTTCACAGAATCATCTCGATAATTGAGGATGTCTTTCGAATATTTCAAGGGAACAACCGATACACTCCAAGGTCTTAAATCTCCTATGAAAGTTATTGGTGCTATGAACGATTGCAGCATCAAATGAAATAAACCGAGGCGTTCTTTTAAGACGGGAGACATGCTCATTTCTAAGCCTTGAGCTTGTTTTAGCTTCTTCTCAATTACTAAATCATGGTGCAAAATGCCATAAACGATTTTACCCATCCATATAAATAGCTTTTGAGAATCAAATGCTTTTATGGCTTCATATCCTCCTTCGAAAGCTGTTTCTAATTCTTTTTCTAATTCTTCAAATTTTTGTTTAACCGCTGGCGAACAGGGCAAATTGAGATCTTCATAAGAAACCTCGCTCTTTTTATCCATCATTTTGAATTGCTGATTCCGCAATCCGAAACGATCCATCATCCATTCAGGAAAAATAGTTAGTGTTTCTTTCGTGAGTAAATCCTCACCTGATAAAAAGCAAGTGTCATCGTCAAGATGTAAGTTTTCTAGAGGATTGTAAAGTTGTACTGACATATTTGAGTTTATGAAGTTGCACTCATATTTCTAGGACTTCCGTTATTAGAAAGTGATAAGCTCAACTGGGTTCAAAATTATGGAATTATCACCTTTACGAGCCACATGACTTACTGCATTTTGAACTCAGATTTCAAACATATCATTCGCGATAGCACACATTTTATAAATACGTGCTTGATTCCAAGCCTTCATGGCTTCGAGTGCCTCAGCCATTGCAAACCCTGAGGTTCTCGAAGGGCGGTTCTCATAACTCTATGGCTTCGAGTGCCCCAGCCATTGCAAATCCTGAGGTTCTCGAAGGGTGGCTCTCATAACTCTATGGCTTCGAGTGCCTCAGCCATTGCAAATCCTGAGGTTCTCGAAGGGTGGCTCTCATAACTCCATAGCTTCGAGTGCCCCAGCCATTGCAAATCCTGAGGTTCTCGAAGGGTGGTACTCATAACTCCATGGCTTCGAGTGCCCCAGCCATTGCAAATCCTGAGGTTCTCGAAGGGTGGTTCTCATAACTCTATGGCTTCGAGTGCCTCAGCCATTGCAAATCCTGAGGTTCTCGAAGGGTGGTTCTTATAACTCCATGGCTTCGAGTGCCTCAGCCATTGCAAATCCTGAGGTTCTCGAAGGGTGGCTCTCATAACTCCATGGCTTCGAGTGCCCCAGCCATTGCAAACCCTGAGGTTCTCGAAGGGCGGTTCTCATAACTCTATGGCTTCGAGTGCCTCAGCCATTGCAAATCCTGAGGTTCTCGAAGGGTGGTTTTCGCATTGGACAGCCAAGTATTGGGCTATCATCTATAAAACTTTTAGCTTGCCTTTATGAAATTATCATTCCCTTATTCAGTCGCTTTGCTCCTCCCCTTCCTTTTGATATTCGGTTGTGCTGGTGTTGACAAAGCCATCACCGAGAAAGACTATGGCCCAAAAGCGGATTCGCTGGCACAAAAGATTATGCAAGTCACAGGCTATGATGCTTGGCAGGAAACAGCCATTATCGGCTGGACATTCGCTGGAAAAAACAAGCACATTTGGGATCGTGAACGAAAATATTCACGCGTTGAATGGGATGAGTACACCGTCATATTTGATCATACATCTAAGAATGGGAAAGCTTGGAAAGATGGCGAACCAATAGAAGGACAGGAATTAACTGAGCTGATTGATGAGGCATGGAATTCTTGGGCGAATGATTCGTTTTGGCTCAATCCGTTTGAGAAACTGTACGATGAGGGCACCGAACGAGCCTACGTAAAAACAGCCGAGGGAAATGATGCCTTGCTAATCACCTACACTTCTGGAGGTAACACCCCAGGAGATTCTTACCTCTGGATTACAGATGAAACAGGGCTTCCGATTGCAGTAAAAATGTGGGTTTCCATCATTCCTATAAAAGGCGTAAAGTTTAGCTGGGAAGAGTGGCAAACACTTGAAACTGGAGCTAAAACAGCGGGGCTGCACCAATTCAGTTTTTTAAAGCTGCGCGTTACTGATGTAAAAGCTGCTTCGACCGTAAGCGAGTTCTCGGATGAAGACCCGTTTGCAAGTCTATAATTTCATAATTGAAGAACTCCTCCTAAAGTTCTACTACCTTTACAGCGTCTTCGGTTTATGGTGAACTGTCGACAAGCTTGAGAAGCCGCAGAAACCCCTCACAGGTGGAGCGGCTTCTTGTGTATAAGACTTTTTCGTAACACAACTAGGAAAATCACGTAACGCTCTCACCATTAACATAAAGGGGCATCGTAATGAAAATCCGGACCATCGTAAAACCGATAATCATTTTAGTTGAGAACTATAAGCTTGATGATCTTCTCCGAAACAACGAGTTATTGATGGTTTGTGCGGATGATTTTAATGATGAAGACTGTGATCGTTATTTAGCTGAAGCAGAAGCTCAAGTGCTGTTGATTACAGAACAGGAGAAACTTAGAAAGAGAATCTTCTACATTCTTGTGGAAAGCATGCAGAATATTAGCCGCCATAAGGCAACAGTTCATGTTCCTACGGATGGTTCGAAACCGATTTTGCTTATTGGTAAACATGGTAGCAAACCGTATATCCTCACGGCTAATCCCATAGAATCGAGTAAGACTGATGAGTTGCAAGAGCACATCGACCTCATTAACACAACTGGGGTTGGTGAGTTGAGACAGATTTATAGAGACACCTTAAACCAAGGTGTGATGAGCAAAGTAGGCGGTGCTAACCTTGGTCTTATTGACATTGCAAGAAAAGCGGGTGGTCAAATGCAGTACGGTTTCGAGAAAATTGATGATGAGCACTCTTACTTTATTCTCAAATCAACATTGGCGTAGATGTATAAAACGTGTAAGAGTGTACTACAGCTGATCTACAATCTGCCTGAATACATGGCGCCATCGAACCCGCTCAGCTATAACCTTATCGTCTCTATTGGCCATTAATACAATAACGATGTTCTTCTCTGGATGAACATAAATATGCTGCTTGTACATGCCATCGGCCATGTAATCTCCATAGGCTTTTTCACCAATATGCCAGTTGTAGTTGTACCCAAATCCGCTACCACCTGTAGTATCGCGGCTTACTGATTTTTCCACCCACTTTTCTGGAACAATTTGTTCTCCGTTCCAGTTTCCGTTGTTCAGGTAAAGCCTACCAAATTTGGCATAATCTAAAGCCGTTGCTCCCATACAGCAAAAGGTTTTGTCCTCACCGTTTTTATCAGTCGTCCACATAGCATCTGAACACATATTTATGGGTTTCCAAATTTTATCTGATAAATATTCGGACGGTTTCTTTCCGGTTGCACGATGGAGTATCATTCCTAAAAGTTGCACATCCAAATTGATGTATTCCTGATACGTACCTGGTTCATGTTCGAACTCCACATGTTTCAATGTTCGTGTTACATCATTGCCGTAATACAGTTCTGCATCTATAACCAATTTGTTTTTAAATCCAGAAGTCATGTTGAGTAAATGTTCAACCTCAAGTTTCTCTGACATGGGGATTCCCTTCAATTCAGGAATGTAATCGACAACCTTATCATTAACACTTTTAATCTTGCCTTCTTCGATGGCAATGCCAATCATTGCCGAGGTAAACGATTTGGCAACTGAGTAAGATGCATTTACATCAGCAGCAGATGTTTTTTCTCCGTAGAAGTCATAAAGCAATGTATCGTTCCGGATGATGAGCATACTACGAATCGGCCGAGATTCATTCAACGCATCCAGCGTAACGAAATACGGATTCCCGCTACTCCAATCAGTTACTTTCAGGTTTTGGACAATCCCGTTTACATCAGTTTGAAACTGAAAACAAGCCTCTCCTGCCACAATTTCCGAGGATGGAAAACGATTGAGGTCCTTTTTGTCTGGATAGCCAAGAAACACTCCACGCATCAAAGCGCAGCCAGAAAGTGATAGAGAAAACAGCACGAAAAGGAAGCTGGAAAGTTTCACTTTAGGAATAACGCTCTTGTTGATGGTCATTTGGCTAAATTATAGCTTTGAGCTCTTACCAATAAACTGGTCCCTTGCCTAAGTACTTCTCTATAATAGGCAGGTAATATCCCTTGATATCTTCCAACGTGTACGTCTCTGGGCGCTTGGTGTAAAGGTCGTACTGATTGAAATCCTTAACCCAATCTAAGTACGGCTTCTCCTCTTCTGCCATAATATTCATGTAAGAACCACCTGTGTGCCAAGGGTAAAAACTGTGGTAGCGTATCATGGTCATCCCTTCTTTAGGAATGGTGTTTTCTTTATGATTTGAAAGCACTTGAAAAAAGTATTCGTCATGCCCCCACGCTTTTAATGCATTATCTAATCCGTAGCCGTGGGTATACATACCTAGCTCGGTATTATAACGTGTGTCCTGCATATCTGGGTTGGCATCATTAAACTCAGAATAAACCAAGGTTTCTGGGAACTTGCAGCCAACAAGGAAAATATCTCCAACCAATCCCCATTGCTCGTTCATACTGGTTCCGTCTTCGTCTTCTCCCCACAAAAACATACACTTACCAAGGTCGTGGATAAGTCCTACCAATTGCATCCAATCTGGTCTGTTATCAGCACGCATTCCTTCTGCTGTCTGTATAAGATGATGCAAATTAGGAAGGTTCATGTCTGGGTCGCTGAGGTCTACAAACACATTCAGCTTTTCCATGGTATCCCAAATGTGCATGGGCTTTTCAAAGGCGAGGTGCTTTAACCGCATACGCTGCACATAATCAACCGTTTGGTTGGTGCGCATCTTACGGTAGTTCTCTCTCACTGTGGCAATGGTTTCGCCTTCTTCGTAATTCCGAAAGTTGGTGGCTTTGGGTGTAGTTTCCATTGCACAAATGTAATGGGTTGTACGTCTAGATTCCATGATTATCTACCTTTACACCATGCTTAAGCACACCGCTGATATTAGAACACTTGCCGTAGTTGCTCTCTATTTCACCTGCTCCGTTCTTGCTTGGATTTACTTCCCGTCTGAATGGTATTTGAGACTGCCAATTGTGGCTGTATTGGCTGTCCTTTCTTTCCTCTGTGCGGTAACGGTTCATAATACCATCCATCATCCCATTTTTAAAAGCAAGGGGATGAATAAGCTGTTTCAGATTGTGATGTCATTTACCTACGGGCATTCGGTAAGCGCCTATGTTTCGGGGCACAACTTTAGCCACCATCAGCACACACAAAAAGCGATGGATCGTATTCGCACTACCAAATTGCGCTACAAATGGAATTTCCTTAACCAATTCTTGTTTTTCTTCCATCATGCCCCTGGCATTATGAAGGACGAAAACGCCTTTGCCAAGCGTATGCTGAAGGAGAAACCGCAATGGTTTTACCAGTATGCAATGGAAATGGCAATTGTGCAGGGCGTAAAGTTTGGCCTCTTGTTCTACAATTGGGAATTGGCGCTGTTGCTCATCTTCGTTCCACATCTTTATGCCGCTTGGGGAATTGTAGGAACCAACTTTTGGCAGCACGATGGTTGCGATGAGAATCACCCCTATAACCATTCTAGGAATTTCATTGGACCGGTGATTAATTTTCTCGCCTTCAACAATGGATACCATACAGTTCATCACGAACGGCCCGACCTGCATTGGAGTTTATTACCCGCTTATCATGCTGAGCATATCAGCCCACATATCCATCCTAATTTAGAACAGAAAAACTTGTTTTTGTATTTATGGAGAACTTGTATTTGGCCGGGCAAACGATTGGATTACTTAGGGAATCCTATGGTTTTTGATGATGCTATGGAACATGAAGATTGGATTCCGAGTGCTGATATTGAAGCGAATAAGTACCAGTTGGGAGCTGAGGTATGAACAAACAGTTTCTGATTCTAATACTTTTTGCGCTAGTACTTTCGGCCTGCACACAAGATGGAGAAATTCCAGAATACGATTGCAATGAATGGACAACGGTTTGTGCAGACACATCAGTAACCATTGACCCAACCAAAAGCAATAGAAAGGTTTTAATTATTGGCATCGATGGATTTAGAGCTGACGCGATGCAAGAAGCTATTTCGCCATTTATGTTCCAATTGGCACAAAACCCAAACACGTATTTCACAAATCAAAATCACGTTCAAGAACTAACCTTCAGCGGGCCAAACTGGGGTAGTTTGTGCACAGGAGTTGATTTATGCAAGCACAACATTACTTCAAACGATTTTGAGGACAATACCCTTAATGTGTTTCCACATTTCTTCAAGTATGTAGAACAAGCTAACCCACAGAAGAACACCGTTTCAATAGTGAATTGGACTCCTATAAATGAGGAATTAGCAACACCTTTTGCCAATTACGCCCCAACGGAAAGCATGGATGACCATGATGTGTTTCTAATAGCCAAAAACGCTCTCGTTCAGGGTGTGCCAATGAACCCTGATGTCATCTTCCTTCAATTTGATGAACTGGATGGTGACGGCCATGAGTATGGATTCAATCCCAATGTTCCTGAATACGCCAATTACGTAACTACGTTAGATGGCTACATAGATAGTTTGGTTAGCATTATTGAGGAAAAAAGACTGAATGGTGAGGAGTGGTTAATCTGTATTATTTCGGACCACGGAGGTGATGGGAAAGGTCATAGTGGTAAGTACGATAACGAAAACGTTCGGCATACCATTATGTATATGAATTCGCCTAACGAAAACTTTAAGCAATGGTACACGAGTTCTCAAACAGATCTTGCTCCTACTGTTTTGGATTATCTGGGAATAGAAAGCGAAGAATTCAACTGTAAGACAGATGGAGTTTCCGTAATCTTGGACTAAGACTTCTTGACGTTCTTGTCCATCTCAGGCCCATTCACAATCAAAAGACTCATCCAAACGGCAATACTGAAGTAGAGCGACATCCAAACAAATTCGTATTGCCAATCTGCGTGTGCATAGGTTTGTCGCCAAACAGTTGCAACCTGATGAAATCCCTCGGCAAGTGTAGCGTACACCTTTCCATCTGCCTCATTGGCCATCCAATTATTTACATAAGCAGGAACATCAACAGTAACCATGTAAATCACATATCCGAAAGCGGAAACTATACCTGCCGTGAGGAAATTCCGTTGTTGACCAAGGTAAAGCGGACGAGATTTAACAAAAGCCATAAGCGTTAAAGCCGCAGCTAAAGCCCAAAGACTTTCTTCCACAACGGTGCCGAAGAAGTTGGTTGTAGTGCAAGCATACCAAGAAAAACACTCGGCAACGACAATCATCGGCACAATAACCTTAGAAACCCAAGTGGCAGTTTTATTACCTGTGCTCTTCCCTATTTCATGCAGAATAAAGGCCCACTGCGCTACGAAAGCTAACTCGGCAATGGTGGCAACCGTACGTCCAATAGCAATGGCAGAAATCCAATGGTCAACCAATACAATTCTTCTTACGTCTCCTCTTGGAAGAATAGATCTAAACCCACAGCCAATGGTGTAAATACTAGCTAGTAAGAGTTGATATTTCCTAACTCCTTGAACCAGTTGGCTCATGTTTGGTAGTTTCCTTAGAAGCATTTTTCGGGCGATGAAAAGCATAACCAAGTTGAATACGGCTATTGCTGACATACCGCCCCACCAAACGGCTACGGATGTTGGTATTTGGCTAAAATCAAGCATTCTTAAAGTTTGGGTTTGAAGCTAAAACCTTAGAACGAATTACATCTGTTTTCCAGCCTTTGCCATTTAACCAAGAAACGAGTGAATCACGGTTTTTCCGATTCGCGTCAATCTGGTGTGTTTCCATGGTGATAAAAGCAATGCTATCAAGCAATTCTGAGCTCAAGCAAAAAAGGATGTCGTACTCAGCACCTTCACAATCTAGCTTCAAAATATGGACTCCTTTCAGCCCATTTTCAACCATTAATTTCTCAAGCGTTTGAGATTTAACCTTTATGGAATGACTGCTCTTATCTAAACCGTACATACTTGCAGATGTGCTGAACGAATCGGCCTCATCAAACTGAATTTCCAATGGTTCATTTTTATCAGAAAGAACGCCTTCAATTATGCTCCAATCGAATTGGTTGTTGCGTTCCTTATTTCGCTTCAGCAATTCCAAGTTATTTGGAATTGGTTCAACCGAAAAAACACGGGCTTTTGGAAATCGAGTAAACGTGAAAGCAGACAGATAACCAACATTGGCACCAACATCAATAACGATTGGTTCTGTGCTAAAACCAAGAACCCGATTTTGTATTCCGTCAAACTTATAATCGTCTGTAAAAAAGACCTCTTTGGCGGTATGCATCATCCTATCTGGGACTTCAACTGAAACGCCATTATGGCTTTCTAAAATGAATGGATGCTGTTTAGCTATTCCCCATTTATGAAGAAGGTACGCGGGGAAATTCCGCACGTTTTTAATCATTCCAAAAATTCGACTCATCTTAACGAAAAACCCAGTAAAGAGCGATTGTAGCGGCTATGATTAAACCACTCCACAGTTTTAAGCTAAAAGGCAACTTGATATCGTAATCATACTTCACCGGAATTACAACTGGTTCTTTCTGTGGATATTTTAATGTGACAACTGTGATGAAGATGCTGATAAGTACAAACGTTATCATCATGTAATGTAGAAAGGCAATTTTACCATCTTCTGGAAGCACCAAACTATCAATGGCTAGCAACGTTCCATAAATAGGGATGTTCAATAATATGCCTCCAATAATTGCTTTTGCAGGCACTTTTTTCCATAAAAGCCCGAACATAAAAGCCGCCAAGATACCTGGCTGTATCAAGCCAGAGAACTTCTGAATGTAATCGTACAGACTATCGAAACTACCTACTATTGGAGCCCATAAGCAACCGAAAATCACCAAAACAATGGTGGTAATTCTCCCAACTTTCACCAAGTCTTTTTGAGAAGTGTCTTTGGCGTAAAAGGGAACAAAAATGTCCATCGTGAAAATGGTACTGCACGAATTTAAAAGAGAGTCAATTGTACTCATGACAGCTCCAAATATGGCGGCCATCATTAAACCAAAAAGGCCAGACGGTAGGATCTGCTTTAACAAATAAGCATACGCCTCATCTTGTTTAACACCCTCAGCAAGCATAACATCCCCGTATAAGTAGTAGGCCATTATCCCTGGAAAAACAACAATAAAAGGAATGAGAAGCTTGATGGTTGCTCCGAATAGTATTCCTTTTTGTCCCTCTCGTAGATCTTTAGCCGCTAGCGTCCTTTGGGTGATAAATTGGTTCAATCCCCAATAGTAGATATTGGGAATCCACATTCCGCCAATGAATACCGCCACCCAAGGAAGTTCGGGATGATTGGCTGGTAAGACTGTATGAAGTCTGTCTTTAGCGACTTCGAAAAATGAGGTTATTCCAACATTAATATTGTCTAGTCTACTCGGCTCTATTTCCGTTAGCAGGTCTTGTCCAAACCGAATACCAAATGCTTCGAAACCTAAGACTGTAACCACCACTCCACCGATAAGCAACGTAGTGGCTTGAATTAAATCTGACCAAACCACCGCTTTTAAACCACCATATACAGTATAAGCTCCCGCAATTCCACCAATAATCCAAATTCCTAGAACCTTATCTAAACCAAAAATGGTGTGAAGAGCCAAAGCCCCTGAGTATAGCACCGTTGCCAACGTAACCAACACAAAAAACACGATTACCAGAACCGCCATTAATGTTCTTGCATTTCGATTAAAACGATACTCCAAAAATTCAGGTATCGTGTAGATTCCAGCTCTTAAAAAACGAGGCAAAAAGAAAACTGCTACAAATACCAATGTAACAGCCGCAATCCATTCGTAACTGGCAATTGCCAGCCCAACAGAGCTAAATCCTTTTCCGGACATACCTACAAAATGCTCAGACGAAATATTTGACGCTATAAGAGAAAGACCGATAAGCCACCAAGTCAGCCCTCTTCCGGCAAGAAAGTAATCCTCGGATGTTTCCTCCTTTCGACCTGCGTACAGTGAAACTCCAATTACAAGTACGATAAACGAAATAAACGTGACTAAATCGATTGTGCTAAACTCCATAGATTGTGATTTTGGACTCACGAATCTACGATTTGAACCAATATCAGAGCATCTTAATCCGCTCCATATCAGCTGCACTCACTTCAACAGCAATCTCGTTTCGTCTATTAACTAATTGAAATGGTGGGTTGTAGCCCATATACCATGGTGCAGATTGGGGCTCAATTCCCATTGTTTCCAATGCTTTCATTAGTAGGTCTGAATTTTGCTTAATCTTTTCATCATCAGACCAGCCACCAAACCGAAGAGCAACCACATATTTCTCTCCAGATTCACTAAACTTAATTCCTCTATCGTTGGGTTTTGGCAAACCGTCTAACGCCATATTTGACGGCATTACGAAACTCATTTCCGAACCTTTTTCATCCAACGTCATGTGAACGGGCGAAGTCATTGGAATAGATTGGCTGTCTTCATTACCACCAAAAATGTACCCCGCCAGCACTCTAAAATGCTGATTGGATGAGCTTTTATAGTCGGATGACGAACCCGATACTGTAGCCATTACAGCCTTGGGATAGTACCTCGCTTCAATGATGTCATTCTTCCAAATAACATCATAAGTTTGTTGTTCAGTCTTTGCCAAATCATTCACTACGTAAGCTTGTGTAGCGGTAAATATTACCACCAAAGCCACCACTGTAATTATTAGATATTTCATAGCCAAGTAACAGAAAACGAGGCGTGTGGTTCATTTTATTTGCCAGTTCAACTTTTTCGCGAAACGGTTGTTGAGAATGTAATGCGACCAAAAACGAAGACAATACTTAAAGTATCAGCGCTTGAGAAGTATTACGGTGATTTCCATGCTCTGAAAGGTGTTGATATGGTAGTCAAATCAGGAGAGATATTTGGACTCCTTGGCCCGAATGGTGCGGGTAAAACCACCATGCTAAGAGTGTTGGTAGGATTAATAAGACCAACATCTGGAACCGTTGAATATTTCGAGAATATAGGACTGAAGGATATAGGAAAAGTGTTGCCGCGAATTGGCTGCATTATCGAAGAGCCAAAGTTCTATCCATATTTAACTGGATTGACCAACCTGAAAGTTGCCGCCAAGTATTTTCCAAATAAAATTGGGGATGATAGAGTCAACGAAATGATTCAATTAGTTGGTTTAACAGGCCGTGAACGCGATAAAGTTTCAACCTACTCTCAGGGAATGCGGCAACGTTTAGGAATTGCCCAAGCAATGCTAAATGACCCAGATTTGATTTTCCTTGATGAACCTACCAATGGACTTGACCCGAAGGGAATAATTGAACTCAGACAGTTGATTCTACGTCTTAAAGAGGAATTTGGAAAAACAGTGATTATCTCATCACACATCTTATCTGAGATTGAAGAAATGGCCGACAGCATGGCCATTATCAACAAAGGAGTTTGTGTTTCGCAAGGCTCGGTTTCTGAATTGCTTGCCAAAAACACGGTTACCGTAAGTATAGAAACAGACGACCAAGAAGCTGCGAAAGTTGTTCTCTTGAGCCTCAACTACAAGCCAATTAAAGACCAAAACACATTGGTGTTTCAGGCAGAATTAAACGAAATACCTAAAGTGGTTGACAAGCTAATTCTTGCTGAAAGGAAAATTTACAGATTGGATCATAGACGAAAACTGGAAGATTACTTCCTAAAGCTTACAGCGGCATGATTCGAATTCTACAGGCAGAGATTCTCAAAGCATTTGCTCGACCGAGAAGTTACATCGGTCTAGGGTCTATAATTGCGTTGGTTGCACTCATAGATATATCCTTCTACTTCACTGGGGAAGAATACATAGGGCTGCTCTTTCAAAGTTTCGATCAAGTCTTTTCTCTGGAAGGAGTCCTCATAAATGGCAATCTCATTTGTTTCATTATTCTGCAAACGCTCATTATTCAACTTCCATTATTGGTTGCTTTAGTTACTGGAGACCTCATCTCCGGAGAGTCAGCCATGGGAACGCTCCGTTATGCACTAACGAAACCTATTAGCCGTTTTAAATTCATCACATATAAATGGATTACAGCAATGCTTTATGTGCTGGTAATTCTTGTATTGCTTGGAATTTTCGCCTACTTCCTATCTCTGGTAATTTTTGGTGATGGAGATTTGCTTGTGCTTAACGCGGATGGCCTGGTTATACTAAGAAGTGCAGACCTCTTCTGGCGTTTTATGGCATCGTTCGTTTTCGCATTCATCAGCCTTACCACGGTAGCTTCGCTATCGCTCATGTTCTCAGCCTTCTCAGACAACAGCGTTGGCCCAATTGTACTGACAATGGTTGTCATCATCGTATCCACGGTAATTAGCAGTTTCGAGATGAGTTTTTTCGATCCAATAATGCCATTCCTCTTCACTAATCACATGCATTTATGGAGACGCCTTTTCTCCGACCCAATTCCAACCGTTGAGATTTTGCAATCGGCTGGAGTTCTCTTTCTGCACACAGCAGCATTCTTCGGAATTACACAATACCACTTTAATCGCAAAGACATTTTTCAATGAAACGACTCTTTATTTCTGCATTCATTATTGCTTTTTCGCTCAACGCGATTGGTCAGGATGCCAATGCAATCCTTAGTGAGGTAAGAAGCAAATTCGCCCAATTGAATGACCTTAGGTGTGATGTTGAGATGGAATTTGACATCCCTGGTGTAGCAATGGACAAGATTTCTGGCAAGATGATTTACAAGAAACCAGATAAATTCCGTGTTAAAACGAAAGGATTAATCTTCCTTCCAAAGCAAAATCCATTCTCACAATTAGAGATTTTAGACGACCCAACGGCCTACATGGCGGTTGCTGCTGGAACTGCCCTTTCTAACGGAATTAACTGCAACATTATTAATGTGATTCCTACCAACGGAGGCGAATTGGTTCTTATGAAATTGCTAATTGGAATTGACGATGGTAGAATTCACGAATCTGAATTAACCCTTAAGCGCGAAGGCACGGTACAATACTTCAATACCTATGCTTTGGCAAAAGATTTTATTCCGGCTGTGATGGAGTTTAAAGCGGATTTTAAGCGTTTTAAGATGCCCAAAGTCATTACTGGAGATTTTAATAGCAAGCCCGTCCGAGAAGAAGAAGGTCAAAGCAAGTATGAAAGCGGTCGGGTAAAAATGACCATCTCAAACTTAGAATTGAACCGAAAAGTGAAGGACACTGAATTTATAGACGAAGACTCATGAAAAACATACTTGTAATAGGAGGTTCATCTGGAATTGGAAAAGCCATTGTAGAAAAACTCCTCAGCCGGAACGAAGTGGTGCATGCCACTTACAATCAAAACCCTATTGATGAAGTTAACTGTCATCATTTAGATGTTACGCAAGACGAACTCAATTTGGATTTTGTGCCTGAGGAACTTCATGGCTTGGTTTATTGTCCAGGAAGCATCAATCTCAAACCTTTCCACAGAATAAAACCGGAAGAGTTTGCTGCTGACTTGCAGTTGCAAACAATTGGTGCAATCCGAGTCATTCAAGCAGTGCTACCAAAGCTAAAAGCTGGTAAAGGTTCCATTGTATTGTTCTCTACCGTTGCTGTTCAGCAAGGATTCAATTTCCATGCTCAAGTAGCCGTTTCTAAAGGAGCCATAGAAGGGTTAACACGCTCATTGGCTGCGGAATTTGCTCCAACTATCCGAGTAAATTGTATTGCGCCATCATTAACGGATACGCCTTTAGCTGGAAAATTACTTAGCAGCGACCAAAAACGGGAAGCAAACGCAGAACGGCATCCACTCAAACGAATTGGAACCAGCGAGGATATTGCCAATGCGGCAGCCTATCTCCTATCCGATGATAGTTCTTGGGTTACAGGTCAAATTTTAAAAATAGACGGAGGAATGTCTTCCATAAAAGGATAAATCATGTTCGGAATATTCAAAAAGAAAACAGAAAAAGAGAAGCTAACTTCTCGGTACAATAAGCTGATGAAAGAGGCTTACGAATTATCTAAAATAAACCGAACTGCCAGCGATAGTAAATACGTGCAGGCAGATGCGGTTCAGAAAAAACTAGATAGCTTGCCATAGCCGCTTAATCGCGAAAAAATGGCCTTATGAAAGTTCTTCTAACTGGTGCAACTGGGTATATAGGGAAAAGACTGCTTCCGGTTCTTCTTGATGCGGGGCATACCGTGGTATGTGCCGTAAGAGACAAGGATAGATTTCCGAAGACGGGTATTTATGCAAACCCTCGTATTAGTATTCTAGAGGTAGACTTTTTAGAAGATAATACTGAAATGCCAATAGACGCTGATATTGAAGCAGCATACTATTTAGTGCATTCAATGAGTGCTAGTACTTCAGACTTTGAAACGCTTGAAGCAAACTCTGCTGAAAACTTTGTTGGGTTGGTAAAGCGGACTGCTTGTAAGCAGATTATCTACTTAGGTGGCATTGCCAATAACGAAGAGCTTTCGAAGCATCTTTCATCAAGACAACGAGTCGAACAGATTCTCAAAACAAGTAAAAGTGCAGTAACAGCACTTAAGGCAGGAATTATTGTTGGATCAGGTAGCGCTTCTTTTGAGATAATGCGGGATTTAGTTGAGAAACTGCCCGTAATGGTTACTCCCCAGTGGTTGAACACTAAAAGCCATCCAATTGCAATTAGAAATGTATTGCAGTTCCTAAATGGCGTTCTTGGTAGAGAAGATACTTACAATAAGTCGTTTGATATTGCTGGACCAGAAGTACTCACCTACAAACAGATGTTGCTCCAGTTTTCTGAGGTACGAGATTTGAATAGATACATATTTACGGTTCCCGTGATGACTCCGCGTGTCTCATCCTATTGGCTTTATTTCGTAACATCAACCTCGTACAAACTGGCCGTTAATTTGGTTGATAGTATGAAAATTGAAGTCATCGCTAAACCAAACGATCTTGCCCAAAAGCTGAATATTAAACTTATCAAATATCAAGATGCAGTAGAAATGGCTTTTCAACGCATTGAACAGAATAATGTGGTTTCTAGCTGGAAAGATGCGTTGGCGTCCAGTTTCGATGAAAACACCCTCAGGACATACATCAACGTTCCTTCTAACGGATGCTTTGTAGACGATAGAAAAGCTGTGTTTACACGAAATGCAGAAGAAATACAAGAAAATATTTGGGCGATTGGTGGAGAAAGAGGTTGGTACTACGGCAATTTGTTGTGGCGCATACGCGGTTTTACGGATAAGCTATTTGGTGGAGTTGGACTGAGACGCGGCAGACGGAGCCCTACTGACATCGTAGCTGGCGAAACGATTGACTTTTGGCGAGTTCTACTTGCTGATAAAGAAGAAGGTCGACTCCTACTCTACGCTGAAATGAAGTTGCCGGGTGAGGCTTGGTTGGAATTAAAAATTGAGACCAATGGAGAACAAACTTCTCTCAGACAAACAGCCACATTCCGACCTAAAGGATTACTTGGCCGTCTTTATTGGTACAGCGTTCTCCCCTTTCACTTCTTTGTTTTCGAAGGAATGCTGAGGAATATTCTCAAATTCAGGGTATAAAAAAAACCGCCTCCATTTCTGGAGACGGTTTCAAACTTTATTCAGAATCTGCCAATTATTCAGGCAACACTACAGAATCAATAGCGTGAATAATTCCGTTTGACGCTTTTACATCTGCAATTACAACTGTTGAAGTGTTTCCAGCTCCATCTGTAAGAATCACATTCTTTCCTTTCAAAGAAGCTGTTAACGTTCCACCTTGAACCGTTTCTATAACGAATTTTCCTTTGTTCTTTTTGATTGCTTCAACAACCGCAGCAGCGTTAAACTCTCCGGCTACAACGTGGTATGTTAGTACAGCAACTAGTTGGTCTTTCGCATCTGGATCTAATAAACCCTCTACGGTTCCTTCTGGCAATTTGTCGAAAGCAGCATTTGTAGGTGCAAATACAGTAAACGGACCTTCACTATTTAATGTTTCTACCAAACCGGCAGCTTTAACAGCAGCAACCAACGTGCTAAAATCTTTGTTTGCAGCGGCTACACCAACAATTGTTTTTTCGTCACCACCATTTCCACCATTGTTCGCAAAAACAGCAGTTCCAGAGATGGCTACGGTCATTAAGGCAATAATTACTTTTTTCATAATTTTTATTTAAGTGTTTAGTTGAGTTAGAAACACGCGTGCATCCTTTTTGTTTAGCTTCTTGTGTTTATTAAACATTTTTTCAAGTTGTCATGTTGTGTATACCAATAATCACCATTACCAACTTTATAATAGAATGAAACGTTCAGACCAGTTTTTCTTTGTGTCAGCCTTTTTATCCTTCCTGTTTTCCATTTACTTATGGTTTACGGGTCAGCGACTAGAAGGAATATTTGTAGGTATATGGGTGCCATCTATACTCAGCGCAGCCATTCTCATCAAACAAATCATCAACCAAAACAAACAGAACCAATGATCTCCAATACTTTCATCTTCATTTTTGGTACAGCCATGTTTAGTATTTGGGGCATTGCTTCGTATTTAGAAATGAAGAAAATAAACGACAACCCAGAAGACTTCCGCTAATTCAGTTGAACTACAACCCGTTGTTTCTGCCCATAGAGAATAGAAGGCCAATTTAAATGGGAATGAGGTTTACGATACTTTCGTACTGTAATACACGAAGTTTATCACCTAATTCATTTGAGGAGGATGCCTTATGCGGTTTTAGCAAGTTCCTTTGAAACTGTCCGTTTAGCACGGATTAGATTCGAGGAAAATGTTAAACGTAATTTTTTCAACTCAAGGCAAATAATTAAACAACATGGAAGTAGAACTTGTATCTGAACTAACGGGACTGGATGGATCGGTATACAGCTTGGAAAAAGCTGGAAATTCAAACCGATTCTATTCTGGAAGTAACGATCAAATTGTTGTAGAGTGGGATTTGGAGCAAATGCAGCCGGTAAAAGCGGTTGCTAGTCTTCCAAGTCGTTCTTATGCATTGAAGTATATTCCTGAGCACAACCTGCTCATAGTGGGGAATTACTCTGGCGGAATGCACGTAATCGACCTAGAAGCAGGAAAGGAAATTCGACTCTTTCAACTTCATAAGCAAACAATTTTCAACATTGAATATGATAAAAAACGAAAAAGGATAATTAGCCTTAGTGCCGATGGCAGTTACGCAGTTTGGAGTCTTCCAGATTTCCAACTACTCCAACATGAATTTCTTACGCATTTAAAAGTTCGTTGCGTAGCGTTTAGGGCTAATAAAAATGAAATGGCCATAGGCTGTGGCGATGGAACAATTCGCATCATTCATACAGAAACGTTCGAACAAATAGCTAAGCTAGAAGGACATGAGACGGACTACTCGGTCAATTGTTTAGCGTTTACACCTGATGGCAAACAACTCATTTCTGGAAGTAGAGACGCGCGCACCAACTTCTGGGATGTTGCAAATGGCTATGAACTAACCAATCGCATTCCGGCCCACAACTATGCCATTTACAGCATCGTTTTTCATCCGAGCAAACCAATTTACGCTACAGGAAGCATGGATAAAACCATTCGTATTTGGGAGCTTGGAAAAATGAGACCCGTACAAACCATTGATTTAAGCATTGGTGGACACACCAATTCTGTAAACAAATTATTGTGGTCAGACTTTAACGATTACCTCATTTCTACGGGAGACGACCGATCCATTAAGGTTTGGAAAATTGAGCTTTGAGCACGCACCTTCAGAATATCAACCTCCGAAGAATTGAATGGGCTATTTCTAGTCCAGATTTAATGGATTACCCATTTTGCGCGAACTATTTCAGAGATGACGCTCACAGAGATTCGGTGAATGAACTACTGGCTGAACTAGATGCAAATTCAGAAGCAGTTCATGCTCATTTTGATGGTCTCAGGCATATGCCAATGGGAAAGTATTTTGAGCAACTACTACTTTATATGCTCAATATAGATCCACGATTTGAAGTCCTCCTTGCCAATCATCAAATTATAGAGAACAAAACGACCATCGGTGAAATAGACATTATTCTTAAAGACCTTAAATCGAATACTGTTGAGCATTGGGAAATTTCTCTCAAGTATTACCTACAAAGCCAGCTAACTACAGAACAACAAATGATGCTAGGCCCTGGCGCTAAGGATAACATGGATCGAAAAGTGAGAAAGCTAATAGACCATCAGATGAAGCTTTCCCAACATCCATCAATCAAGTATTTAATCGAAACCGAAAACATAGAGTCTAAGTTGTTCATGAAAGGGCAACTCTTCTACCATCTTGGACAAAATGAGATAATTGCTCTTCATGTAAATCCACGTTCAGAAACGGGTTATTGGTGTTTTCATTCGGGCCTAAAAACCATGCTTAATAAAAAGCATAAGTATCTAATTATCAACAAACCAAACTGGATTGAAAAACAATTACTTGAATCAGATACTGAGCTAGATTCGCTTAGTGAAATCACCAATAAAATCAACGTTTATTTCAATACTGAAAGCAAAGCTTTATTGCTAGTAGGGCTTTCTGAAACACCTAATGGTTGGGAAGAACAAACCCGTGGATTTGTTGTGGCTGACGGTTGGCCAACCGTCACGCCTAGTAACTGATAGTTATTTTTGATGCTAATAATTCAATCTCTCCCAAATGTATTAGCACTTCTGCCTTTTAGTGCATTTCAAGATTAAAGTGCCCTCTAGTTTTGCAAACTAAAAACTCAGAATATGCAAAACAAAGAAATTATTTTAGTAACAGGAGCTTCTTCTGGAATGGGAAGAGAAACGGCAATAAAACTAGCAAAAGAAGGCTATATCGTTTATGCAGCAGCCCGAAGATTAGACAAATTAAATGAATTGAAGGAATATGGATGCATTCCCATTCAGATGGATATTGCTAAGGAACAAGAAATAGAGGATGCAGTAAATAAAATCAATAAAGAACAGGGTGGCATTGATGTCTTATTTAATAATGCAGGGATAGCGGTACAAGGTTCTTTAGAAGAAACCGATATTGATGATGCAAAAAAACAATTTGAAGTCAATATTTTTGGCTTGGCAAGATTGACGCAATTAGTAATTCCTTATATGCGAAATAAAGGTGCTGGAAAAATAATAAATACGTCATCTATTGCCGGAAAAGTTCACGGTCCTATAAGCTCTTGGTATGTTGCTTCTAAGCACGCGGTAGAAGGCTTGTCTAGTTCGTTGCGTGTAGAGTTGCAGCCTTTTGGGATCCAGGTAATTCTAATAAGACCAGGTGCTATAAGTTCAGAGCTTATAAGTACGTATGTAGATAGTATGGTTAAGCGTTCTGGAAACGGCCCTTATGCCGAAATGACAAAAACATTGGTAGAATGGTCAAAATCTAGAGACAATAACCCAAAGTATTCATCACCACCGTCAGTTATTGCAGATACTGTTTATAAAATTATAAAAAGTAAAAAACCTAAAACAAGCTATGAAGTTGGTAAAACTTCGAAACAGATGATTTGGTCAAGAAAATTATTATCGGACAGAGTGCTTGACAAAATGATGCTTAACTTTTTAAAATCATAACCAGAACAAGGAACATGAAATTAGTAGAATATAGCGTCCACTGGGCGAAGGGTGAGAGTTTTGAAGGTATGTGTATCGCTATTGCTGGTGTACTTACGTTAATCTGTTCGTTACTAATTTGGAAATTTGGCACCACTGTAAACGCAAAATCCTTGCTTGCTCCTACATTTATTTTGGGTTTGCTTTTTAGCACAATGGGGAGTTTTATGCTGTATTCTAATAACAAACGTGTTACCGAATTTCAACAGGCTTATCAAACAGATTCAGAGTCGTTTATTCAACATGAAAAAAAGCGGGTCGAAGATTTTCAGTTTATGTACCCTACATCATTGGCAATTACTGCCGTATGTTTTCTTTTTACGATTCTCGCATTTGTGTATTCTAAAAACCCTACGTTTCACTCTGTTGGAATAGTTTTGGCTGTTTTTGGTCTCTCACTAATTATTATTGATTTCTTTTCAAAAAAAAGAGCTAAAATTTACTATGAACAGATTCTTAATAATCTATAATGAAGGACATTTTGCACATAAAAAGTATAAGCGAGATGCACCAATTATTAGATATTGAAAAGCCTGCTCATCCTTTAATATCCGTTGTGAGGCACACGAAGGATATGAACTTGAGTTTTGGAAAAGATGTTCGCATAAATAATCACTTGTACTTCATATCGTTAAAAGAGAATATTCAAGGGGCATTTCAATATGGCAGAAATTCCTATGATTTTCAAGAAGGAAGTTTAGTCTTTATGCGGCCTAAACAAATTACCTCAAACTCGGGCAACACGGAACCCGATTTGGGAGGATGGAGTATCTTTTTTCATCCTGATTTGATTAGAGTTTCTTCACTTTCCAATTCCATTCTGCAGTATTCTTTTTTTGACTATGATAGTAACGAATCCTTGCATATATCTGAAAAAGAAAAGAATGCACTTACAGCCATTATTCAAAAGATAGAAATTGAGATTCACCAGAATATTGACGAACACACTCAAGAAATTATTATTCACAATATTGAGTCCTTATTAAAATATAGTCAACGCTATTTTGACCGTCAATTTCTGACAAGAAAAGATTTGAATAAAGATTTTCTGATCAAATTTGAAAAATATCTACTGAGCTATTTTGAAAGTGATTTACCGTCAGAAAAAGGTATTCCTTCGGTAAAAAAATGTGGTGAAAGCTTAGGGATGTCAGGTAAATACCTGAGCGACCTACTTAAAAAAGAAACGGGTAAAAGCATAACAGAACACATTAATGCTCACATTGTCGAAAAAGCAAAAAACGAATTATTGAATTCAAACAATCCTATCAATCAGATAGCTTATAGTTTAGGGTTTGAATATCCTCAACATTTTAGTAGGGTGTTTAAAAGCAATGCAGGAGTAAGTCCTAGACAATTTCGTAACCTGAACTGAAAAATGACCCCTAGTAACTGACCGTTATTTTTGATGCCAATAATTCAACCAACCCTATGAAACGTAATCAGCTTATTCTTTTGATTGCTGTCATTTTTGCAATCGGCTCTTTCGCATCATGTACCCCAAAGAAAAAAGGCTGTACAGATTCAAATGCACAAAATTTTGATGCGGAAGCGGAAGAAGACGATGGCTCATGTTCTTATGTTCAAGAAGGCCCACAGTTGGTATTTAAATTCAAATTCGACCCTACTCAAGAGCGATTGGGAAGTTTCGGAGCCGCTGCAACTGTTCCCGCAGGAAACTCTGCACAGTCGCCAACTTTCAATAAAATGTCTGGGCATTATGTAGAAATGATTCCTACGGCTTGGACTGCTCTTGGAACAGGCGAAGTTGTTTATGAAGGAGCTGAAACCACCGCTGGTGGAAGCCGCGCTATTGATTTCGATAAAGCAGTTGTGGTTGGAGAGAATGAGGTTTTTATTTCGATTCCGTTAAGTTCAATTTCGGCTGGTACGTACGAATTCATCCGAGTTTCAGTTACCTACCAAGAATTTGACATTACCTATAATGCGAATGGCTTCAACAATCAAACCGGAACGCTCGCCTCTTTCATTGGATTTAACACGTATCTCACATCTTACAACATCAATCAAAAAGAAGTGGATTTAAACGCAAATAAACTTCAAGGATATTGGGGGTTTGAATCCACGGTTTTGGGTCAGAGTTTCTTTCTGAACGGACAAGTTCCTGAGGGGTTCATCACCGTTGTTAATCCATTGTCAAACAGCCCCATTCCTGCGGGAAGCTGCTTGGTTACTGGGCCATTTGAAACGCCACTAACGCTAACCGGAAACGAAACGGAGAACATTGAAGTTGCACTTTCCTTTTCTACCAACCAGAGTTTTGAATGGACTGACGCCAACAGTAACGGTCAGTTTGATTCGGGTGACGATATTCCTGTTGATATGGGGCTTCGTGGGTTGAAGGCGATTGTACAGTAAACAAGTTGCAAAATGATTGTCCGCTTGTTTATCCAACTTTCAAACAATTGTTCCTGAATAGACATAAAACCAGCCACAGAAACGCAGAAAACGCAGAAGGTTTCACAGAAATATATCTCCTTTTTTTTCTGTGTATTCCGTGCCTCTGTGGCTAAAAACATGTTTGCTTATTCTATAAAACCTGAGAGTCCTGCGTGCAATCAATCTGCTGGGTAAACAAACGGATAGTCATCAATTTCAATTGACATAAGTCAATTTCTAGTGATAATTTGCATTTTGCAGGTTGAATAATTCAGCCCCACTTACAATGCAAAAAATCCTTGTTGCAATTTTTCTTTTCCTCCTCTCCAGTCAGCTTCAAGCACAAGTAAGAAAATTCAAGTTCGAGCCAACCAACATCATCAATCCTGAGAACATCGATATTGTTCGGGATGAGTATGGCGTACCACACATTTTCGGAAAAACCGATGCAGAAGTTGCTTACGGTTTAGAATGGGCTGCTTCGGAAGATGACTTCGAAACGCTCCAGTTTTTACTTATGGCAGCCAAGTGCCACTTGGGTGCACATTTAGGAGTTGAAGGCGCTCGAATAGACTACGCAGTACAAGCCATGGGTTTACATGAATTCGTAGAAAACAACTACGAATCTGGCGTTGCCGATGATTTCAAGCTCATTTTAGAAGCTGCTTGTCAAGGTGTGAATGCTTATGCCGCTGCACATCCAGATGAAGTTTGGATTAAAAGAGCTTTTCCAGTCACCCCACAAGACGTAATAATCGGCTTTATGCTCGGGCAAAGCCTGATGGCAGGAGTTGATGGTGTGATTAGCGGTATTCTAGACGGACGATTTGCGAAGGAACTTCCAAAAAAGGAAATCAACGATGATGGAGTTGGTTCCAACGCCTATGCATTCAATTCAGCATTAACCGACCACGGAAACACCTATCACATTATTAATTCGCATCAACCATTAGAAGGGATTTTGTCTTGGTACGAAGCCCATCTTCATAGCGAAGAAGGCTGGAATATTACGGGTGGATTGTTTCACGGAAGTGTTTCTGTGCTTCACGGAACGAACGAGAATTTGAGTTGGGCGCATACCACAGGCGACCTCGACCTTCAGGATGTGTACCATATGAAAATGCATCCAAAGAAGAAAAAAATGTACTGGTTTGATGGCGAATGGCACAAGTTGGAAACCAAACGTGCGAAGCTTAGAGTTGGTCTTGGCAAAAAACAAGGCTTCAAAATCACTATTAAAAAGAAATATTGGTGGAGCAAATACGGTCCAACATTCATTACTAAGCAGGGAACGTTCGCCTTCCGTATGCCTTCGTTGTTCGAAATGAATGCTGGAGAGCAGTGGTACAAAATGAATAAAGCGAAAAACTATTCTGAATTCTATGAAGCGCTAAAAATTCAAGGCGTGGTTATGCAGAATATCACTTATGCAGATAAGTATGACACCATCTTCTTCATCGCCAATGGCAAAGTTCCACTAAGAGATCCGAATTATGATTGGAGCAAAGTTTTACCCGGAGATACATCAGCAACTCTTTGGACGGAGTATCTGAAAGTTGAAGAGTTAGTGCAAAACCTCAACCCTGCTTGCGGCTACGTTTTCAACACCAACAATTGCATTTACAATAACACCTGTTTAGATTATGTGAACAACCCCAATCTTTTTCCTGTCAGTATTGGTTATGATGCTCAAAAGCAAACCAACCGTGGAAACCGAAGCAAGGAGATTCTGGAAGGGCTTTCGTATATCGATTACGAAGGGATTAAGAAACTGAAGTTTGATCTTCAGTTCCCAGACAGCATGGTCTTTTTGAAAAACTATCCAATCATGGGGCTTTTTGATATGAAACCAGCTGATTTCCCCGAAGTTTCTGATGTGCTCGAAAAATTCCAACAATGGAACTTCCGTGCTGATAGCACGAACATGCAAGCTGCTGTAATCTTTACCATGATGTACGAAATGTACAACGACAACACTTTTTCGGTAGAAGACATCCGTGAAAATGACAGCATCCGACAGGTGTTTTTTCTGAATAATTTAAAATCAACAAAAGAGAGATTGCTCACACATTTCGGAAGTATTGACCTTCCACTTAGTAAAGTTCAAGTGCTATCGAGAGGAGGAATTGATTTGGCCATAAACGGTGGTCCAGATGCTATTCGGGCCGTTTATTGTCAAGAGCGTGATGATGGGAAATTAGCCATGTACATTGGTGATGGGCTTGTTCAGTTAGTGAAATTCACAAAAGATGGACCCGAAATTGAGAGCATCAACCCATATGGATCGAGCAACAAACCGGGAAGCAAACACTATACTTCGCAAATGAAGAAATTTGTAGCGCAGGAGTTCAAACACATGACCTTAAACAAAGAAGAAGTTTACAAGAATGCTGCTGAGAATTATCATCCAGGGGATCAACGAGCGCAATAATGTATTTCGTGGGATTGCTTGATCAAATTCCGTATTCGCCTGAAGTATTACCTTCCGAATGGTGTTTAAAACAGCCATGTATAGAGATTGGCGGGCTAATAATTAGTCAGCCTTCTTCTTCTGTAATCGTCTTTCTAGCCGCAATTATTGGTGTTTTTGTAGGATGGGAATTACACAAAAATAACAGTGGTCAAGAATCTAAACGATGGTTTGGGTTTTCTCTGATTCTTGGAGGAATTGGAGCGTTTCTGGCTGGAACAAGCTATCAAGCTTTTGGTTATGAACTAAAATGCGCTGGGCGCGAAATCTGCAATTGGACCAGTTGGTGGGAATTAGGCTATGAGCTAGTAACCGTAATTGCCGCGGCTTATTTACTGTTGGCTGTGGTTAAAATGTGCTTTTCAGAAAGGTGGTTGAATATTTCAAAAATATTTGCCGTGATTCTTTCAATTACCTATGCAATTGTGCTTACAACTGGTGTGATTCAGAAAAACCAGTTCCTCCTTTCGTTTGAATTGATGCTCCTCTTCTCTACTCCACTTTATGTGATTATTCTGGTTGCAAACGGAATACAGTGGGTCCAAACCAGAAACAAACACATCGCCAAACTGGCACTTACTTGGTTACTGCTTTTTAGTGTAATTCTCGGCTATTACGGTTACCTCGTTTTAGGCTTCACAGAAACGCTTTGGGCGAATGGAATCTGGTTTTCTGAGAACGATGTACTTCACGTTGGAATGATTCTATGGTTGCTGTACATCCATTTTTCGTTACCGGAAAGCATACAAGACAACTTGCTCTCAACAGATAAATGAACATTGAGTTCGCTGTTAATTCATCTACTTTTACGCTATGATTGAAATAAAACTTGAGACAGAAATCGAGAAATCAGCAGACGAATGCTGGAAAGTTTTCGGAGGCGGTTATACCGACATCTACAAATGGAAGTCGGCCATGACAAGTTCTGATGCTGAAGGCGAACCCTTCGGAGATTCCCCAGTTGGTTCACGTAAAATCAAAGCGTCAGGAATCACATTTTCAGAAAAGCTCCTGCATTTCAGTAATGCTGAGAGAGCTTTTACGTACCAAGTTACTGGACTTCCGTTTGTGGTGTCTGGTGCCAAAAACGAGTGGGAATTCTCTGAATCAAAGGGAAAAGCTACGCTTCACATGCATTTACGAGTACAACTAGCTACCGGTTTTGGCTGGCTATTAAATGGTATTGTAAAGAAGAATATGACCAAGGAAATGGGCAAGCTCCACCAAGAATTCAAGCATTACATGGAAAGGGGCGAAGTTCATCCGCGTAAAGCAAAGAAACTTAAATAGCTTGAGCTATTCGCTTAAGCGTCCTTTCAAATAAGTGTCTATCTGTTCAAAATTTATTCATAAGATTAGCTCCCCCCGGGAGTAGTAATAACCTTGGCCGGAATGTTGGTTACACCGTATTTTCTTGCCAACGCTGACATCATCACAAACTTGGTCTTTTTTATAATTTGGAACCCAACTATAGCCCACATTTTCTAAAACGGTCTTCCAGTACCTATCGTTTTTCTCTAATCCTACAGTCACAAAAGCCACGCGATTATCATATTTCTTATGCAGCTTAACAAGTTTAGGAATTGCCCATCTACAAGGGCCGTACCAAGAACCTCAAAAATCTAGTATCACAAATTGCTTCCTCAAGTCAGATAACTTGAATTGAGTTCCATCTATAAGTTCTGCGTTAAATTCTGGGACTTTCTCAAGTTTGGATTGTGCAGCGCATAATCCTGTAAAAATACATACAGCAATAATCAAAGAAAGACCGTAGTATAATTAAGGCTGCAAAAGAATGAGTCGGTGCCACCAAACAAAGGCTTAGCCTTCGGATATTTGAATGAAGGAAGCGAAATGATTTCCGCCATTATTTGTTTCCCTGAAAGTGATAGTGGTATATTCACAGAATCAGTTCCCAACCAACTTCTAAGAACACAAGTAAGACGCAGCGTATATTGACCATGGTGGTCCTTACCCTATCGGGTGAAGCAATTTTTATGCTTCCGTTTGTACTTGCGCGTGTTTTCCGGCCTACGCTGCTTGCTGTTTTCGAGATTACCAACTTCCAGTTAGGAACGTTCTTCTCCGTTTATGGGGTTGTAGCATTGGCTGCGTACTTGCTGGGTGGGCCTTTGGCTGATCGTTTTCAGCCTGCCAAACTCATGTCTGTCGCACTTTTTACTACAGGTTTGGGAGGACTATACATGACCACAATTCCCAGCCCATCTGCAATGAAATTGCTCTACGGCTTCTGGGGTATCACCACAATTCTGCTCTTTTGGGCAGCCATGATAAAAGCAACCCGCAGGTTGGGTGGTGATGACATACAAGGCTTAGCCTTCGGATTACTTGATGGCGGCAGAGGATTAGTTTCTGCCATCATTGGCTCAAGCGCTGTGTTTCTTCTAGCTTGGTTCCTTCCCGAGGAAGTTTCGACTGCCACTCTTGCGCAACGAACTGAAGCTTTTGTTCATGTCATTCAATTTGTCTCAGGCCTGGTACTGTTGATGTCTATAGTCGTTTGGTTCGCCTTACCAAAGTCTGATGTTTCTGAGGAAATTCGTGAAGAAGCACTTTCAATCAGCCGCATCAGAAACGTACTAAAAATGCCAAGCGTATGGATGCAGTCGGCCATCATTGTATGTGCTTATTCTGGTTATAAAGTCACTGACGATTTCTCGCTGCTTGCGAAAGAAGTGCTTCTTTTTGACGAAGTGGATGCCGCAAAAGTGGGAACCTTGAGTTTGTGGCTTAGACCTGTAGCGGCCATCACGGCTGGCTTTTTGGCAGATAAAATGAGTGCATCACTGATGCTTTTTGCTTGTTTCACATTTACGCTTATTGGCGGCTTGCTCATTGGTTTTGGTATTGCTGATGCTTCCATCACTTGGTTGATTTTCATTGCGCTGGTAAGCACCTGCTTGGGCGTATTCGCGCTTCGCGGATTGTATTTCGCCATCATGCACGAAGCGCAAATCCCACTTCGGACTACCGGAACTGCCGTGGGAATAGCATCTATCATCGGTTACACTCCAGATATATATATGGGGCCATTAATGGGTACGCTGCTTGACAATTCTCCAGGAGCCGCTGGACATCAACATGTGTTTTTACTACTTGCTGGCTTTTCCATAGCCGGACTTGTTGCCACAATTGCCTTTAGGAAAATTACACCCAACTAGCACTTGATGACCTATAAATATTGGGATATGACTAAGTCCTGTAATTATTTGAACCACTACTGTCCGATAAAACCCATTACAGATAGAAAAAAGTCA
>Ga0222650_1000531_pt1 | contig 28571 bp, 32 predicted proteins | sample AntAcemetagen367_FD_179820 | JGI IMG/M metagenome (GOLD analysis project Ga0222650, IMG submission 179820) | Saline water microbial communities from Ace Lake, Antarctica - #367 | ecosystem: Environmental > Aquatic > Non-marine Saline and Alkaline > Saline | place: Antarctica: Ace Lake... | reverse complement strand
GGTGCCACGAAAGCCCTGGAAAACCTGAAAACAGCCGGCTACCCCACCGAACTCCTCACCGGGGACTCCGATGTCCCCGCAGCCATCCGCGGAATCATCCCCTGCCACACCGGACTCACCGCCACCCAAAAAGCAGCCCTCATTAAAAAACAACAGTCATCCGGCCACTCCGCCCTGCTCATCGGCGACGGCCTGAACGACACCGAGGCCATGCGCGCCGCCCACCTCTCCATCGCTCTCGGCCCCGAGGCGAAGGCCGCCTCCTCCGTCGCCTCCGCCACCCTCTGCCATCACGATCTCAGCGCCATCCCGCAAGCACTTGCCCTCGCCAAGGCCACGAAGAAAAAACTGAACCGCCTCCTCGCCTTCACCCTCATCTACAACTTCACCGGCATCGCCCTCGCCGCCTCCGGCCTGCTCCACCCGGTCTCCGCAGCCATCCTCATGCTCGCCTCCAGCGCCACCGTCCTCTTCATGGCAAACCGGAACTCCGACCATATCGAGTCCATCCCCATCGTCCCCATTCGCGAAAGCTGAAATCAACATTCCCAGTGCAATAACAGGTGAAATTTTTCCCCACCGACTGAAGCACGCAAATTCATCCCATCAAACGGCATGTCGAATATCCGCTGATCCGCTGGGAATCCGTTGACGCATCGATAGCTTACAGAGATATTTTAACCATGTCGGGAAAACAGGGACTCACGAATGATTACGCAAAACGCATCCTTGGCACATCCACGGTGGACGAAGCCGCCGAGCGTTTACTACCCGACCTGTCACCTCCGAATATCGAACTTCCCGCCTGGGGAAAAATCTCAAACCAACGGGCGGAAAAGGCCTTCGAGAAGCTCGACCTCGATCAGGAAATTCGAAGAACGCTTCTCAACGGAGAGTCAGACGATCTCTCCATTTACGAGAGCAACATCGAGAACGCGATCGGACTCCTTAAAATGCCCATAGGCATCGCTGGCCCACTGCGCGTCAACGGCCTCGCCGCAAAAGGTGATTACCCTATCCCACTTGCGACCACCGAGGCCGCACTCGTCGCCAGCTACCATCGTGGGTGCCGGACGATCACTGCCGCAGGTGGTTGCTCGGCCATGGTTCTCTACGAAAGTATCAGCCGCGCTCCCGCCTTCATCTTCGACACCGCCTCGGAGGCATGCCGGTTTGTCATCTGGGCAACCGAGAATTTCGAGTCTTTCCAGAAAACCGCAGCCAGCACCACCGCCCACGGAAAGCTCATCGACCTCGGCTGCACAGTCGAAGGAAACCACGTCTACGCGAACTTCGAATACACCACCGGCGACGCCTCCGGCCAAAACATGGTCACCCTAGCCACCCAAGCCATCTGCGACCAGATCATAGCTTCCAGCCCGGTCACCCCAGTGAAGCACTACATCGAGGCGAACCTTTCCGGGGACAAAAAAGCCAGCGCCCGCGCCTTCACCTCGGCGCGCGGAAAAAAGGTCACCGCGGAAGTCAAACTCTCCGAAGAAATTGTCAGAAAATTTCTCCAGACCACCCCTTCGGAAATGGTCGACTACTGGCGTGTCTCCGCGATCGGCGGAGTCCTCAGCGGCACCCTCGGCATCCAGGGACATTTCGCCAACGGTCTGACCGCCCTCTATCTCGCAACCGGCCAGGACGCCGCCTGCGTCGCCGAATCCGCCACCGGTGTCACCCGCTTCGAAACCACCGAAGACGGCTCACTCTACGCCTCAGTCACCCTCCCCGGCATTATGGTAGGGACAGTCGGAGGCGGCACAGGACTACCCACGCAGCAAGCATGCCTGAAGTTGATGGGGCTTTCTGGATCAGGAAACGCACGGGCACTCGCGGAAGTATGCACAGGCCTCCTTCTTGCCGGAGAACTCTCCATCATCGCCGCACTCAGTGCCGGCCATTTCTCCCGCGCCCACCGCAAGCTCGCCCGAACCCGCAAGCAACCATGAACCGCTGGCTCGTCTATCAGAAGGAGCGCTTTCCCCTCGTCGCCCACGGTCCGCTGATCGCCGCCTTCAGCGCATGTGCGGTCAGTTTCTCCTCCCTGCTCCGCGACTCTCCGGTTCCCACGGCCGGAATGTTCATCACCGCCTTCGTTGTCTGCCTGATCATGTTTCTTCAACTCCGCATAGCGGACGAGTTCAAGGACGCCGACGAAGACGCCCGTTGGCGTCCCTACCGCGCGGTTCCGCGAGGGCTCGTTTCTCTTGAAGAACTCCGCATCGTCTTCATCATCGGAGCTGTTATCCAAGTGGTTTTGGTCGTTGCACTGGACCCACGCCTGATCATCGTACTCGGTATCGCCTGGGCTTACCTAGGACTCATGAGCGTCGAGTTTTTCTGCCGCGACTGGCTGAAGAAACGCCCGGTCATCTACCTCGTCAGCCACATGGGCATCATGCCTCTGGTCGATTTTTTCGCAACTTCCTGCGAGTGGTTGCCCCGTGGCGCGAACATACCTTCAGGCCTCGGCTGGTTTCTCGCAGCCAGTTTCTCCAACGGCATCGTTATCGAAATCGGCCGTAAACTCCGCCAACCCGCCGCTGAGGAAAGCGGCGTCGAAACCTACAGCCGCCTGTGGGGAAAATCAGGTGGTGCCGCCGTCTGGCTCATCGCCCTGGCTACCACCCTGGTCTTCGCCACCATGGCAGCCTCGCGAATCGGTTTCGCCGCCCCCGTCCTCATCGCCCTGTCCCTCGTCTTCATCGTCGCCGCAGTCGAAACACTCCGCTTCCGCTCCACCTCCCGTCCCGGGAAAAACCTCGAAACTCTCTCCGGAATCTGGACCCTCGTCCTCTACCTGATGCTCGGCCTAATCCCACTCATCACACATCACCTTCCTTCCACTGATCACTGATCACTTCAAACTAGCAAACTTCATCAATGCTTCTCCAGCCGGACACAACAGAAACACATCTTCTCGGAGGAAAAGGCGCAGCCCTCGCCAAACTCGGAGCACTCGGCTTCGACGTGCCACCGTGGTTCGCTATTCCCGCGGGCACCGGCTTTACCTCCAGCGACCTTCAAGCACACACCGATACCCTCGGCTCCGGCACATTCGCCGTGCGTTCCTCCGGCCTTTCGGAAGACGGTGTAATGCATTCTTTCGCCGGGCAGTTCGGAAGTTATCTCGATGTCTCATCCTCCCAGGTTTTTGGAAAAATCGCCCAGGTTCGGACCTCCGCCGAAAGCGATGCGATCCGCGCCTACTGCCGCGAGCACAAGCTCCCGCAGCCCGCAGCCCCCACCGTCATCGTCCAGCGCATGATCACACCGCGCTGGGCGGGTGTCGCATTCAGCGCCGATCCCGTGACGGGCAGCCGGAACACAACCGTCATTTCAGCCGTCGCCGGAACCGGTGAAAAACTCGTCTCAGGCGAAGTCGATGGAGAAAACTGGAAACTCGATCGTTTCGAAAAAGTCAGCGAAAAACCACCGAATCCCATCCTCAGCGAAACCGACGCCATTCAGATCGCCAAATTGGCACGCCGCTGTGAAACGGCCTGTGGAAACCCGCAGGACATCGAGTGGGCCATTGATCATGAAGGCAAGCTCTGGCTCCTCCAGTCACGCCCCATCACCACACTCGCCACCATCCCCGACCCACACGATACCTTGCGCGTTTGGGACAACAGCAACATCGCCGAGAGCTACGGCGGCGTCACCACCCCGCTCACCTTCTCCTTCGCACGCCGCATCTACGAATCCGCATACCGCGAGTTCTGCGTCCTCATGTCGGTCCCGAAATCACGCATCGCACGCTCCGACGAAGTCTTCCCCCAAATGCTCGGACTCATCCGCGGACGCGTCTATTACAACCTCGTGAGCTGGTATCGGGTCCTCGCCCTCCTCCCTGGCTTCCAACTCAACCGCTCATTCATGGAAAAAATGATGGGCGTTTCCGAACCCCTGCCCGAAGAGATCGTCGGGAAAATCATTGAGGAAAACACCAGTGGCCGCTTCCCGGATGCGCTCGCACTCCTCCGCACCTGCCTCGGTCTCGTTCGCCAGTTGATCGGCCTACCGAAACAAATCTCCCGCTTCCAGTCCCGCCTCGACAAAGCCCTCTCCGACCCTCCGCTCCCACCCTCCCAAATGAGCGGAGACGAACTTGTCTCCCTATACCGCGATCTGGAACGCCAACTCCTCAAAAAATGGGACGCTCCTTTGGTGAATGATTTCTTCGCCATGATCTTCTACGGCATACTTAGTAGTTTGTGTAAAAAATGGGCCGGAGACGACACCGGAACGCTCCAGAACGACCTCCTGCTCGATAGTGGGGAAATCATCAGCGCGGAACCCCCGCGCCGCATCATGGCCATGGCCGCCATCGCCTCCAAGCAACCCGACCTTCCAAAACTTCTAGCGGACCACGAAACCCCAGTCTCGAAAAAACTCCACGCCATCCGCAAAAACGAAAAACTAAGTGATTCATTCGAAGCTTACCTGGCCGATTTCGGCGATCGCTGCATGGAGGAACTGAAACTCGAAAGCCCCACAGTCCGCGACGACCCATCGAGCCTGCTCATCTCCATCGGCTCCATGGCCATGCGCCCACCAACGGAAGCACCACCCGAACCCGAAACCCCATCCGTCACCCTCTCATTCTGGAAACGTCCCGTTTTCAACTTCGTCCTCAGACAAGCCCGCGAACGTATCCGCTGCCGCGAAAACCTGCGCTTCGAACGCACCCGCCTCTTCGGCACGGTCCGCTCCATCCTCCGCGAACTCGGCAAACGCCTCCACGCCGACAATCTCCTGACCAACGCCGACGACGTGTTTTATCTCGAACTCGGAGAAATCCTCTCCGCCTACGAAACCACCGGAACCACCGCCGACCTCTCCAAAATCGCATCCCAACGCCGCGCGGAATTCTTCACCTACGAAACCACCGAGGCCCCACCAGACCGCTTTGAAACCCGAGGCCCCATCCATCGCCACCAAAATTTCGAATCCACATCCGCACCACCCACAGGCGAAGCTTCGCTCAAAGGCACCGGCGCCTGCCCCGGCATCGTCAAAGGCCGCGTCCGCGTTGTCCTCGAACCCCGGGGCGCTCGCCTTGAACCCGGTGAAATCCTCGTCGCACGCCAGACCGATCCCGGCTGGGTCGTGCTTTTCCCCGCCGCCGCAGGTCTCCTTGTCGAACGCGGCAGCCTGCTTTCCCACTCCGCCATCGTCTCCCGCGAGCTCCGCCTGCCATGCATCGTCTCGCTCCCCGGCATCACCACAACCCTGAAGACCGGAGACCTCGTCGAAATGGACGGCTCACGCGGCACCATCACCATCTTGGAAGAAAACCCAGAACCATAAAAATCCATGACCTCTCCCAATGAATATTTTAACCACAGATTTCACAGATCTAAATAAACACAAAGAATCCAAATCCTCTTCCATCTGTGTCCATCTGTGAAATCTGTGGTTAAAAAACAAAACCCAAGTCTCCATTCGAGTCCATCAGCGGTTAAAAATCCTTACATGAAAGCCTCCGAGATCCAGAGCCGCGCCGGTTTCACCGCCATCCGCTACGCCCAATGCTGGGAGGATTCGAAGCTCCTGACCGCCGCCCTCGCCCCCTCCGGGAAACAGTGCGTCAGCATCGGCTCCGCCGGCGATAACAGCTTCGCCCTGCTCGCCGCTGGCGCGGCATCCGTCACTGCCGTCGAAATGAACCCCGCCCAGATCGCCTGCATAGAGCTACGCAAAGCCGCCTACCTCACACTCGACCACAGCAAATTCCTCGAACTCCTCGGCTCACGTCCCTCCACCCGGCGCCAAGAACACTTCCAAGCCTGCCGCAATCTCCTACCTCCCGAAATCCAAACATTCTGGGATGCCAAGCAGCACGAAATCGACATGGGTATCGCTTCCGCCGGAAAGTTCGAACGATACTTCGAAAAATTCAGGAAACGGGTCCTCCCACTCGCCCACCCGCGCAGCCGCGTCCTCTCCCTTCTCGAAAAAAGGAACTCCGATGATCGTAGTAGTTTTTACAATGATCATTGGAACAACCGCCGCTGGAACTGGATATTCAAACTGTTCTTCTCGCGCAAAGTCATGGGTGCCTTGGGACGTGATCCAGAGTTCTTCAAATACGTCGAAGGCTCGGTCGCCGAACGCATCCTCTCCCGCACGCGCCACGCCTTGGTGCATCTCGACCCTTCGGAAAATCCCTACCTTCACTGGATCCTCACCGGAACCCACGGCGCAGCCCTCCCCGAGGCCCTGGAGGAGAAAAACTACGAACCCATCCGCAAGGCCCTCGCCGCCGACCGCCTGAACATCGTCAACGCCCCTCTCGGAGACCTGCTGGAACGATCCGATGCCCCTGCCTACGACGCATTCAATCTCAGTGATATCTTCGAATACATGAGCGAGGAAAACACCGCCGCGCTGTTGGAGAAAATCCACACCGCCTCCAATCCAGGCGCGCGCCTCGCCTACTGGAACATGCTAGCCCCCCGCTCCCGCCCCGACTCAATGAGCCACCTCCTCAAACCCCTGTCCGCCGAAGCAGACGAACTTTCCCAACAGGACCGCGCCTTCTTCTACAGCCGCTTCGTCATCGAGGAGGTGCTTGCATGACTCTCCCCGAATGGCTCGCGATCGCGGCAGTCCTCGGCGGCCTGCTCGCCACCGTCATCGCCGTCCGGACAGTCGCCTCTCGATGCAATTTTTCGTCCGAGGGTTCTCGCAAATCCGTCCACGTCGTCATGGGCATGGGCTGCTGCTCGTTCCCATGGATCTTCGACCGCCCGCTTCCCGTCTGGATTCTCGCCGCGCTCGCTACCGTTCCCATCCTCATCCTGCGCCTCGTTCCCTTTATCAAAAACGGATTCGGCAGCGTGCTCCACGGAATCGCACGACCCTCATACGGAGAAGTTCTTTTCGCTCCCGCCGTCGCCGCCGTCTTCCACCTGTCGGGCGGCAACGTGATCCTCTACTTGGTCCCCATACTGATCCTAACCCTTGCCGACGCCGCCGGTGCCATGGCGGGCACCCGCTGGGGAAAACATATTTACAACTCGGGCGACGGCTTCAAATCCATCGAAGGCTCCTGCGGTTTCCTCCTCGTTGCCTTCGCCAGCATTCTCCTCCCCATGGCCTGCATAGGCCCCACCGACTTCGCCCACGCGGTCTGGATCGCCCTCATCCTGGCAACGCTTGCCATGATGGCCGAAGGTTTCTCGGATCGTGGCTTCGACAATATCATCCTCCCCCTTGGCTGCTTCTTCGTGCTCGATCGACTGATCGGCCTCGAAATCCCTTCCCTCGCCGGACGCCTCATCGTCCTTATCCTCCTGCTGGTTCTCGTTCTCACCGGCTCGCGTTGGTCCAGCCTCAGCGGCGCGGCTCTGCTCGGCAGCGCGATGCTCGGCTACGGTTGCGCCGTGCTCGCCGACTGGCGCTACGCCCTCCCACCCAGCGCGATCTTCGTCTGCCACCTCTTCACCACCAGCAAACGTGACTTGAAAAAATCCCTGGACCACCGCCTCGATGTCGTGATCTCGCAAGCCATCGCCTGCATGCCCTGGGTTCTCGCAAGCGCCACCGAAATCATTCCTCCCGATATCGGCTTGGTCGGCATCAGCCTCGCCATGGCCACTCAACTCGCACAACTCGATCATTCCACCCGCCGCCTGATCGACAACGCCATCCAGCCCCTGCGTTCGGTTTCGAAAGGCTTCTTGCTCGCCGCTTTGCCGGGACTCCTTTGGATGATTCCAATCTCGCCTTCGCTCGCCCTTCCCCTTGGAATCGCCATCGTCGCCACTTTTGTTTCACTGCCCGTTTCAACTTTCGCCGCCCGTAAACTCAGCGCCAACCACGAGTCCGGATTCTGGTTCCTCAAAGGCGCGATCTCGCTAGTCGCGTCACTTCCAGCCCTCCTCCTACTCCAATGAACCCTCCCAAAATCACCGAAAGCCCGGTCGCCGACGCCCGTGTCTCACTACCCGATACAGACGGCACCATCCTCGCCCAAGCCGATCTATGGTGGAAAGAAACCCCATCCCACGAAGGCCAGAGAATCGCAACCATAGGCGGTTTCCATGCCCCGGACTCCGCCTCGATTCGCATTCTCCTCGATGCCGCAACCGCCCATCTCAAATCCATAGGCATTAAAACCGCAGTCGGCCCCATGGACCAAAACACCTGGAAAAAGCACCGCTTCGTCATCGAAAGCAACGGTCGCCCATCCTTCTTCCTAGAACCCGAAAACCCCGCCGCATATCCCGCTTGGTGGCTCGAAGCCGGCTTCACCGAACTCTCGCGCTATTCCTCATCCATCATTCCGCTCGACGGTACGTCAGCGGTCTCACCCGCCATGAAAGACCGCATCCTTTCCTCGGGAATCACCATCGAAAACCTCGATCCATCCGCCTTCGAAGCCGAGCTCCGCGCCATCCACGCCCTCAGCCTGAGGAGTTTCTCCAACAACTTCCTCTACACCCCGCTCGATGAAAACGACTTCCTCGGTGCCTATACGAAAATCCGCGACCAAGTGGATCCCGATCTCGTGAAACTCGCCCGCCGCGACGGAAAACTCGTCGGCTTCGTCTTCGGTATCCCCGATTTCGCCGCCCTCCAGCGTAGCGAAAAACCCGCCCTCATCGTGAAAACCCTCGCCGTCGATCCCGCATCCCGTGCGGCAGGCCTCGGAAGCGTGCTGGTCGATGAACTCCATCAAACCGGAGAAAGTAAAGGCTACACCGAGGCCATCCACGCCCTCCAACACCAAACGAACACCTCCCTGAAAATCACCGGACGCCAAAAAGGAACCCCCTTCCGCCGCTACGCCCTATATTCAAAAAAAATATAGCCATCGACAGTAGAATAATCACATCCCGAACACAAAGAATCCAGATCCTCTTCCATCTGTGTATTCTGTGCTATCTGTGGTTAAAACTCTTCCTCTCCCTTCTTGCGAATTCTCAAATCTCACGCGCCCCAGTATATGAATCTGGTTTCAGTCCTTCTCGAACGGGCAAACGAGCATCCCGACCTCCCGGCCATCATCGATCGCAAGAACGGCGTCGACCGTATCGTCTCGTTCCGCGAACTCGCCCACCGCGTCTCCTCCGGCGCGGCCCACCTCCGATCCCTCGGTCTCAGTAAAAACCAAACCATTCTCGTTTTCCAACCCGTCTCCATTGAACTCTACGAAATCCTGCTCGCCGCCTTCCATTCCGGCATTCGCGTGATGCTCGCCGACCCCTCCGCCGGGCGGAAATTCATCTCCCTCTGCTGCCAGCGCGCCATGCCCGACGCCTTTTTCGGCCCGTGGAAAGCGCAGGCCCTCCGCCTCGCCATCCCCGAGCTCCGCAAAGTAAAAACCGCCATCCGGTCCGACGCATGGTTCCCCGGAACGAAGCCATGGAAATCCTCCGGTGCGCCCTCACCGCTCACTGAAGTTCCCGACAGCCACCCAGCCCTCGTCACCTTCACAAGCGGCAGCACCGGAGTCCCGAAAGCCGCCGTCCGCACCCACGGATTCCTTCTCGCCCAGCACCGCGCACTCTCCGAATCCATGGATTTCCAAACGGGTGAAGCCGATCTCATCACGCTCCCCGTTTTCGTCCTCGCCAACCTCGCTTCCGGCATGACCAGCGTGCTCGCCGACACAAACCTCGGCAAACCCGGTTCACCCAACCGCGCCGCAATCCGCCGCCAGTGCGAAACGTTCAAAGTCACCCGCTGCGCTGCGTCGCCCGCATTCTTCGAAGCCTTTGCCGACGATCTCCCCAACTTCACGAAAGTCTTCACCGGAGGCGCCCCGGTGTTTCCCGATCTCCTCCAGCGCCTGCAAGAGTTTTTACCTAACGCGCACATCCATTCCGTGTATGGCTCCACCGAAGCGGAACCCATCGCCCACCTCCCCGCCCACGAATACAACCCGCAACTGCGGGAAATCACCCGGCTAGGCGGCGGCCTCTGCACCGGCAAAACCGCTCCCGGCATCCGCCTCGAAATCATCCCGAATCACTCCGGAAAACCGCTCCCCCGCCTCAACGCCGCCGAATTCGAAGATCTTCTTTCAGCTCCCGGCCACGTCGGCGAAATCATCGTCTCCGGCCCCCACGTCCTTCCCGGTTACCTCGACGGCCTCGGCGACTCGGAAACAAAAATCCACGTCGGCGAAACCATCTGGCACCGCACCGGCGACGCCGGCTGGACCGATCCCGAAAACCGCATCTGGCTGCTCGGCCGCGCGTCCGAAACGCTACCACCCTTTCCCTCGCCAGAAACCCTACCCGCCGAAGCGCTCCGCTACCCTTTCGCGATCGAATGTGCACTCCGTGAATCCTTTCCCGGCATCCGCACCGCCGCCCTCGATTTCAACGGAACCCGCACCCTCGTGACCGGAGCCGACGCACCGAGCGGAGAAATCGACCGCGCCGCTGAGACACTCGGCATCAAATCCGTCATCAGAATCCCCAAAATCCCCCTCGACCGCCGCCACAACGCGAAAACCGACTACCCGGCACTACGAGATATTCTGAAGAAAATTCAGGCATCCCACTCCCAGGACTCCTTGATCTGATCAATCGCACGTCTGTCCTTTTTCGTCGGCCTGCCTTTTGCTGCCTCCTGCTTCGCGATCTGCCATGCCTTCAACGCCTCGAAAACCTCCGGCTTCGTCCTGTCCTCGTAACATGCCTGCGCGACCGGCGCACCGACCCGCTTTTCTATAATCTCTTTCACAAGAATCTCCCTTACCCCCGGCCCCTCCACGAAAGGAATCTCAAGCTCGTCCCCCGGCTGAATCGACGAAGAGCGCTTCAATATATGCCCGTTGCGCCTGACCTTGCCATCCCCAAGCACCTCCCCCGCCAGCGCCCGGGTCTTGAAAAACCGAACAGCCCATAGCCATTTGTCAGCACGTATCGAATCGGACATCTCCGTCAGAGTGCCACCCGCCTCCGTCCCGCGCAACCCGCCTCTTTTGTGGCCATGTCTACTTTTCTATAACGCCATCACCCCGGGTTTGGCCACGCAGACGAGCTTACACATATGCTCACCAAGTAGACCTGAAAACGCGGGCTTGGACTGTTAGATCCTTACCGATTAAGGTTTTGCAATCGGGAAACCCCCTTCAAGTCAAGCAGTGCCTTGAAAAAATTCCTTTGGGAAAGACTAGATTTTATCTTGCCAAGCCGCGCCGTCATTCGCACAAAGGCTCTTGCCATGAACAAAGCAGAACTTGTAGAAGCAATCCAGAAATCCCTCGGAGCAGACGCCACCAAGCGTTCCGCGGAAGAAGCCCTCGACGCAGTCCTTTCCTCAATCGCCAAAGGCGTGAAGAAAGACACCAAGGTCCAAATCATCGGATTTGGAACATTCGAAGTGAAGAAGCGTGCCGCACGCCTCGGTCGCAACCCTAAGACCGGAGAAGCCCTCAAAATCGCCGCATCCAAGTCGGTTGGTTTCAAGCCATCCTCCGTTCTCAAAGGAAGCCTCTAATGCTGTAGCGGGAAACCGCTAGTTAACAGATCTTCAAAAACCCAAAAACCCCGGCCGAGATGGCCGGGGTTTTTTATTTTATCTATTAATAGATTTGGCTGATTCTGTGATCAGAACCAGGTTTTGCGACCGACGACATAGGTGGAGACAAACTCGTCATCCGTCTTTGTCAGGTAGAGTATCCCTTCGATCAGGCCGACGATTGCGACAGCGAAAGCCGCAAAGGGGACGCCGCAAAGAAGGACTGTCCCTCCAATGCTCACTGCCAACATGATCACACCTTCCACTGTATACCCGAGAAAAAATTTATGAACACCTATACTACCGAGCAGGATCGCGAGAATACCTGCGATTAGTTTCTTGTCTTTTTGCTCCTTGGTATAGACCGCTCCGGTTTCCGGTGTGGCAGCAGGATTTGCTTCGGGTGCCGGCGGAGGAGTTGCTTCGGGCGCTGGCGGAGGAGTTGATGCTTCGGGAGGTGGCGTTTGTGGATTTCCTGACTCTGGGGTAGGTGTTTCTTCTGACATGGTGGTTGTCGATTATCAAATTCCCGTCAGCCTAGCAAGCAGCAAGCAAACATGAAACCACGCATCACTCTCGCCGAATCCATGCTGGAAGACGGATCATCACTCGAGCTACAGGAACACGACGGACGTCGTTATCTTCTCGTAAGAGGCCAGCAAATTTGCGGGCCAACCACCCGCGCCTCCGAAGAAGAACTGGCCAAACTTGCCGCCGCACCTTTCCGTCCGGCCCGGCAACCGCGCATCTGGATGATCGGCCTTGGCCTGGGACATATGTTAAAATCCATCATGGAACAGCTCCCGCAGAAGCGAGGTGTCTTTACCGTTGCTGAAAACCGTGACTTCCTCATCGATTGGAACCGCGAATTTTTTCCCGAAACTCCATTGGATGATCCTCGGGTCGTGATCGAAAGCGATCCCGGTGCGAACATGCTAAACAAGCAATCCGGTTGCCTGCATGCGATCCTGATCCATCTCGATTCCGCGCCGCTAGCCGGAAAGGACAGGCTTTATGTGAACGACAAGCGTTGGATCTCCGCGACTTATGAAGCACTCCAGCCCGGAGGTTTGCTCGCCATCGCCTCGACGCGGAAGATGCCGAATCTCACCCGCAACCTGATTCGCGATGGATATGAGGTTGTGGAACATCTGGTGCCTGCCTCGCCAATGGCGAAAAAGCCGCGCCTGCTGCCGATCTGGCTGGCCCGTAAATCTCGTGGTGTCGCTTGAGTCGGTCAACATGCTGTGCTTTCATCTCACGTTTCCTTTCATGAAGACCTCTCTCAAATATCTCGTCCCGGCTATCATCGTCGCCAACGCACAAGCCGGAGAACTCACACTTGAAGCCAGGCCGTTCGCCGTCGCACATACTTTCGATGCGACCGCGCTGCCGCTGGATGTGGTGCATATCCGCCTGGATCCGGAAGCATGGACGGTTTTTGAGATCGTTTCCATCGCTGACCATGGCAGTCTGGTCAAAAAGGGAGATCCGCTGTTGGTTTTCAATACCGAGGATATCGACCTGAAAATCGCCGACATGCGGCAGACCGTGGCAACCGGAACGCTTGATCTGGCGCAGGCCGAACTCGATCTGGCAACCCTTGAGAAGACCGTCCCGGAGCAACTCTCACGCTTGAAGCGTGGTGCCAGCGTCGCCGCTGAAGAGCTGGACTATTTCACTAAAACCAGGCGCAAGGCGGCCGAGGAAACCGCCGGGCAGAGCTTGAAGCGCCAGCAGCAGATGCTCGCTTCCTATCAGGAAGAGCTGAAGCAACTGCTACAAATGTATGAGGCGGACGATATCACCGAGGACACCGAGGAAATCATACTCCAGAAGCAACGCGACTCGGTGGAATATGCTGAGTTCGCCCTGCGGATGGAGACGCTCGATCAAAAACGCACTCTCGAAGTCTCGCTGCCGCGGGAGGCGGTTTCCCTGACTGAGAGACGGGACGACACAGCGCTTCAGCTTGAGAAGGCTTCGAAAGATCTCCCCAGGACGCTCGAACAGAAGAAACTGGAGGTGGCCGGATTGAAAACCTCGCTCACCCGTAACGAACAGGCTCTCGCCGATCTCAAGAAGGATCGTAATCTATTCGAAATCGAGGCACCTGCCGACGGGATATTCTATCACGGCGCGATCCAAGACGGCAAATGGACCACTGGTGATCTCGTCAAGAGCCTGGAACCGGAGGGCAGCGCTCCGGTAGGCAAAGATTTCGCCAGCTTCATCCCAACTCCCTCGAATCTGACCGTCCATGCATTTCTTAAACAGGCAGACGCCGCTGCCCTGTCGTCCGGATCTGAGGGTATCGCCACCTTGGCTGGTCGCGAGCATCTCCCGATCCCGGTAAAAATAGCTAAGCTCTCCCAGACGCCGAATCCCGATGGCAGCTACCCGGCCACACTCACCGCTACATGGCCGGAATCCGTCAAGCCGACTGCGGGTCAGGCTCTCGAAGTCCGCATGGTTTCCTACGCGACAGACAAAGCGTTGGCCGTACCGGAAAAAGCACTCGGGTTCGGTCCCACCGGCTGGACCATCGAAGTGAAGCTCGCCGATGGTAAGACCGAACGCCGGACAGTCACACGTGGCCGGACTTCCGGGGAGGAATCCGAAATTACCGGTGGACTCGAAGCCGGGCAGGTGGTGATCGTGCCCTGATGTGAGTTCCATCGCCTTCGTTCATGAAACGGATTCGGGGATAGTTTCAACTGAACCCTCCCGTATTACCCTAGAGCTATCCCCATGCTTGCCAAGCCCTGCCCTCGCGTTACACTGAACCAATCAAAATGAAGTGCCTTTTCTTCTCAACCGCCGTTATGTTTTCCGGCGTCCTATTCGCCAACGCCCAAGAAGTTTCCGAGGCCGCAGCGACCAAGCAGACGAATTTTTTGGAAATTGTCGCCGCTGGTGGGGTGATGATGTATCCACTCGCCCTGATTTCAGTAGTCGGGGTGGTGCTCGTTTTGCTTTATTTACTGACAATACGTCGCAACGCGGTTGTCAGCGATCGCTTTATGAATACCGCCGAGGCGATGATCCGCAAGCGCGACTATCTTGGCCTTGCCGCCTACTGCCATCGGCAGAATGAGTCGATGGCCAGGGTTACCCAGAAAACTCTCGATTTCTTCACGAAATACCCGAGTGCTTCTTTCGGTGAAGTCCGGGAGGTCGCGGAGGCCGAAGGCTCGCGCCAGGCGGGCCTGCTCAGTTCACGAATCACATACCTTGCCGATATCGGCTCGATCGCGCCGATGGTCGGCCTGCTCGGAACGGTGCTCGGAATGATCAAATCCTTCCTCCAAATATCAGAATTTGCCGGGGTGAAACAAATGGAGCTCGCGGAAGGGGTTTCCGAGGCACTGATCACCACCGCAGCCGGTTTGATGATTGGTATACCGGCACTCGTTTTCTACTCACTTTTCCGCGGTAGAGTTCAGAAATATATCGCCGAGCTGGAGGCCGCCTCCACTCACATGATGGCCCTGCTGCACACCCAGGTCGAGCACCAGAGGCCATCGCCAAGAGAATACCAAAGCCCAAACCAGCGAACCCGCGAGGACTACGCGATGCCCGTCCCGTCACCGCTCGGTGGTGATCGACCTGATCTTCACGGTATTTAAGAAAATCTCAGATGAAGTTTCAAAGCAGGCAACCCGAATCCGCCAGTATGCAGCTGGCGCCGATGATCGATATCGTGTTCCTGCTGCTTATTTTCTTTATCGTCACCTGGCAGTTTACAAAGTCGGAAACCGAACTTTCGGTCTCTGTCCCCACTGCCCAGGAGGGAGCGGAGCCCGAGCGACAAGGTGGTGAGATTGTTATCAATATTTTGGGAGACGGAATCATCCGTGTCGAGGGAACGACTGTTGACCTTGAGCAACTTCTGGAAAAGCTTTCCCAGATAGCCGTCCAGTTTGAGAACCAACCGGTTCGCATTCGTGGCGATGGTGATGTCGCATACCAACGAATCGTCGAGGTCATCGATACATGCCAAAAGGCTGGGATCTGGAATATATCCTTCGCGACCCAGCGACCAACCCCCTCCCAATAACCGGAATGCCGATACGCCTGACATCCTTTCATATTGCAATCCCACTTCTCCTGCTGGGCGCGCTGATGCCTGTTCAGGCGCAGCAACCTTTGAGGGCGGAGGTCGTCGAGGAGGAACTCCGCGCGGATCCCGCCAACACTTTCTTCGCCCGGGGTAAAAACGTTTTCGATGCTGCCAAACAAAGCGTCGATCTCCAGTCCCGGCGCGAGCTTTACCTGCGTTCCGCGGAAATTTTCGCGAGTTATCTACGTGAGTTTCCCAATCACGCCAATGCCGAGGCAGCTTGGTGGTATATGGGGAGCAGTTATTATCAGGCCGGAATGATCGATGATGCGAAGCGTTGTTTCGCGACTCTGCTGAATCGATATGGCCGGGGAAAATATGCTTCTGCCGCCGCATACACCCTGGCCGCCGATCACTACAATAAACGCGAGTATGCTTTTGCCGCACCGTTGTTCGAACGTTTCGCCGCCAATGCCGCCCGACCCGCAGACAAGCCGAAGGGCAATCTTTTCGCCGGTAAATGTTATCAATTGCTGGGGCGCGATCGTGAAGCGATCGCAGCCTACAAGCGGGTCGCAGCCGATCCGGCTGGCATCCTTTTCCGGGATCAGGCAGAGATCGCGATGGGCCACCTTATATTAAGACAAGGCAAACTCACTGAGGCACTGGTGCTTTTCGAAAAAGTGGCCAACTCCAATGCTCCGGCGAAATATCGTGGCGAAGCCGCACTTCACGCGGCAATCACCGCGACCAAACTCGACCAGACCGCCCTTGCGGAAAAATACCTTCGTTTCATCCTGGATCGCCCCGGCATGGAGGAATTCCGGCCTTCCGCACAGATCGCGTTAATGGAAAACCATTACGCCAAAAAGGAATACCGGGAGGTTTTGGATATTTTCCGCAAAAGCAGCTTCAAAGCAGAGGGCGACAAGGAAGCTGCCAGGCTTATGATCGCTGCACGTGCGATGATGAAACTCAAGCAACCGGCTGAAGCCAGCCTGCTGTTCCGTGAAATTGAGCGTTTGGTTCCACCGGACAATGACCTCGCTTTCCAAGCCTCCTACTACCGGCTCAATTGCTTTTTCCAAATCGAAGGCAGGCACGTGGTCGATCAGGTAGATGCGTTCCTGCAGATCTACGCCAAAAGCCGTCCGAACGACACACGCATTCACACCGCAATGCTGATGAAAGCGGAAACGCTCTTCTCTGAAAACAATATAATAGAAGCGGCAAAAGCCTACTCGCAGATTGAAGCCAATCAACTCAGTGAATCGAACCGGGCTGGCTTTTTATATCAGCGCGGCTGGGTTCTTGCCGAGGCAGGGGATTATCAAGGCGCGATCCGCTCGCTGAGCGAATTCATCTCCAAGCATCCCGAAGACGAACGGGTCTATCCGGCTCTCGTGAAACGTGCCAAAGCTTATGCGGAAACCGGTGAATCAGGTAAAGCGATCGCGGACTTTGATCGCCTCACCCTTGACGAGGCAGTCCCCGACGATCTTTCCTCACTTGCCTGGCTGGAATCGGCCCGAACCCGCCGCAAGGAGGGTAATATCGAGAACATGCTGATTCGCTACAAAGCTTTGCTCAAGGAAGTCGACGACCTCACCGATAATCTGAAAGCCGAAGCAAACTACTGGATCGGCTGGGGCAGTGTGAAAACCAATCAGCCCAAAGAAGCGGCTCCGTATCTCAACAAAGCCAGGGACCTCCGCAATGAGGCCTATGGCAAACACGCCGGCCTGCTACTTGCGCTCTCATACTTTGCCGCACAGGACCCGAAAAACCTCGCTAAGGAAATTGACCTGGCAATAGATGGGGATTACGTCGTTGATATTCCGAACCAAGCCCTGCAGTGGTGCGGAATGCAGTCCTACAACTCGGGAAATTACGAGTCAGCCAGGCGATTTCTTGAGCTTGCTTCAAATGATAAAGAGCCGCGCACGACACCTAAGGAAGTCTGGCGCTACCTTGCCAAGGCCAGGATTGAAACCGGTCAAGCTGCGGAAGCCCTGCCGGCGGTCACCAATGTTCTCGAGGTCGAGGATAACCCCGCATGGAAGGCGGACGCCTTGCTCGACCGTGCGCGTGCCCTCTACCTGCTGAAAAGATTTGGGGAATCTCGCAAAGCGACTGACGAGGCCCTCGCCCTACGTCCGCAAGGGCGCACTTCTGCCGGACTCCGTATTGCTTCCGCCAATCTGAACATCGAAGAGCAGAAGCTCGGCGAAGCGGCTGCCGATTTACTGTATGTCATCCAATTTCATGAAGACGCGGACCTGAAACCGCTCGCGATTCACAAATACATCCAAGTCCTCGAAAAACAGGGCAAGGCGGAAGAGGTCGCGAAATTCAAAGCACAACTCGCCTCGGATTTTCCAGACTGGGAGGCTCCATGAGTTCGAAGCCAGTTCCGGTGCCTCATGTGCGGGCAGTCGGACTGATTGCCCCCCCTTGGAAAGGGCAACCGGCAACCGGCTCTCCAACATCAACCGATCAGATCGCCGTATGCCTCAGGCGTAAGTAAGCCCGAAGCTTGGTCCGGCTTGGAGAGTTTGATTTTGAAAATCCAGCCAGCTCCGTAGGGATCGGTGTTCACGAGGGAAGGATCGCCTTCCACTTCCGGATTTGCTTCCACGATTTCTCCCGATAGAGGCGAGTAGATATCCGAGGCGGCTTTAACCGATTCGACCACTGCTGCCGGGTCTCCGGCATCCACGGTTTTACCGACCGGAGGAAGCTCCACGAACACCACGTCGGTCAACTCGGCCTGCGCGTGATCGGAAATACCGACGGTCGCGATCTCGCCATCGATACGCGCCCATTCGTGGGAAGATTGAAAAAAAAGGTCTGAAGGGATTTCTGAAGCGCTCATGTCAGAGAATTTGTGGCGGATAAGTGCCCTGTTAGGAAGTGAAAATTTTCCGGGAAATCGAACGCGACGTTTTGACTGACTCAAACGCGTTCGCCCTTTTCTGATACTCGCTTCCAGGTCGCACCAAACAAAAAGGCACCGAAAGCCTGTTGGTGGCTTGTGATGGATCTTTCAGACAATCACCTTTTTGCCCTGCTGTGCCACGACATTCTTTCCTGCAGCGAGCTGAGCAAAAGTGGATTACTTCACGGGTCGACCGACTCCTCTGGCATCCTCACCCCTGATTCTAGCCGTTGGGCGCACCGCCGGAACGGGAACGGATAGGGCTCTGCTGGAGAGCAACCCGAGTAGTCCCGATGGTGCGAAAGGCTCCCAAGAAGGGAACCGCGCTCCGGGGAAGGGACGCTTTCCCTGGAGCCATTCGCTCCTATTCGATAAACTCCGGGGTTTGGGGCGGAGCCCCATTTGAGCTCGTTTGCGTGCGGCGGGGGTTCCTCCAATGCCTGAATGAAAAAAACAACTTTTCCACCGCCTGCCCCTCGAAGTCATCGAGACAACGATTGCTGCGTTCAACGACGGGCGCCTGTCTCTGGGCGACGCATGTGTGTGGCTCGGAGTCGGTCGACCGCGTCTCTATACCCTGAGAACCCTCTCTGTCTGGCCGGGGGGCGCCATCTCCCGCTATAGAGTATCTCAGGAGGGATCATCCGTCAAAACCGCACCAGACAACGCAACACCGGGAAGATCCCGCTCGAAACATGGGATCAGGCCATCATGGGGAGAAACGGACGGCTTCGCCCGACGCCTGTTTCAAGCCTGCTCGATTTGCACTTCTCAATGCGTGGCACCCGGCGTGTGAACAACGATCAAACCATCGATTTTGAAGGCCTAAATTACGAGATTGCCGCCACATCCCGGAAGTCGGTCACCATCGTACATCATCCGAACCTGAAATTCTAGGTCGTTGACCACACCCCAAAGGAACGTCTGGCCCCCGAATCTAGGGACTTACGGCCTCTAGCAGGCTGTCCGGTTTTGAACAGGAAACGACAAAGGACTAAAAAATACTTGCATGGTGGGTTGAAGTATGGTGGATTCCGCGCCCGCCCGTAAGCGGACAACAACTTTTCCCTAACCGGCCATGGCCTACGCAGTAATCAAAACAGGCGGTAAACAATACCGCGTCCAAGAAGGCGACAAACTCGATGTCGAGAAGCTCGATGCAGAAGTCGATTCCGTAATTGAATTCACCGAAGTTCTGCTTCGTGGTGAAGGCGACAATGTGACAATCGGTGCTCCATTCGTTGGTGGAGCCGGAGTGCAGGCGAAGGTTATCGATCAGTTTCGCGGACCAAAGGGCGTTGCTTTCAAATTCAAGCGCCGTAAAGGCTTCCATAAAACCAAAGGTTTCCGTCGCCACATGACCAAATTGGAGATCACCTCCATTGGCTAACTTCCCAACATCAACAGTCTTCATCTCATGGCCCATAAAAAAGGACAAGGATCCGTTAAAAACGGACGCGACTCACGCAGCAAACGCCTCGGCGTGAAAAAATTCGGTGGTCAGTCAGTGATCGCCGGTAACATCATCATCCGCCAACGCGGCACCAAAGTGCATCCCGGACAGGGTGTTGGCTGTGGCAAGGACCATACGTTGTTTGCCCTAACCGACGGTCAGGTGAAATTCGACCGCGAAGGTGGCCGGGTGAACGTGGTTGCTGCGAACTGATTTTAAAAACAATTTCAAAAAGCCTCCGGATTGATTCCGGGGGCTTTTCTATGTTAGGGAAAACGGCGATGGACGGAATATGGAGAAGGGGTTTGCAACCCCTTTCAATAGCCCAGCTCTTTCCTCCTCCACAGCAAAGGGGTTTCAAACTCCTTCTCCATATTCATTGCAGCCACGATCAGACTCCGAACAGGGACCTCTGGTCGATTTCCTCGGAGGTATCCTCGAGTTTCCACTGGCGGTCGACGTTGAGCCTTACCGTTGCAAGGTGTTTGTGGTGCCACTGATCAGGACCGATCATCGAGAGAAGCTTGCGGCCACGAACTTCGTAGAGGTGGTATGTCTGGCCGATAATCGGCTCGAAATTGATATCCGCTTCGTAGATCAGTTTATTCCAGTTGAAATGGTCGATCGCTTCCAGATAGGTCTCGCGGATTTCGGTCAGCTTTTGCTGGAGTTCTCTTTCCACTTCGGAAATTCCCCGGGACTTGAACGAGCTCAGATCAGTTGGAATGATCTTCGGACTCAGAGTGGAAACCGGATACGGCATGAAAGCTTGGGAGATTTTTTGGTCTGACATGATTGGTGACGAATTCTGCTTTGCTTCGCCGAGGAACTCTTTAATCGCAAATAAAAAATTGATCGATCAGGACTCCTCTGTTTGGAAAGCGATATAATCTTTCAAATCCTAAACGCCCGTTCGTGAATCCAAGAAAAAACCGGACACCTGTTCAAGGTGTCCGGTTTAATACTTAGCTCCTATGAGCTTGGCTCATTAGGGAGTAGTAGGAGAGGCATTAATTTTAAGTGTAGGATCAGCATCGAAAATCCCAGTTGTACCAGTAGTAAATATAGTGGTCGTGCCTTCACCTGCCGTCGAACCTTCCGTGATCCTTGCTTGGGAAACACTGTTATCGATTTTAAGGTAAATGGCTTTTCCGTCGAAGGGATTCGTGCCAAATACGGCCGAGGCTCCATTTCCACCGGAAAGCAATGGGGTCACCACCAACGGCCTAGAGGGATTTCCGCCGGTCGAAAGGGCATCAGAGGCATCTTTCATAACGTAAGAAAAGCCATTTTCTCCTGGCGCGAGGCAAACGGTGGCAGATGAAAAATTGCCATCTGGCTTCACCGCTCCATCTATCTTAGCGAAAAACATATCCTCCGACTGGGTGATTCCTGCAACAAAAAGTTGCCGGAACGCATCCTCGGCGTTGGTAATCGTTGCCGACGGCTGAAAAGGCACATCCCCAAGTATTGCTACCGTGCCCGTTGCCGCATCGGGATAAGATCCGAACTCTGTCTCAAATTCGAATAGAGCGAGGCCGATTTGACGAGCGTTGCTGGTTGCTTCCGTCGCGTCTGCTTTTTTCCGCTGGCGGATAACCATCGGCGCGGTGAGTCCCGCCAGAGAGGCGATGATGACGATAACGACGAGAAGTTCCACCAAGGTGAAACCGCGTTTTTGGCTTTGATGCAATTTAATACGTTGGTTCATAGTTTTCATTGTTTTTTTATTAGTTATAGGTTTATTTTTGTTTATTGTGGACAATCGCCCGTATGTAAAATCCCGAAAGAATTTATTCTCGAGACTCAGTAAAGGTAGAATCCACAACAGTGGATGCAAGCTCTAAATTCATCTCACTTACTAAAACACTCTAGCGGAGAGCCGCCGAATTGGTCCCCTTCTGAAGTTCTCCGAGAGTTTCCAATTCGTTGTCGGTGATCGGGTAAGGGCCTGAGAATTCGATCTGGTGAGAGCTCTGGGCTTCGCTGCGGCAGGCGAATGCTTGGCGAGTTTCGGGATAGTAGAGTATCAGGTAGCGGTTCTGGCCCTTTTTTGTTTCAGCTAAGAAGGTAGGAACGCCTTTGCTTTTCATGAAAATATCCAGATCCGGGTAATTTTCAGCTAGAGCCTGCAATCTACTGAAGCCAAAAGTCGGGGGATTCTCACGCACCCACATGATGTGGTCGTTAGCCGCCGAGCTTGTCCGTTGCAAATACCCCGCACTGCCGGCAGGGGCACAAGAGATTGCTAGCATTGGCAGAAGGCAGGCGAAAGAGATGAAGATAAGCCGGGCTAGTGAAAGGGGTTCCAAACCCCCTCTCCATATTCCGCCCACAGCAGTTTTTTTAATGAACATAGCAACCTCAATTAAATTTTACGCCGTTTCTTAAGCGATCCTTCTGAATAATCGAATTGATTTTGTGTATACTCGGACGATTGCCTTCTGAATCGATGAAAATCGCGGTTTCCAAAGGAACCAAATACTCAACAGCGGAATTGATTCCGATAAGATTTCCGAACGGGTCTACAACCGGTCCGCCGCTGTCTCCGGGCTGGAGTGGAATATCAATCTTGAATCGCCTATTGTGTGTAAAAGCTCCCTCAGGTGCGAGAGCGGTTCTTAATTTTCCGGGAGATGATTTGAATCCTGTTGCCATTCCACCGTGTATGATCCCCTGCCCTGGCGGGAGCCAACGGTCGGGTGCCGTCCAATTGTAGTAATAGGGAGTCTTCAACTGAATGTGGAGAATCGCGAGGTCGTCGGAACGGGATCGCCATACGATTCTTGCCTTTTTCGTCACGATGTTTCCGCCCCGCCCGTAAATGATGAACACGTTTTTCCCCTGCGATTTGGCAAGGACGTGATCCGCTGTCAGGAAGTAGCCATCCTCCGTGATCGGAGCAGCTGAGCCTCCATCCGCATCGGTTGGCGCATTCGCCATGGAAAATTTCTGATTCACCCAGCTCCCGAGTTCATTCCGCCCGGTCACCACGACCGCTGAAAGCCTCTCACGAACGATCTGCCTGGTTGTTTCGTTCGGAATCTCGTTACTGGCTGGCGGCGGTGCGACGGAGTAGCAGGCAGATGAAGCCAGACCAAATATAACCGCAGCAAGTTTCAGTGAAAGTCTATCCATTCGGAGTGATTCAAGCATACCTTCGTCAAGTCGTCACACATGATTTTAGAAATTGGCGGTCAAATGCTGTAGCGCCTTGCGGAAAGGGGCGGCGATTGGAAGAACTTCCAATCTTTCCTCGGGAACCCATTCGTCACCGGCATCAAGTGGCAGCGTGTTCTCAAGGGCCGCAGAGAACACTTTCAGTGAGACGCGGTACCTCGTGATCGGGTAACTCGATTCATAAATCTTCCGAAGCCCGGAGCATTGATCCGCACCTCTCAATGGTAGCTTCCACAAGCCATTCCGGCGTTTCCCCGATTCGAGGTTCAGGAGAATTCTTCCGGTGGAATCGCGGACAAAGACAGCGTATTCCTCAAGCACGGTAATCTTGATACGAGGTTTTTTTATAGGAAGGGAAGATGGATCCGAGCATTTGCAAAATCTCGCGACGGGACAACTCTCGCAAGCAGGGCAGCCGGGGCGACATACATTCTGGCCCAACTCCATCATCGCATGATGGTGGCGACCGGGATGAGCGGGGTCGCAGAGTTCGACCGCCCACTCCCGATGAATTCGCTTGGCGGTGCCGGAATCAACGGGCGAGGAATCGTCCATGAGACGGGAAAGAATCCTGGAGACATTTCCATCCACCAAGGCAGAAACTTTCCCGAAACAGAAAGCCATGAGCGCCGCTGCGGTGTAAGGGCCAACTCCCGGAAGTGTGAGAAGTGTGACTTCATCTCCGGGAAATGTGCCACCATGATTCTCAACCACAGCCCTCGCAGTATCCCTCAACATCCGGGCCCTCCGGTAGTAACCCAGGCCTTCCCAAGCCTTGAGCAAGCTCTCGTCGTCCGCTTTGGAAAGGCTCTGCAAATCGGGGAATTTTTCCAAAAAACGCGTATAATACCCCTTGCCGAGAACTGTCGCAACCTGGGTTTGTTGCAGCATCATTTCCGAAACCAGAACCCGGTAAGGTTCGTGGGTCCTGCGCCATGGAAAGTCCTTTCCAACATTTGAATACCAGCTTCCCAGCGCGGCGCGAAACTGATCTTTATCCTCCAAAGCGGAGACCTCGAATCGTGGTTTGAGCATATCAGCTAGCGCTTTTTGCGGAGACGTTTCCCAGTAAGACGGGTGGCGATCAAATTCGGGCAACGTCCTTTCAACCTCAGTTGCTCACAACTCGCCTCAATCTTGATGGACTGGCGAATGGCTTTAAAACCCAGGCGCCGACTCACACAACCTGTCTGAATATCGACATTTCCATCTTCAAACTCCACGACGCGACCGCAATCGATACAAACCAGGTGATTGTGCGAAGGCTTATCGAGGAAGTTGGGGTCGTAGGTGATCTGGTTCTCGCCAAGATCGATCTGGCGCAGCAAGTCAGCTTCCACCAACAGGCCGAGAGTACGATAGACCGTAGCCCGGGATGTTTCCCCATCCACTGCCCGAACACGGTCGTAAAGCTCCTCGGCTGTGAAATGTTCATCCCGTGAGAACGCGACATCGGCGATTTGCTCGCGCTGCGTCGTTCTCCGGAGCCCTTTGCGCCGGATGAATTCATCGAGCCTTTCCCTGATATCAGCCTCCATTCGCGGAGATAGTTACCTCCTCCTACAAAAATGTAAACCCTCCGCGAACGTGGTCGAAGCTTATTCTGGCGTTGCGCCTGGTCCCCTCCCCCCTCAAGATCCAGTGAGTGAGAATGCAGAAGATTGTTTCCATTTCATATGAATAAAGACCACGGCGATGCGTCCAAATCAGAGCAAGGACGAACCAAATCCTCCTCAAAAAAGGATGAGGCATCCGGAGATCACGAAGAGGATTTCCGGTTGGTCGCCCTTGCCCAACAGGGCGATATGAGCGCCTACGACGAATTGGTCACACGCCACAGAGGAAAAATTTACGCAATGATAAGGAACATGGTTAAGAACGATGCGGACGCCTGGGATTTGTCTCAGGACGTTTTCATCAAGGCATGGAAAGCCCTGCCGCGCTTTGAGGCCCGCGCCCGTTTCTCAACATGGCTTTTCCGAATCTCCCATAACGTGGTTTATGACTGGGTCAGGAAACGGAAAATCGAAAGTGCAGGTGAACTCAACGATGAGATTTTCGACCGCGACCGCATCGATCTTTCCGCTAGGACAGCCCCGGCATTCGTCGAATCGCCGGACGATGCTCTTTCAAATTCCGAACTGCGTGAAAAAATCAGCGCTGCGCTTGAAACGCTCAGTCCGGAGCACCGTGAAGCGGTGATGCTTAAAGACGTGCAAGGCCTTTCTTACAAAGAAATAGCCGATGTGATGGAATGCACATTGGGTACGGTGATGAGTCGACTTTTCTACGCCCGCCAAAAACTTCAAAACCTCCTGAAAAATGAATACGAATCCCGATGAAATCAAACTAGCCCTGTGGTTGGATGACGAGCTAACTGGCTCGGAATTCGCTGAAATGGAAGCTTGGGCTGCGACCCAACCCGATCAACTCAAGGCCCGGGAAGAGCTCAGGGAATATCGCTCGATTCTTTCCGCACACATGCCTGCCAGCGAAGAACTCCCATACCCTGATTTCTTCAATTCGCGGGTGAACCAAGGTATCCGCGATACCCAGGTTGCAGAAACAAAGCCAGTAGCACCGACGACAAATCCCGCAGGTAGCTCATTCTGGAAATCGTGGCTGATGCCAGTCGCCGCCTGTGCTGGAATGGTTCTGGCGTTCAGCATCGGAAGGCACGGCTTTGGTGAAAGCGCTTCTATCGTTAGTAATCCTCCACTTAACCCGTCAGTCAATCCGGTTGTCTACACTCCTGAGGAAGGCGTCAATGCGGAGTGGTATGCGAGCACGGGAGCGGATGCCACGGTCATCGTCCTTGCGGGCGTCTCAGCTATCCCCGATTCCACTGACTTTTCGCAAACCGTCTACGTTCCAACCATCCGTGAAGCCGACCGCACGGCAACCCGTGAGCTGGAAGGAGCTGAGACCATCAAATAATGAGATCGATTTTCCAGCCATTTCTCAGTATTCTAATCGCAGCCGTTGTCAGTCTTCAGGTTGATATCGCCATTGCGCAGGATGATCCCGGCAGGGCTGAAGTCGGCACTCTTGAGGTGACCGTATATTACGCAACCAACGGCGATCCTTCTGCCGCTGGAGACCGTGCTCAAAAAGTCCCCGACGAAATCGTTAAGCGACTGGGAAAGGTCGAACACTTGAAATTCCTCCATTACCGTGCTCTGGGTGCAGAATCGCAAGAAATCTTCCGGACATACGAAAACTGGGCGCAACCGCTCAAACCGTCAGACGAGATTCTCGTGCGATTTGAGCCAAGCTCAAAGCCGAAAGTGGATGAGGTTTCGTTGGATCTCGAGCTTTGGCTAAGCCGGAAAAAAATCCTCAAAACGAATGCATTGCTAAAAAAAGGGAGTCCGCTTTACGTGTTAGGCCCCGAATGGCGGGGTGGTCGCCTAATTATCGCAGTGGCACTTGCCCGGAAGTGATGTCTGTTGTTTATTAACTTTATGAAATTCTTCCCGTTGTTGTGTCTGCTCTTCGCTACTGTCTCTCACGCTGCCAGCCTGAAATTTGAAAACCGGCTTAACGAGGTTCATGCGGATCTGAATGCTGCCGCGGTAAAGAGCGATTTCAAATTCACCAATACCAGTTCCAAGACGGTAACAATTCAGAAAGCAGATGCTGGCTGCTCCTGTCTCGCAGTCGAAGTTTCTGATGGAAAGCTGACCTATGCCCCCGGCGAATCAGGAGTTTTACGAACCACCTTCGAAATCGGAAACTTCCAAGGAGCCGTCGATAAGCCAATTTATATTTGGCTGGACGACGATCCGGAGGACAAACCATCTGGCTCTGTCAACCTCCGGGTTCACATACCGGTTATCATAGCTCTTGAGCCAAAGACTCTGAAATGGAATGTCGGCGACAAGGCCGAAAGTAAGACGATTGAGGTTGCGATGGATTACGAAAAACCTATCCACATAGAATCCGTTTCCACAAGTAACGACAATTTCCAAACCGAACTGGTAACGCTTGAGAAGGGAAAGAAATACTCCATCAGGATAACACCAGCGAATACAGATGAAGCAGGACTTTCCATCATTCGGATTAAAACCGATGCCGATGTGAAAAAACAACGGATCCAGCAAGGATTCGCCGTAATTCGCAATGCTCTTCCCAAGAAATGAAGCCGTTGAAACAGCTTACGGTTGTAGTCGGACTCGCTGTGGTTGCCGCTGGCTTGACTTGGCTACTCAAAGGGCCTCCTCTCGATCCAACCGTCGAAAAATGTAACCCGGCAATCTTGAAACCAGACGAGATCTGCTTGGCCGATGCCAGAGGTAAGATCCTCTGGATAGATGCAAGACCTCGCTCGGAATGGCAAGAAAATGGTCTCGAAGGATCAGTTCTGTGGAACCTTGATCCTGAGGAAAATCAGCAAGAGTTTGAAGCCCAAGCTGCAATGAAAGCCATCGAGGCTGAACTCGTAGTGGTTTATTGCGGAACCGCGACCTGCGGAACCAGTCGCCAGATCGCAAACCGATTACGAAACCTCCAACTGGGGCCGCCCGTCAAGGTGCTATATGGTGGCTGGGATTCCCTCAAGGATTCCAGTTCAGCTCCTTGATATCCAATGCTTCCAAAAATGGATTGAGTGGATCTTCTTCATTATTCCATCGCATGAAGATCGTGCATGCTTTTGCCTGACCGTACGCAAAACCAGATGTCTCATCCTCAAGCATACGACCGATCTTCGACTGTTTGCCAAAATAAGCCTTCGCTATTTCCCTGGAATCTTCTTGGGTGAGAATTTTAAGGGTGAATTTTTTCTCAGGGCCCGGAACGTCATCGTAGCAGAATGCTCCGGCAGAAACGATCAACTCAAAGGTTCCTGCTTCTTTCGAAGGCTTGGAAGCGAAGCTCTCAAACCTTCCCCCAAAAAGATCAAGGAAGGGATCGACCACAACCTTCGGAGCTTGGTCACCACGTTTTCTCACCAACATGGTCTGAGGATTGACCCCTCCGTCCTTGTCCTCGAAATCAACATGGTAGAAAAAATCCACGATTTGCTCGATAGAATCCGTTTCACGAATATCCACGGAAATTTTCAACACATCGGGGAGCTTTCCGTTCAGGACGGAATCGACCAAATCAGCCCTATCTGTATGTGTCTCTATGTAAGGTTCGCGCTCTTCGAGACTTTCCATCTCAAGAAATCGCTCGAGCAATTCCAAAGCCGCGATTCCATCGTCAACTGTAGCCGAAACCAGGATCTCTCCAGAATTCCCGCCATCTCCAATCACGGTGTTCTGAGGGTCATCCACGCACAAAATTTCCGCAGTATCGCCTTGGTCGCCCGCAGTAAGTTTCTCGAAGCTATCATCAGAGTCCTCGGTAGTGTAAATCTTTGTCTGTAAGTCCACGAAGCCCCAGTCCGCCGCAGAGACGGTTGATGGAGCGTAGCGGAATCAACCGTCTCTGCGGCGGCG
>Ga0222650_1000528_pt1 | contig 28668 bp, 28 predicted proteins | sample AntAcemetagen367_FD_179820 | JGI IMG/M metagenome (GOLD analysis project Ga0222650, IMG submission 179820) | Saline water microbial communities from Ace Lake, Antarctica - #367 | ecosystem: Environmental > Aquatic > Non-marine Saline and Alkaline > Saline | place: Antarctica: Ace Lake... | reverse complement strand
ATTGTTATTGTTATTGTTATTGTTATTGTTATTGTTATTGTTATTGTTATTGTTATTGTTATTGTTATTGTTATTGTTATTGTTATTGTTATTGTTATTGTTATTGTTATTGTTATTGTTATTGTTACATTAGATTATTGGGAGATAATTGGTTATCTAGGTCTTACACTCGACGATTTTCCAAATATTGTGAAATACAGCGACAATATCATACATGTCCCAAAAACGATTAAGAATGTTAAGCAATCTGACATTATAATTGTTTAGTATCAGAATTATTCGTTGTTTAGTATCAGGTTTATTCGTTGTTTAGTATCAGGTTTATTCGTTGTTTAGATTCAATTTTTCTTTTCAATAACATAATATGAAATAGATGTTTATTATGTTATTCTGGTATGATTCAATACTTATTTTACTTCTATTGGTTGTTGTTGACGCAATGATATTTATTTTTTAGTCGTTGACTCATTATCCTCCCATGGTGTGTATGTGAGATGTGTCAAATATAATGGATTAGGTGAAGGTTGAAGTTCTAATTCATAATAAACATCTCTTGTTCTCCGGATTGTTTCTTTATTTATTGCTATTTGTTTTTTATTTTTATTTTTATTGGTTTTTACACATATGTTATCTTTTTCTTCCATTATAATAGATTCTATACTTCCTATACTCATACTTCGTGAATCGATACTATTACTTCTTTTACATTCATTGTTTCCAATACTACTACTACTACTACTTGTTCTTCGTCTGTTTATGAATATCTCTATACTATCACTTCTGCTATTTTTTCTACTCATATATGTGTATTAGGATGTTTTATATAGTACAACATTTTATTTTACATTTATACCCTTTTATTTGTTTTGTAATATAGATAATATTTGAGAGCATATCTTCATTAAACTGTCTTGATTTTCACGCAACATCTTTATTTCTAATTCTAGATTTATTCCTTTATTAGTTAATTGTTCTTCCGGTTTTCGTTTCAACTTATTAAATATGCTATTTTCTGTTATTATTTCTCTCGGGACCATTGTTTGCGCGATTGGTGTACTATCTATTTTATTTTGTTCGACTATTTTATTTTCACTGAAAGATACTTTTTTTTCATCTATATGTAATTTTACCTCGCGGTTATTATTTACCTCGCGGTTATTATTTAACCACTGCTCGGTTTCCATCGTAATTTGCGGTATTTCTAATTCACGTTCTCTGCTAGCTAGTCGCTCGGCTATTAACCTATCCATTTCATCTCCAATCGGAGCATCCTCCTGACTATTAGCATCACTAAAACTGACTTCTTTGGGTTTCGTAGGATTTATTAGTTTATTTAAATCATCTTGTTGCTCTTTTAATTTCAGATTAAAGTCTTGTTCTCTTTTATTTTGTAAATCTTCAGCTCTATAAACCATTTGAATTGTTTTTTTCGGGCGAGTCTTTTCGTCGTTGATTTTCTTTATCATTGTATTCATAGTCAATTTATTTTTTTCCAATAATGTCAATTTCGAATTAGTCCTATCTACATTGATAACTGTATCCTCAAACATAGCTTGGATGTTAGTGAATTTATCATTCTCTATTCCATTAAAAGCATCACTTTCTTGTAACAATCCCCAAATCAACCCTTTATTATGATTACTTATAAATTCCATATAGTAATCATACTAATAATGTTTATATTTTTATTCACTTATATATTGAAATATTTCTTTCTTAATTGAAATATTTCTTTCTTAATTGAAATATTTCTTTCTTAATTGAAATATTTCTTTCTTAATTGAAATACTTCTTCATCTGGTATTTTATGTTCTAAAAAATAGTTAACATCTTTATCTTTTAACATCTGAATTATAAAATACAAACTATACATACCACATTCTGAGTCAGTTTGTTGATGTTCTAATGTATTCATATATACTTTAAAATCTATTCCCAATTGTTTTCCTTGTGTTTTAATCATATTTATTAATTTTGTTACTTGACGCGGTGGAGGATTGCCATTACTATCGAAATAAACAATTAATTTTTTCTTTATGTTCACAAACATTGAAATCCAATGTTCGCCGTCTTTATAATGAGGGTCGGTATTTAAGATGATACCAATTTTATTCTTGTCTCGCTTTATAAATTCACTTAGATTTAGATTACATAATTCTTCCCAAACACATTCACCATATAGTTTATGAAAATCAAAATCTATCGGTGATGGTCCTAAAAATTCAAAGCATTTATAGTATTTTTCATATTGTTTCATAACTGCCTCTATATCTAAACTACTTAACCATTCATTTGCTTTCCTTTTCCAATCATCCGGAGCTTTTGGCGCAAATGTATAATTTAACAAATTACTATCTACGCCCCCATCCATAAATTTACTTCTTAACCAACAAGATTCTCTATCACAACTACTTGACATTTTGTCCTTTAATTCGAGCCATATTTCTTTTGGTTCATTTGTAGATATCATATCGCGCCTGTGTCTAGCATTCCAATATTCTTTCATTTTAAATAACGCCTCGCTAGTATAACATGAAAACTCACTATTGTTTGGATTCGGACTACAATTTTCCATCTTATACGAATTCGTCAAGCCTACTATTTTTGTTGGTTTTGTTGGTTTTGTTGATTTCGATGATTTCGATGAGTTCGATGACGTTTTCGTTTTATTGAGGTTTAGTTCCAACTTGTCATGTTTCTTTCTTCGAGTCTTCATAAATATTATTGATATTTTTCTTTTTTATTATTCCTTTTGTTTTATGTTCTTTGGTCTTTATATTGATATTTTCTCTCTTCGGTAATATTTTATGCGACGTTTGTGTCGTTGTCTTTATTACAAACATATCTAAATTTAATTTTTTCACGTCTTCGGGTTTACTAAATAAATAGTCGCAATTTTTATATTCGCTACTTTCTATTTCTATACCATCTTCATTACAGTTAATTGTCTTTTCTAATTTGGCTATTCTATTCGCTTCATCTATCGAGTCGTATTTTTCTTGTATTATATCGCCTTTGTCTAAAAACTTCAGGTAATTTACACAGGACTTGACATATATATTAAAAAAATGACTTACTTGTGTGTCTTCCTCTTCCTCCCTAAATAATCGCTTCGTCAAATCTACTATCCGCTTTTTATAAAATTTTTTATCATTGATAAATCTGTTATCATTAATAATTTCCGATTTTTTTAAAACACTATGAAACTGAGATTTATTCGCAAAATAACTCAATGTAATATTATCTATTTCATTCATTGAAACATCCATTTACATATTTCAATGAATATATATTTTGTATTTTTACATATCACAGGAACTATCTTTTAACTGGTATCTAGTATGATTATTAAATAAGCTAGTACCTAAATTATGAATATTCGGATTAAATGGTGCTAAATCCGGCTTGTCAAATAATAAAGGGTGTGTTTGTTTTTGAGGAGTATAATCCACTCTGGTTTGATATAAATCACTTGTCGATGATGGAACATATACAGACTGCTCGCATTTTTGTAAGGCAAAAAACTGGTTTCTCAGTTGCGACTCTGTATTTATATTATTAGAAAACCCACTCCAAGGCGCCTTGGCATTACCTGGGTTAAATGTGGTGCTTGTTGAATAAGGCGTGAATGATTGTAACGGTATAGTTGCCTTCTTATATTGATCTAAGATAGGCATATATCCATATTTTGTAGAAGCAGGTCGAATGCTATATTGGGGTTGTAATCCCTTAGATGGGATATTTCTATCCGCTATTCTAGTATTTACTTCATCTACCCTTCCGTGATTACATGTATATAATCCTTCTACCACTCCATACATTTTATTTATGTTATTTATGTTATTCATTAATATATTACTCGAATATAATATTTTGTAAATTACCTAAAGGATTTGTTCTATTTAATATACCTATGTGTGGAATTTTTGCGCTGTTCCAGCTATTGGAACCGGATGTATTTTCAAATTTATATCCGTCCATTAATAAACACTTCTTTGCCGGCCAGTCACGCGGTCCAGAATTTTCCACCATTAAAACCATCAATGACAATGTTTTGTTTGGATTTCATCGATTAGCCATTAACGGACTAGATGAAATATCTAATCAACCGATTTGTATCGATGGTATCTATCTAATTTGTAATGGAGAAATTTACAATTATAAAAACATTTACAAGTTATTAAATGTCACTCCTTCCACCAACTCTGATTGCGAAAGTATTATTCATTTGTATCAACGATATGGTATTGAATATACTCTACAAAATCTAGACGGCGTATTTGCGTTTGCTCTATATGATTCAAATATAAACATGGCATTTATTGCCAGAGATCCATTGGGTGTTAGACCATTGTATTACGGACAAACGGATGACAAACTACTCGTATTTTCTTCTCTATTAAAACAAGTATCGGGTCTATGTGATACTTGTCAGAATTTTAATGCCGGTACATATATTCAGTTTACAATGACCAATGGGGAATTTGAATGTTCAAACCCGCATTCACCATATACTACATTTAATTACAATCACAACATTATAGGCAACCATCTAGCTATGGTATCAAATCATCAAACGAATGAACATTCCAAAGTTATTTATGATACGTTACTAGAGGCTGTCAGAAAACGTGTCATTACTATGGAACGTAATATGGCATGTCTTCTTTCAGGTGGATTGGATAGCAGTTTAATTTCAGCACTCGTTTCTAAATTTGTTCCAAGAGGCCAATTACAAACATATAGTATCGGTATGAGTGGTGGTTCTGATTTGGAGTATGCTAGAATGGTGTCTAAACATATTCATTCTAAACACACTGAAATTATTTTAACCGAATATGACTTTTTTTCGGCTATACCTGAAGTTATTTATAATATAGAAAGTTATGATACCACTACGGTTCGTGCGAGTGTAGGTAATTATCTTGTTGCTAAATATATTGCCGAACATAGTGATGCCAAAGTTATTTTTAATGGAGATGGCTCCGATGAATTAACCGGTGGATATATGTATTTTCATAATTGTCCTAGCGATATTGAGTTCGATTATGAGTGTAAACGCTTATTAACCAATCTTCAGTATTATGACGTTTTAAGGAGCGATAGAAGTATTTCGTGTCATGGATTAGAACCACGAACCCCTTTTTTAGACAGAACGTTTGTTCATACCTATTTATCTTTGCCGATTAACGAGAGAAATCACACTCACAATGACAAAATCGAAAAATATCTACTTAGAAAATCGATTGCTGATATGGACCCCTCTCTTTTACCAAGAGATGTTTTATGGCGAACCAAGGAGGCTTTTAGTGATGGGGTGAGTTCTCAACACAATTCTTGGTATGAAATTATTCAAGCAAAATTATCAGACAAGTACTCCGACACTGACTTTGAAGAAAAAAGAAAACAATATCTAATTAATCCACCGACTACAAAGGAGCAATTATATTATAGAGAACTGTTTGAGTCATATTATCCGGGAAGAGGTGATATTATTCCGGGATTTTGGATGCCTAAATATTGTGACGCAACTGATGCCAGTGCTCGCAATTTGGATATATATAAGAAAAAACAGAATTATAATGAAGCCATTTCTAATGAAACCAGTTCTAAGGAAAAAATATACAAAGAAAAAGGTAGTAAGTTAACCATCGACGTCAACGTGTAGCATAATATTATGAATAATATGAATATTATGAATATTATGAATAATATGAATAAATTTTATTTCACCACAATATACATATATAGCCAATGATAGTTCATCAGTTGGTATTTAATATTGCTCTGTATTCGTCGTATGTATTATATATAATTGCGTATTTACAAATCGGAACTTATAATCCAAAGTATTTAGATACACTTCAAGAGTTTATGAAATACTATGTTACCATTTTCTTACTCTTGCGATTTAATCCACTCGTCAAGTCACAATTCAACGAATTTGACAGGAAAGTCGTATTTTCTTCTGCGATATTTTTACTCACTACTACTATTTTCAATCAATATGCTAAAAGTGTAGATTTGACCGAATTGTTGAAAGTATTGAGGTTTGCTCGTTAGTTTAGCGTTTTGGCGTTTTGGCGTTTTAGCGTTTTAGCGTTTTATTCTTATTTTCAATCCTCTTTTTCTTAAACGTTTTATTTGTCTTTTCGTAGAAAAACTGCTTTAAATGCTGTAACATTCGCTTTCCTATGATTTCGTCTATTTCTTGCTCTTGTGTCATCTTTTCACTAATCTTATAATTATATTTCTTACATTCATGTTGAATTGAATTTATGAAATGTTCTTTCTCACGAACCTTGTCTCCCAACTTTGAATCTAAAAAGGCGTCTATCATTTTTTCAATACTTAACTGATGTTTATACGGCTTTACGTTTATGTAATACACCTTTTCATCTACCATTCCAACATGATATAAATCGTCAATAAAACACACTTCTATATTATCGGGTAATTTAGTACATCTTACAAAATCGTCCATTGTTTTATCATGCGACGTTCTACCTAACTCTACTTGTTTTCCTCTTACTTTAAATGCCGCGATTATCTTATCGAATAATTCATATTTGACTTTATTATCAAAATATTTTTTTATGTTTATCGCCCATTGTTTATCTCCCTGATTATTCGTATATATCATCACTTTGTAACATTTATCTTCCATTTTTTTTGATTTTAAATATTTTAGGGTGTTTATTATTTTTGGTCGTATAAATTCTGGATATAAATCTAATAATTCAGTGAAATGCGTATTGCTATATTCATTGTTTTTAAAATACTTATTTAAGCAATCACAAAATATCCCAAATTCTGTAAAATAGCCTAGTGTTTCATCCAAATCAAACACCACTATTTTTAATGGTTTATTCATATAAAATATACATTTATAAAAAATCTCACCAAGTAATATACTCATTCTTATGGAATTGTCGTCGACGGATTACAGAAAAATTGCTCAGTTTTATCAAATTCCTAAACACAATAATAAATCATATAAAGAAATATCCGAACACGTATTAGCCAGCAAATTATGTAAATGTATTAAAAAGGTTCGAACTAGTAGTCAAGTTGATGAGTCCGCTGCTATTGGACTGTGTAGAGATAGTATTTTTAAAAATCGAAATATCGATTTCTATAATTTTAAATGTAAAAAAGGTGCCCAACTTCTCTCCAAGAAAGGAACAAAACGGGTTTTGAACAAGTTTAGAAAAAAAATCGGATTTAATAAGACAAAAAAATCAAAAAAATATAATCGTGTCATGTAAATGACTAAATTGGTTGATATGATTGTTATTGCTCAAAAAGTTCCTTATTACGAACCTATATCTCAAAATATTGACGACTAAATCCTTGAAATAACATACTAGATATTCCCAAAAGTACATAAATATATTTGTCTATATTTATGTAGTAAAGCAAACTTATACTTCTGTATTCATATATGCCTAGAACTGATAAAAATGATAAATCCGATAAAAATAAAACTCATAGTAAATCATCTAAAATAACAACGTGTGAACCGATTGACTGTTTTTTTTCAACTAAATATACTGCTTCTAATGTGAACAAAATGCTGGAAATATATAATGAAGTGAAAGATATGATGTTTTGTCGTTCATGTACTGTCAATTGTGTAGATACTAAATTGGAGTGTAAAGATACATATGGCCCTACGTTTGTAATTGTGCGTAAAAACTATTGTGTATCTTGTTGGTTACAAAAGGTCACTCTACATAAGTAAGGTATTCAAGTATATCTTATTGATGTCATTATCATAATAATTATGATTATGATTTATCTAGATAGTCCAATGCTGCTAAAATAGTTTTCTCTTGCTCCGTTAATTTCTGAAATATAAAACATTCGTCTATTTTTATTTGAAATCGTGTATTTCTAAAATTTCTACACAATAAGTGTATTCCATCTTCTTGAATTTTTATATCAATTATGATGCCTCCAGTCGTCAAGGATATTTTTTCTGGGTCTTTTAAGCTTATCCACCTGATATAACGGCCATATTGAATATCTGTTAAATCATCTACAAACCGATATTCTTTTAGTTTTAAATGTAATTCTTTTAGTTTGTCCCTAGGTAATTGTAATTGCTGTAAATAATCATTTTTTATTGCCTTGATTTTCCGTGTTGTTAAATTTTCTATACACGAATTGTTTTCATTATCCAGTGCCTTTATCAAGCTTTTATCATTTAATTTATTCATATAATAAATATATGTTTTATATTTATTATATTTTCTCTCAAACTATGTAATTATGCCTCTACTATACAAGGAAGAATAAACGATTGATGTAGTCTAATCAACAAGTATTCAGGTTCAATTAGAAATTATTTGTATAGAGAGAAATTAGAGCGAAAACATTATGTTTTTTTCACACAATGTATATATTATATATTTATCCTCCAAAAAGAGGAAATCAAAACCAAAAATATCTATTTCCCATAAACGCGTGATTCTCAAAACCGCCTTAAAACAGGTATAAAACATCCTCAAAATCCAGTCGCGGCATTCCTGATTTTTGGATTCCGTTTTTTTTGGACATGATTTCCATGTAGGTAAATTGCGCTACATATTTTTCATTTTTCAAAATTCCAAAAATGGCAATGTAGGCTATGTAGGGACCCCCCTACATATGTAGGGGGTCTTTTTGAAGGGAAAAAAGTGGTTTGTTTTTGATACTAGTAGGTATTTTACTTTTTACATTTTTTTCAATTCATTTTTCAGTTTTTAAAATTCTACACAGGTTTTTCTTGCAGAGTTTTGAAAATAGGAAAATGAATTTGAAAAAACAGTGAAAATGTGTTTTAGAGCATAATGCTCTCATTTCCAAAAAAAACTGTAATTATTTGTTATTGTAATTTTTTTAAAAGCATCATTTAGGAGAATCTTATAATAATCTTATGCGAATTTTTAGAACAGTTTTTAGAACAGTTTTTAAGAATATTTAAATATATAAGATTATTATAAGATATATATAAGATATGCCAAAGATACAAATAGACTATTCAAATACTGTATTTTATAGAATTTATTGTAAAGATCCGCTTGTAAACGACGTTTATGTTAGTCACACCACGAACTTTGTTCAGAGAAAACACAGTCATAAGCAAGCAGTCGCTAGCCACAGTAAACAATATAGTTGTAAATTATACAATGTCATACGTGCGAATAAGGGTTGGAATAATTGGAATATGGAAATAATCGCATTCCATAAGTGTGATGATTTAATAGAAGCTAAGAAATACGAACAACAGTATTTTGAACACTACAAGGCAACTCTAAATAGTGTGGAACCGTCACTAAAAAACAAGTCTATACATAATAATTATATTATAGAAAATAATGAGCCAATGATGACATCAAAACAGGTCCCAAATAATATAAAAAATTTCAAGTGCGAACGTTGCCTATATAAATGTAGTAAGGAAAGTGACTGGGTAAAACACATCGCCACTAGAAAGCATCTGACTAGAACATCATTGAACGCTTTAGAACAGTCTGGCGAGAAAATCGCCATTTATGGTGCGAATTTACAGTCTCCGGCGACAAATGGCGAGAAAATCGCCACAGCATCATTCGTGTGTAATTGTGGTAAGCAATATACAGCTAGAAATAGTTTATGGTATCATAAAAAGACTTGCTACATATCTCTAGATGATACTTCATCAACAAACTTGGACGATATAACGGATGTAGGCAGTTATTTAATTAGTCATCAAGCGAAAGTTATTGAGCAAACCTCTACAATACTCTCTTCAGATACGAAAGATAAAGATGATGAATTTAAAGAACTAATATTGCTTCTTTTGAAAGAAAACAAGGATATTCAAAAAACGTTTTTAGAAATACTTCCACACCTCAACGGAAACATAACAAATAATAGTAATAATACTACAACCAACAATAATCAGTTTAATATCAACATGTTCTTAAATGAACACTGTAAGAACGCTATGAACCTTACCGACTTTATTCATTCTCTACCCATTACAAATGAAACATATGACCATACGATTGAAAATGGATTGACAAAAACGATTACGAATATGATAACAAATGGTCTTAATAAAATGGATGTATTGGAAAGACCTATTCATTGTACTGACCCGGCTCGCAAGACAATGTACATTAAAGACAATAATGTCTGGGAAAAGGATAACGAGTTGAAGTTGCTACTACATGGTATCAAGATATTGTCTATGAAACAACGTACAAGTATTAACAAATGGCAAGATGTTAATATCGGATGGGACAAAGATGACAATCTACAAACCAAACTAACGACTTTAGTGTTTCATTCTATGACCAATATTGAAACGGACGAAAAAGAAGTGAATAAAATTATTCGAGCCATTAGTAAAAGCACCTATTTGACGAGTCAAATTAAAAACGAATATTTGTAAACATTTAGAGAAGTTATATTGTTTTGATTGTTTATTTGATTGTTCGTTTGTTTTTATTCTATATGAAATATATAATAATGGCAAAGTCTCACAGACGATATAAAACTTCTAAAAAGAATAATAGAAAAACGGGTAAGAGTAGAAAACCGTCTTCTTCATCAAGAAGAAGAATAGGTGGATTACTTGCCAAACCTGGTAAATCTACTTATAAAGCCGCATTAGAAGCTGCCAAACGCGGCGATCAAGGTGTTCCAATCGCGAACCCATTTGGTAGTAAAACACTCATTGCTACTCAATTGCCTACTATGGCCAGACGATAAATCACTCAATTAAATTAAATTAAATTATACATTTCAATATATAATTTAATTATTTAGGTTACGTTTATTACTTACAACTATGTAGTATGTCATATGTCATATGTCATACATTATTTAAAATGCTGAACCGAATCCACCACCACCAAAGTAGTCATTAGCCGCCATAGGTTCCATCGATTCCATCATACCACCCGGATTAGCTGCTCCAACTAAAGGAGTTTCTGGACCGGCATACATATTATTGAAATCAGGTGACTTTGGAACGGCGTATTCGTTTGATTGACTTTTCATATTAGTCATCTGAGATTGTGGCGGTGGCATACTCATTATCTGTTGCTGTTGAGGAGGCGCAGCATACTGTTGAGATAATGGTTGTGTTACACGAACTTGTCCCTGTCCTTGTCCCTGTCCCTGCCCTTGACCTGATTTATTTTGACCATTAGACGACGTTTGTCCTTCATATAACTCCCATAGTCTATCCACTAATATTTGAACCTTTTCCCCTAATTTGGTTTGCATAGTTATAGAAATTAGCAAAAATGCCGGAATAATATTGAATACATTTACGTCTCCATACCTCAAACCACTATATGTAGGAATATACTCGATTATTTTGTGAATGAAGTAGAGGGCCATAAACATTACAACTATTTGACCAATTACTTCAACCAAAATGACTAAACTGCCTTTGTCGTCTTCGGCTTCGGGGATATAATTTTTTATTACTTTTAATAAAATGACAATCGGGATTATTGCTAAAACAGAATATTGAATTATATTTAATAATAATCCTTTTTGATCCTCGTCAAAAGGAAATACCGTCTTTATAAATCCTTCTTCATTATTTCCTGTATTTTTTTCCAATCTATCCATATGATTTATAATAAGAAATTAATATATTTAAATAGATGGTTTTATTTGATGTATAATGTTAAAGCACGCAATTGACCTAAATAAATACAAAAATCGGGACAAGGGAGAGAAATACCACGAAGAATATCAATATCTGAATTTGCTAAAAGATATCATGGAACATGGCACTCTTGAAGAGGGTCGAAATGGAAAAACAAAGAGGGGGGTAGGGAGTGCGATGCACTTTTCATTAGAAGGTGGTAAAATTCCTATATTTACTACTAAAAAGACTGCTGTTAAAACTGGTATTCGTGAGTTGTTATGGTTTATCAAGGGACAAACTGATAATAAAATTCTTACCGATCAAGGAGTTGGAATATGGAAAGGAAATACTACAAAAGAATTTTTAGAAACACGCGGATTAGACTATGAACCAGGTCGTTCGGTGGGCCCATTATATGGCTGGCAAGCCAGGTTCTTTGGTGCAAAATATACAGGTTGTGAAACGGATTATACAGGACAAGGAATTGACCAACTACAAAAAGTTATTGACGACCTTAAGAATCCTGAAACAAGAAACTCCAGACGACACGTAGTATCAGTTTGGAATCCAGAACAATTAGACCAAGGTGTATTGCCTCCCTGTCATATTTTATACCAATTTTTTGTAACAGAAAAAAATAAATTAAGTTGTATTCTTTATCAACGTTCATGTGACGAATTTTTGGGAATTCCTATAAATTGCTTATCATATTCAGTCTTAACTTGTATAATAGCCAAAATATGTGATTTAGAGCCATATGAATTTATACATTTTGGAGGTGATACTCACATCTATGATGATTGTTTCTCCCAAGTTACAGAGCAAATAACAAGAACACCATACCCATTTCCTACACTGGAAATTTTAAACAAGAGAGAAAACATTAATGACTATGTTATTGAAGATTTTAAAATTCATGATTACCAACATCATCCCCAAATTAAAGCGGCAATGAGGGCTTAATTTCGTCTTGGATAGTGTCCGCAAATTTGTAATACATTCTCCAAACCATATCAATTACAAATTATTCCACAAAATGTTTATTATGTAAATCGTGATAAGGGTATTTTTTATGTATTTCAGTTTGACTGGTAAAGTAATGTTTGACATCATAATGTTTTCTTATATGATAATTTTCATTAGTTGTATTGAATAATGGTCTTCCTGAGCCATAATATATGAAAATTTGTTTTTGTCTTCGTTGTTCATATTTTTCATATAGTGTAGGCGTATTGTTATTTAGCATAACAATAAATATAATATAAACTATGATTATATTTATTATTTTTCGTATTACTATTATTACTATTATTTATCCAATTTACTAAATAGAAAGATAGAAATATTCAAGGATGTAATTTTAGGAGAAATGCGATAAGATTATTCATTTTTAGTCTAAAATATATTTAAATGAGTTCAAGTTCATCCATCGCAGCAGCAAGACGAAGAAGAGCAGGAGGACCTCCTGGTCCTCAACCTCCAAGTTCTACTTCAAATAGGCCTTCTCAAAACAATTCAGACAACACACCACAAAGTCAGGCTTCTCCTATTAATCCACTTATGTTACTTCAGCAGCACCATGCTAAAATTACATCAATAGACCAGGTGTTACAAGACATCGTTAAAAATCAAGATGTTCTTAATAATGATATTCTAACTATAAATACGAAGATTACAACACCAGATGTTAATGGTATTAATTCCTCTGAAAATATGATAATGTCAACAGCTAATTCGCAAATAAATGTAGACGAAATAAGTGATTTAGTTATGAGTAGAGTAGAAGGGCAATTGGACTTGAAAGCTTTTTATGATAATGATGAAAAACTAATGAATGAAATTGAAACCCTTAAGACGGTTGTTCAATCTCAACAATTAGTTATAAATGGTCTTTCCACTACTTTACATTCTATACTTACTAAATTAGACATTCTTATGAGTAGCACAGAAGAAAAGGCAAAGGTCCAATCCCAATTAGAGGCAGATGAAAAGGCAAAGACTGAGGCTGCCGCCAAGGCAAAGAGAGAGGCAGATGAAAAGGCAAAGAGAGAGGCAGATGAAAAGGCAAAGACTGAGGCTGCCGCCAAGGCAAAGAGAGAGGCAGATGAAAAGGCAAAGACTGAGGCTGCCGCCAAGGCAAAGAGAGAGGCGGATGAAAAGGCAAAGACTGAGGCTGCCGCCAAGGCAAAGGTGGAGGCGGAGGAAAAGGCAAAGAGAGAGGCGGAGGAAAAGGCAAAGAGAGATGCCCAGGCTGCCGCCGAGGCAAAAGCAAAGAGAGAGGCAGAGGCTCAGGCTCTCACAAAAGCAATGAGAGAGGCGGAGGAGAAGGTCGCCCAGGCTGCCACCGAGGCAAAGGAAGAACCGGCTGCTGCCGAGGCAAAGGCAAAAGAAGAAGAGGCTGCCGCCCAGGCAAAGCCAGTTACAACAGCCTAATATATCCACTCGTGTAATTACTAGGCAATTAGTAAAAATCAAGAATTTATAGTATAAAAATAATTTAGTATGAAAACATTATTTACATTATTAATATTTTGTGTTGTTCTATTTATTTACATTCATATTAATTTTCATTTAAAAGTGAGTGATGATTTAGAAGTATATGAAATCGACCAACCGTCTAAGGATAAATTGGAAGAAATTTGTGATTTAAGACAACCAGTTATATTCGATTATAATGTGGATGGACTAATAAACGATTGTAATTTAGATACTATTAGTAACAATTTTGGGGCTTTTGATATTAAAGTCAGAAATGTCAAAGAATATGACGATGTGAGTGAATTATATTTGCCTCTCACTCTAAACACCGCTATGGACATATTTAGAAAAGATAAGAACGAGAGATTTGTTAGTGAAAATAACGGTGAGTTTTTAGAGGAAACGAGTATTATTAAAAGCTTTCGATACAATGACAATTTCCTAAGACCCTATTCTGTTAGTAATTGTACATATGATTTAATGTTTTCGTCCAAAAATACTAGAACGCCTCTCAAATATGAATTAAATTATCGCAATTTCTTTTTGGTTACTCAAGGTAGTGTCAAACTTAAATTAATTCCCCCGAAATCATCTAAATATTTATATACGATAAATGATTATGATAACTTCGAATTTCTCTCACCAGTGAATCCCTGGAACGTTCAGTCTCAGTTCAAACCCGACTTTGACAAGTTGAAATCATTGGAAGTTTCTCTAAAAGTAGGGCAAATTATTTACATTCCTGCTTACTGGTGGTATAGTTTTGAGTTTGCTGAAAGTACAAGCATTTGTGTATTTAAATATAGGACTTATATGAATAACATTGCGATATCAAATCACTTGCTAGTAAATTTACTTCAAACACAGAATGTAAAGAGAGAAACAGTTAAGAAAATAGACACAGACAATGCTGGTAAAAAAATATCGAACGATACATCACATATAGATACATCACCCATAGATACATCACATATAGATACATCACCTATAGATACATCACACATAGATACATTACCCATAGATACATTACCCATAGATACATTACCCATAGATAGACCTATTGTCAATAATAAAAAGTAAAATTGATTAAATTAAATAATAAGCAATTGTAAGCATATTATTTAATACGATGACAACATCATATAAGATATTAATAAGTGACCGGAATTATTCCGAATGGATTATATACGATGCCTTATCTTTAAACGAATTAGTTGATAAAATAGATGTTCAACCTTCCACAAATAAACTGTTTTCCGGGGATACATTTGAATATGATGGTGTATGTGAAAACAATGGTAAAAACTTCAATCTCCTTCATTCTTGTGTTCGTTCTATGCCATCTATTCCAGGAATATTAGTTTTAAAGGACGGAAAGACATTCGGAAAACACAAGGACAAATTCCTCTATAAGTGTATTCCAGATGATAAGCGGTTTCCCATATTTACTGTCCCATACGCGTTGAAACTCGGATTTTCAAAAAATATTGACAATAAGTATATTGTATTTCGTTTTGACAATTGGAATGGCAAACACCCACAAGGCACCATCGTAAGTGTGTTAGGTGACGTTGACGTTCTTTCCAATTATTACGAATACCAACTATATTGTAAAAGTCTATATGCTTCTATACAAAACTTCAACAAGGCGGCTACCGACTCATTGAAACAAAAAACAGAGCCCGAATTTATCTCCTCTATGATTAAAAAATATAATCTGGTCGATAGGACGTCTGAACCAGTGTTTAGTATTGATTCAAAAGAAACAGCAGACTATGATGACGCATTTAGTATTATAGATACGGGTAATAATAGTTACAAACTCAGTATTTACATCGCAAATGTTCCCCTCTGGATGGAAGAACTGGAGCTATGGAATTCATTTTCGGAGAGAATATCAACCATTTATTTGCCAGATAGAAAACGACCCATGATGCCACTCTCACTATCGACGTGCGTATGTAGCTTATGTGAACAAGTAGTTCGTCTAGCATTTGCGATAGATATTACTATTGTAAATGGGGAAATTATTGGTTATGTCTTTGAAAATACCTATATCAAGGTTTATAAAAATCACGTTTATGGTAGCAAAGAACTGAAAGAAGATGCGAATTATAAACTCATGTACGACGTAGTAGATAAACTGACGCATATATACAAGTATACCACTTCTATCAAGAGTAGCAATGATTTGGTGAGTTATTTGATGGTTTTGATGAATTATTATACGGCTCTTGAAATGATAAAATACAACAATGGAATCTATCGGTCTGTTAATTTTAATGCCAAAACGGAATCACAGGCTACTCTACCAATCGACGTAAATAATTTCTTGAAAATATGGAATAGTTCGTGTGGCCAATATGATTTATATGATGGAAGAAAGTGTCATGAAATGCTAAATCTGGATTCCTATATTCATTGTACATCTCCGATTCGTCGATTAGTAGACCTATTAAATATGGCTCGGCTACAAAAAAATTTGGGTTTGGTTGATTATTCGACATCATTTGAAACGTTTGAAACACACTGGACAAACCGCCTTGAATATATTAATACTACTATGCGAGCGATTCGAAAAATTCAAAGTGACTGTTGTTTACTAGAAATGTGCTCGACCAATCCAAAAATATGTGAAAAAGAATATGATGGATATATATTCGACAAGATTGTGCGTAATGACGGATTGTATCAATATATCGTTTATTTGGCTGATGTAAAGACGGTATCCAGAATAACATCCAGATATGAGTTGGAAGATTATAGTAAATACAAGTTCAAAATATTCGTATTTAACGAAGAAGCCTCGTTAAAAAAGAAGGTTCGTCTTCACATTATTATGTAAAAAGTCGAATGTATCCAGCCAAGAATAAAATATTATTTTTTATCCTCGTGATATCAAAATAAAATTGAATTAATTATTCAGCCTGCGGCAGCAATAATAACCTGATTCCATGCGCATTACTAATTACTATGACGCGCTTTGTTCCGATTTGAAATTTTATATTGCCCAATTTGTTCCATCTAAACCCGACGTCGAACTTCCATATCTCAATGAGTTCAAAGATGTGATTGTTGATTGGTATAACAAACGCATGGTATTTGATAGTTCCGTCTATAGAAATTATAACGAATTATATCGTTCTCAACATGGTATAACGTCTGACGAAACATCCTTTGTTAAATATGGCTTCTTTCATTATGCCAAAGAAAAGCGTTTTTATAATTTCTTCTTATCACCATATACAGGTCAGTTTCATAAAATACCCATTCGACGTCAATATACGCATAATTTACTACGACAATATACGCGCAATATATTATTTCGCAATATTCCACCACAACAACCTCCTACATCACCTGTCACATCGATCGAACGTACACCCACTAAAAAGAAAATCTCGTAAATTTAAAATATTCATATTTAACGAAGAAGCCTCGTTAAAAATGAATATTCGACTTCACATTATTATGTAAAATATCGAATGTATCTAGACAATAATAAAATATTATTTTTTTCCTTCTCCCAAAATATTATATTATATTATATTATGTTATATGCCCAAGGCAAAAACCACAACTAAACGTGAGAGATGTCCCAACGGAACACGAAAAAACAAAAAAAACGGCAAATGCGAAAATACATTAAATCATACATGTGCGATATGTTTAGATAGAATCACTAGTGGTAATGTTAAAACCCAATGTAAACATAACTTTCACAAAAGATGTTTAATTGGTTGGTGTAAGAACAAACCGAATGAACCAACATGTCCGATATGTCGCGCAGATATTAAGAAAACATGTGTAAAAATTACTCCATTTGACAGCCATGAGGTATTTAGATATGTTAATACTTATGGGGACTCAGCTGTCGATCGCTCATTTAAACAACAAAAACTAACTTCGATCATTCTTAATAAGAACTTTGACGTCAATGTAAAAAACGCGGATGGAGATAGTATATTAGAAGTATTATCATATGATAGAATTAGTAATGGATCCTATTTAGCTAATATTGATGACTTATTACAAGACCCTTCCATTGAAGTATCATCTGACTTAGTACGGGAATTAATTGCTGCCAAAAATACGAAAAATGCGAAAGTATTAGAGCTTTTCAAAAGACACAAAAAAATACCAAAAGCATTGAAAGGCCTTATATAAACCCTTGAAGATTTCTATTTGTCTTATACACATTTGTTAAAGTTAAAGTTAAAGTTACGATTACCATTTTATACATATAGTGACTGATTTGTCGCAATAAATTTCAATGTCAGTTCTGGAATTTGTGTTAGCTTGTGTAGTAGTTCCACATTTCCCATATATTCTGCCACATTTTTCAGTTCATTTACCATATTGTTTATTTTCAATATTGCTTTAATAAATTCACCTGGAAATATTTCATACTCATATTCGCATTTTTGAATGATTTCTTTACATGTTTTTTCGTCGTCGCTTTCACACCAATTTAAGATTGGATTTACAAGTTCAAATAGGCAATTCAAATTATCCGTCGTCTCTATTCCGTGGCGCAACTCTTCATTCATATAATCACCATATACACTTTCCAAAGAATTCAACAGTATGTTCATTTCAGGATTAGCTGTTAAATTAGATACATTATGTATTTTATTGTCGTCTTTTACGCGAATATTGGCAAAACAACTTAATAATGCCGCGATTTCATACGCATTGTAGCTCTTAAGATAATTGTGCTTTATAAGAAAGTCGGTAAAAGCCAAACAATGTGTCTCTTGAATGAATGTCGCCATTCCTCCCTTTTCTTGAATGGTTATCTTGTTGCGACCAGATTCGATAGATTCGGTAGATTCGGTAGATTCGGTAGATTCGATAGATTCGGTAGATTCACCAGATTCTTCAACTTCTGGCGTTTCTTTAATATAATCAAAATGTTCCAGGAATTGAACCACTCTATTAAAACTATTCTGAAAATGCTGTTTTAGCGTCTCAATATACTCTTCATTTTGCCTAATTTCTTCCTTTATAACAATCATCGATTTGTATTGTTCTAACTGACTCTTAAATTGTTTGCTACCATTTTCAATGTCTTCGACTGTTCGTTGGAGTTGTTTTCGCGCCTTTTGCTTACACGTTTTCAGTTCTTCTGTCGCGTCAAGATAATTCTTAAAAACAGTCATATTATTAACTACATACTCATAGGACGGGTTTGCCGTTTTATTTTCTACGTCTGTTTTTAACTTGGCAATGTGAGTTTCCGTCGCTTGAATACTTCGTTGAATCTCTCCATTTGACATACTTTTTCCAGCAAAGTCGAGGGTGTTGTTATTGAATTGTAGGAAATTGAGAACCAAATTATACGAAATAGCAAATTTCGACTGAAGTGTTTGCGGATTCCCGTTTATCATTTGTTCATATTCACGTCCATATGGCAATTTGAACATATTATTTAAATGAATTACATGTCCAATTGTATCTAGTCCACGCCTTCCAGCTCTACCCGCCATTTGCGTATACTCGTGTGGATATAACATGCGCATGGAAGAACCGTTGAACTTGTCAAACCCAGTAAATAATACTGTCTTCGTCGGCATATTAATTCCAACAGCAAATGTCTCCGTGGCAAATAACAACTTTACATATCCTTTGGCAAACATTAATTCAATCATTTCTCTAAAAATGGGCATGATTCCGGAATGATGAATGGCGACCCCCTTTTCCAATAACTTCATAATCATTTCAAATTCAGGCAAATTAATATATTCCTTAAAATTTGGCAATTTTCTCAACGTATTTTCACATTCACGACGCATAATAGACGGTAGATGTGCCTCATCTTCCCCGAATAAACTCAACCCAATTGTTTGGGCAAACCGTTCTACTAATTTTCTTGAGAATACAAAACAAATTGCTGGCAACATTCCATTATTGAATAGATATTTTGTTACTTCGTTCAATACAAACGCCGGCTTAATATGGCAATTGTTTTTGGTAGTATGTTCCAATAATCGCCTTACTTTGTCATAATTATCTCTATTGAAATTATTTTTACCATCTTTTAATGGAATAGGTTTATGTAAGAATTCGTTTATATATTTAAGAAATTCCTTGTCCTTGATGTTTTTAATAGGCCCTTGAGGCATTGTAGTGTAAAAGTAGTGATTAAGAGGCACTACACGATGTGTTGTAGGAGCTAAATATACCTTCTTTTGATGTTCCTCCGTTGTTTTTACGTCCTCAATCCACTGGGCAAACATTTCTGATTTGTCAATGGTTGCCGAGAGCATAATCATCTGAATATGACTTGGTAGAAACATAATAGTCTCTTCCCACACCTTGCCTCTATCTTGGTCATTGATGTAATGAATTTCGTCGAATATCACTGCCGCTAACTCGTTTTGGAAATCCATTTCAAACTGAAGAGGGACGGAATTCATATCCACTTGATTATCAATTGTTTTTTGTAAGAGTGTATTTCGCAAGATTTCAGTTGTCATAATAAGAACATCAGCTTCTGGATTAAACTTAATATCACCCGTTAAGATGCCGAATGATATATGTGGAAATTTTTTCGTAAATTCATGAAATTTTTGATTGGATAATGCCTTGATAGGCGAAGTATAAATCACCTTTTTTCCTTTTGCCGCGAAATGTTCAATAGCGAATTCAGCCGGTAAGGTTTTTCCACTCCCAGTATGGGCCGTTACCAGAATATGATTTCCCTCTACAATTGCTTGAATCGCATATTTTTGAAAATCACTTAGGGGAAACGGAAAAGTCTCAAAGTGTTCTTGGAACAATTCGTCATGAGGAAACTTGTCTTTACATATGATGACCATTGTCAGTTACTACTAATAAAATAAATACATAATCTTTAACTACATTCAATTTTAATTTATTGTAACCTACATCAACAACATACTATGTTTTGATGACATATAGACCGCTTCAACTATGTATGGAAAACTAAGCAATAATATATTATAAACCACTTAAAGATTTATATTCATTGATACATATAATGAGTGCTACCGATACAAGTGAGACTATTTACCAAGGCCGCGTAAAGTGGTTTAATAACAAGGCCGGATATGGGTTTATTACAGTTATCGATGGACAAGATGCTGCTGATAAGATTGGTACAGATGTTTTTACGCATCACAGTGCTATTTGTGTCAGTGATGAGCAATACAAGTATTTGGTTCAGGGAGAGTATGTTGAGTTTGCCCTGTCGTCCATTGAGTCAACTGCTGATTATAAGTACCAAGCTTCTAATATTAAGGGACTGAAGGGCGGAAAGCTTCTGTGTGAGACGCGCAACGAGACCCGTTCATCTATGCCTCCACGTCAACAAACACAGACGCGCGGTTCTAATGATAGACAACGTACACGCCCGCGTGGTTCTGGGCCACGCGATGGTGTTACTGGCGCAAGTGCTGGTGCTGGTTATGCCAATCAGGATACTAGTCATGATGCTGGAGAATGGGTTCTTAACACTCCTAAGCGTAATATTCGTAGCCAGACAAATGAGATGTAAAATTACCCTATTTACATACAATTATATACATGTGTCAATCCACCCACTGCGTGTAATATTAACCCAAATTTATAAATTATAATTTTATGTTATAATTTATAATACTTAACATCTATGATTAAAATATATTTAAAGACACTACACTAATGTAATATACAAATGAGCGGACCTGCTAATAATATTTCAAATGAAGTTAATAATGATGTGAATGATGAGTCAAATCAAATTGATAATCAATTTACGTCTCTATTAAGTACACTCTCTCAATTAAAAACTCAGATTACGTCTTTTGCTGTTCAACTAAGAACCCTCGAAAAGACTGTGAAGAAGGAGGTTAAGCAACATAAGAGAGTGATTACAAAGAAGCAGACAAAGGGTAGTCGAAAGCCATCCGGCTTTGCTGAGGCGGCTCCTATCTCGAATGATTTGTGTGATTTTTTGGGCAAGGACTATGGCTCTACGGTTGCTAGAACCGAGGTAACCAAATTTATTTGTACTTATATTCGTGAAAATTCGTTGACGAATAATGAAAATAAGAGAGTTATTAAGCCGGACAATAAGTTGAAGAGTCTTTTAGGAACTGATGATGAGACAGTTGTCACCTATTTTAATATTCAACGATTTATGAACAAGCATTTCATTAAGAAGACGACTGAAGAGACCAATGTCTAGTGAGACGATTCTAACATTTGTATTATAACCTAATTTATTTATTATTTTAGTTATTATTATTCGATTACTTATTCAAATAATAATAATTTAGTATGTAAATGTCACTGATTGATTTTTATATTGACCCAACACAAATATGTATTTTTAGCAAAACCTCTTGTGGATATTGTTCAAGAGCAAAGCAATTGTTAAATAATGACTACAGTGTAAATGTTCAGGTTATTGAATTGGATCAGTTGAGGGAAGGTCCAACTATTGCCACTGATTTAAGAAATAAAACCGGACTGACTACTGTTCCTAATATTTTTATATTCGGAAAGCACATTGGTGGATATAGTGAACTGAAAGAATTACATAATAGTGGAATGCTACGCACAATTATTCAGAAAAAACCCTGTAATTATCTCTGTTCTTTTTGTGGAAAATGCTCACCTACTAAAAAATTAGAATGTAGCTGTTTTCCTCAACATTATGCTGACTGGGTGTCTCCTTACTAGAGTGCCTAATATTAGTCAACTATCGTAACTAATATAAAGATTGACTTATATATTATTGTAGCAATGAACCCTACTCAACCGTATCAAGTAAGAACACATACCTATTGGATGACCGTAAAAGAATATGTGAAGTGGAGTAAGACCACGCCAGTTGAAGTGCCATTTAATAATAATACTAATATGAAAATAATTAGACGTACTCACATCATTTTTGTTTAAAATTGAACTAAGATTTTATTATTGTATTTATTCATAATAATAAAATGAAGGCGGAGTTTTATAACGGAACTGAGATTATCATTGGGCAAAATGCCAAGGAAAACTGGAATATGATTGATTTTAAGAGTGATTTTATTTGGCTTCACTTGAATTCGTATCCATCGTGTCATGTTATTATTAAATCTGAAAATCCAGATAATACGACATTGACCGTTGCCGCAGAACTATGTAAAGAAAATACGAAATATAGAAACCTGAGAAACTTGAAGGTTTGTTATACAAAATGTAGTAATCTAATAAAGGGTCCAGACGAAGGTAGTGTCATTTATAAAAGTAAACGGCAGGTTCAAACGATATTGGTGTAATTTTATTTGTTATGTAATACATAAAAATTGATTTGTCATATTTGTTATTTTTTATTGGAAAGTAACATGTTATCAAATCATATGAAATTATACATCGAAACAAATATAGACACTGTATATGATGAAATTGATGCGTATATTCAAAAGTTAAATGATGAGAAAGAAATAACTGATTTTATCGAAAAGGGTAAATATCCAGATAGATTGACATCCAGACAAGAGCATATTTATATACCGGTTCTAGAAGATATTTCGGTTCCTGAACCAATACCAATCGACACATCTGGTTATATTGTCAAGTTTAATGGGATGATAGACAAAGTAAATAACATTGAAATGGAATTAAAAATAGATACGACGAGAGAAAATAGAGTAATAAATGAATGTGAAAATAAAGACAATAATTGTCCCATGTGTATGGACGATATGGGTGACAGAAATTATATGGTTCCTAAGTGCGGTCATAAGGTATGTATGACATGTGTTATGAAAAATATGATGACGAATCTAGATAGTGGTAACGTATGTTGTTTGTGTAGAGCAAATATATTACCTACTTTGTAAGATATAATATATTTAGTTGTTTAGATAGATTACACCGACTAAAAAGAAAAATTGATTCATTTCTATTAAATTTAATTAATGTAAACTAATAAAGCAAGTCGTAATGACTGAATTGTGTAATAATATGAGTGAGGTACCTGCTGTAAACTTCAGTGAGCAGCGAGTTCGTAAAGATATACTTGTGAATATGCTTGCGAACCCAACTCTTTCCGGTAAAGAGTTATTCGCTTTAATAATGTCTGATAACAATTCTTTACCGAGTAGTTCTAGACAAGGTGACTTATACGAATCTTTGTGTGAAATTTTGCTTGTATTAAAGTGTATAGGCGGGTTAGATTATACAAATATTATGACGGGTGATTTGTCGTCGTTAAAACCTGTAAAAACTGTCACTTCGTTATTCTCAAACAAAATACATCAGGGTGGAAACGTTTCTGATATATCTATAACAATTGGTACTACTACGATATGTTTCTCGATTAAATACAAAAAAAAGGTTAGTAAGAAGGGGACCGACATTAATGACTTGGATAGCACATTACAACGATTCTATGTGGATTACAAAATCGGACTGTTCGTAAAAGCAAAAGAAGATATTAGTGGGAGTAAAAAAAACGATATACATAAACAAATTCACGATAGACTTATTGAAAACAAGTTATTATATGATGAAACTGACATTATAATCGCGTTGGATGTGTTCTGTCAACGATTTTCAAAAAATTCATTACCAATTGAGGATTTTATTGATTTCGTCAACTCCGAGTATTTGTTGTGTCCTAGACAACAATTAGTTAAAAAAACGCATCAATCTATGACACAAACAAAGTTTATAAACTCATTTCTAACAACTAAACACAGTATGTGGTGTATAGCTCACAAACCAAGAAGCGGTAAAAGTATTACGATGCTATTAATATGTAAATATTTGATAGAACATGGACACACCAAACTCTTGTTGATGACGTCGGTTCCAGCAACCATAACTGATTTTGTGAAACATATAGAAAAGTTCCTCGAGTTTAAGGGTATTAAATATAAATTACAAGATGAGTTTGATACCATTGATAACTCTTTCGAGGGTATTCTATTGTGTAGTGTTCAGTATCTTAAAATGGACGGAAAAGGTAAAAAAAAGGAGTTCTTAAAAAAGGTGGGGTTTGATGCGATTATTGCAGATGAAGCTCATCTAGGTTCGTCAACTGATAAGACCAGAACTGAAATTTTAGATATTGATAATGATGTCGAAGAAATTCGTAAAAATATTAAACTGAATATATTTGCGTCCGGAACCGCAGACAAAACAAGAAAGTATTATGGTATTCATACTTCGTGTGTATCTGAATGGGACAATGAAGATGAATCATACATGAAAGAATTACTTAATCCGGATGTAAAAAATAGAGACGATATTATTGAGTATATGGTTAATCGTCATGGAAAAACGTTTATCGACTGCTTGGAAGATTCTACTTTGAACAAGGACTATTTAAAACACCCTACACAGGTATTAATGAAACATACAATTCCTACTTCACTTATTGAGGAAATTAATGTGTATAATTCTAAACATGGAACTAATTTTGGATATAACTGTGGTTCTTTATTGGCATTGCGCCAAATTAAAAATCAACAAGGCGTTCTTGAATATCTCGAAGAATTTGAATTGTCTAAAGACAGTGACGGTATCGATATTTTAAAGGGACTATGTGAGTGTCTTATTTCCAAAAACAAAATGAGGAAGGACACTATTATGAAACATATTGAAAATACACAAACTAGTCGTGGATCAAGAAAGTCAACCGTAGAACACCCATTGTTAAATATTATGTATCTTCCTACTCATACTGGTAACAACACAATTGCGTTGTTACAAAAAACATTCAAGGCGTTTTTAGCAAAACACGAGTTGTGGACTGATTATAATATTGAATATTCTAACGCGACAGACGACTCTGGATTCGTCAAAGAAGAATACACCGAATACATACAAACTATTATGATTAAAACAAAATCGGACAAGAAACGCGGTTGTATTTTGTTATTGGGAAATAAAGGTAGCGTTGGTATTACATATGATGATTGTGACGTTACTATTTCACTAGATGATGGACATAATCTAGATAATCAGAAACAACGATTTTCAAGAGCGTTGACTGAAGCAGATGGTAAAACGATTGGAATTAATGTGGATATGAATATTCAAAGAACATATTTGTATTTGATTGATGCCATTCAAAGACACCGAAGAAACAACCCCAAAACGACAAAGACGAATGCGGACATATTATATTATTTGTTTGAACATAATATATTCTTGTTTGATCCACAACATTTTAACAACGGAAACATAAGAACTATTGACATAATGTCTTACTATCAACGAGAAGCGGGAAATATTCTAAAAGAAATAGATGATACGCAATTGTTAGAAAATGTGCTTTGTGACGACGATATGCGCGAGTTTATTAAAATAAATTTTCATAAAAAGGAAATGAAATTCTTCAATCAAGATTTGGATGGAGAGCAACCGGAATGTCCTAAGGGTGGTAAAAAAATGTATCAAATCGATGCTCCCAATGTTACAGATGATTTGGTTGATAATAATGTCAAAGATACACTCGACGGAGATGACAATAAAATAAACGAAGAGGAGACTAATAAAATTGAAAATTTAATTAACCAGACTTATGAAATGTGTAAAGGGTTCTTATTTCCATTGTTAGCGCAAATATCACGGTCATATAAAATATTTGATTTCAAGGAGATATTTGTACATTCACTAACTAGAGAACTAATGATTTCGTTGTTATTAGACAAAAAAATTGATATAGATGAAAATAATTATATTATTATATTAAATATAATGAATACTATTATTGATAATAATTCAGAAATCGTCAATAACATTCGGGAAATTTATAGCCTAGCACCAGGTCATAAAATACGCGAATTAATTGAAAAACATTTCATTCCTACAAATGACGACAAAAAACAACGTGCTGAGGTTCCAACTCCAATTAGTTTAGTTGACGAAATGTTAGATATACTTCCGTCGGAGTTTTGGACGACCGTTTGTGCGGTATTTGAACCGTGTTGTGGTAAGGGAAATTTTGTGTTGGGTATATTTGATAGATTTTACAAAGGTCTTGAGTCTTTGTATCCAGACGAGATAGAACGATGTCGCGTTATCATAACTAAATGTATTTATTATGCTGATATAACGACATTGAATGTTTTCATTACTACAGAACTATTGAAATGCCATATTCAAAGTTATTGTGGGTTGGACGACATAGATTTCGAGTTTAATAGTTATGTAGGCAATACTCTTGAATTAAATATTAAAGACAGATGGAATATACTTGGGTTTGATGCGATTATTGGTAACCCCCCTTACCAAGATGTAAATGCTACCGGTGATAATAAATTGTATTTGGAGTTTATTAAATACTCGTTAAATATATTAATGAAGGATATGTATTTGTTGTTTGTCACACCAACTAACATCAAAAATTATATCACTAATAAAGATAAAAATAGAAGCTATATTGATAACTTTTACGAAATTTTATACTTGTCATTAAATACGGCGAACCATCATTTTAAGGGAATAAGCACATATTTCGCCTATTTCTTAATAAAGAATACTATAGTTAGTAGTTGTAAAACAAAGGTTGCGTTTTTGCGAAACAAGCAGATTGAGACGGATGAAATCGTTATACACGAAAAACAAGAATTGCCATTGTGTTTAACAAATACTGACTTCGATGTAATTAATAAATGTTCCAATCTATTAAGTAAATTACATTCTCCGTTTGACATTAAAAAAGCGTGTTATCAGATAAATAATAAACAAACTTTACAGAGAATCCGACAAACTCATATTGCCAATGGAGACATTTCTCGTGAAATGAATGATTGCTATAAATATCCGATTATTGATAAAATTAATAAATCTACCCCGTTTCCAGGTGAGGTATATTATAATAAACGGTTGATGACTGAGCATAGCTTGTCTAAAATAATAATGTGTACAGGTGGATATCTAATGCCCTCTTATGATGAAACCGGTGTATATAATTTATCTGACAATATGATTTATTTGCTATGTGATAGTAAAGAAAAATATAACGGATTTGTTACGTTAGTGAATTCAAAATTAATCAAGTATTTGAATTTGATTACTATGACTGACAACATTCATGGTAGAGATACCGTTATACAAAATATGAAAATGATAGACTTGGAAGGCATTACAAGTGATGATGTTATATATAAAATATACGGGTTAACTGAACCTGAAATTGAACTAATAAATAAAACTATAAATAAATAGACAACCCATTGTGAATCTCATTTAGTTTCAATGTTATAAGAGTTAAACGAGTAATCTATTGACTACACAAATGTGTATACTTGTATTGATAATATGTTTCATATTTTTTGTTGTCACGCATAATAAATATGAAACCGCATATAACAATATCATACGACTCCGTCGTAGGGGGTCGGAACCCCCCCAAAGAAATTTTTTAATGTGTTTAATAAAGGCGTTGTGTTCCGTCGTAGGGGGTCGGAACCCCCAGAGAAAAAATTGAAGAGTGAGTTGTGAAAGAATGGAGTGAAATGATGTTAAAAGTGAGCAAAGAAATGTTGTTAGAGTTAGAGTGTGGTGGAATGTTGGTAAAAGGGTGGTTGTCGAAGTGTGAAGAG
>Ga0222650_1000525_pt1 | contig 28801 bp, 19 predicted proteins | sample AntAcemetagen367_FD_179820 | JGI IMG/M metagenome (GOLD analysis project Ga0222650, IMG submission 179820) | Saline water microbial communities from Ace Lake, Antarctica - #367 | ecosystem: Environmental > Aquatic > Non-marine Saline and Alkaline > Saline | place: Antarctica: Ace Lake... | reverse complement strand
GGGCTCTTTGAGCACGCGCTCGTCGGCAGCCAAGATAGCCTCCATAATTTGCTTCGCCTTATTGAGGTCGTCGCCATAGCCGACGCCGATTGTCATATCCACACGGCGCGTCGGGTATGCCGAAATGTTGGTGATTAAACAAATACTACAGCCGCACTTGCACCTTGACAGCCGCGCCCAGCCCCAGCGTGAGCACCTCGCCGCTCGCAGTCAGCTGAAGCTGCACTGACTCCGCGCTCTGGCTGCGCTGAATGACTCTCAGCGACACGCCCAGATTCAGACCCGAATCGGAAATATAATTAAGAAACTGAGTATCTTGATCGCTGATACGTGCCACGAAGACCTCCGTCTCCAGCGCGCACTCGACTAGCGACTCGACCCTGTCGTGCACTAGCTCGCCCGCGGCTGAGGGGATCGGGTCGCCATGCGGGTCTTCTGTGGGATGCCCCAAAAAGCGGTCAATACGCTCCAGTAAAAGATCAGAGACGACGTGCTCCATCTGTTCGGCCTCCTCATGCACCTCCGACCAGTCAAAGCCGAGCACCTCGACCAGAAATTGCTCGATCAAGCGGTGCCGGCGCAGCACGTGCAGCGCAAGCTTACGCCCTGGCTCGGTGAGTTGCACGCCGATGCGCGGTGCGTATTTCACCAAGCCTGCATCTGAGAGCGCCTTCACCATAGTCGTCGCCGTGCCTGGCACCACGCGCAGCGCTTCGGCCACTCGCCCCATAGGCACCTCCATCGAAGTCCGCTTCTCGGAAATTAGATAAATGTGTTTAATGTAGTCTTCAACAGTCGCGCTCGGCATTATAAAATGATGATCGCTTCTGCTCAGGCACAGGCCAAGTTTATTTTTTCTTTATTGGCAAAATCATCTTCAGGCTCCATAACCCCTATCAGATCATAATTCACATCCGCTCATGCCACGCCTCCAATATCTTTTAGCCACCAGCCTCCTCTTTCTTGCAGGTCTCGTTTGCGCGCAAAGCAGCGACTTCGCGACTCATCGGCTACTCGATATCGCGGAAAAGGAAATGAAGATCTACCAAAAGATCGCCGATGATCCCGAATTTTACAGTGAAGACGACCTCGACCGGCGCATCAACGAGTTAGTGCAATCTTACCGTAGCTACCTCGTCGGTCAGCCCAGCGATGTAAGCGCCTACATACTCTACGGTAAACTCCTGCGCCGCGTGCAAGAGCATGAGCAAGCCTTCCTCGCCTTTTTAAAGGCCGATGAGCTCGACCCAAAGATCGCCGTAGTCAAACAACAGATCGGCAACCACCTAGCCGAAGAAGGCAAAGGCAAAGCCGCCCTTACCTTCTATTTGCAAGCCGTCGATCTCGAGCCAGAAACTGCCATTTACCACTTTTCGCTCGGCCAGTTAATCGTCGAATTCCGGGGCGAGTTTGTCGCAGATAAAATTTTCACCCAAGACGCACTTGAGCGCGAGATGCTCAAAGCCTTCCGCACCGCAGCCAAGCTCGCACCCGATAACTTCGACTATCAAATGCGCCTCGGCGAAGCTTACTACGATCTCACCAGCCCCGACTGGAGAAGCGCCTTGGTGCATTGGAACAAGCTGAGTAAAGAAACCACCACCTCTTTGCAGAAAGAAATACTGCGCCTTCATCGCGCCCGCGTGCTAGGCAAACTGGGACGCGCCGAAGAGGCCAATCAACTTTTAGCTAAAGTGCTCAACCCCGCCCTACAAAACTCAAAACAACAAGTGCTCGACGAAATCGCACAACACTGAGCCAAACAACACTGAGCCAAACCAAACTCAGCCAAACCAAACTGAGCCAAACAAGACTCAGGAGGGGTTTCCGCTGCTGTCCGAAAAGTGTTTGCGAGCTAGGTCCTCGATAATGTCGGAATAGAGTGAGGGCTTGCTGTAGTAATCCACACCGTGCGCATTGAGTTGTTCAACATCCGTGCGCCTTAACTGCCCAGAGACGACGACCACCTTGATGCCTTTAGGTGCGCCCTTGGTTTCGATGGCGAAGAGAGAACCATTCCCATCCGGCACATCTTGGTCGGCGATGAGAATATCGATCTGCACGCTCTCGCCCTCTAGTATCGACTTTGCGTGGGCGATATCGAAGGCGGGGAAAACCTTGTGGCCACGGCTTTCGATTTGCTCACAGGCAACAGCTGAGAGATCAAGATCATCTTCTAGTAGTAGGACATTCATTGGGCAAATTTACCTCAGGGACTACAGCCGTCAATGATTTACCTCTATGAGCTCGAAATAGGGTGCAATTTTAACTACGAGCGAATCTACAGAAAGATCATTTATTCGTAGCCGAAGCGGTCACGCTTTGGATTGCTCGATGGAAAATTGCCAGATCGTCCAAAATCTTACGATTTCGGTTACATTTCGGCTACAAACACCCCGCACATTAAATTGCACCCCTCGAAATACAGCCTTGCTGTGCGCACCGAGATGGGATCAATCCGCTAGTTAAGCAAGTGCATTAGAGCCTTGTCTAAGTCCATTTGTGGCGCACATATTGCGACTGACACATGGCCGAAAACTGTTCACACCTCGCCGAAGCGACACTAGTCGATATCATTTTGCCACTCGAGCAATCTGAGGATTTGAGTGCCCAAAAGGCGGCGGCTGCCGCGCAGCTGGGCGTAGACATCGCACAGGTGGTCGAGTTGCGGCTGCGCAAGCACTCCATCGATGCCCGTCAGCGCACTGTCAAAGTGCAACTACGGCTGGAAGTCGGCCTCGGCACGGCGCTGCCACCCGAGCCGGAACTACGCGCCGACTACCCGCCCGTGAGTGCTAAAAATCACACAGTGGTGATCGTCGGTTGCGGACCAGCTGGGCTCTTTGCCGCGCTGCGCTGCCTAGAGCTAGGGCTCAAGCCGATCATCCTAGAGCGGGGGAAGGACGCCTCTGCGCGCCGCTTCGATCTGGGCCCGATCTTGAAAGATGGCCGCGTGATCGAAGACTCCAACTATTGCTTTGGCGAAGGCGGCGCGGGCACTTTTTCTGACGGCAAGCTCTACACTCGCGCCACCAAACGCGGCCCCGTGCGCACGATTTACGAGACGCTAGTCGCCCACGGTGCCCCCGAACGCATCCTTATAGACGCGCATCCGCACATTGGCTCGAATTTGTTACCCAAAGTCGTGATGGCGATGCGCAAATCGATCTGCAGCGCGGGCGGCGAGGTGCATTTCGGCGTCAAAGTGGACTCGTTTATTTTACACAAACAGGCCATCGCAGGCGTCCGCACCAGCGATGGGCGTGAGTTTTTGAGCGAGCAAGTGATCCTCGCCACTGGCCACTCCGCGCGCGACATCTACCAACAGTTGCACGCCCAGCAGATACGGCTGGAGCAAAAGGCTTTTGCCGTCGGCGTGCGCATCGAGCACCCGCAGCCACTGATCGACAGCCTGCAATACCACACCCCGCGGGGCGAACAGCGCCCTACCCTACTGCCCGCCGCCAGCTACCGGCTCGCCACAAAGATTGATAACCGCGGCGTCCACTCGTTTTGCATGTGCCCCGGCGGCTTCATTGTGCCCGCCGCCACGGAAAACGACGAAGTGGTGGTCAACGGCATGAGCCTCGCCCGCCGCGACTCGCCCTTTGCCAACAGCGGGATGGTCGTCACTGTAGAGCCAGAGGACACCGCCGAGTTTAATGCCGAGCACGGCGTGCTGGCGGGCCTCGCCTTTCAAAAAGCACTGGAGCAAGCCGCCAAGCAGCACGGAGGCGGCGGCCAAGTCGCGCCCGGCCAGCGTGTCACCGATTTCATGGCAGGCAAAGCATCTGCCGACCTGCCCAAGACCAGCTACTTCCCCGGTATTCAGCCCGCGCGCATCGACGAAATTTTGCCCGAATGGATCGTCAGCCGTATGCGGCGCGGACTCGACCTTTTCGGCCAGCAGATGCGCGGCTACTTGACGGAAGAGTGTAACTTAATCGGCTTCGAGACACGCACCAGCTCACCCGTGCGCATCCCGCGCGAGCCGACCAGCCTGCAACACCCCGAAGTCGCCGGCCTCTTCCCCTGCGGCGAAGGTGCCGGATTCGCCGGCGGCATCGTCAGCGCCGCACTCGACGGCATGCGCTGCGCGGAGGCAGCCGCGAAAAGTAGGGGCTTCACTTGTGACGCCCGCAGTGCCCCAGAGCCAAATCCGAGGCGGGCGTCACAAGTTACGCCCCTAAGCATCTCATGATCGGCCTCATCGAAAACACGGGCGGCGGCAGCAGCGATTCGCCTCCCAAGCCAAAAGGCTACCTCATCGCACTGGTCGAAAGCATCTTCAAAGCAGGCGGCTACCTCCAGAGCGAACTGCAGCTCGACCACCGCCCCGAGCAGGCCGCCATGGCGCGCTCGGTCGCCGTCTCGTTGGAGTCCGACCAGCCGCTGCTCTTTGAGGCCGGCACTGGTGTGGGCAAGAGCCTCGCCTACCTCATTCCCGGCATCATCCACTCGATTAATAGCGAGCGCCCCTTCATCATCTCCAGTCACACCATTAGTTTGCAGGAGCAGATCCGAGAAAAGGATCTTAAAATTTGCCGAAACCTCTTTTCAAAAGTCAACGAGCTGCGCCGCTACAGCGCTTTCAAAACCGCGCTGATGGTCGGCAAGAGCAACTATTGTTGCAGCACCCGTCTCGGCAACGCTCTGAAAGATGCGCAGTCAGCCAAACAAACCGAGATGTTTAAAAGCGACGAGCGCGCCGACCTGATCCGCATCGCCCAGTGGTCAGCCGTTTCCAAAAACGGCGTCATCCAAGAGCTCTCGCCCGCCCCCCTGCCCGAGGTTTGGGATGCGGTCAATGCCGACAGCTCTACTTGCTCGCGCAAGAACTGCGATCCCAACACCTGCTTCTATCAACGCGCCCGCAAGCAGCTGCTCTCGGCCAACTGTGTGATCGTCAATCACAGCCTCCTCTTCTCGCTGATCAACGCGGGCATGCAGCCCGAGGGCGATGCCAAGGGCATCCTACTGGGCGACGATTTCGTCGTGCTCGACGAGGCGCATCGCATCCCCGCTATCGCCACGGATCACTTCGGCACCCACGTTAGCTCCTTCGCCGTGGATCGCGCCCTCAAACGTATTTATAACCAGCGCACCAATCGCGGCATTCTCAAGCGCCACGGCCAAGCATGGGATCAGGACGCCGTGACTAACGCACTCGATGCCGCCCACGAATTTTTCAGCTACCTCGGCGATACCTTTCTCGCCAAGAAGCCGATCCAGCGCATCCACGAGCCCGACTTCTGCGACAACATCCTGACTGGGCCGCTCAAGGAAGTGACCGAACGCCTCGGCGCCCTTATCCAAAAGAGCGACGACGAACGCGCCCAAGAAGAGCTACGCGATCACCGCCGCCGCATCCTCGGCTACCGCGACGCCATTAACGGCTTTCTCACCTTCGCCGAGGAAGACCACGTGCAATGGCTTGAGCGCGGCGGCAAGAAGGGGCAAATCGTCACCCTGCGTAGCGCCCCGCTCGATGTCGCCCCCTACTTGCGCAAGCACGTCTTTCAGCGCGGCACCGCCGCTATACTGACCAGTGCCACCCTCTCCGATGGCACCCACATGGATGCGTTTCAGGAAAAAGTCGGCGCCCAAGCCGCCGAGTCCGAGATCGTGACTTCACCCTTCAACTACAAAGACAACTGCCGCGTCTATATCGCCAGCGACGCCCCTCAGCCCGAGCCAGGGCAAGGCCGCCTCGATCTCGACTACCTCGCCAACATGATCTGCTGGTGCGCGCGCCGCATCGAAGGCGGCACCCTCGTGCTCTTTACTAGTCACTTCGATCTACAAAAAGTCCGCGAGCGCACGGAGGGCTTTTTCAAAAAAATCCAGCGCCCGCTCTTCACTCAAGGCCACCAGATGGCACGCACCGAGATCACCAAGCAATTCGCCGCCGTGGGTAACGGCGTACTCTTTGGCACCGATAGTTTTTGGACAGGTGTCGACATCCCCGGCCCCGCGCTCTCGCAGATCATCATTGCGCGCCTCCCCTTCGAGAACCCCAGCCACCCCGTGAGCGAAGCCCGTAGCGAGTGTATCCGCGCGCGCGGCGGTAACCCCTTCGCCGAGATGACCGTGCCCGATGCACTGGTCAAATTCCGCCAAGGCATCGGCCGCCTCATTCGCCGCCACGAGGATACAGGTAACATCGTGGTTCTCGACTCCCGCATCGTAACGAAGCCCTACGGCGCACGCTTCATCGAAGCCCTGCCAGTCAAAAACTACCAACGCTTCAACCGCGACAACCGCGATTCTGTCTTCGCCTAGCCCTGCCGTTTACCTGCACTTTCTATTGCTACAACTTAAATTCTTGCGCTCAAGACTAAGCAAATCAGGGTAAATTGACCTTAAAATTGAACAAACAAATTAACAGTCGATTACAAAAAGGAGGCGCTCTCTTAGATGACATGCGGATGCTTGTCCAACGATGGTCGGAGCCTCCGCCTGCGCTAAGTGAAATTCATTCGATATTAGGAAAGCAGACCTTAGCCCGCAGTAAAGACACCTTTATGCGAGCCTTCAGGCCGCGTTTCATCGAAGGAGCCCCCAAGGAATCGTGGAAGCTCTGCCGTGCGATTGAAGAGTGTAATCCCGAGATGCAATCGATCCGCGCTCTTTATTATTATTTAACAGCAAAGTCAGAGCTGCTATTATACCGATATGCGACTGAGGAGATATACTCACTTTTCATTCAAGGCATCTGGGATATCAGTAGTAAGGATACCGTCAGTTGGCTAGATCGTGAATTGAAGGAAATCAGCCTTGAGTGGACCGATACCATAAAAGAGAAGGTAGCAAGGGGCTTACTGGCCGCCTTAAGAGACTTTGCTCTATTGGAAGGTCGATCAATGAAGCGCATCGCCCCCCCTTCGATGGCACCGAATACAGCCTCACTGATTGCTTGGATCATGCACGAATACTACCAAGTATCAGGAGGAGCACTCAAAGAGCATCTGGACTGGAAGCTATTTCTGCTGTCTGATACTGCTGTCGAGAGGTTATTTCTTGAGGCGCATCAACACGGATACCTACATTTTCAATCAGCTGGCTCCACCGTCCGCATTGAATTCCCCACCCAAGATCTTAACGCTTATGCAAGACAACTTTTCAGCTAATCTATTTAAGCAGTTAACTGAGGATATCTTGGCGAATCCGATGCGGATTAGCGCCCACCACGACATGCCCTTTGCTATTTTGTGCTATCCTGCAATAGAAGAAATGGCGGCGCGTAAGCAGATCAGACTTTGCGCTGCTAGGGTCGGTGAAAGCGGCAACAGCACCGTGCGCTTCCTATCCATCGCACAACTGTTCTGGGATTCAATCGAAGAGGCGCATGGTCTTGAAAAACTATATGAATACGAAAAGCAGTGGGGATTCGAGCGAACAGAAAACAAACTGTTCAAATTGCTGGGTAGCGATAAACATGCAGCGCTACAACGCCGGCTAGCGGAGGCCGTTTCACAGTATTCTTCCGACGGAGACATTGTATTCATCGTCCGAGCCAGCTCATTAGCCCCTCGCCATTACCGAGTCTCTACCCTCTTAGAAAGCCTTTACCGCCAGACCAAAGTGCCTTGTATTCTCTTCTATCCTGGCGTCTATGAGGGAGGCAACTCCCTTCGATTTATGAACATGTCAGGCGAATCTCACTTAGCGAGTCCCCAATATAGAGTAAAAATTTACGGAACTGAACGATGAACACGATTAAAGACCTTTTCTCCAGAAATATCGACCGAACCATCGAAGAGGTGGTCAAAGTTGACCAACACAATGAGCAGTCGGTTGTCAACGAAATCGAAGAGTATGTATTGACCAGCTCACTTCAGAGCCACTTCACAACTCTGTTGGACGAGATCGTTCGTGGTTCAAAAAAGCCGAGAGAAGGCATCGGAGTCTGGATTTCTGGCTTCTTTGGTTCCGGCAAATCGCTCTTCGCCAAAATGTTGGCCTATGCTATCGAAAACGGTGAGCTCCTCGGAACTAGCGCAAGCAGCAGATTTATCAACCAAGTCGAATCGCAACTGAGCGATTCGAAAATCAAGGATTTGCTTACGATCATTAACCAAGAGATTCCGTTCAAAGCCATTATTTTTGATGTATCGATGGATCGTGGGACTCGATCAGGCAACGAACGCATCACCGAGATCTTGTATCGAAAGCTCCTACAAGAGCTCAACTACCCCACCGATTTCGACTTAGCAGGTTTGGAAATTAAACTCGAAGGCCAAGAAAAGCTCGAATTGTTTAAGGCTAAATTTGAAGAACTTGGATATGGCGACTGGGACGATGAAAAAATCTTGGACCCGCTTAATGAAGCTAGCGCAGCCCTTCACGCGTTGGATCCATCGACTTATCCGAGCGCAGACAGTTGGTCGAACACGGTAGGTAAGCAGGGTCGTGATGACATAACGCCCAACCTACTCGCAGAGCGTGCTTTTGAGCTAGGGAAGCGCCGCTTCCCTGGAAAAGGTCTGCTCTTTATAGTCGATGAAGTCGGCCAATACGTGGCTCGTTCAGAAGATAAAATGCTCGATTTACAAGCAGTGGTTCAGGCATTTGGAAAAGAAGGCAAGAATCGCGCTGAGAAACATGAGATTGTTTCGCCGGCTTGGCTGATCGTGACGGCTCAAGAGAAGCTGAATGAAGTCGTCAGTGCACTTGATTCGAAACGCATCGAACTCGGTAAGCTTCAAGAGCGCTTTCGCATACAGCCGGACATTAATCAGGCGGACATATCCGAGGTGACCAGTAAGCGTGTGCTAGCGAAAAGCGACAAGGCCACGGTATTGCTCAAGAAGTTATACACCGATAACAAGGCTAGATTATTGGAGACAACCACCTTGGAGCGCTCCACCCGCAACATGCCTCCTAGTTCGGGGACTTTCTCTGAGCTTTATCCTTACTTACCCTATCAGATCGATCTCTGTATAGATATTGTTGCCGGCTTTCGGCTTCGTCGGGGAGCACACCGTCACATCGGCGGGAGCAATCGAACGATCATCAAGCAAGCTCAGGAAATGATGATCAACCCCGCTACAAATATGGCTGAAAAGCCCATAGGCACACTTGTTACTTTGGACCGTGTTTATGAGCTATTGCGTCTAGGTAATCTACTCTCCAGTGAGATCACTCGGGAACTCGATTCAATTAATAAGCACGTCGCAAATCCTTTTGCCGAACGTGTGGCCAAGGTGATTGCCTTACTCGAACCGATCAAAGATCTGCCACGGACGGCTCACAACATTGCAGTTTTACTCCATGCGTCTGTGGATGCTGACTCATGCCTAAATGAAGTTGAGGATGCCTTAAAACTGCTTCTTGATGCCCAATTCATCAGAGAAACCGACGAGGGCTTTAAACTCTTAACAACCCAAGAAAAATCATGGGACACGACTCGAAACGAACGAGACCCTAAACTGGTTGAGCGTAATCGTATTCGAAAGCAGGTCATCAAGGAGCTACTCGGCGACCCGAAGGTTCAGGCCTACATGTATCAGAACATACGACGTCTCAAACCATCGCTTTCGATAGACGGTGAAAGCGTCGAAAGTGATGGTCAGTTCTCACTGAACTTATTCATCGCTGAGGACGATAACGACTTGGCCGTTCAGCTTGATAGCGCCCGTGACTTGAGTGTGAACGAGCGCGAACAACTTTACTGGGTGTGCCAATTGACCGATGAACTTCAAGGGCTTACGACTGAGCTATTCCGTTCGTCTGCCATGGTTAATGAGCACGAACTGCTTTCTTCTCAAAAAAAGTTAACCAATGAGGAAATTGGATGTCTTAACGCTGAAAAAAGACGCCGTGATCGTTTAAACCGAGAGATTACCTCTAAAATGAGAGCCAGCTTACTGGCAGGCTCCGGCTTTTTCCAGGGCGTTCAAAAAGACGCGTCTACACTTGGAACGACGATTCCCGAGGTATTCCACAAATTCTTCGACATGGCGGTGCCCGCGCTCTATCCAAAACTTCAGGTCGGCGTTCTCGATGTGTCGGACAAAGATGCCGACGTATTTCTCACCTCTGCGAACTTACAAGGCCTGCCGCAAGTTTTCTACAGCACCGATACGAGTAAGGCGTTGGTTATAAAAGAAGGGGGCAAAATGGTGCCCAACTTAAGTGCTCAACTATGCCGTGAAATTTTTGATTACCTTCGCCGAGAACATAGCTATGGCAATAAGGTGACAGGGAAGAGTCTCACCCGCCATTTTGGAGGTCTCGGATTTGGCTGGCAGAAGGAAAGCATTCGGCTCGCATTGGCTGTTCTGCTTCGCGGTGGCTCGATAGAGCTGACCCACCAAGGACGAAAATACTGGAATTATAGTGAACCGGCATGCCGAGTTCCGTTCGCCAATAATAATGCTTTTAATGCTGCATCTTTCGCGCCTCGCGAGGCATTAGACCTAAAGATACTTGCTTCGGCGGCCAATGCTTACGAGGACATTACTGGCAAGGAAGTGGATATTGAGGAAGGTGCCATCGCTCAGGAATTTCGACAACTTGCCGTTCAGGATCGCGAAAACCTCTTGCCTCTTGTTGCAAAATTGACTGCAGAAGGATTGCCGGAATCGGATTTGGCAAATGCCCACATGGCAACGCTCGAAGGTATTTTGGATATGCCTTCTGACGATATCGTCAAAACCCTTGCCGGTGAAGGGAAGTCATTCCTCGAAACGCGGCAGCAGATTAAAAAAATCGCCCAAGCTGCAACCGATTCTAATCTTGCTCAATTACGTCTGAGCAAGCGCATCGTTAGCGAACAATGGCCGCATCTTCAGAATAATGACCCTGATGAGAGCCTTACCAGCGCCGCTGGAACGGCCAAGGAGCTTCTCGATAATGGACAAGGCCTGGCGAACATCTCGAAACTATCGGCTGCCACGGAATTGCTTAATAAAACCTACCAAGCAGACTACTTGTCTGCATTTGAAGAAAGAACAGAAGTCTATGCAAATGCCATAGCCCACGTGAAAGGCCTTTTAGACTGGGCAAGTCTCGATCAAAACCCGGATATTTCGGATGAACGGATGGAAGCCTTGCTCTACTCGCTCACGGAAAAGTCAGAGAGCATTCTCGATCTGCCTGTCGGAGCGACAGTCTGCCAAAACACCGGAGCGACCTTGCCGCAGCTTAAGAGCGAAATCGCTGCTGCCGACAGCCTGACAATCGCCATTATCAGAGCTATCGAGAAGCTTGTTGCGCCGGATGAGAAGATCGAACGGATTCGTGTTTCGAAAGTCACCAGTCAGCGCATTGGGAACGAAGAAGAGCTCGATGCCGCCCTAAAGGATATTCGTGAACACGCGATGAAGCTGCTCAAACAAAACATCAAAGTCATCTTTGAATAGTCTTTATTATGCGCGCACTTGACCTAGCCCAACAGAATTTTGCTGTTGCCGAAACACTGCTCCAGTTGCACCACATGCTGGAAGGCTATGAAGACAAAGATCTTCGCCTTAAGCAGTTAATTCTAAGGAACTTTGAACGGGCAACTCTAAGCGGCGCAGACGCCATCGAGAAGATTGCAAGCACACTCACTGTCCAAAAGCTTTACGACAAAGTTGCTGACCATACCGGAATTTCCGCGAAAGAGCTACGTAAACAAATCGGGGACTTGATAACTCGTAGAAACAAGATTGCTCACAGGGCTGATCGACCCACTGAAGATGAGGAGACCGACACTGAAATTGACGGTCATAGTCTCCGAAAAATTCGCTATGCTTGGGTCAATACGCGCGTACAAACCGCAAAAGCGGTAGTCGATGCCAGCTCCCGAATTATTGGCGAATCTCTTGAAACTCTTGAAAATAACATTCGCATCCGCGAAGAGCAGCGCTTGGCGCAAGCTGCGTCCAGAAGAAGGGAGACTTCAAACTAAAGATATCGCAAGATGCGATACTAGGCCGCACAACCATGGCAAATAAGCAAACAACTCCCCCCAGCGAAAACGCGCTGCGCCCTGAGCAGGTCACTGGTAGTATTGTGGTCATTCGCGGTGTCCAAGTCATTCTAGACGACACGATCACGCAGATGTATGGCGTAGAGACGCGAAGGCTGAACGAACAAGCCCGACGAAATTCGGAACGCTTCCCCAAACATTTTCGTTTTCAACTCACTGAATCGGAATGGGGCGCTTTAAGGTTCCAATCTGGCACCTTAGAAAAAGAAGCTACTTTAAAGTCACAATCTGCGACCTTAAAGCAATCCGGACGCGGTCAACATCGAAAATACCTTCCCTATGTCTTTACCGAGCAGGGCGTTGCGATGCTCTCGGCTGTGCTCCGCAGCGAAACGGCCGTTCAGGTAAGTATCCGCATCATGGAAGCCTTTGTTCAAATGCGGCGCTACTTTCTGCAAAACGCGGAGCTCTTCCAGAAAATGGATCAAGTCGAAACCCGACAACTCCGGCACATCGCCGACAGCGACGAAAAGTTCAACCGCATCTTCAATGCACTCGATGACAAGAAACTCTACCACCTCGGCGCTTCCCTTAAAGACCTCGGCAAGCAATGCTTCGCTTTTTCCCGCATGGATGACTTTGCCGACGAGCTCAGCCAAAAACTCAAGTAAGCCTTTCCGACATGGACGACAAACTCATTGCCAAAATTCAATCTTTCACGCTCTCCGCACGCGCTTTGCTGGAGCAGGACATCAGCGAGCAGCTTGAAGGCACCTACGGTTGGCTGCCGAAAGGTGACTTTGCCGCAATCGAGCGCTACCCAGCTTTGAAGCCTGAAGCCGATGGCGGGCTGCAAGAGGCACGGAAGACGCGGGAGCGGCTGGAACGATGGACGGGCGAGGAAGCCGAGGCGGGCCTAAATGCCAAGGCCGCACGCAAGAAGTTGATCGATGAGGCCACCTTCACCTGGCTGAACCGACTGGTGGGCTTCAAGATGCTGGAGTCCCGCTCACTCATTCGCGAAAGCATAGGCCGACTCTGGGAGAGCAACGGCTTCAAACGCTGGGTCGCGCACCCGGAAAACGCCGACGATTACACCCGCTACGAGCAAGGCGACCTGCCGCAGAATCTGGTCGGCGAAGGCCCGCGCCAGACGGCTTACCGCCACTACCTGATCGCGCAGTGCGCTGAACTGGCTAGCGATGTTTCGCTCTTGTTCGATCCCAACACTCTGGCCACCCGCTTCTGTCCGCGCCCCTTGGCACTGAAGGCTCTGACTGATCTGCTCAACCAGACCCGCGACGAAAGCAAAGCAGACGACCCGGATTTCGCGGCGATCTGGCAACCGGGCAACGAAGAGGCCATTGGCTGGATTTATCAGGCATTTAACTCGGAAGCACTAGAAGCAGCTTTTGCCCAAGCTCGTCAGAACAATACCAAATTTGCACCTTCCGATATTCCAGCCGTGACTCAACTCTTCACGATCCGTTGGGTCGTACGCCTGCTGGTCGAAAACACCTTAGGCCGCATCTGGCTGGAGATGCACCCCGACTCTCGGCTAAAGGGAAAGTGGTCTTACCTCGCCTTGCCTTCAGAGATTCAACCGCGCACCGTGCGCCCTGTTCGCGAATTAAGCTTTCTCGACCCCTGCTGTGGTTCCATGCACTTTGGGCTACTTGCCTTCGACCTGTTCGTTGATATGTATCAGGAGGAGCAAGAGCGAGCCGGCGAACCCGGTTGGCCTGAAACAGCATCGGTGGTGAGTTCAGATGAGATTCCAGCCAGCATCATTGCGAACAACCTCCACGGCATCGACCTCGATTTGCGCGCCGTCCAGCTCTCAGCTCTGGCGCTGCTGGTTCGTGCGCGAACGCTCAACAAGGATGCTGCGTTCACCGATGCCAATCTGGCCTGCGCGAATGTGGAAAAACTCTCCGGCGGCAAGCTGGAGCAGTTCATCAAAGACAGCCACTTCTCTCACCCCATCTACGAGCGCATTCTCCTGAAAATTGCCGAGCGCATGAAGGATTCGGAGAACCTCGGCAGTCTCCTGCGCCTAGAGCAAGATCTGCGTCGATTGGTCGAGAAAGAACGCAAAGCAGCCGAAGCATCCAAGCAGTTTGAGTTGGCGATACCGGGACTCACGGAAGAGACCTTCGATACCGAAGCCGGCATTGAGGAATTCTTCGACATTCTGACCGAGCAGATTTTACGACACCTCGACAGTTTTGTGAAGAAATCCCGCGCCACCGGAGACGACGAAGGTCACTTCGCCAGCGAGGCAGCTAAGGGAATGCGCTACCTGAGGTTAGTGAGTCGTGACTATGACGTGGTGGCGACAAATCCGCCCTACCTCAGTGGGCGCAAAATGAACAAGCGTATGGCTGACCTGATGAAGTCCGAATATCCGGAAGGATCAAGCGACCTCTACGCGGCCTTTATTACCCGCTGCCAAGAACTCCTTCATGACAATGGCCTGATGGGCATGCTTACCATGCACTCCTTCATGTTTATCAGTTCCTACGAAAAGCTGCGTGAATTGCTTCGCGAGAATATGGCCATCGAAACTCTGGCACATTTTGGAGGTCACCTTTTTTCCGTGGGCAACCCTGGCACCCTGCAAACCGCAGCCTTCATCCTGCGCAAGGAACCGGATGCGGAAAAGCGGGAGAATCACACCGGCACCTACTTTCGCCTCGTCAAGGAGACAAGCTCCGACGCCAAACGACTCAGCTTTGAAGCCGCCGTCGCCGACCAACGAAACGGAGCCGAGAATCCGCAGGTATTCACTTATGTTCAGAAGGGTTTTGATGCTGTTCCAGGAAAACCATGGGTGTATTGGATCCCAATTTCTATTAGAAAAGCATTCTGTTCCAATCAAACTATAGAGGACAAGTTCATCGGTTGCCGTGGGATTCAAACCTCAAAAAATCCTCGATTTATTCGTTTTTGGTGGGAAATCGGCATATTTAGAATTACAACTGATGTCCACGAGGGTTGGGTTCCATACATGAAAGGTGGACCGCTCATAAAGTGGTTTGGCAATCAAGAGTATGTTCTAAATTGGAAGAGCAATGGGGCCGAACTATATGCTTACCGACCAGCTTCTGTCATTCGCAACGCAGACCTCATGGGATCCGAGGGATTTACATTTAGTTCGATCACTTCTGGCAGCATTGGCTTTCGGTTCATGCCGAAGGGTTTCTTCTGGGATCAAAGCGGAAGCTCGCTCATCCCGAGGAGTAAATTAGAAATAGCAGATTTAGGCATACTAAATTCAACGGCGCTATCTATTTTTGCAAAACTAACTGCTCCTACAATTAATAACACAATCGGAGATATAACAAAAATTCCGTTTGTCGATTTAGATGCAGAGACCATCAAGATTGTAGAAGCTCAGGTTAGCACTTCCATCGCGACATCCAAAGAAATTTATTTCTCAAATGAGACATCACGCGACTTCATCTATCCGTTCCTAGAATTTGATAGTGTGTCCAAGAAAACTGCTATTCTTGAGTTAGCATTTAATATAATAGACAAGGAAGTATGCAGAGCATACGGCATCGATAAAACTACCGCATTAACTCTAAACGAAGAGTTAGCATCAATAGTTGAAAGTAATGAGGGTGATGAAAATGGCGGAGAAGGTGAAGGTGATATCCCCGGCTACAGCCCCGAAGCGTGGAGCCGCTCATGGATCTCTTACGCCGTCGGCATTGTCCTCGGTCGTTTTGCGGTGGGCAAGCCGGAGGGTCTTGGACGCGGCAACTTCTCCGATGAGGTGAACGAGCAACTCCGCACCCTCTGCGCACCCGATGGTCTACTGGTTTCGGATGCCGACCACCCGCTCGACCTAACCACCAAAGCTCTTCAAGCCCTCGAATGCATGTTAGGCGAAGCCGGAGCCAAGGAGGTCATCGAAGCAGGTTGCGGCAAGGGCGATAGCGATGCTCAGCTGCGTAACTACCTCGACGGCGATTACTGGCGTGTCCACATGCAACTCTATCGCAACCGGCCTGTTTATTGGCCTCTGGAAACAGATACCCGTAAGGCAAGCTACCGCTACCGCGTCTGGTGCTTTCACGAAAAACTGACCAGCGACACCCTCTTCAAAGTGCAGAAGCTGGCCAGCGACAAGATCAACTTCCTCGATGGCCGCGTGCGTGACCTGCAAAGCGAGATGTCAAATGCCGGTAGTCGCGCGGAAGCCCGCAAGATGGAAAAGCAGAAGGAGGAGGCGGAACTCTTCATCGATAGCCTGAAAGCCTTCGTCAAGGCCGTGAACGACATCGCCAACGGCACGGGTGAAACGCTGACTGGCTGGGAGCGTGGCACTGGCTACAAGCCGCATATTGACGACGGTGTCGTGATCAACGCAGCTCCACTCTGGCCACTCCTGCCTAAGTGGAAACAAAGCGGTAAACGCATCCTCAAGGAGACTTGGGAAAAGATGGCCACCAGTGATGAACTCGATTGGGCCGAACAGGCGATGGAACACTGGCCCACGCGCGTCACAGAGACCTGTAAGCACGACAAATCCATCGCCATCGCGCACAGGAAGGAGGAAGGATGAGAGGTGACATAAGCACAGAGATGCCAGCCACCTATGCTGTTTTGACGGGAGACGTGATCGGCTCCCGCCGACTGACGGCCAAAGAGCTGGAAGCTGTTTTTGACGATGTGCGTTACCTGTGGAAGGCCTTTGGAAGCCACCACAGCGGAGCCGTTGTCGGTACTTTAGAAATCTTCCGGGGAGACGGCTGGCAGGCCGCTTTAGCAAAACCTTGGCTGGCTGTCGAAGCCGCCGCTTTCCTCCGGGCGGCTTTCCGAGCCCAAGAGGCAACGAGACGGGTGGACAGCCGTATCGGCATCGGCCTTGGGGGAGTCGAACATTTGGATGCGAATCGGCTGCGCGAGTCGAATGGCGAGGCCTTCCAACGATCGGGTGCTGCCCTTGAGAAACTTGCGAAAAAGCAGCTTTGCTGGGGGATCGACCTTGGGGACGAGGCTAGGCTCCGTTCTTTGACGACCACAACCCTCCCGCTCTTGGATTTGCTCGTCTGCCGCTGGACTCGGGCCGAGGCCGCAGCAGTCATTGGCACCCTGCTCGGATGGACCCAGGATGAAATCGCAGCGCACCCATTGGCCAAAAAGAAGGATGGCAAGCAGCCGACCCGGCAAGCGATCCACGACGCCCTGAAAAGAATCGGTTGGGCCTCGCATCTGGAACCCGTTATGGAGGAAGCGAGTCGCCTGCTAAAGGAGACATGCCATCTATGAAACAAGCCAGAAAACTTGTATCGCGCCGAAACAAGCGCCACGGCTTGTTTCTCTTGCCGCAATTCCGCAAAAGCAAGTTTCATAGCTTGCAATCAATCATAGCAAGCTTGAGAGCTTGCAACTGGAGTGCGGAGGCATTTTGTCTAGGCGCAACAGAAAGGCGAGTAATGGAATGATGGACATTTGGATCGTATTGGTCATGGCGCATGCCTACGGCGACTTTTTATTGCAGACCGACGGCATTGCCAAGAACAAGCACAAAGTCGGCTATCTGGCACTCCACGTAGGAATCCACGGGGGACTGGCTTACTTACTTTTGCAACAGTGGCATTGGTGGTGGGTGCTTCCAGGTGTGGCGCTGCCCCATGCCTTGATCGACTTTGTGAAGTCGCGGTGCGGATCCGGGTCGAAGGCATTTGCTGCCGACCAATTCGCTCATCTTTTGTTGCTTGGGCTGAGTAGCTGGGTAATCACGCTGATGATGGGAGGAGGCATCACGTTGGATTCCCTTTATTTTAGCCAATGGTTACTGATTGGAGCAGGATTCACCACTGCGGTCTGGGGCGTGGGCTATTTTATACGCGAGGTCGTCGGAGAAATGTGCGCCGAAAACGAAAACCTTAAAGCTGAGTTGGGCAAAGGGCTGAAAAACGGCGGTGCGATGATTGGCAAACTCGAACGTGCCCTAATCTTCGTCTTTGTAGCTATCGGTCAGCCGGCTGGCATCGGTTTCCTAGTCGCTGCCAAATCGATTCTTCGTTTCGAAGAAGCGAAAAAGCAGCCGCTCGCAGAATATGTCCTGATCGGCACGCTGTGGAGCTTCGGACTCGCGCTGACGATCGCCTATCTAACCTTAAATCTGGTAAAGTAGTTGGCTTAGCTGTCCGATATTTTCAATTTAACCTTTATGTCTCTCGTTACTCATTTTCTTAGCACACTTATTAATCGCCAAATCGATGCGCATGGGATCGTCGTCTGGTATGATGGCGATGCGCACTACCAGGACTTTGTGACGACTTTCCAGCCGGATAAGACAACAGTCGTTCGAGTGGGCGATAGCCTGCTCGCCACGCGCCGTGAAATCGAACCGTTGCTAGAATTTATTGAGGAGGATGGCTCCATACGGGTCGATTGTAATGTGCCACCGCGCCTGCTTCTATACGTCCCCTATCATCGGGCAGAGACAGATAATGCCCTGATTGAGGCTGAGTGCGCTGGAATTATCCTTGAACCGGGTGCCTCTAATCCAGAGCAAAATACACGGCTGCAGGTGCTTGCGGAAAGGGTTTTTCAAAAGTTGGCTCCGGAAAAGGCCGAACACATTGGTCGGCAAGTAGGCGAAGGGCTGTTGGCCCTCAGCGAACTCGATAGCATGGCGGGCGAAGTGAACCAGTTGGCATCGGGTGGCCTGAAACTGATCTTCGGTCACGCAGCGCCAAATGAGGTGGCACTACTCTTTATGGCCTCGGATGCCTATGATAATAAGCTCGCAAGTAAAAAGGCCTGGGGCGAGTTGAGTGATCTTTTTAAACAGGAATTTGGATACGCGGGAGACGATGAGACAATCGCGGATGCCTTACGCGGAGATCTGCGGAGGCGTTTCTTTGCGACTGAGCTGGCGGCAACAGCTACCAGCCTGCCAGACAGCTTGGAGGCACTTCGCATCGAGGGGTCAGATGCCCAGCGTGATTTGATTGTCCATGCATGCCAATCGTGGAGGCAGCGGCTGGACTTACGCGAAGCCTATCTCACGGCTGCGGATTCGGTTGCCGAGGAACTGAATCTAAAACCAAAAGACTGGCCTCTGGCCGAAGGCAGTGAGACCTTCGCCCAACAAGATCGACAATGGATCGAGCGCTGCGTGGATCTATTTGGGAAAAAGAAATTTGATGAAGTACGAGAGAAGGCCGTCTCACGGAAGCAGTTATTCTGGAGCCTCAGCGATCCAGAAATCGGCTTGAGCTGGCGCTTCATTGAGGAGTGTGCCGACCTTTGTGAGCGAATCGCCGAGGGCGACCGACTCATTCAAAAGCAAAAACCGGATCTCGCAGGCTGGCTTCAAGCCTATGCCGAATTCACCCGGCCACTGATGACCATCGATCAATTGCAGCGCAGGATCGAGATGACATGGGACACCTTACAAGCAGCGAACCCCACCGGCTGTGAGCGTCTCGAAAATCTGCTGACAACCTGCCGAATCGCTTATGCCGAACATGTTGACCGTAGTGCGAGGACGTTTGGAGAGGCTTATTTCAAGTATCTCAAGGATGATACGCACTTGAACGAACAAAGGGCGACCTACACAGAGACCGTTGCCCCTCTGATCAACGCAGGAAGGCGGGTCGCCTACATTTTGGTCGATGCTTTGCGATACGAGATGGCTGCCGAACTCGTCCATGGGCTGAAAGAAGAATTTGAAATTAGCCTCTCACCGATAATTGGGCAAACACCTGGAATTACACCGATTGGTATGGCTGCCCTCATGCCGGGTGCTGAAGACGCGCTGTCCCTTTCGCTGGAAAGCAAAAAGGTGACACCCTCCATCCATGAAACTGCCTTAAAGGACAGAGCAACGCGGTTGAATCTCCTCTGCGAGCATTCAGGCAGTCGCACACTCGTCGTAAAACTCGCGGAAGTCGCTTCGGCGGGACGCCCCCTGAGAAAGAAACTGCAGGAAGCCAATTTTCTGTGCGTCACCTCTCAGGAAATAGACCGACTAGGAGAAAGCGCCGAAGAAGGCGATGAAACTAGGCTCTACATGGCTTCGGTTCTGGAGAGGTTACAGGCTGCGATTCGCAGAATCGTGGCGAGTGGCTTTGAAGCCATCGTGCTAACGACGGACCACGGCTTTCTCCACCTGCAGGAAGCAGACTCTGGCATGAAGATGGACTCGCCCGGTGGTGAGACTTGGTTGCTACATCCACGTTGCTGGATAGGCGTTGGCGGTAAGCAGACCGACGGGGCATGGCGAATGCCCTTCAGTCACGTTGGCTTGGGCGGCGATGGTGAAGTGGTTTTCCCAATGGGTGCCGCAGTCTTTAAGGCGAAAGGTTCTTCTTACGGATACATGCATGGTGGCATCTCACCCCAGGAAGTGATACTGCCTTTAGCGATCATTACGGCGACACCTCAAAAATACACCCAAGGTGCCGGAGGCACAGTCACTTTTGAAATGTCGAAGAAAGAGATCACTAATCGCTTTTTCTCTGTCAATCTCACCTTGAAGGGCGAGGAACTCTTCACCCCAGAACCCCGAAAGGTCGTGCTAATCCTGACACAAGGTAGGAAGCAGGTGGGACAAGTCGCCATGGCAGCCTATGGCTTTGAGGAAGCAACCCGTAGCATTCTGCTGGAGCCGAATAAGCCAAACGCCGTGACGATTATGCTGACCGAAGCAAAGAATCATTCCACAATTCGGATACGGGTCGAAGATCTTCACAGCAATGTGCTGTTAGCGGAAGCAGCCAACGTCCCTTTAACCTTAAGCATTTGATAAAAATATGAGTGATTTGAACCAGAAGATAAATGAGATATTCCCCGGCAAAGTTGTCCGAAAAGATCTCGTCCGAAAAGTGAAGGTCGGGGCGAATATTCCTGTTTTCGTTTTAGAGTATTTGCTTGGCCAATATTGCGCAACCGATGACCCACTTGCGATAGAAGCCGGCTTGAAGCTGGTCGGAAACATTCTCGCGGAGAATGTGATTTCACCAAGTGAGTCCACTAAAGCACAAGCCAAGGTGAAGGACTCTGGATCCCACACCATCATTGATAAGGTCAAGGTGCGCTACCTCTCAGATGATGATAAATTCTGGGCTGAATGCACGAATTTCGGCCACAAGTATGTGCATATTCCAGAACGCTTCATCAAAGAGTATGAGCGGCTGTTAATGGGTGGAATCTGGGCTGAAATGGTCATCAGCCACGAGTTTGATGAGACTGCGAAAGGAAAGCGAAGCCCGTTTTACATCACTAAGATGGAGCCAATCCAGCTGGCTAACTTCGACGTCGCCGGTTACCGGGAAAAACGAGCCAAGTTCACCTCCGAGGAATGGCTTGATTTTCTCCTCCAAAGTATCGGCTTCGAGCCAAAGCACTTTAACCGTAGAGAGAAACTTCTGTTCCTTGTGCGTCTGCTTCCGCTATGTGAGTCGAATTACAATCTGATAGAATTGGGTCCGAGGGGAACCGGCAAAAGTTTCGGTTACCAAGAGTTCAGCCCCTACACCATACTGTTAACTGGGCCGACAACGGTTGCCAACCTGTTCTATAACATGAGTAGTGGCAAAATCGGTTTGGTTGGAATGTGGGACGCAATCGGTTTCGACGAAGTCGCGGATCTACAGAAAATGCCGAAGGAGGTGGTCACGACCCTGAAGACATACTGTGAGTCTGGAACCTTTGCCCGAGGTAAGGAATCACTCTCTGGAAACGCTTCCATTGCGATGTTTGGTAATACGAATCAACCAGTCGAAGTGATGGTAAAGTCATCTCACCTTTTCGCTCCGATGCCGGACGTGATCCGCGAAGACATGGCATTTATAGATCGGCTTCACTTCTATCTGCCTGGATGGGAGATACCAAAGATGAAGATGGAGCACTTTACCGATGGTTATGGCTTTGTTTTAGATTACTTGGCGGAGGCGCTAAGAGAGTCTCGTAAGCAAGGGTTCACCGATGCGATTGACCATTATTTCTCACTGGGTGACCACCTCAATGCGCGCGACGTCAAAGCGGTTCGCAAGACTGTCTCGGGTATGATTAAACTACTTTATCCGCATGGTGAATACAGCCGAGATGAGCTTGCCGAATTGGTCGAACTGGCGCTTGAAGGTCGCAGGCGTGTGAAGGAGCAACTCAAAAAGATGGGTTCATTCGAGTATCACCAGACCTCCTTCTCATACATCGACAATGAGACTCGCGAAGAGAGATTTGTCGGCGTCCCCGAGCAGGGAGGTCAGGGTCTGATTGCTGCCGACCCCCTTTCACCCGGATCGCTTTACACCGCTTCAGTGGATAGTCAGTCGAAGGTCGCACTCTACCGCCTAGAGGTTGGGATGGTTTCAGGGACTGGAAAGCTAAAGGTTTCGGGTGGATTTAACACGACCATGCGAGAATCGGCGAACAGAGCGTTCACTTACCTCCAAAGTGTCGCCGACACATCCGGAATCGGAACAACGCTCAAAACGATGGATTTTCACGTAGAGGCTATAGACTTACTCGGCAATCACCAGTCTTGCGAAATAGGCATGGCACTACTAGTGGCACTCTTTTCAGCAGCCAAGAAAGCATCAGTGAAACCCGCTATGATTGTGCTCGGTGAACTCAGCATTCAAGGCAATATAAAGGGACTTCCAACATTAGCCGAAGTCCTACAGACAGCAATGGACAACGGAGCCAAGTGTGCACTGATACCAATTGCTAACAAAAGGAACTTCCTCGAAGTGTCCGGTGATGTAATGGAAAAAGTCGATCCGGTCTTCTACTCCGAACCAGTGACCGGAGCATTTAAGGCACTAGGGATTTCTTAAAATGAAACTCACCTCTCACGGCCTAACCGACCAAGGCAAAGTCCGCCAAGCCAACGAAGATGCGCTCTTTATTGACGACGCGCATCAGCTCTACGCCGTCGCCGACGGGCTCGGCGGCCTACCCGGCGGAGCCGAAGCCAGCCAACGCATCGTCGAGCTGCTCGGGCAGACGATGCAGCGCGTCGATTCCAAAGAAGAGCGCGTCGACCTCACCGAGCTGATCATCGGCATCAATCAAATCGTGGCCGCTGAAGGCTTTGCGGCGCACCCCTTCAGCGGCTCCGGCAGCACGCTTACCATGATTCAAATCGTCGGCGATCAGTTGTTGACCGGCCACGTCGGCGACTCCGCCGCCTATTTATTAAGAGCCGGCACGCTCGAAAAGCTCACCATCGACCATACTATGGAGCAGGAGTTGGTCGAGCGCCACGGCGAGTCCGCGCGCGCCAACATGCCGCCCGAGTTTCCGCATACATTGACCCGCTGCGTCGGTCAGGGCGAGATCCTACGCGTCGATCAAACAAGGATCGGCGTCCAGCCTGGCGACTGCCTGCTACTCTGCACCGATGGCTTGAATAAAGTGCTCAGCTTCGAGCAAATCCGCGAAGAGCTGATCCAAACCAGCACCCCCGAAGCCGCCTGCCACACGCTAGCACAAATGGCCAACGACAACGAAGGCCCCGACAACATCACAGTCATCGTCGTTCATATTTCGTAATTCCACTCAATTGTACATGAAAAAATCCGAACTCTATCTGCCCAAAGTCGAGGCTAAGCCCGACAATCGACTCTTCCGTTTCAGCCTCGGGCAAGCCCTCTACGAAGAAGGCGCGACCAGCGCCGCCATTCCGCACCTGCAACTATGCGCCGACGCGCGCGATGATTGGATGCTGCCGCGCATCCTCCTCGGCAAAGCCCTCTTGCAAGACGGCCAACTTGCCGAGGCCAAACCTGTGCTAGAGACCGCCCTCCAGCTCGCCATCGCGCAGCACCACATCGACCCCGCCGCCGAGCTGCGCAGCATCCTCGCAGATTTATAGCCCTAGAATGGATCACCGGCTGGCGTACCAATAAGACCGCATGATCGTTTAAGGCAGTGTGCAGAATGCATTCGGCGAAAAGTAGCGCTCGCTTCCAGCGTGTTTCCAACACGACAACACGCTGGAAGCGAGTGCTACTTTGTAGCCAAAGCCAAGTACTCGAGGAGGGACTTGAACCCTCACGCCTTACGGCACCAGAACCTAAATCTGGCGTGTCTGCCAATTTCACCACCCGAGCATTGAACATAAAGCTGGCCGCTTTATGTGGCTTTTCTCAAATGGTGGCCAGACCCAGAATCGAACTGGGGACACAAGGATTTTCAGTCCTCTGCTCTACCGACTGAGCTATCTGGCCACACTTGAGAAAGGCGGCATTAAGATAACGCGCTTTACTCCCGTCAACTGAGTTTTTGACTTTTTTTCAAATGCTTTCATTTTACAAAGTTCAGATAAATTCAAACAAGTGTTTGTCTTTTAGAAGTCCGCCTCCTTAGTGATCTCTAAGGAACTCGGGGTAACTCCGATATAACCTTTATCCGTTATCATTATGAAGAAGTTTTTATTCAGTTTCGCTTTGATCACCGGCGTTGCGCTGGTGCTTGTTTTGGTCTTCGGCACCAAGGCCTTGCAGTTTCGCGCCATGGGCGAAGCTGCCGAGGCCGGCGGCGGCCCGCCTCCACAAACCGTCTCAACCTTCACGGTTGAGCAGCAAACTTGGACGCGCAGCATCAGGGCGGTCGGCTCAGTCGAGCCGACCCAAGGCGTCGTCTTGGAGACAGAGGCTGCCGGCCTCGTGCAAGCGATCAATTTCGTCAATGGCCAAACTGTCGAAGTCGGCGATGTCCTCGTCCAGCTCGATGTGAAGGTGGAACAAGCGGAGCTCAACGCGGCCACGGCGCTGGCCAGCCTCGCCGAGGTCGAACTGGAGCGCGCCGAGCGCCTCCGTGAGAGCGGCAACGTGCCTCAATCCGATCTCGACCGCGCCATCGCCGAACAAGCGAAAACGCAGGCCGACATGGAAAACATCCGCGCCCGCATTGCCCGCAAGACGATCAAAGCTCCCTTCACTGGCCGAGTCGGCATCCGTACCATCAACCTCGGCCAATTCCTCCCCGTCGGTGCCCCCATCGTCGCGCTCCAAGCGAACGAGCAAGTCTATGTTAATTTCACCCTTCCCCAGCAAGCACTGGGCAAGATCGCCAGTGGCCTCCCGCTGACGCTGAACAGCGACGCCTACCCCGACGCATCCTTCGAGGGCACCGTCACCGCGATCAGCCCGCAGATCGATCCGAGCACACGCTCGATCCAAGTGCAAGGCACCCTCGATAATCCCGAAGGCTTGTTACGCGCCGGTCTCTTCGTCCGCGTCGAGGTGGCGCTCCCGCAAAAAGACGTCGTCACCGTCGTGCCCGCCACTTCGATACTCTATGCGCCCTACGGGAACTCTATTTATAAAATAGAATCTGGCGAAAACGGACTCGTCGCCACGCAACACTTCGTCCGCACCGGCTCACGCCGTGGTGATTTTGTCAGCATCGAGGGCGGGGTCGAGATCGATGATCAAGTCGTTTCCGCCGGCGCTTTCAAGCTACGCACTGGCAGCAGCGTGACCATCAATAACGAGCTAGCGCCCACGCCCAAACTCGATCCGACTCCGGATAACTCATAATACATATTTCCAGTAGCGCTTTACGTCATGCAAACTGCCTTCACCGATATTTTCATCAAGCGCCCCGTCCTGGCGATCGTCGTCAGCATGGTCATCGTCATCGCCGGTCTGCAAGCGATCTCGTCGCTCACCGTGCGCCAGTATCCTCAAAACGAGAATGCTAAGGTCACCATCGCCACCGTCTACGTCGGAGCCGATGCCCAGCTCGTGCGCGGATTCATCACCACGCCGATCGAGCAAGCCGTCGCCACCGCCGACGGCATCGACTACATCTCCTCCGAGAGTAAGCTCGGCATCTCCACCATCACGGTGCGACTCGAGCTCAACTACGACTCGACAAAAGCACTCGCCGAAATCAGCTCCAAGGTCGACCAAGTCCGCGGCGATCTGCCCCCCGAGGCCGAAGTGCCCATCATCACGGTCGAGTCGGCCGACAGCGAGCGCGCCTCGGCCTATCTCTCCTTTTCCTCCAATATCCTAGAAGCTAACGAGATCACCGACTACCTCGTCCGCGTCATTCAGCCAAGGCTCACAGCGATCAAAGGGGTGCAAGAAGCCGAGATCCTCGGCGGGCGCACCTTCGCCATGCGCATCTGGCTCGACCCCGCACGCATGGCCTCGCTCGGCATCTATCCCGCCCAAGTGCGCGACGCCCTCGCCTCGAATAACTATCTCTCCGCCATCGGCCAGACGAAGGGCAACCTCGTCACGGTCAACCTGACCGCCGATACCGATCTCAACACAGTCGAGGAATTTGAGCAGCTCGCCATCCGTAATCAGGGCAACACCATCATCCGCATCCGCGACATCGCCACAGTCGAGCTCGGCGGCAGTAGCTACGACTCGGAAGTGCGCTTCTCCGGGAACCGAGCCGTCTTTATGGGCATGTACGTCCTGCCCAATTCCAACACCGTCGATGTGATCAAAGCCGTCCGCGATGAGCTCGATCAAATCAAGACCGAACTACCCAAAGGCATCGAAGCCAATATCGGCTACGACGCCAGCGTTTATATCGACGAATCCATCACCGAGGTGACCAAGACACTCGCCGAGACACTCGCCATCGTCATGATCGTCATCTTCCTCTTCATGGGCCGCGTGCGCACCGTGCTCGTGCCCGTCATCACGATTCCCATCTCGCTAATCGGGGCGATCTTTGTCATGCAGTTGTTCGGCTTTACGATCAACTTACTCACCCTACTGGCCATCGTGCTCTCGGTAGGCATCGTGGTGGACGACGCCATTATCGTGGTCGAAAACATCGAGCGTCACATCGAAAACGGTATGAACAGCATGGATGCTGCCCGCCGTGGCGTGCGCGAACTGATCGGCCCCGTCATCGCCACCACCCTCACGCTCGTCGCGGTTTATTTACCGATCGGGTTCCAAGGCGGGCTCACCGGCTCCCTCTTTCGCGAGTTTGCCCTCACCCTCTCCGGCGCCGTCATCGTATCGACCATCGTGGCGCTCACCCTCAGCCCGATGCTTTCCTCAAAGGTGCTTAAGACAGGCGAGCACAAAGGCCTCTCCAAATGGATCAATAACGGCTTCGCCGCGCTCCGCCGTAGGTATGGCGCCATCCTCCGAATCGCCCTGCAAACCCGCTGGGTCACCTACGTTTGCTGGATCGTGCTGCTGCTCGCCTGCGTGCCCATGTTTATACTCTCTAATGCGGGCAAAGAGCTCGCCCCCACCGAGGATCAAGGCGTCATCTTTGGCATCGTCGATGCCCCCGCAAATCTAGCGTTGGAAGAGACCGCTCGCTATGCCGAAAGCGCCAACGACGCCTTCTTTAGTATTCCCGAAACAGAATACACTTTTCAATTAACGTATCCAAATTTTGGATTCAGCGGCATGATCCTGAGCCCTTGGAGCGAGCGCGAACGCACCACCCAAGAGATCAAACCACTGGTGCAAGCCGCCTTCGGCAACATCAGCGGTATCAGCGTCTTTCCAGTCACACCCGCAGCGCTTCCGGGCGGCAGTGACTTCCCGATCGAAGTCATCTTCGCATCGACGGATGAGCCGGAGGAAATCCTCAAATACGTCGATCAAATCAGAATGAAAGCGATCCGAGCAGGGAACTTTGCTTTCCCCCCGATCATCGACACGAAGATCGACCAGCCGCAGACCGAAATCCAAATCGATCGCGACATGGTCAGCACCCTCGGGCTCGACCAGCGCGATGTTGGAGCCGATCTCGGCGCGCTCGTCGGCGGCGGCTTTGTCAATCGATTCAACATCGACGGACGCAGCTACAAAGTCATCCCTCAGATCGAGCGCAGCGAGCGCCTCAACGCGGATCAGCTCAACGACATCTACGTCAAAGGCCCCCAAGGGAAACTCATCCAGCTCAGCGCGATTGCCACCATGGAGGAAAGCGTCCAGCCGCGCTCGCTCAACCGCTTTCAGCAGTTCAACGCCGTCAAGATGAGCGGCGTCTACAAAGGCCCCATCGGCAAAGGCCTCACCGAGCTCGAAGGCTACGCCGCCGAGATTCTGCCCGACGGCTACCGGGTCGATTACGTCGGCGAGTCCCGCCAGCTCCGCACCGAGGGCAACAAATTCCTGCCCGCATTCTCCCTCGCGGTGGTCTTAATCTTTATGGTGCTGGCCGCGCAGTTTAATAGCTTTCGCGACCCCTTCATTATCCTACTCGGCTCGGTGCCGCTCGCTATGTTCGGCGCACTCATCTTCACTTTTTTAAAGGTATTAGATCCCAACATGGCTTACTGGACGGATGGGTGGACGACCACGCTCAACATATACTCCCAAGTCGGCCTCGTCACCCTCGTCGGCCTCGTGGCCAAGAACGGTATCCTCATTGTGGAATTCGCAAACCAACTCCAGCGCGAGGGCAAGAGCAAGCTCGACGCCGTGCAAGAAGCCGCCGAGGTGCGCCTGCGCCCCGTGCTCATGACGACCGTCGCCACCGTCGCTGGCCACTTCCCCCTTACCCTAGTGACCGGCGCCGGCGCCGAGGCGCGCAACTCCATCGGCCTCGTCCTCGTCGGCGGCATGGCCATCGGCACCGTCTTCACCATCCTCTTCCTACCCAGCATCTACATGTTGATCGCCAAAGATCGCCAAGGCGAAGCGGCCGAAGCCTAATCTGCCATACGTTCAAAATTTTAAAGGACATCCACATATTTAAGTCACCACAACGAACCAATCTAAACTGCTGTTAATTTCGAAGCATAGCCCCAAAAGTCGCTCAGCCCCGAGCCAGCGACCGGGCGGCAGAGCCAACCCGGCTACGCACAGCCCATGCCAAACGGCACCCCGTAGCTGGGTTGACTTGTCGCCCAGCCCCGAACCAGTGACCGGGCGGCAGAGCCAACCCGGCTACGCACAGCCCATGCCAAAC
>Ga0222650_1000521_pt1 | contig 28949 bp, 22 predicted proteins | sample AntAcemetagen367_FD_179820 | JGI IMG/M metagenome (GOLD analysis project Ga0222650, IMG submission 179820) | Saline water microbial communities from Ace Lake, Antarctica - #367 | ecosystem: Environmental > Aquatic > Non-marine Saline and Alkaline > Saline | place: Antarctica: Ace Lake... | reverse complement strand
AGCTCAAGTGGCGTCCACTCCCTCTTAGCGCTCGAGGCTTTATTCTTAGGGGCTTCCCTCTTCATAAAAGCACCCTATCAAGCCGCTCTCCAACGGTCGACCTTTTTCGGTATGCCAGGCGTATTTTATTTTTATTCCATCCGGTTCCGCAATCTATATCCACTGTTGGGGTGGCATAGGCCGAACAGGAACTGTTGTCGGTTGCTGGCTACGCGAGTGTGGCCTGGGGCCGGACGAGGCGTTGCAGCGCGTCCAGCATCTCTACGCCACCCACATGCCGAAATCGAAGGAAGCCAGATACCCGGAGTCCCCTCAAACTCGGAAGCAGAAGGACTACATCCGGGGTTGGAATGGGGACAGGTGATTTTCAGACTCAGTCCATCAGTATGCCACACACGATCCTCATCCCAGAAGAAACCCGTGTCCGGACTACGGACTACCTGCTGTCCCTGCGCACTGGTTATGCGAGTCCAGGTAAGTATCTGGCGGCGGCTCTGAGTGAAGGCGATCTATCCACGCTCACGGACGCAACCTTCCTCGACGCACTCATCAACACCAAGATCCCGCAGATTTTCGCCGAGAGTGCGGTGGCGGGCGACGGCACCGATTGGAACCTGACCGAGCTTGGCATCCTCGGGGACATTTCAATCTCGGTGCCAGTGACGATCTTCGACAACGGCAATCATCAGTCTCCAGTGCCTCACGTGAAGCCCTTAGCCGGCACTCTGGTCTTCACGCCCGGCGCGCTACTGCGCAACGGCCAGGGCCACACGCCGGCCGACTGGGCAGAAGTCACTACGCCTGATGGTTCGCTTTCACCTGAAGGATACTACGGGTTTTACGAGCGCCGCCTGCTCTCGGTGTTCCAGCACGCGGACGTCACGGCCAAGGCACAAGGGAAGACCGCCTTCATCACGATTCCGGGTCTAGGCTGCGGGTGCTTCGCCGGTCCATTCAGCGGCAAGATCGGCACCGCCTTGCAGACCGTATTGGAACGATTTCTCGAAACCCACGGAGCCTCGTTCCCGAATATCAAGATCGTCTACTACGATCCCTTCAACGAGTGTGCCAACGCCCGGCATGAGCTTCACGGGGTCACGCTGATGGTCCGTCCGCTGCTCCAAGACAATCACGCGAAATCACAACTCTGCCATCCCACAGCCTACGAGGAGGAAGGCGATGATTTCAGCCACTGCATGTTGTTCAGCATCGTCGCTTGGGACCACGTCTCCTGGCCGGGTAACGACTTCTTCGCCGGCAGTCGCTGCACGGATGATGGTGTCAAAGCCGCCGCCACCGATTCGATGTTCGCGCTCACCGGGATCGAGGGCCACTACGATACTCAGCGCGGAGCATACCTCCCCCCGTCGCCCTTCCACACTTGGGCAGATGTCGTGGAGAAGAATGGGCTGAGGTTGTGACTTTCGGCGATACCCTGAGCCTGCATCAGAGGCAAAGATGAACCTGGACGTAGCTGGACGGAATGAACTGATCCCACTATGTTGCCTTTTGGTCATTTCCCAAAAACGCGAAACCCGCTAATCCATTAGGATTAAGCGGGTTATCGAAAAAGTACGCAGACTGGGACTCGAACCCAGGACCAATTGGTTAAAAGCCAACTGCTCTACCAACTGAGCTATCTGCGCTTTGGGTTGGATTTACCCCTGTCTTGTGGCAGGTGCGGCGGAGCTTTAGGATGCCTCGGGATTTTTAACAAGGGTTTCTTTACACTTTTTTTGATGAAGGACTCCGTTGCACTGTCGAAATCCCGCGGTTATAGCATCCACCGTGAGCACGGAATCTCCCAAGGACTTGTGGCGGGGCAAAGCCGCGTCCACATGGGAAACGATGCCCGCGTCCAAGGACCTTCCTCAAATTCTGGGGACATGCACCCCTGCCGCGAAGGGATACCTGATTGCGGCTTTTTTGGAAAAACAGGCGGCTAAGGCTCCTGGCAGGGTTTGGGTTTTCACCCCTCACGCCCGGCGCAGGGACCAGCTAGCCGAAGAATTCGCCTTCTGGAAGCGCCCCGCCCTCGTTCTCGCCGACCCGACCATCATCATTGAAGAGGAATTGACAGACCCGGACCGTGAGGCCGAGAGGATCTCGACACTTCATAGAATCGCAAGCTCACCGGACACCCCGATTCTCCTCTCGCGCGCTTCATGGGAATCCCCCGCTCCCCCGCTCGATTCAATTGAGAAAAAAGAACTCACGCTCACGATCGGCCAGGAGATTGATCGCGGTGACTTGGCCAAGTGGCTGGAGGATCGCGATTATGAAGAACAGCCACAGATTTTCCAACGAGGCCAGTTTGCGCGCCGGGGGGGTATTCTCGACTTCTTCCCGCCACAACTTCCCAACCCCGTGCGGGTGGAATTTTTTGGAGACGAGATCGAATCGCTTCGGGAATTTAGCGTTGAGACGCAGACGACGACACGGCGACTCGACAAGATTGAAGTCAGCAAGGAAGCACCCAGTCTTGGCGCGCCCCTTTCCACCTGGATGGGACCGAATGACGTCATCGTTGCGATTGACGAAGACGATCGCGAGATCGCCCACGTTCTAGTCAACAGTGGTCCAAGTGCGCATTGGAATGCCGATCTCTATCCTTCGCCCGCGGCCGGATTTGAGGCCGGCGATTTCGTGGTGGCTGAATCAAGTCGCGGGCTCTTTCTGGAGCAGCTTGCGGACTGGCGAAAACTTGGATGGGAAATTGGCCTCGTGACGCCAAGCAAGGCGGAGAGACATCGTTTTTTTGAAATTCTGGAGCAGGACGAATCCGGCTTCACTTGCGTTGAAGGCCGACTTGCGAAAGGCTTTGTTGCTCCAAACCAAAAACTCGTCGTCCTTTCAACTCTCGAGATCTTCGGGCGCCAGCATCTCCCGGGAACGCGCGGCAGGGATAAGGTGAACCACCAGCGTAACGCCGCCGCGATTGCCGGGGTTCATGAGCTCAATAAAGGTGACTTTGTGGTTCATGCCGACTACGGCATCGGGGAATTTATTGGCCTTATCGATGGTGAAGAAGGGCAAGAGGAACTTGGCATTGAGTATCAAAATGGCGCGACTCTTCACGTCCCGATCGACCAAAGCCACCTCGTCTCCCGCTATGTGGGAATCGGGGGAGGCAAGCCCAAGGCCAACAAGCTGGGCGACCGCAAGTGGAAGAAGGCGCGCATCACGACAGAAGCGGCAGTGATGGACTACGCGGCGCAACTCCTGCGCCTCCAAGCTGAGAGAGATGAGAAATCCGGAACGGCCCATCCGCCTGATGGGCAATGGATGCAAGAATTTGAGGCCTCCTTTCCCTTCACCGAAACACCCGACCAAAAGAAGGCGATTGAGGATACCAAAATCGATATGGAGTGCCCCCGCCCGATGGATCGCCTGATCTGCGGGGATGTCGGATTCGGGAAAACCGAGGTCGCAATCCGAGCCGCCTTTAAGGCGGTCACGGGAGGAAAGCAGGTCGCAATCCTGGCCCCCACCACGGTCCTCGCCGATCAGCACTTGAGAACTTTCAAAGCGCGCATGAGCGACTATCCGATTGAGATCAAACTCCTCAGCAGGCTACAATCCCCGGCAGAAGTACGAGAAACCCTTGAAGGACTGCGGGAGGGGCGGGTCGATATCGTGATCGGAACCCATCGCCTCCTTTCAGCCGGAGTGGAGTATCAAAAAATCGGTCTCCTCGTGGTCGACGAAGAACAACGCTTTGGGGTGCGGCACAAGGAGATCTTGAAAGAGCGCTTCCGCCTCATTGATGTCCTCACGCTCTCTGCCACCCCTATTCCGAGGACTCTTTACCTTTCTCTCATGGGGGCACGGGATATGTCGACGATTGACACCCCTCCACCCAACCGCCTCCCCGTGCAAACCTCGATCTGCGCCTACGACGAGCGACTCATTCGAAATGCCATCCGCCGGGAACTCACCCGGGGGGGGCAGGTTTTCTTTCTTCACAACCGGGTCGGCACGATCGAGGGAATGAAGGAGCGTATTGAGAACCTCGTTCCGGAAGCCAAGGTGGTTATCGGGCATGGGCAAATGGACCGCGAAGATCTCGAGCGGGTGATGCATCAGTTCGTCGAGGGCAAGGCCGATGTCTTGCTGGCGACGACAATTATCGAGAGCGGGATCGATATTCCGAACGCCAACACCATTCTGATCGACCGGGCCGATCGCTTCGGCCTCGCCGACCTTTACCAACTGCGCGGGCGGGTGGGCCGAGCGGGGCGGCGGGCCTATGCGCTGCTCCTGCTGCCGGGAGATCTCATTGCGGGTGGTGATGCCAAAAAACGACTCAGCGCCATTAAGCAATACACCGAACTCGGTTCGGGATTTAAGATTGCCATGCGTGATCTGGAAATCCGGGGAGCAGGCAGTCTCCTCGGCACCAAACAATCCGGTCACATCACCGCGGTGGGCTTTGAACTCTACTGCCAACTCCTCCAGCAATCGATCGAACAGCTCAAGGGCAAGAACCCCATGCAGCGGGCCGATGCCCAGGTGAGGGTGGACTTTCTCGTCTATTCCGAAAGCGCTTGGGATGGCGACAAAAGGAAGCTCCCCGCTTTTTTCCCTCGGAGTTACGGCCCCGACCCCGAGATGAGGGTTGCGGCCTATCGTCAATTGGCTTCCGCCAGAACTGAGAAAGAGCTCAAGGGGATCGAAAAGGACTGGCGGGACCGCTTTGGCAGAATCCCCCCGCCTGTCGAATATCTTATCGAAACAAACCGTCTGAGGGTTATCGCTTCGTCCAAGGGAGTGCAACTGATCGAAATCAACAAAGATCGCTTAATGCTCCAACGGAACGGTGAATACATCCTGCCACCTGGCGGAAAGTTTCCTCGCTTGAGTTCACGGCGGACCAGCGATAAACTTTCGGAGGCGATTCACCTCCTCAAAACCCTCTAATCCCCAACCTTTTTTTCATGTATTCTCGTTTTTCACAAGCACTTGGGCTTGCTCTCATTACCTTCGCTCCAGTCATCTCCGCGAATTCCCAGGAAGTCGCCCCGGATGACGCGAATCAGCCTATCCGACCTGAATCCGGCCGTATGTTGGTCAACAAGATGGCCGCCACCGTTAATGGGGACGTCATCACTCTCAACGAACTGATGATTAAGGTCGCTCCTCTCCAGTCCGTTTTGATGTCTCGCTCACCGCGAAGAGGACCTGCCTACGAGGCCCAGTTGGCCCAGCTGAAGTCTTCTATTCTGGATGAATTAATCGACCGGGCCATTATTTTCACCGAATTTAAGGATCGCGTGAAGGCCTTTCCAGATCAACAGATCGAGGATGAGGTGAAAAGGATTGTGCAAAATGTCTACAAAGGGGACGAGGAACTCTTCAAAGACTACCTCAAAGCTACCAACCTCACCCGGGATCAGTTCAAAGAGCAGCAACGGAAAGAGCTCTTGGTGCAAATCGTGCGCGCCCAGCACTTCGGAGATGTCGCCGTCCCCAAAGAGGCCGAACTCCTCGAGGAATATCGCAAATGGTCCATCACAAACCGCGACCGGACCAAGGACGTGGGAACATACCGAAGAATCTATCTCGCGAAAAATCGAGGGAGTGGCGTTCAGGGCCAATTAAATCTCGCCGAGCAATTGGTTGAACGCCTCAAAGGGGGATCTGATTTTGCCGAACTGGCAAAGACCCACTCGAATGACTCGAGAGCTGGCGAAGGTGGACTCTGGGAGGATATTGCACGCACCGACCGGAACATTGAGTTTGGCTACATTCTTTTTGAAAGCGAGGGGAAAGAGGTTTTAGGCCCGTTCGAAGACCGCGTTGGATTTAACATCATTCAAGTCGTGGAGCGTAAATTTGGCGAAGCCGAGCCATTTGCGAAAGTCCGGGACGAGATGGAACAACGGGTTGTTTCTGAGAAGAAAAAGGGGAATTTCGAGAAGTGGATGAAGAAAATGCGCTCTCGCGCCGTCATCAAAAAAATGCTCTAAGCGCGTATGCAGACAGCGGTTTATGCGGGTAGCTTTGACCCCCCGACCAATGGCCATCTTTGGATGATTAGACAGGGACTCGGTCTTTTCGACCGACTTGTGGTCGCCATCGGCCAAAATCCCTCCAAAAACTACACCTTCACCACTGCGGAGAGGATCTCACTTCTGCGTCAATCGATTCCTTCCTGCGAGCGCTTAACGATCACTCATTTCGACAACCGCTACCTCGTTGATTACGCCAAGGAAGTGGATGCCCACTTCGTCCTCAGAGGGATTCGTTCACCGGGCGACTATGAATACGAGCGCGTCATGCGCCATATCAATGGTGACATGGCACCCGATATTCACACCGTTTTCTTGATGCCCCCCCGCGATAAGGCCGAGCTTTCCTCGAGCATGGTTATGGGCCTCATCGGACCGGAGGGCTGGGAAAAGACGGTGCGCCGCTACGTGCCGGAGCCTGTCTTTGAAGCCCTCGAAGCAAAGCATCCCCGGAAGTCATCATGAGCACTCTTGCGATTGCCCTCGGAGCTTTTGTTCTCTATTTTATCGCCTACCACACCTACGGGAAATGGTTGGGACAAAAGTTATTTCGCTTGGATCCCAAGGCCATCGTCCCCTCAATCGAACGTGAGGATGGCAACGATTACGTTCCCACCAGCAAAGGGATCGTCTTTGGGCACCATTTCACCTCGATTGCCGGGACCGGTCCCATTGTCGGGCCCGCTCTCGCCGTCATCTGGGGATGGGTCCCAGCTCTTTTGTGGGTCGTCTTTGGCTCTATCCTCATCGGGGCCGTGCACGACTTTGGCGCACTCGTGGTGTCACTTCGGAGTAAGGGCCAAACGGTCGGAGATATCGCCGGGAAGGTCATTACGCGCCGCACACGCGTTCTTTTCCTGTCGGTCCTCTTCCTCGCTTTGACGATCGTGCTCGCCATTTTCGGCCTCGTCATTGCGAGCGTCTTCAAGTCCTATCCACAGGCAATCTTCCCCTGCCTCATCCAGATCCCGCTGGCCGTCGTCATCGGGCTTACGCTCCATCGTAAAGGCGCAAACATCCTCATCCCCTCCCTTATTTCTCTTGGGGTGATGTATCTCGCCGTGGCCTTTGGTGACATAGGGTTTCTGGGGGCTTTTAACGAATTCCTCGGAGGAGATCCCGCCAACCCCGCAAGTAACGGGTTAGGCGTGATGGAATGGGTCGTCTTCCTTCTGATCTATTCCTACGTGGCCTCGGTCCTCCCGGTCTGGACGCTCCTTCAGCCGCGAGATTACATCAACAGCCTGCAACTGCTCTCCGCGCTTGGTCTCGTTGTTCTCGGCCTCATCGCAGCGTGTTTTTTCGGAGGAGCTGCTCCGCCGACCGGAGGCGAAGGGCAGGCGCTCAAAATTGTTGCTCCGGCATTCAACCTGAGACCCGAGGGCGCCCCCTCCATGTTTCCTTTTCTTTTCATTACAATCGCCTGCGGTGCGGTCTCGGGCTTTCACTGCCTCGTGTCATCCGGCACCACATCAAAACAGCTCAAGAGCGAATCAGACGCCCAATTCGTGGGCTACGGCTCGATGTTGACGGAGGGATTCCTCGCTGTCTTGGTTATTCTCGCGTGCGTCTCTGGTCTCGGACTCGGAACGGGCACTGGAGAAAACTTCCTTTCAGGAACGGCTGCCTTTGAGGCACGTTATGCGTCATGGGAGACCGCCAAAGGGCTGGGTGCCAAGGTCGGTGCTTTTGTCGAAGGCAGCGCGAATTTCCTGAAAGCCCTGGGCCTGCGCCCTAGCTTTGCGATCGCTTTGATGGGAGTGTTCGTCGCTTCCTTTGCGGCCACGACCTTGGACACGGCGTGCCGACTCCAGCGCTATGTCATCCAGGAACTCGCCGCTTCGCTTGCCCCGAGACATCGGGTGAAAGGGAAAAGAACGGGGGAATTCGTTGAAGGCAACCCCATCTCTTGGCTGACCAACCGCCACGCCGCCACCATCTTCGCGGTCGTTGTGGCATTCTTCATCGCCCGCTTGCCCGGTGGTGAAGGCATGAAATCAGGGACCGGCGGACTGCTGCTCTGGCCCCTCTTTGGCGCTATCAATCAACTCCTCGCCGGACTCGCTTTCCTCGTCATCACTTTCTGGCTACGTCGCCGCGGCCTCCCTTTTGCGCTCGCGCTCATTCCCGGAATTCTCATGCTCATCCTTCCCGCCATCGCCATGTCGATGAATCTGCGCGACTTCGCCGACAACAACAGCTGGCTCCTTTTCGGCTTTGGCTTTATCACCATTCTCATCGAAATCTGGATGATTGTCGAAGCCGTTTCGGTCTGGAAGAAAGCCAAAGGTGTCTTCCACGAAGATCCTCACCGACCTGAAGACCCTCACCACGAAGGGGGCAGATCGTGTTAGATTCCATTTTGTTCCCCCGCTCTTGACCCGCCATCGTGGCGCACCTAATTTACTGATCAAACGATGAAGACGCTACGTGCAATCTTCCTTTTCACCTGTTGCCTCATCGTGGCAATCGGACCGCTCAACGTGCTCCAATTGGTCGCTTGGGGAAACATGATCCACGACTATTCTTCCGAACGCACAATCTCAGAAGCCGCGAACATGACCTTCAGCGGCGAGTATCCCTGCGAAATGTGCCTCCGCCTCGCAGAGGCTAAAGCGCACGCCATTGACGAAGAAAAACCCTCCCCATTTCAATCCGAAGAACGTCACACTCTCCGACTCGTTCTCCACTGCCAGGAAGATTTGGTAGAAGCAAACTTGAACTGGGCAAGCGCATCCTCTCTGTCTCCGGGAGCACTCCTATTACGACCTCCCCTCGCGCGCTTCCAGCACGTCCCCACCCCTCCTCCGCAGCATTTCCCCTCCTGATTGGAGTCTTTGCGCTCATGACAATTCCGGCTACCGCTTTGGCCACTTTTGATGGTAGCGAGTGAAGTCGGTGGGTCTCATGACCCCTTGCCAAGGTTTCCATGCCGCCCCCCTCGTCCAGGCACGAAGGTGCCCCGACACGCTGGTTTTCGCTCCATCTACGAGCGTGCCTTCACCTCACCTCTTCGACGCTGCTATGAAACGCCACCTTTCCCTTTCCCTTCTTTTTTTGTCAGCCCTCCTTGCCTCCGCCAAGGAGCAATTCTTCTTTGCCCGGCAAACTCATCCGCTCAGTATCTCCCCCGACGGCTCCAAGCTACTTGCGCTGAATTCAGAACAAGGCCGCCTTTCGATCTTCGCCACTGGAGCGGCCCCTGTTCTCATCCGCGAAATCCCGGTCGGGCTTCTTCCCGTCTCCGTTCGTCTCAGAACTCCCGACGAAGCATGGGTCGTCAATGAACTCTCAGACTCGATTTCCATCGTCTCACTCTCGAAAGGAGCCGTCATCGCAACGATCGCAACCGGCGATGAGCCCGGTGATATTGCTTTCGCGAGCGGGAAGGCCTTCGTCACTTGCGCCCGCGATAACCGACTCGATGTCTTCGATCCCTTAAGCCGGGAGAAGATCACCGAAATCCCTCTCAAAGGCCTCTTTCCACGGTCTCTCGTCGTCTCTCCGGATGGCTCCAAAATCCATGTCTCATTCCTCTTCACGAGCAATGGCACAACGATTCTCCCCCGCGCAGTCGCGCCTCCACAAGATGTTCCAGCGTGGGCCGATCCAGATCTCCCGCCACCCCCACAAACCGCTCGGATCGTATCTGTTGACGACCCGGAGATTTCATACGGTGTCGTCGATCACGATATCGCAACCATCGCGACCGATGACTTTTCGGCGATTACCTACCTCGGAAATGTCGGGACCAATATCTTCAACCTCGAAGTCCTTGCGGACGGTAGACTTCTCGCCCCAAACTCCGAAGCTCGAAATCTCATCTTCTTCGAGCGACAACTCCGTGGGCGTTTCGCCAGAACTCGTCTCGCCATTCTTGGGGGAATTGAAGAGCGGCAAATCGATCTTAATCGTGATCCCGATTTCATTTTTCCAGAGGTCGATGAGAGTGGCGCGACCACTGCGCTCGCCCAGGTCAAAGCCACCCTGCCGGATCCGGATGGACGCCACCTCTGGCTCGCGGCCTTTGGTTCCGACCGACTGGCCAAGTTGAGGCTCTCCGATCAGACCATCATCCAGCGTATCGATCTTCGCCAAGACGACGAGGCGATGACACGGATTCCCTCGACAATGCGCGGTCCTCGCGGGCTGGCTCTCCATCCCACTCTCCCTCATCTCTATGTGCTCAACCGACTCTCGAACACCCTCGCCACGATTGATCGCAACTCGTTTAGCATCGTCGCTGAGACCCCGCTTGGAACCATCGCCAATCTCGCACCAGACCTGAAACTCGGGCGGGGCTTTCTCTTTGATGCCCGTCTCTCGGGCAATGGCACGGTCTCCTGTGCGAGCTGCCATATCGATCTCGAACGCGATGGCATGGCCTGGGATCTTGGCGATCCAAATGGCGAACTCTTCTCGGTTCCGGGAGCCTTCCTCTCCCTTCACGCCCCTGATATTTTTGAAGATCGCGAAATGCATCCCATGAAAGGGCCCATGATGACGCAAACCCTGATCGGTCTTGTGGAACAAAGCAAACTCCACTGGCGTGGAGATAAAGCCAGTATTCAGTCCTTCAATTCAACCTTCCCGAATCTCCTCGCCGCAAAATTGCGCGAGGATTCTGAAATGGCCTTGATCGCCGCTTACCTCAACACGCTTCGGCATCACCCCAATCCCTATCTTAAGCTCGATCGTAATTTCCCTGACGAGGTGAATGGCGGGAACCCCACCGATGGAATCGCGATTTACACTCTCTTCGACAACCACTGTTCGGCCTGCCACACCTTCCCCACGGGCTCTAGCAACAACATCGATATTCCCGCTACCGTGGGTTCATTTCAGCCGCTCAAAGACACCCCGTTTCGCACCACCTACCAACGCATCCACTTTGACCCAAATCCGGGAGGCCGCTCACTCAGCGGGTATGGTATGGGCTCAGATGGAAGCTTACACGATTTCCCGATTGGACACCCCTACACGCTTCACATCCTCGATGACATCAACCGGCCTCTCGCCGTCCGGCAAAAGGAAAAGCGCGACCTGACCGCTTTCATTCTGGCTTTTGACAGCGGAACAGCTCCAGCCATCGGCCACAGCATCACTTTCATTCCGTCCCAAGCTGACGATACGGAACGCCTCGCTCGCTTGGATATCTTGGAAGCCCAATCATCGCTTGGCCAATTCAGCGAAGTGGGGGTCGTCGCTCATGGCTTGCTTGCCGGACAGCCACGCTCATTCCACTTCAATCCCCTCCTCGGCAAGTATGCTCCCGACCTCTCGGGACAACGGCCTCTCGCCGCCCAAGACCTATTAGGCAGCCTCGCTCCGAATGACGTAATGACCTTCACCGGAGTTCCCAAAGCTCAGGTCACCCTCCTCTCAACGGACCGGAATGGCGACGGAATCCCTGATCGATCAGAGCCCGCCCCCCTTCCGGAGATCCTTCCAAACGGCGCCCTCATTTGGCCTCGCTCAGCCCTGAATTGGTTTCCGGAGTTCTCGGATGATTTCACCCACTGGCAGGCCCTGACGACACCGCGCGAACAAGAAGAGGCTCACTTTAAACAGCTTCCACCCGGTGGAAACGCCAAAGGCTTCTTCCGTCTCCGGTCCATTCGATAATCACTCTCCCCAAGAAAACAAAGTACGATGAACACTAGATTGCATTGCTTTTTAACAAGCACCCTCGTCGCAAGCAGCATCCAAGCCGCCACCATCACCGCAACTGGAAACAACCCGTCCGGCGGGCAGGGTTACGCCTACAATGTTGCCCTCGACTCCTCAAACAACGACACCACGACCTTCAATGGAACGGTGGGAAGCTGGAGTTGGGAAGACTCAACGCTTCCAGGTGATGATACTTTTTGGCGTCACCAATCCGACTGGATTGCCATCACCCTGACCGCCCACGCGATTCTCACCATCCAGGTCCAACGCAATGATCCCAATGCCGACATCAAACTGTTTCCTTCCTTCACTGTTTTTCGTGGCTTCAATGACACCACTGAGGGACCGCATTTCGCGAGTAATATCTCCGATCTACGATGGGAACCGACGTCCCAACTCCTCGAATACGTGGGTCATCACGACAACTCCACTTTGGGCGCGATCGACGAGAAGATGACACTTACGGCCGGCGACTACACCATTCTGCTTGGAGGAAACGCGGTTGCTGAGGGGAGCGCGGTGAATACAAACTACCTGATGACTCTCGAGGCCAAGACAATCCCAGAACCCTCCAGTTCACTCCATGGGATCCTCGCAAGCATGATGTTTCTAACTCGACGCAAACGCCGCAGGTAAACGACTGATGAAAAAGGCCGTATTCCTCCTTTCCGCCCTGCTCCTGGCGCCTGTTTTAGCGCACCATGGGCAGGATTTCTTAGTGACAATCGATACCGGCAAAAATGACCCGTGGGCTTTCCGCTCAACCTTCGGAGGAGAATATACCGACTACAGCGATGACTCCGAAATCGCACTGACGCAGTCACTCATCCTCGGACTCCCCAACCGGTTGACTTTCATCTCGATTTTTCGCTACGCCGATGAAGGCAGTGGTTCATGGAATTCTTTCTCCGCGACCCCGATGCTCCAGTGGACCCTCCCTGATCTCGATCTAAATGGGCCCTTGTCCTCGCTTAAGCTTGCGATCGCCGGAGGCTGGGAAATCCCGATCAAGAGAGGAAGCGGTGATGGTCACGATCACGGTGCGGTGCCAATGACCGATTGCTCCGGATTAGGGGGTATTCCCACTCTTTTTCAAGCATGCCAGATGGCTAACCAAAATGCCGCCAAGCACACACACCGTGATGGCGGCCATGTCCACGATGGCATTCACCGCCATGGAGAAAGTCATGGCTTCCTCCGCCTCATCACCGAGCTTCGCCCTTCCGCAAAAGATCGGCTTGTCTTTAACACCATCACGGTTTTCCCCGCAGACGACTCCCCACAATGGGGGTATGCCGCAGCCTACCGTCACCAATTCTCGGAGAAATTTGCTTTGGGGCTCGAAGCGATTGGCGATTGGGATGCCCATGGTGAACACCTCATTTATCTCACCGCCACCTCATTCCAAAATCAACACGTCTCATGCACCTTCGGAGCTGCCACCGGACTCACTGGGTCTTCACCTGATTTCACGCTCCAAACCCTGCTTTCCTGGCGTTTCTAGCCCATCAAAAAACGGCTCCCTTCGTTACAAGGAACCGCTTTGAAATTTCAGATTGAAGGTCCTCTATCCGAAGATCGAGGTGATCGGCTTGCCGAGTTCGGCTTCCGCGCCACCGAGGCGGAAGGGACGTCCGCTTGGAGAACTCACGACCTGGGCGTGATCGATTCCAAGGGCATGACCGATTGTGGCATTGAAGTCCTGAATGGTGACAGGATCCTTAGCAACACGCGCGCCGTCCTTATCAGTCTCACCATACTTCTGACCGCCGGCGATGCCGCCTCCAGCCATGACCGCTGAGAAGCAAGACGGGTGGTGGTCACGACCTGAGTTATGCTCTGCGACGATCCGTGGAGTCCGGCCAAACTCAGTTGCGATCACCACGAGAGTCGACTCGAGAAGACCGCGCTTCTCGAGATCGCTCACAAGGGCCGCGAAGGCTTTATCGAGAGTCTTGGCGCGGTTCTCAACGTTGGTGAAGTTATCGTAGTGGGTATCCCATCCGCCGTGGGAAATCTCCACGAAACGGACGCCGGCTTCGACAAGCCGGCGGGCGAGAAGGCAGCCCTGGCCGAAACGATCTTTGCCGTAGGCATTCTGGACGTTGCCGGGCTCTTTCTTGATGTCAAAAGCTTCAAGATCTGAGCTCTGCATCAGCTTCACCGCTTCTTCGTAAAGGCTGTCATAAGCTTTCACCGCCGGAGTCTGGTAGCTCTCGGCAAAGGTTTTGTTCAGAGCGTCCGCGATTGCGAGGCGCTTCTTGAAATCTTCTTCGCTCACCGTGCCGGCGCGCGTCGAGTTTTTAAGCCCCTCATCAGGACGACCGAGAGGAACGCCACCGAATTCAGCGCCAAAGAATCCCGAAGAGGAAACGGCAGGATTGGTGTTTGCGGTTACGAAACCAGGAAGAGTGGTATTTTTACGACCTTTCTGACGGACGACCCAAGCACCCATGGCAGGGTGAACGATGGTTCCACGAGGTGAGTAGCTCCGGTGAAGGAGATACTGGCCCTGACTGTGAGCACCCTGCTTAGAGGTCAGTGAGTTGATAAGACAGAGATGCTTACCGATCTTCGCAGTGTCCGGGAGATACTGCGAAATCTGGAAATCTCCGCTGGTTGCGACCGACTCAACAGGCCCCTGAACTTCCTTATTTCCGGGCTTGGTGTCGAAGGTATCGAGATGGCTCATGCCACCTCCCATGTTCAGGAAGATGACGTGTTCCGCTTTGGTCCCACCAACGTGCTTCTGTCCGTAAGCGGAACTGGCAAGACCGGCCCCAAGCATGGGTGCGAGGCTCACCCCGAGACAACTCCGGGCGGCATTGATCATGAACTGGCGCCGGCCAAGCTCATCGGCTTTCATAAAAGGAGTATGATCCATGGTATTATAAGTGTTTTAGTTTTTAAAAGGATTTGATCTTACTGAACGAACATAAATTCGTGGGTTTGAATGAGAGCGGATACGAGATTTTGGTAGCTCTCTTTACTGCCGTCAATGACGTCACGCATCAGCATATTCATCTCAGCTTCGCTAGGTGGGCGACTCAAGATTGCGTAGTAAATGTAGCGAGCCTTGTCCGCTTCGGTGGTCCCCTTCTTCAATGCTCCGTAAACAGAGGCACCCTGGTTGGCGACAACCATCTTCTCCACATGGCCATTCATGATTTCAAGGATTTGCGCAACATTAGCTTCCTTGGTAGAAGACTCGATGAGCTCGCGATCGGACTGGCCGAATTCGCGGAGGAAGTGGCCGGCAGGAGCGGGAGCAGGAAGCTCCGAAGCCCGGGCAATGCCGCTGGCAGGACCAGGTCGGGATTTGGAGGCCATCATCATCATGTCTTTATTGGCAGAAGATCCCCCGCCGTCAGACTTAATTTCAGCAAGGAGAGCTTCGGCGTATTCCCGATACTTCTGAGGGTCCTTGATTGCCACGACCTCTTTCGCGAGATCGGACATCGTCTTCTTACCCACCATGATCGGCTTGTTATTGTAGTAGATATTGTTACTGAACTTGCGCTTGGCGAGCTTCTCCGGATCCTCTGCGACCAGCGTGACCAGCGAATCCCACATCTGCTCGGCACTCATGCGCTCAAGTTGACGGCCATTGAAGGCTTGTGGCACCCCTGCGTCGAAAGCCTTGGGATTAGCGGCGAACTGGAAGGTCTTGGTCAGGAAGAGGACGTTTTGGAATGCCTTCATGTCATAGTTCAAATCAACGATGAGACGGGTCAAATATCGGGTCAAAGCAGGCGAGGCCGTTTTTTCCGGATCGACGTTTTCATCAATCGGATAAGTCAGGGGATTCCCCATCACTCGTGCCCACATCCGGTTCACCGCGACGTAGTCGAAGTTGGGATTCTCCTTGGTCATCCAGTCCGCAAATTCAACGCGGGACTTGCCGCTGTCACGGCGATCCGACGAGCGAATGCGATTTCCAAAATGGGTGCGTCCCCCCACCATTTCGCCGGGATCTCCGTCTTTATATTGGTAATCGCGGGGAAGCTTAATGCGGCCCGCCCCCTGATCGGCGATGGTGCCATAGTGGATGTTGTCGCGAAGCCAGTCAAAGAGGCGGCCAATATCAGAACGCTGAAAGTCCTCGTCATCATAGCTGCGCATCGCCTTGTTCCAGACGCCGGGGTTAATCTCACCTTGTCCGTGCGTGAAAGCAGCCAACTCATAGAAGTCCATGCGCTCCCACTTATTCGTCGGACTGTCGTGACACTGGGCGCACTCGAAACGCTCTCCCGTGAAGATTTGCATCGTGATCGAGAGGTTGTCGAGAGGCATTCCCTTGTCGCGAATGTAGTAACCAACGGCACCGTTGCCATCCTCCCATGCGATGCCTTTGGCAGAAACGAGCTGATGGGCAAATTGATCCCACGGTGTGTTATTTGTCACCGCTAGCTGAATGAAACGCATGTAGGGAGCGGCGTAGGCTTGCGCTTCCCTCTGGCCGCCATCTTTGGCGCGAAGGAGATCAAAGACGTAATTCTGCATGTGGCTGCGATACCCGTCGCTCTGCAGGAGATACTGGGTCAGCATCTCACGCTTCGCGGGATCATCGATCTCTAGAAAACTCGAAGCCTCCTCGAGAGTTGGAATCCGGCCGGCTGCCACCAAAAAACTGCGGCGCAGAAAGGTGGGGTCGTCCACCACTGCTGGCACTGCCAGCTTCTTTCTGCGGAAAATCTCGGCGACATATTTATCGACGTTGTAGGCTGCTTTCTTAAGCGCAGCGGGGCTTTTGAGATCCTTCGGGGACTGGGCAACAAGAGGTGCTGCAAAGCTGCCAAGAAGGAGAGCACAGAGATATTTACTCTTCATCATGAATGGGAACGGTATGGTGGTTACTTTTATTAGTAAAAGTGACAAATAAGGTAGAAAAAATTCTAGCCCTCTGTCAAATCAAGAGATTTCGAGATAGGATTGATGATGGTTTGGCATATTTCTGGGGCCTTAAAGCCCAAATCCCCCCTGAATCGCCCCAAAATACCAATTCCAGAGCTTCCAACCACCAAAAATCCAAGCGACTGCACCCAGAGCGAGGAAAGGCCCATAAGGCAGAGGTTTGCCAAATCCTACTCGTGCCACCAGCGCCGCTACGATGGCGAAGAGGCAGCTCGAGAAGATCACAAAGATCACCGCAGGCCAGCCTAGAAAGGCTCCAATCATGCCCATAAAATGGGGGTCACCCATTCCCATGGCCTCTCGTGGAATGACCACCCGGGTGGCCTTCCCCTCCAAAGATTTGAGTGTTTCAACCCCCCACTTTTTATCTCCAATTTGAAGATCATCCCTCCTGATCAACAAGGCCTTGGCGGGCTCCCTCTTGCCATCGACCTTGAATCCATGACCTTCAATCTTGAGCACGTCAGTCTTGCGGTAAAAAATGTCGTCCCACGAATAGGCCTGATCACCCACGATCAAATGGAGCTGTGGATTCTCCCCGTGCCCCTCCTCCAACTTCCACGGAGTTGCCTCCTTAAATTGAACTTTAAGCCGCCCAAAGATGACCTTACCGAGCAAAACAACGAAGAGAAGCGAACCAAACCCAACCGCCCAACCCAGCGCTGAAGCCTTGAGACCGGACCAAGCACTTTCAGAGAGCCCATTGAATTCCTTCCCCGGCAGATCGAGGAGGCGCGGAACAAAAAGGCTGCCGAGCAAAGCGATGAGCGCGCCGACAGTCGTCCACGAGGTTGGAATCAACTGATGCTCGGCATCGATAAAGGTCACCACCACGAAGATCGTGAAAAGCACGATCCCAAGAATCGCGCTGATCATCGGGAGTTCATCCCAAGCGGCGAAGTAAAGTCCGCCCGTGAGCACCTCAACCAAAAGATACCTCACTGGAATCGAGGCCTGGCAACTTCGACACCGGCCCCGCTGAATGAGCCAGGTCAAAATCGGGAGATTTTGCCACGCCGGCAGCGTCGTCTTGCAGTGTGGGCAAAAGGATCTTTTGGGATTATTAACCGACAGCCCTCTCGGCAGGCGATAGATCACCACATTTAAAAACGAGCCAATACACAGCCCGATTAAGACAATCCCTACCCCCATCACATCGCTTTTCCAGATCTCAGTCACTTAGGAAAACTAGGCCGAATTCAACTTCCAATCAATCTCCGATCAAGCTCATGCTCGACCCCGAAAAAAAGAGCGTTTCCCGTCTGTCCCCTCACCCATTCCTAGATTACCCTCTCTCACAGAGATCTGATGAAAACCCCTCCTAGCATTTTCAATGACGTCCTGGGCCCCGTAATGCGAGGTCCCAGTAGTTCCCATAGCGCCGCGGCCAATCGAATCGGAAGACTTACGCGGGCTCTGGCAGGAGAAGACATCGTGAAACTCGTGGTCCGATATGACCCCAATGGAGCGCTTGTCACCACTCATAAGGAACAGGGCAGCGACCTCGGTCTCTACAGCGGACTGCTCGGTTGGACACCTGATGATCCACGCCTCCCGACTTACGAGCAGGGCTTAAAAGACGATGGCATCGAGATCGATCTGCACTACGAGGACTTCGAGGCCCCCCACCCCAACTTCTACCGCCTCGAAGCACACGGGGTTTCAGGGACTGTTTATCGTTTCGATGCCATTTCAACCGGAGGCGGTATGATTGAAACCATCGCGATCGACGGAATCTCTTTCACCTCAGCAGGCGATTATCATCACGTCTTGCTCTGGCTCAACGAGCAATCTGACTTGCTCTCAGACCTCCCCGCCGAGACCACCTCCTGGCACGCCTCGGCCGATGGCTCGGGTCTTCTCAATCTCAGTCTCCGAAACTCCCCGGACCAGGACACCCTGAATGCTCTGGCGAAACAATTCAGCGCCACGCGCGTTCGCCACCTTCCCGCCGTCCTTCCCGTCCTCGCCCGAAAGGAAATCAAAGTCCCCTTCTCCCGCTCCGGAGAAATGCTCGAGGCCGCCCAAGCCGCCGGAGTTCCCCTCTGGCAGATGGCCTGCCGCTACGAGGCCGAGCGCGGTGGTATTACGGAAGACGAGGTCATGGCGCAGATGGATAAAATCCGCATCATCATGGAAGCCGCCATCGTGAGCGGTCTCGCCGGAACTCAATACGACGATCGCATTCTCCCCTCCCAATCCCCGGGATTTCAAGCAGCTGAAAACGAAGGACGCCTCATCCAAGGCGAAATTTCCAATGCCATCATCCGCTCGGTCACCGCGATCATGGAGGTGAAATCTTCCATGGGAGTCATCGTCGCCGCTCCGACGGCGGGATCATGCGGAGCGATGCCGGGTGCCGTTCTCGCCGTCGCCAATGCCCTTGGCAAATCTGACGAAGAAAAAAATGGGGCTCTTCTTCTCGCCGGAATGATCGGCGTCTTCATCACCCTCGATGCCACCTTCGCCGCCGAGGAAGGTGGCTGCATGGCAGAATGCGGTTCGGCATCAGCGATGGCCGCGGCGGCGCTCACCTCGATGGGCGGCGGCAGCAACGAGCAACAGATGGCGGCAGCTTCCCTCGCCCTGCAAAACTCCTTCGGCATGATCTGCGATCCCATCGCCAACCGTGTCGAGGCGCCCTGCCTCGGCAAGAATGTCATGGCCGCGACCAATGCCCTCTCGTGTACTAACATGTCCCTCGCCGGCTACGACCACCTCATCCCCTTTGATGAAGTCGTCCTCGCGATGAACAAAGTGGCCCATCAAATCCCGCGCGAACTCCGCTGCACCAACCTTGGCGGACTTTCTATCACTCCGACGGCTCATCGCATCGCCGAAAAGTTGGCGGGCAAGGCCGGGTGCGGGTGTGGAGGCAAGGTAAGTTGCTAGGAATGTCAGTCCGAGATCATTAGAGAAGGCACCCCGATCGGATCAATCTCCGAATCTCGGCTTATCTGACCTTTCCCATCCTTCTCGTCGCTCTGCTTTTCTTGTGCAAGACCGTGTATCTGATGAGAGCCGCTGTTTATTGGTAAAAAGCCTTCAACATCCAATAGCAGAAAGGCCCCGTCACTGAGACATAAAACCAAATCGGGAAGGTCTTGCGAGCCAGCTTACGATGCTTTGCGAAGTCCCGGGCCCACGAATGGACGAAGGTCATAAGAATCATCGGAAAGCTGATCGCCGCCGCCGCGATGTGGGTCAGTAAAACGCAAAGGTAGAGGATCCGCAGTTTCCCGAATTTCGCACTCTCCGCTTCGTCAAGTTTCCGGTCTCCATTGGCATCGCCAAAGATTGTTTCAAGAGTTGTGAAGTGGTAAGTGACGTAACAAAGGAGGAAAATCGTCGAAAGAATCAAGGCCGTGGTCATACACCGCTGGTGAATTTTATGCTTCTTCTTGAGAATGGCCCAGAGTCCCCCGAGGAGAAAAGCCGCGACCAAGGTATTAATGAGGGCGATCACCCCCGGCAATTGCTTGATCCACCCCTCCACATCTTGGGAGACCCCAATCTTATAGGGCGAGCGCATCATCGCGACGAGACCCAAGACCACGACGCTGAGAACCCAGACCACGATCTTTAGTTTAGCCGCGCGTTCAGTGAGGACCGGTTGGTCCATAAGAGGAAAATGACTCATTATTCGTTTGAAGAGACCTTGATCACCTTGGCCTCGCGCAATTCACGCAGAGCCTCCTTAATTTCATTCCGCAACTGATCCAGCGGCAGTCCTTCATCCCACTTGTGAACGAGAGTATCTCCTCGGTAGAGTTGGTATCCCAGATCGTGAGCCCATCTTCCTTTTTGAGCAGCCACGATCGGGTCTCGACGCTCGATGATTGTCGTGAAATACATTTCCTCGGTCATGAAAGCCCAGAGCTTCTCGCGCTCGGCCTTCAAAAACCACCAATTGCTCGAGTCCAATTTCAGAGCATCCCGCATCACCGAAAGCGCCTCCGGGGTATCGTTCTCGGGGTCGATTGAGAAACAGGTCACTAAAAATTCCTTTTCGTCCTTAAACTCGCCATAGATCTCGAGGAGCGATGATTTATTCCGTTTCGCACACTCCGGACAGGCCGCATAAAACTGCACGGCTAGCCAAACCTTGTCGTGCAAGTCGGACACCTTCACTTTGGTTCCATCCTGCCGTTCCAATTCGAAGTCAGACTTGAGCACCGTCAACTCATCGACGAACTCCTTTCCGACACCAGTCGCGGGAGGAGATTGGTCCTTCCGCTCCTTCCTCAGGCTCATCAGGAAAAACGACAGTCCCAGAATTAAGGCCGAGATCACTCCGACCCCGACGTAAATAAGTGTGATTTTTTTCTTATCGGTCATTTTTGTCCTTTCTCCTCCGGGTTTGCATAAAGGTAGTTGATTGAGTCAATGAGCATCGAACGAAGTTTTTCGGTGGTATAAAACGAAGGTTGAACCTCTTCATTCGGGTTCGCTTCCAAGGCCTCGGCATAGTCACGATCAAATCGAGCCACCTTTTCGAAGTCCCAACCATGCGAGGCCCCAGGGTGTCCTCGGACATGCAGAAATTGGTCAAGCAAGACAAGCCGCGTATCATATTCGAATTTCCCGTCCTTCTCAATCGGGGTGACGTTAAAACGCATCTTTGCTTTTAGAAACGAGCGCAGCGAGGTCTTACCATCGGCGTTTGCGGCCACGCGAAGAATCTCGGGCTCCTTGCCATACTGAGCGAGCACTGAAGCCATTTTTTCAGGTTCGGTATTGGTTCCGTCTAAGACGAAAACCAAGATCGTAGGTTTCTCAGGCTCGTCTTTGAAGGCTTCCATAATGGCCTCGAGCGCATCGAGAGACGCTTGCGATTCGAGCTGAGGAGTGCTCGGTAGGGTAATCGCCAAAGTAATCTTCCCCTTCAAATCTTGGAGATTCCGCATTTTCCCGTCGGAGGTCAGTAATTCGACGTCGGGCTCGGTAATCTTGGTGAGGAGGCTCGGTCGATCACTATCGGAGGTTCGATCCTGATATTTATTATAGGCAAAAGTCAAAAAGACTCCGCTTAACACCATGAAAATGATGAGCTTATAGGCGGTTGCCCTCAACTTCTTGGGGTCCCGATCGGCTGGCTCTAATTTGCTGACATCCACTTCAACGGCAAATTAGCTCAACTCCAAGTAAAGGCAAGACCGACCAGTGCCAGAGGAAGATAGAGCAAGGTGCCTAAAAAAGCTTTTCGCATTAGTGCCCGCTCTCCCGAAGCCCGATAGGTCAAAATCGGCCTCATGAGATAAATGACCAAAAAAGTATGCGCCCCGGCAACCCACCACGGGAAAAGCCCGGTCGCCGCCCCGGCCACCACCAGCGCCATCAGGCAGATCGAGAAAACCACAAACAAAACCGAGGTCTTTTTTCCGGTGACGTCCCCATTGGACCACATTTGATAGCCCGCCTCCTCATAGTCCTCGCGACAGAGCCAGCTGATCGCGACAAAGTGCGGAAGTTGCCAAAAAAATAGTAAGCCAAAGAGGAACCATCCGCCCCACGCCGACCACTCGCCGCCCGCACCCACCCAGCCGATCAGAGGAGGAATGGCACCCGGAATCGCGCCCACCAAGGTATTGGTGGAGTGCCATTTTTTCATGGGCGTGTAGACAAAGACGTAAATCGCGATCGTCGCCGCGGCGAGAGCCGCAGCCTCCACGTTAACCTTGGCGGCAAGATGAATCACGCCAAATCCCGCGAGACCCCACCCGATTGCAAAGGCCTTCATGACACTCATGCGCCGCGAGGGTAAAGGCCGGTCGGATGTCCGCTTCATCCGCGCGTCGTCCTCGATCTCCATCAACTGATTGAAAGCGGCCGAACCAAAGGCCGAGGCCGCCGTTCCGATCAAAGTGTGCAAAAGTAACCACCAATTCCCGGACATTCCTCCCGATTCAGAGGCCCCCAAGAAAAACCCGAAAAGGGTCGTGATGAGGACAAAGGAATTGAGCCGCAACTTCGTGAGAACTTGCAGATCCTTGGCGAGGCCGGGGGTCTCGGGGAGTGATTCGATCGCTGTCAACGCCACCAGCTTGACCTCGACAATCACTTCCCGCAATGCCGAGTGTCATTGAAACGGCATTTTTCCTTTTCCCAAGGCCATCCATTCACGAGACTTGTCCCACACATGAGTGATAAGGACCAATACCAGCGCGAACTGGACGTGATCGATGAGGTGAAGGACAAGGGTCCCATCGGGAAATTTTTTGGGTATGCCAAGATCTCAGGCCCCGGCTGGTTGCAGGGTGCCATCACCCTCGGTGGGGGCTCGCTGATCGGAGCTCTCTACCTAGGAACAATCTCCGGTAACGGCCTCCTCTGGGTCCAACCACTCGCCATGATCTGCGGCATTATCATGCTCTCTGCGATCGCCTACGTCACTCTTTCGACTGGGCAAAGACCCCTACGCCTCATTAACGAGCATCTCAATCCTCTCCTCGGCTGGTCTTGGCTCGTCGCAACTATCATGGCCAACATCGTCTGGACCATGCCTCAGTTCTCCCTCGGCACCGCTGCCATCCAACAAAATCTGTTAGGGTGGGAAGACAAAGAAAAAGGACTTTGGCCTATTATTGCCGTTCTTTTCGCCGTCGGCCTTTACGTGAACTACCTCTACCAAGCTGGTGGAGGCGGAGCGAAACTCTTCGATCGCATCATCAAGGTCATGGTGGCGATCATCGTCCTCTCGTTCGTCGCGGTGGTTGTGAGTCTTGCCGGCACTCTTCCTTGGGGCGAGGTCATCGGTGGTTACTTCCCGGACTTCTCCCTCCTCACCACTCCCGCCGAAGCCTACCAGCCGCTCATTGAAAAATCATCGAACCCCAAGTGGTGGGAGGCTAAGATCCTTGGCACCCAAAAGGACGTCATTTTCACCGCCTTCGGCACCGCTGTTGGCATCAACATGACATTTCTTCTCCCATACACCCTCCTCAAGAAAAAGTGGGGCCCTCGCCATCGCGGACTCTCCATCACCGACCTCTCCATCGGACTCTTCATCCCGTTCTTCCTCGCCACCTCCTGTGTCGTGATCGCAGCCGCCGCCTCCTTCCACGGCAAGGTCGACATGGAAAAACTCACCATCGGAGACAAGACGATGCTCACCATTCCCGCGATTGAGAAATCACTTTCGGAATTCAAGGGAACTGACGACGAAAAGGCAATATTCCAAGAAACAACTCTCGCCGACTTCAATGAGAGCGACCGCATCATGGCGGCAATGCTCGTCAAGCGCGATGCCGGGGCACTCGCTGCAACCCTCGAGCCTTTTACCGGCAAAGTAGTCGCCCAAAAAATCTTCGGAATCGGAGTTCTTGGCATGGCCATCTCGACCATCATCATTCTCATGCTTATCAACGGCCTCGCTTTCCAGGAGATCTTCGCCGGAAAGAAAACTGCGAATCAAGATTCCGCGGCCGCCCTTTCACTCAAAAAACCCTACTTCTTGGGATGTCTCGTCTCAGGCCTGATCGGTTGCTGCTTCCCCTTCATCTGGAATAATAACGACGCCAGAGCGGCCCTCGCCATCCCCACCTCGGTGATCGGCGGTGCGCTCCTCCCCATCGCCTACTTCACCTTCCTTCTTCTCATGAACTCGAAGAAAGTTCTCGGTGACAAGCGGCCCCAAGGAACCTCCCGTATCATTTGGAATGTCCTCATGATCTTCGCCACGACCATGGCGACCGTCGGTTCCTATTGGGCCACCGCCGATAAGAAATTCGGAACCTTTGAGGCTGGTAAATGGGGAATGTGGTTCCTCGCCCTCCTCTTCATCGTTGGCACCACCTCCTTCATCATGAAAGAAAAGAAGGCCTAGAAACATGATCAGCGACGCCAACCCTTACAAAACGCCTGACGAAAGTCTCGCCGATCTCCCGGTGGCGTCGCGCTTCGAAAGCTGGTCCAATCTCCACTTGGTAGGGCTCTTCTTCATCCCCTCGATCGTGTTCATCATCGCTTTTCTCGTCGTGATTGCGCTGAAGGCGAGCATCATCATGCTCTTGGGGCTTAGCTTGGCGATCATTCTCGCTCTCGCCGTCTCGCTCCTGAGTGCCTTCATTCACACCTCACGACAAACCGCCGGAAAAAGAACCCTCATCCTCTTCTCCGTGGTCTACCTCTTTGCGCAAGCCTTCGCGATCTTCCTCTGCATTGCGGGCTTTCAAGTGGTGCTCACCTGAGTGCTTTCACGCGCCCGCAACCCAACAATCGTGCCACCCTCTCGGTTTTTCGTTGGCCCTATGGCCACATGACCGCTTCACTGGCGCTATGTTAGACGGTTACGAAACGCCCCGCTCCGCCAAAGACGAACTCGAAGGAATCGTCTACTTCCCCCGCATGTGCGACAAGATTCGCAAGCACCATGCCGGAACCCTTCACCCCGAATTCCACACCAATCTTGGACTCGGAATGGACCTCTGGACCTGCCAATTCCTTGGCGTTGATTACCACGACCTTGAAGAAAAAATCATCACCGGAGCGACCGATGAAAACGCCCTCACGTGGGCTCGCAAGCATGGCGTCACCCGTCCGGGATACGAAAAGGCGTGGTTCAGTGCCTACCTCAAAACCCGCGGCTTCCGCGACGACCTCGCCGAGCGACTCGCTGCCCGTAAAAAAGAAGATCCAAAGACTGATCGCGCTGACATTCTCACCTTCATGGACTACCTTGAAGTCGATGAAGGCCGCAGCCTTTAAGCCGCTCTAAGACCATGACTGATTTCCACTACCAAGATCCCTTCCCACTCGGCCCCGACCCCACCGAGTATGAGCAAATCTCTTCGGATTTCGTGACGACCGAGCAATTCGGCGGCCGCGAAATCCTTAAGATCGATCCCCAAGCTCTCACCTTTCTGGCCAACGAAGCGATCAAGGCGGTTTCCTTCAAACTCCGCACCTCCCACCTCAAGCAGGTCGCCGCCATCCTCGACGATCCCGAAGCCACCGAGAACGACCGCATGGTCGCCCTGATGCTTCTCAAAAACGCCGAAATCGCGGTGCACGGAATCCTTCCCGGCTGCCAGGACACCGGCACCGCCATCGTCATGGGTAAGAAGGGAGAGACCGTTTGGACCAACTCCGACGATGCCGTCTCCCTCTCGGCCGGGATTCACAAAACCTACCAGGAAGAGAACCTCCGTTACTCTCAAGTCTCGGCCCTGAGTATGTTCGAGGAGACCAACACCAAAACCAATCTCCCCGCCCAGATCGACCTCTACGCCACCCCCGGATCGGAATACAAATTCCTCTTCATGACCAAGGGCGGCGGCTCCGCCAACAAGTCCTTCCTCTACCAGCAAACCAAGTCGCTCCTCAATCCCACGAGCCTCATGGAGTTTTGCATCGAAAAAATGCGGAGCATCGGCACCTCGGCCTGCCCTCCCTATCACCTTGCTTTCGTCATCGGCGGAACTTCGGCCGAGGCCTGCCTCAAAACGGTCAAGCTGGCCTCCGCCCGCGCGCTCGACGAACTCCCCACCGAGGGCAACGAACACGGCCAAGCCTTCCGCGATATTGACCTCGAAGGCAAGCTCCTCGATGCCGCCCGCAAGATCGGCATCGGCGCGCAATTCGGCGGCAAATACTTCGCGCACGACGTCCGCGTCATCCGCCTCCCCCGCCACGGGGCCTCCTGCCCTGTCGGTCTCGGCGTCTCATGCTCCGCCGATCGCCAGGCCAAAGCCAAGATCACCAAAGACGGCATCTTCCTCGAAAAGCTCGAAGAGAATCCCGGCCAATTCATCCCCGAAAAATTTCGCGATTGGAAATTCAAAGGCGTCGAAATCAACCTCGACGAGGGCATGGAATCCACTCTCGCCACCCTCAAAAAATACCCGGTCACGACGGCGGTCTCACTTAGCGGCCACATCATCGTGGCCCGCGACATCGCGCACGCCAAGCTCAAGGAAATCCTCGAAGCGAAAGGTGAGTTTCCCGACTACTTTAAGAAATATCCCGTCTATTACGCTGGCCCCGCCAAGACCCCCGAAGGCATGGCATCCGGATCCTTCGGCCCCACCACCGCCGGACGCATGGACCCTTACGTCGATCTCTTCCAAGAAAACGGAGCCTCCATGGTCATGCTCGCCAAGGGCAACCGCTCCCAAATGGTGACCGACGCCTGTAAGAAACACGGCGGCTTTTACCTCGGCTCCGCCGGTGGCCCCGCCGCCCTTCTCGCCAAGGAACACATCAAGAGCCAGGAAGTGGTCGATTTCCCCGAACTCGGGATGGAAGCGGTTTGGAAAATCAAAGTGGAGAACTTCCCCGCCTTTATCCTCGTCGATAACAAGGGCAACGACTTCTTCACCCAGATCAGCCAGTGCCCCGTGCCCTAGCGGAGCAAAATAGCGCCCAATCGAAAGAGGCCCGTCAAACTTTTCAAAAAGTTGTGACGCACCTTTGGTCGGTGGCAGTTGCAAGGTAAAGAGCATGAAATCTGAACCTTCATCGAACCTTCAAAAATGGCTCCGCGATTTCACACGCGGTCCGGATACCGAGGCCTCCTTCAACCGGATGGTCGCGCACCTCAATCCGCTCATTTACCAAACAGCCTACCGAAAAAGCGGGAACCGGGAACTGGCGAAAGACGTCACCCAATCCGTCTTTTTAATCATCGCCAAAAAAGCCGTCCCTCTCGCCAAGCACCCTGCCCTCCTTGGCTGGGTCCATGAAACGACCCGCACCGAAACCCTGCGCACCTTGCGCTCCCAAGCCCGCCGTAAAACAAGAGAGAAAACCGCTATGAAGCACCTTGAGCGATCGCCCGAAACGAACCGCGAGCTTCTGGAAGTTCTCGATGAATCAATGAAGTGCCTCAGCGCTTCCGAGAAAGAACTGGTCCTCATGAAATACTTCGAGGACCGCACCTATCAAGCCATCACCGCCACAACCGGGCGAAGCGAATCGGCCGAAAAAATGCGCCTCAAACGCGCCCTCGAAAAAATGTCCAGCTGGCTTGGCCGCAAGGGTGTCGCCCTCTCTGTCACCGGACTCGGCAGCCTCCTCAGCACCGAAATGGCAAAGGGCGCTCCCGTCATCACCGTCAATACTGCCGCCGCAGTCAGCCAAAACATCATCACGCAAACCTTGGCCGCGATGAGTCCCACCAAGCTCGCCTTGGGCACCGGTCTCCTCGTCCTAGCCGGAGCCGCGCAACCCATCTCCACCGCTTGGAAAGAACTTCAGGAAGTCCGACAAACAAAGGCCCAGCTCACGCAACACATTTCAACATCCACGAGATCCCGATCTCAAAAAACAGCCCAGCAAACAGAGACAGTCTCAAGTATCATCGACGACCTCACCGATGTGCCGAAGGACAAATACAGCATCGCAGAACTCGGTCGAAAATTGATCGATGCTGTCGAATTTCGAGATCGAGCAATGCTCCATGAACTCGACCAGATTCTCGCCCAATTCCAAGTCGATGAAATCACTGAACTCGCGAAAAACCTCAATCCCCAGCAGCAGAAAAACTCACCTAGTGGCACGCTCCAGCACTTGATGGAATTCCTCCCCCGAGACTGGAGTCCACCAAAGCAAATCGACTGGGCACTGGCGGTTGAAGCTCATGATAGCATCACCGCCGGAATATTTCTAAGTTGGTTCTCAAACGATAAAGTCGCTGCCAGAGAATGGCTCGTCCTACAAACCGAAACAGGGACTTTGGAGATGACCGGAATACAGACTGATCCTGAAGGGCTCCTTTGGAACATGATGAATTACAATGAAGATGATCCTAAAAAAGGGAACTTCTCCGCTGAAACTTTTCTCAATCTACCAAAAGCGAAACGGCGACGCCTGAGTAATTCCCGAGGTCACATCATTCCTGGCGCCCTTGTCGCGCAAAAACAGGGTGTCGAAACTGCCGTGCAAATCATTAAGGGGATCGACGATTCCTCTGAGCGCCACTGGATCAACGCGCTAGTGAAATCCAAGCACACTCCAAAAAAACGTGCTGAATTTGAGCAATGGCTCGTTCAATGGGGTTTCGACGAGATCGAACACAACTGGGCCATGAGCTTTTTCAAAGAGAAAGGAAGATAATGAAAGTCATAATTACCACCCTCCTCTTCGTTGCTCTCTTGAGCTTTATCACTCATCGGGAATTAGAAAAACAGATCGAAAAAATTGCGCAAGAGGTTAGCGAGATGAACCCGCAAAAACTTCAAGACAGGATTCAAAGCCAACAGGAACGCCAGGAAGGAAGAGCTGATTTATTCGGCTCTTCGACACCTCTGCATGACGGATTTAAAGAGAAATTAGGTGACACACCCCTTGGAGATCTGGCTTTGAACGGGTGTGAAAGTCCGAAATATCAAAGCCTTAGCTCCTTTCAAGGGGTAT
>Ga0222650_1000520_pt1 | contig 29013 bp, 26 predicted proteins | sample AntAcemetagen367_FD_179820 | JGI IMG/M metagenome (GOLD analysis project Ga0222650, IMG submission 179820) | Saline water microbial communities from Ace Lake, Antarctica - #367 | ecosystem: Environmental > Aquatic > Non-marine Saline and Alkaline > Saline | place: Antarctica: Ace Lake... | reverse complement strand
AATGTCGCAGAATGGAGGAAATGTGGAACTATCATCCCGACATCCGCCACCTCAAAATGGACGCGCACCGAGGCCACCAACCCCTTGAAGACACTTGGATTCACCTCTTAAGTTGACGCAAATGAGACGCGAGTCATCGCCCAGGTCATCAAGCCGATGATCTGGAGCGGGAAGAAATGCGAATGGGTGAACGCAACGGAATTTCAAAGATTAGTTCAGAACCAATGGAGCAAGGACACGAGCGGTCAGTCGTCATGCCTATCATCATCTTCATTGACCGTGGGAAGTGAAGCAAAGTGGCGCCTCCTAGATTTCCGAAGGTGCGACGTTCTCGTTATCGACGATCTCGGAAAAGGCAGACTTACCGAGGCTGTTGCCGGGGCCCTTTACGATCTCCTCGAGGAGAGGACCGCTAACAAGAGAGTTACTCTTTGGACTTCCAACGCATCACTCGACGACCTCCTTAAAATGCTTCCCGCCGACTGCGGAGGACCAATCGTAAGGCGACTTATGGATTTCTCGAAAATCATCCAGCTTTGAACCCCAAAACGAACATCAATCAGCCCTTCGATCATGAAATCAGCGACCCACCGTCAGCCTGTGAGCAGCGTTGGATATCTGAGGCAGGCAGGGGTGAGGGGGCGATAAATATTGAAAAATCCGGTCTTGAGAAGAGGTCGCGGGTCCCTCCTATGAAGCCCATCCAAGGCTAGCTCTTGCCCCTAGAAAAGGGTTAGATACGATTTTTATAAGGTCCAATTAAAACACGCGCCTTCCTTTTAATGATGACAACTAAAACAAAACCACTAATCACCCCTGCCCTCTCCAAACGAAACCGGACCTTCTCCAGTTCTCGAACCGCAGCCGCCGCTTTAGAACTTCCGCCCGAACTTTTCCGCCTCGCAAGAGTGAGGGGATGTGATGCCGCCTTCGACGCCAGCAATCGAGTTAGGGAACGTCCTTTCGTCGAATGGCTCTTGATCTATCTTCACGACCGTCACGAAGTCCTCCCACCCGTGGATGATCTTCAAACCCGGAAAGGTTTCTTCGAGCCATGCGACTCGAATCGATTATTCAATGCGCCAGAGGCGACCGTTCGCGGGGTTTTATCCAAGCGAGAAGAGAGCTTCCAGTTCTCGCGAATTCTTTGGGGTGACGAATGGGCAACCCGTATTGCCGAGGAAGCTACCGAGCTTTTAAAGGCATACACGAAAGACTGTGAGGTAATCAAAAAGCGAGTCGATGAGGTAGCGGTGAAGCATTGCCTTTCCCTCTCTTTGGACAGAATCTGCCCGCCCGATTTGGATCTTTCCCGCCCACCATTCGAAATCCTTGGATTATCAGACTTCGGACTTTGGGTGGAGTCGGAAAAGGAATTCCCCCGTGGGCCGCGATACTGGCACGATCCGATTCACTCTTGGGAAAAGCCTATCGATCTCGAATCTAAGGCCACGTGGCTTCAATCCCGAGTTGTCCCGTGCTGTATCCTCCCAGATGCCGAGTATCAGCAAGCGAGAAGCGACTACGGCAAGCGAGGGTATCTTTTGGCACCGTAGGAACCATCGCCGACGACGATCACAGGGCGGGAGGGATTCAAAGTCCCCACCCTTTTGAGTTCCCGCAACGGTTCATCGCGGGAACATTTCGGGAAAACCGACCTTGGAAAGATCTTCAGGACGCCAGCCTGCGCCGATCACCGGAATGTTCCCGCGACAGTTCCCGCAATAGATGCTGCTAAACCCTGCATTTAGGGGCATTTTCCCGCAATACCGGCTTTATTTGAGACCAAGAAAAAACGCTGTAACCGGTTAAGTTACAGCGTTTTATGTGGGGAAATAGATGGTGCTCGACGCTGGATTTGAACCAGCGACCCCTACAATGTCAATGTAGTGCTCTACCCCTGAGCTAGCCGAGCGGCGGGCGGAAACTAGAAGGAGATTCTGAGTCTGGCAATAGGAAAATGGTTTTTTGATTAATTTCAGTGGCCAAGGCCTATCCACAGAGGTTCAATTCGCTTGTGTCGGTGCGGCCAAATAGGGATAGTGCGGGTCTCATGAAAGTAGTTCTTGCTCTGATTTGTCTTCTTCCCACTTGGCTTGGAGCTCAGGAGAATTCCACCAGTACGATCGGGGGACGCCTGAAAATCTACGGGGGTGCTTCGAGTCTGCGGGTCGCGATGGTGCAGGATGCCGATATCATCATCCGCGATCTTGATCAACTTGTGGGAGAACTCCCGGGGAAGGCGTTCCCCATTTTTCTCAAACTCTACCCGGCGGTGGAAGGCAAGTCATCGCGGATCGGTCAACAATTTCTCAAACCCGAAGGAGGTGATTCCAAGTATCTTCTGCAGATCGATCTCAGACTTGGCCGTGGGAATTCCTTCGATCGGAAGAAACTGGATAAGGTGATTTTGGAAATGCTCTTGATTGAGCGGAGCCTGCGTGCGCTGCCGCCGGAGCAATCCTCCGACAGAGTGGAGATCCGGCCTTGGTTGGTTGACGGGATCGGGGAGGCTCTTCTTTGGAGAAAGAACAGGGGGGATCGCCGCATGTATCTCTCTTTAATGGAAAGCGGAGGATGGATGGAGGTCGCCAAAATGGTGGATCAGACCAAGGTGGACGCGCTCGATGTCCTCAGTCGTGAACTGTTCAGGGCGTCCTCTGGAGCCTTGGTGATGGCTCTGCTTTCGCAAAATCAGGGAACTCAGTCTTTGTCAGAGTTTTTGAATAGAGTGGCGACTTTCGAGGGGGAGCAGATGACTCTTCTTCGGAGCCATTTTCCACAGGCAAATCTTGGCAAGAAGGGCCTGGATCGGTGGTGGATGCTGCAGGTGGCCGCGCTGTCAGAGAAGAAGCTTACTGAGGCGATGACGATTCCCGAAACCGATAAAAAGTTGGTGAATATCCTCGAGTTGTATCTCAAGGATGCCAAAGGACGGGCGGTGCGTCTCGGTCTCGATTCGTGGAAGCAGGTCGCCGATCTCGAGAGTCAGGAAGAGCGCTCGGAAGCGGTTCGGCCCACTTCGGATCTCCTCGCGCATTTGAGTTTCCGTTGTTTTCCAACCTACCGGCCCGCGATTGGAGGCTACCTTGCCATCCTCTCGAATTTGGCAGAAGGGAAGACGGAGGAGATCGATACAATGCTGGGGAATTTACAGAGTTTTCGAACCGCTGAGGTGGAGCGGCACCACCAACTCGTCGACCTACTCAATTGGTATCATCTTTCCAGCGTTAAGGAGGAGAGTGGCGAGTTTGAGGACTATCTGCGGGTGAAGGGAAACCTGCGCCGTGGTTCCGAGCTGCGTGACGATCCACTGCAGGACTACATGGATCAGGTGGAGAAGATTTTTAAGAAGCCGAAGTGAGCGCTCGCGTTCCTCGGCTGCGATGTCGTTCGCGGCATGAGATCGTTAAGAGTGCGATCACTATCCCCCGACGAAAGAAGACCGTTGTTATCCAAAGCGCTGGCTTCCACGCCGGATTGGATTTTGAGTGGCTCGATCTCCACATGGGGTCTCGCATTAAATCATGTTCAGCTTGGTATCTTCCGAGGTGTTCCAAAGGAGAATCGGATCCCGCGCCGTCCAATGGAGCGTGACCGTATCCTATTGCTTCAAGTGAAGGGGAGATCTGGCTTCTTTTTAAAAAAAAAGGGCGCCCCGGACGAACTGCCTGCGAAAAAGGAGGACCGACCGGGGCGCATTGAAAAACGGACTGGATTAATTTTCCGTTCGCCCCCATTAATCCAAAAAAATCCCTCTATGGATAGCAAAAGTTTAATGAGATTTTTTCATTGAAAAAAACTGCAAAAGAAAGTCCTGGAAGACCGAAAGAGATAGACCGATTCCAAAGCGCTTCAGCAGGCGGGTCGGGGACCGTCATCGAAGAAACCGCGCGCGTTTGGTCGCGTGAAGAAGAGGCCGAGTGCGGCGTCGGTCACCTGCTTCGGGCGGTCCATGACTAGGACCAGGTTGCGGCTTCGACTTGCTCCGGGAAATACTTGATGAGCGATTCAGTGACATTTGGGGCGGCCATGCCGAGTCCGCAGGCGGAGGTCGCTTTCATCGCTTCGTTGATGTCGGTGACTTCGGCCGTCCAGTCCTCGGCGCTGAGGGTTTTGGCGTCGCCGTTGAGCCTCTCGGTGAGTCGTTGGGTTCCGATGCGGCAGGGAAAGCATTTTCCGCAAGATTCGTGGGCGAAAAAGGCCATGGCGTCGTGAGCCGCTTTGACCATATTGCGGCTGTCGTCGAAGACCATGATTCCGCCAGCTCCAAGGAAGGAGCCGTGGGAGCGGATGCAAGGGTCATCGAGGGTGAGGCCATCGAGAATCTGGTGACCGAGAAATCCGCCGGAGAGTCCGGCCATCGTGACGGCTTGGATGGTGCGGCCGTCCTGCGGTCCCCCGGCCCAATCGTAGAGCAGGGTTTTGAGAGGGAGGCCAATGGGGATCTCGTAGTTGCCGGGGCGCTTGATGTCGCCGGAAAGCGAGATGAGCTTTGTGCCGGTGTGTTCGCCAATACCGAGCGATTGATACCACTCGGCACCTTTGGTGATGATGTGGGGAACGGCGCAAAGGGTCTCGACGTTGTTGACGGCGGTGGGCTTGTCCTCGAATCCGTGGGTGACAGGAAAGGGTGGCTTGTTGCGAGGGAAGGGATGCTTGCCCTCGAGCGAGTTGAGGAGGGATCCTTCTTCTCCGCAAATGTAGGCCCCGGCTCCGCGGCGGACGTAGAGGTGGAATTCGAATCCTGATCCGAGGATGTTATTGCCGAGGAGTCCGGCTTCGCGAGCTTCAGCGAGGCATTGCTCGAGGAGAGCATTGGTCTCGGGATACTCGTAGCGGAGATAGATGAAGCCGCGGCGCGCGCCGGTGGCGAAACCAGCGATGACCATACCTTCGATCATCGCAAAAGGATCGTAATCCATGAGCGCGCGATCTTTAAAGCACCCCGGTTCGCCTTCGTCGGCATTACAGACGATGGACTTGGGGTGTCGGTCGCATTCAGCGACGGCCTTCCACTTGATGCCGGTGGGAAAACCGGCTCCTCCACGGCCGGCGAGCTTGGAGGCGGTGATGGTTTCGATGACCTTGGTGGGATCGTCTTGGAGGGCTATTTTGAGCGCGGAGAATCCGCCATTGGCCTGATAGCCGGTAATGGTGTTGTGGCCTTCCTTGCGGAGGTTGGTGAAAAGGGCTTCTTCAATGCCACCGGGGTTCACGGGTGGGAGTGGAGATGGGGTAGGCTTGAGATCTGCGGCGGTTTCGCCGGCGAGAGTGATATGGCCGGTGAGGACGGGGGTGGGGGCATCGCAGCGGCCGGAGCACGGCATTGCGGTGGCTGCCTGCCCCTGAGCTTTCAGGGTTTCGAGGATTTCATCTCCACCGCGAAGGCTGCAGATGTTTCCGGTGCAAACGCGGGGCGCTTCCAAGCCACCGGGGGTTCGGGAAAAGTGGTGGTAGAAGGTGACGGTTCCGTAGAGATCGGCGAGTGAAGTCTTGAGTCCCTCGGAAACAGCACGGAGAGCGTCATCAGACAAGTAGCCGTCGCGATCGTGGAATGCGTGCAAGAGTGGAAGGAGCGGAGCGGGTTCGTTCTTCCACTGATCGATGAGTTGCTGATCGGAAGCTGAAATGACCATGACTGAAAGATGACGTAACGGAGGAAAGAAACAAGGGGGAAGCGTGGTGTCCTTAAAAGGTGGTGCCGATGGCGAAGTGGAAGGCACCGCCGGGTTCTCCGCTGTCCTGCGAAAGTGAGCGGCCATACTCCAGTCGGATCGGGCCGACGGGGAGGTTCACCCTCACGCCCACTCCCACCGCGAGTTCGACTCCCGCATCAAGCGAGGCGGCATCGAAGAAAGCCAAGCCGCGGACGGGTCCGATCAGAGTGCGGGTGTATTCGGCATTGGCGACCCACCAAGCGGTTCCGCCGAGCGCATTGCCCCGGAAGGAGGTTCCCATTTCTAGTTCGGGAAATGAGCGGATGGTATTGGCTCCTCCTAGAAATTGGCGCAAGTCAATGGGGAGATCCTCGTCATCGCCGGTGGGGAGAATGAGGCCGCCGCGGAGGCCAAGGGCATAGGCGCTCTTTTCGCCAAGTGTGGCGTAGTAGCTGATTTGCGCTTCGCTTTCAAAGAAGCCGACGCCGCCATCGCCGGTGGCGAAGCCGAGGGAGTTTTCGAGGCGGGCGAACCAGCCGTCGGAGGGGAGGGCGGGGTCGTCCCGGCGGTCGTAGAATTGCCGGAAGTTGAGCCGGTTGACAAGGTAACTACTGGGGCCGATGAGCGCGCCCGGAATGGGACTGCTAACGTCGGTGTAGGAGACTTCAAGGCCCAAGGTCAGGCTGTAGCGTTCGCCATTTCTCCATGAAAGCTCGGTGCCGATGCCACTCTGAAGTTTACGATAGTTGTCAAAATCCCGACTGAGAAGGTAAGCGCGGTTGGCGAGATTATAGTTGCGGTTCAGGAAGAAGGGATTGGAAAGGGTGACTTCGCCGAGGCCACCAAGGGAGGTGATTTCGGCACCTGCGGAAAGGTTCCAAAGGCGGCCCCCGAGGTTGCGGTCGTAGTAGCGGGCTCCGAGGACGTAGCCTTCAATCGAGCCATATCCGAGGGCGAAGGAATAACCGCGCGCTTTTCCATCGGTGAGGTGAAGGGTGAGATCGAGTTCGGTTTCATTCACTTCTTGGGATTCGAGGCGGATGCTTTCAAAGGCCCCCGTGGAGAGGAGTTTTTTGATCTCTTCGTTAATGAAATTTTCGTCGTAGTTGTTTCCGACGATACCGGTGAAGCGATTTTGGATGCGCTTGGGATGCGTCTTGGAAAGGCCTTCGGTATTAAACGAGCGGACAGTGAATTTTTTACCGGGAGAGAGGGTGAAGGACAGGGCGAGAGTTGTGCCCTTGGTTTCCTTGACCATGATGAGCGAGATGTCGGCATAGCCCATACGACGATAGCTTTCCGAGATCGTTTTGCGGATGGCGACGATGGCTTCGGCCGTTGCCTTTTTCTCGGTCTCGGCCTCTAGCAGTTCGAGAAGTTTTGGGTCGGCAGGAACGGGTGTTGCCAGGATGGGGCGGGCCAGGGTGAAGAGGGGGCCGGGGGTGATGGTCAGGGTGAAGGGGATCTCGCCTTGGGCATTCCGGGAGCCTTGGAGCGAGGAGGCGGAGCCCTCCCAGTAACCGTCGGCGTGAAGGCGGTCTCGGACCCGGGCGAGGCCGGTTTCGATGGCTTCGGCGTCGAAGGCTCGGCGCTTTCCCGACTCGGGAAAAGGTGCTTTGAATTGATCTTGAAGGGCTGCGGCATCGTCGAAGCCCGTCACTGTGATCGGGCCGAGGAATTGCGAAAGCCTTTCATCGACGGTTAAGCGGATCTTGTTTCCAGGCAAGACCTCGCTGAAAACGGTGGCATCGGGGAGTCCATGGGAGTGAAGAAAAGTCTCGATGAGGAAGGCGGCGTCATCGGCCCGGTATTCGGTGGCTTCGCGTTTTGCGATGTAGTCGAGGCGGCCTGCGATTGCGGCTTTGAGTTCCTTGGCGGTATAAGAGCGCAGTCCCACGAACTCCAGGTCCGCGGCCTGGGAAAAGGCGGATAGGAGAAGAAGTAAGATGACCGGAAATCGCGACATGGGAGCTAGCGCAGGCGCACGGAGAAGACGACGAGAGCGCGGGTTTGTCCCTGATCATCGATCTGGGTCGTGAAGTCCCATTGATCATTAATCGCGAGTGTTGCCGAGGAAAATTTTCGGCCTGAGTATTGATTGGTGTCGCCGAGAGAGAGTTCGATTTGGTCGGAGTTTTTGAGGAAGCGTTGGAGGAGTGTTTTGTCCTTATCGCCGTTCTTGCGGCGTAGTCCTTCGAGAAGATATTGCAGGGCCTTTTGCGAGGCCACTTGCTGGTCTTCGAGCTGGGCCGAGGCGGACCCGGTGGCGAGAAGAAGCATGATTTCGCTCTCCGGGAGAGGTGGATCCGAGGTCAGAACAAGCTTGGGATCTTGGACTGCTCCGGTGAGGTAGATCTGCACGTTGTATTGTCCGATTTGCGAGCTGCCGCGGAGGTTGATATAGGGATTGGTGAGTGCGTTTTGGCGGAGGGTGACGATACCGGTCTCAACGCTCAATTTACTAAAGGGGAGGTCGGCGGTCAGGCCTTTTGAGTTGAGGGTGCCGGAGGTTTTGGGGGCGCGGATCGTTCCGGTGACTTTGACCTTTCCAGAGATTTCTCCTTTGGCGAGGTTCCCGCGAATAAGAATGGGGTCGCGAGTCGTGACGTCGATGTTGAGCTTGCAGTCCATGATTCCCGGGGTGGATGGGGTGGCAGACTTTGGGGCGGGTTTTTGCGAGAAAGAGGGCAGGTTTGGCCGCGGGATATCAGTGCTACGAGGAATGCCGAAGGGCAGGATTTCCACGTCCTTATAGAAGAGGCTTTCGACAAGTTGAAGGGTTCCGGACAGAGTGGCCTGGGAGAGGGGGCCGTAGAATCTAAGATCGGGATTAGCGCGGAAGGTGTAGTCGGCGCTGCGGGTGAGAAGGAAGTATTTGCCATCGAGGTTAATGTCGAAGAGGGGCTCTTTTCCGGCGAGATCGATGGTGCCTTGCACGTTTGCAGTACCACCGGAGGCCTCGATTTTTGACGGATTGATGATGACTTTCTTACCGACGAAAGAGGCTGAGAAAGAGGAATCCCGGAAGTCTGAGATTGGCGACTTTGCAAGACGCATTCGCTTGATGCGAGCACTGGCAGAGCCGGAAAGGTCAGGAGCTGAGATGGTGCCGGCCACTTGGACGTTGAGTTTCAGGGTGCCGTCGATACTCCGGATGATGGGGGCGAAGGGCTTGACGCGCTTGAGGTCGAGGTCGGGCGAGAAGAGTGCGAATTGGATGGGTGAGTTGTCGGGCTTTTCTTTCCGTTCGATCCAAGCACGGGGGAGGAAGGGGAGGTTGCCAGTGACCTCGAGGAGAGGGCCGCCGGGTTCGCGGGCACTGGCGGTGAGGAGGAGTTTCTGATTTTCTGTTTCGAAATTTAAATCGAGGTCGACGGGCGGGAGATCCGGCTGGTTCTTAATGAGGAAGCCCTTGAGCTTGGCAAAGCCATTCAGGGTGGGGTTGGCGATCGTTCCGCTGAGGGTGATGTCGGCGATGACTTTACCGGAAAGATCCTGCGGGATGGGCGCGAAAGAGGAGAGTTTTTCGAAATCCAGAAGCTGCGATTTGACGCTGAGGGAGATGGGTTGAGTGATCTCGAGGAGGTCATCGAGCGACTTCGTTTTGAGAGGAGCGGGGAGGCTGCCAGTGACCTCGAGGAGTTTGTCGGTGTCATCGCTGAGGTCGAGTTGGGAAATTTTGAGGGTGTCGTCCTGCCAAGCAAGGCGGGCTTTGAGTTGGCCTTCGGGCGAGGTCATTTTGAGTTCCTGGACGGTCACGCTTTTTGGCCAATCCCATGAGATCACTCCTGCGGTGTTGGCTTCGGGAAGATCGGGTTGGCGAAACTTAAGTTGGGCAAGAGTGAGAGTGCCGGTGTGGGTGGCTTCCTTGAGGTTGCCTTTGGCCTTTGCGATGAATTCGAGAGGTCCGGCGAGGTGCTTTTCGAGGGTGGCGGCGTCCTTGAGCGTGGCCAGCGCTTCAGCTTGGTAAGTTTGCGAATCGATGAGATAGCGGGCGGTGACACGGAGTCCCTCGAGAGCGTTTGCGATGACGCGGGCCTCGCGTGAGTGGTAGACAAGCTCTCCGCGGACGGAAGGCACGTCCGGCCAGTTGAGGGTGAAGGCGAGGTTGGCGGAGGAGTCGAGGATTTCCTTTGAGGGCGTGACTTCGCCGTCGAGAGTGAGCCGGTCGTCGATGGCCACTTTGATTTCGACAGCTTGGTCGAAGGGTGAGAGGAGCTCGGGAGTGCTCGCTTCGATGGTAGCCGAGGCGATTTTTTGTTCCTGATATTGGAGGTCGCGGGCCTTAAAATTGACGAGACCTTTGGCGGTGTCGATTTCGAGGGCGGTGATGATGCCCGAGGCTTCCAGATCGAGTTTTGCGAGGTCGAGGAGGGTTGCGATGGGGAGAGCGGAAGATTCGAGGAGGAGGCGATGTTCTTTGCCGAGATCTGAGGAGAGGGCTATTTTGTTGCCGTCGATGAAGAGGTCGCCGGAGGCGGACTTTCCGGGATGGAAGGTCAGATCACGGAGGGCGAGTTTGGGGAGAAGGGTGACTTGATCGATGGCGAATCCGTGGGCATCCCAAGTGAGGTTGGACTTGGGATTGGCGATGAGGCGATCGAGGTGGTCAGTCGTTTTGATATCCGAGATGATGTAGGTGGTGCTCTCGGGGACGTGAGTGAGGGATTGAAGGGTGATCGTCTTGGTGTCGATCACTTCGAGGCGTAGGTCGGTGAGGGTGATTTGGGTGGGTTGAATAATGCCGCGAACGAGATCGAGGGTGTCATTGAGGGCCTTTGGTTTTTGCTCTTCGAGACTTCCTCCTGCGGCCTTCGCTGGGAGTTCTGGTGCTTCGAGATCGATGACAAGGTGGAGCTTGTCGAGGGTGAGGCCTTCGAGTTTTTTATCGAGGAGTGAGGAGATTGACCAATCGATTTGGAGGAGGTTGGACTCGACGCGCTGGATCTTGGACTCGCCGGTGAGGGAGAGGTTATGAATGGCGACGCCAAAGAGGGCTGAGCCCTTGATCTCGAAGGTGCCAGTGAGCTTCTGCGCTTCGAGTTGTTGCAAGATGACCTTTTTTAATGCCCATCGGAGTCCGGGGCCGTTGGCCCAGCCGAGGAAGATGGCGCCGACGACACAGAGTCCCAAGACCCAGCACTTCCAGCGGCAGCGGGGTTTTGGGGTGGTTGCTGTTTTTTCCTCTTTCGGTGACATTGATGCGCAATTCTCCCTTTAAGACGGAGATTCTCTAAGTTCCATCGCGTTTAATGTGCCAAGCTGGAAACTATTTGAGACAGGAAGGTCCACGTGCGCGCGAGCCCTTCTTTGTCATTACCTCGAGAATGCCTGGAAGGCCGATTCGACGGAACTTTTGTCGAAGACTCCGGCTTGAAGAAGGAGCGCGTATTTCTGCGTGAGGGTCTGGCCTTTCTTTAGGAGGTGTGAGCCATTTCCTTTTTTGGTGAAGCCTTTTTCGCCGAAGGGATTAGCGGTGAGGAGTCCGTAAGTGCGGGCGTGCCAGTAGGTGGGGTGGTTGTGATTGGTGGGGTGATCCATCATGGTGATGGCGACGGCTTCACCAGCGGTGTCGGGACCGTAGTAAGTGACCCAGCGAGCGCGTTTTCCCCAAGCGTCCTTGTCGGTTTGGCCTTCGGAGTTGGCAATGTGACCTTTTGCGACGTCTCCCTCATGGCGGAGGGTTGGGGAGACGCGGAGGGCGAAGGAACCTTCCTTGGTGTCGCCGAAAGTGACGTCGGTGACGGCAGTGAGAGCCGAAGTGACCTGAATGAGCAGGGCGTCGTCGCTTTCTTGGGTGAAGTGGTAGGTGCGGATTTCTTTTAAGAGGACCACTTTGTCGTGTTGCCATTCGAGGTTGACGGTGAATTGACCTTTCGCTGCGGGGCCGAAGGATTGGTGCACGATATTGGAATTATGGTCCCTGGAGTGCCAGAAGTCGTGGCCGTTGACATCGCCGTGGGTGAACCAGAAGGAGCGGTGATGGGGGTGGTCGGGTTGTTCTCCGGTCACGTCCTTTTTCATGGGGTAGTTCCGGGTGAGGCCGGTGCCGGTGGGGCCGACGAGGGGATAGAGGTAAGGGAGGTGGTGATCGGTGCGGTATTCGGTCACGAGGGTGTCGCCGTCGAAGAGCTTGAGTGAGGACTCAGTTTTCTCCTGCCGGAATTCAGCGAGAGTCGTTTGGACGAGGGCAAAGGAGGCGAGGAGAAAGCAACTTTTCATAGCAAGGCTTGGATAATCTGCGATGCATGAAAAATAAAGAAGGGAAATCGTGGGAATAAGTACGCGACAGTCAGCTCATAGTGTCAGAAAATCAAACTGATGGACGAATTCGAAGAATTAGTGGAGCACTATTATCAGGCTCTTTATCGCTTTGGATTTTCCCTGGCGAAGAATCCCGACCGCGCGGCGGATTTAGTTCAGCAGACTTTTGTGATCTGGGCCCAGAAGGGTCATCAGTTGAAGGATCGATCGAAGGCCAAGACGTGGCTTTTCACGACCTTGTATCGTGAGCATCTGGGGAATGCTCGGCGCTCCCAACGCCATCCTGAGATGGAAATCAGCGAGGTGGAGCATGAGTTGCCGCACGAGGAGGAGGAATCCGGGCGTAAGCTTGATGCCCAGAGAGCGGTGACTTTGCTGAGCGAACTCGACGAAACATTCCGGGCTCCGTTGACCCTGTTTTACCTTCAGCAACATTCTTATAAAGAAATTGCCGAGATCCTGGATGTGCCGATTGGCACCGTGATGTCTCGAATCTCACGCGGAAAGGAGCAGCTCCGTAAGAAAATGACCTCCGGCCCGACGAGCATGTCGACACGCATCGTGGATTTTAAACCCGAAACGATTCAAAAAAACAATGGATAAGGAACGCGCAAAATTTGTTCTCCAAAGCTTCCGCCCGGATGGGGAAGATGCCGATGAACCGGCTTTTGCCGAGGCTCTTGAGCTGGCCGCAAAGGACCGTGAACTGGGAGAGTGGTTGGCGACTGAGCGCGCCCAGGACGCAGCCTTTGCGGCGATGCTTGCTGATGTCGAAATCCCGGAGGACCTCCGCGAGGCCATCTTTGAGGTCCTCGAAGGAGCGCAGGACCGACCGGCTGAGTTTGATGCTGACTTCGTGGGGGCGCTCGCTGCCTTGAGAGCGCCGGCGGGACTGCGAGATCAGATTCTCGGAGCGATGGAAGTGGAGCAGAAGGTCATCGAGATGCCTCAGAAGCACCGCCGGGGCTTTTTTAAAGCTGCCGTTTGGACGACAACTGCCGCCGCTGTGGTGGCGGTCATGGTGGCGGTGACCGTATTCTTCGCAGGAGCCGGAGGCAATGCCATCGCGGGAACGACGCCCAGAGAGGTCGAGTATTCTGCCATTGCGATGCTTGAGTCTCCCTTCTTTTCGCTGGATTTGGAAAACGACCGTCAGGCTGCGATCTATGAGTGGTTGGAAGGAAAAAATCTGCCCTCGCCCGATCAACTTCCGAAGGGTCTCAAGGAGGTCAAAGGAGTGGGCTGCAAACTTCTTGAGATCGGTGATCAGAAAAGCCGGGCCTCTTTGATTTGCTACAGAAAAGATGGAGATACCATCCACCTCGTCATGATGGAACGTAAGGCGATTGACGCGGATGAGATGAACGAGATTAAGGGGGCCGTCAGTGGATGCCGTGATTGTGATAAGAACGACGAGTGGGCCGTGACGCAATGGGCCGATGCCGAACACACCTATTTTCTCCTGAGCAAGATCGCGCCGGAGGAACTGGCGGCGATTTTCGAGTAGGTCTTTGGCCTGCCTGAAATCGGTGGGTTTCTTGAGATGAGGGCTCTCTGGATTGGTTTGAGATGGAATCAGTTAAGGCGGGCGTTGCGGGGGAGCGGTTTTTGCCGTAGAAGTCTGTTCGAATCACATGGCACCCGAATTACGATACTGCGAAGATCTCTTCAACTACTCACGTCGCGAGTCGCGGGAGGTTACGGTTGGAAATGTGAAGATGGGAGGGGGCAACCCAGTGGTGGTGCAGTCGATGATCACTTCGGACACCCGGGACACTGAGGCGTGTGTGAAGGAGATTTTGCAGCTTGCGAACGCGGGCTGCGAGGTCGTGCGGATCACGGCGCAGACCAAAAAATACGCTCAGAATTTGGAGAATATCCGCGATGGGGTGAGGTCTGCGAATTGCGAGGTGCCTTTGGTGGCGGACATTCACTTTAAGCCGGACGCGGCCTTTGAGGCGGCCAAGTGGGTGGAGAAGATCCGGATCAATCCGGGGAACTACGTCGATAAGAAGAAATTCGAGATCCGCGAATACACCGACGAGCAATATGCCGAGGAGTTGGGGCGAATCCGCAAGGAGTTCACCCCTTTGGTGCATCTTTGTAAGGAACTGGGGCGGGCGGTGCGGATCGGGACGAATCACGGGTCGCTTTCCGACCGGATCATGAACCGCTACGGCGACACTCCACTGGGAATGGTGGAGAGTGCCTTGGAATTTGCGCGAATTGCGCGTGAGGAGAGTTTTCACAACTTCGTTTTTTCGATGAAGGCTTCGAATCCCAAAGTGATGATTGAGGCTTACCGTTTGTTGGTGGCTCGTTTGGAAGCTGAGGGTGGAGACTGGAATTATCCCTTGCATCTGGGCGTGACCGAGGCGGGGGACGGTGAAGATGGGCGGATTAAGAGCGCGATCGGAATCGGAAGTCTTTTGGCGGATGGGATCGGCGATACCATCCGAGTGAGTTTGACCGAGGATTCGGTGTATGAGGTTCCGGTGGCGCAGGCTTTGGTCAAGGCGATCCCGAGCGGTGGTTGCAAGACCGGAGTGAAGGAAAGCTGGAATCCGTTTGAATACGAGCGCCGTAAAAGTGAGGTTCTCGAGGTGAATGGTCTCAGGCTTGGCGGGACTGAGTTGATGAAGGTGTTCACCTCGAAGAAGAAGTGGGAGGCGGTGGCGCACAAGATCGAGCAGATGGGTGACTTTAAGCCCGAGATTGTCGCCGAGGATGCCGGGGTGTTGGCCTTGGACCCGCGCGATAATGAAGCAATTTCCGAGGTTAACCGAGCGACCGGGCCGAAGTTGCTCACGGTGCGGGATGGGTTGGAGATGCCCACGATTGCGGCTTTCCGTCTCCTGGCGGCCAAGGTAGATGCGCGACATGCTATTTTGCTGAAGGACACGCTGAATCCTTCCACCGATGCGGCGGCGGACTTTCTCCCGGTTTTACTCAATGCGTCCATGACTCTGGGGTCCTTGATTTGCGATGGTATTGGCGACGCGATTTTGGTGCAGGGTGAAGAGGCCCCGGGGCAGTCATTGCGGCTGTCTTACAATATCCTGCAAGCGGCAGGGGCGCGGATTTTCAAGACCGATTACGTGGCGTGCCCGAGTTGTGGCCGGACCTTGTTTAATCTGCAGGATACCACGCAGAAGATCCGGGAAGCGACCGGTCACCTCAAAGGAGTCCGCATTGCGGTGATGGGCTGCATTGTGAATGGCCCGGGCGAGATGGCGGATGCGGACTTCGGCTATGTCGGCGGGGCCCCAGGGAAGATCAATCTCTATGTCGGGAAGCAGGCCGTAAAATTTAATATTCCGGAAGAGGAAGCGGTTGAGCGGCTTCAGGATCTCATCAGGGAGCACGGGCGCTGGTTCGAGGCTCCGGAGAAAGTGGCGGAAGTTTAGATGATGAAGGCAGTTGAATCACCGGCCCACGAACCCCGGACGAAGGCCCGTGCGAAAACCGACAAGCCATGGCAGGTCGTCGTTCTCGATGATCCGGTGAACTTGATGGAGTATGTCAGCCGGATCTTGATCAAGATTTTCGGATTTTCGAGCGAGCAGGCGAATGTCTTGATGATGGCGGTGCACCAGCAGGGGCGTGCTATCGTATGGACCGGCGGACGCGAAAAGGGCGAGATGTATGTGAACCAACTCCACAGTGCTCAGTTGAATGCCACTCTTGAGAAAGCAGAATGACGATCGGACCGACAGTGGCGGGCGGCTTGAAGTTGGTGCCCGAGGCGGAGAAGGACTGGATCGTCCTTCTCGAGATCGCAAATGATGGCGAGGGGAAGCTCTCAAAGCGTCTTGCAAAATTGATGGACGAGGATTCGATGTGGGACGAGATCGTGGTGCCTGAATTGGAGCAGGAGTTCTCGAAACAAAGACTCGCGGTCATGCGTGAAGTGGTGAAAGCGAAGGAGGATAAGAGCGACATCCACATCGTGAAGAAGAGCGCGGAGATCTGGTATGGCGCACTCAATCAGGCGAGACTGGGACTCGAGGAACGCTACAAATTTGGGCCCCGGGAGTTTACCGAAGCTTCAAAAATCGAAGATCCGGTGGCTCGTGCCGCTTACTATCGGAGCGACTTCTACTGCACGGTTCAGTCCTTACTCTTGCAGTATGTCATGAAGGACTGACTCTACTCGTCCTTGAGGAGTGATTGTAAATCCAGGGCTACGCTTGCGACCGTAATCTCGCTCATACAGCGATGGTCGAGAGGGCATTTATTGAGGAGGCAGCCACTACAAGGAACGTGGCGGCGGACGACTTTGTGAATGCGGCCAAGCGGGCGGCGCCACTCGGGGTCGTTGGGTCCGAAGAAAACGAGCGCAGCGGTGCCGACAAGAGCTGCGAGATGAGGGAGGGATCCGTCATTTGTGACGAGGGCCCGGCAGGTGGCGAGGAACTCAAGGAGGTCATCCCCATCGAGGTAGGTGACCGGGAGATTAAGGGCTTTGGCAAGTTCGCTCGCCGGCTCCGGGCGGTCGGGAGAAGGGAGAATTACAAGCTCAACCTCTGACGGGACTTGTCCGGCGAGCTCGACGAAACGATCGAGTGGCCATTCGGCGGCAGTTCCGAAATCCGATCCGGGTGCGAGAGCGAGGATGGCCTTGGCTGGAGCGGGTGGTCGCGGAGGAGGCGTGAAATTTGAAGGCTGGAACGGGTCGAGACCGAGTTTCTCGACGAAGAGGAGGTAATGCCTGACCCGATGCTCAATGGGCCCAGCCTCGCGAATGACCTTGACGGGGTCGGTGAGGAGTTTGGCGAGCTTGTCGGCGGGGTAGCCCAGCCTTTGTTTGATTCCCAACTTGGCGAAGGCTTGGGCGGCTGCGCCGTTTTCCCAGGCGATGGATGAATCAAAGGGCAGGTTGCTGTCCTTAAGCGATTTGACGATTTTGCGAGCGGAGTCGTCCGAGGAATGTTCGATGACGAGGTTGACCTCGGCAACTTTACGCCAGAGGGGTGCGGTTGCAGAATTGGCGATGATGGCGATCGTACTTAAACGCCGCGCGGAGCGGAGGGCTCGCACGGCGGGGATGCTGAAACTGGTTTCCGAGATCGAATCGGGTGAAGCGATCGCTAAATATCCGCCCGTCAGGTGGAGAGGGGGTTTGTCCGGAAGGGGGGCGGCCTTAGGCATTGCGGGCATGGGCGGAAGGCTAGTCATGTTTGCGATGAAAGTCACGCGAGAGAGATCTCGGTGATGGCAGGAAAGTGGTCGGGGCGATGGAAATCAGGCTCGCCGGGACCAAGATCTCCTGCGGTGAGGAAGATTTGGTCGGGGGAATTCAGGATGAAGGTGGCATTTAAGGTGGTTTTATCGCCGAAACCGTAATTCTCCTGCAGCCAATCGAGCGGGAGGCTCGCCATGGCTTGCCATCCGTTTTCCGTTTGTTGAGCGCTCGTGAGGACCGCGCGGATGGGCTTTGGTTCGCCGGGAGAGGCTTCTCGCGGGGCGGTAAAAGCGCTGGACCACCAGGCTCCGTTTGGGGCGAGATTGAACTCAAGATAGCGCCCGTCCTTTGATGATTTGAGGAAGAATTCCGCAACGTCATATTTCCAAAGTTCGCGCTGATAGCGACCCGCTGTGCTCCGGGGATGGCTCATTCCGGAGGTGCCACTTTCGCTTGCGAGAAAGTAGAAACGAGCACCATCGACCCAAAAGAGAAATTTTACAGATTTTTGCATTTCCGTTCCACCCCAATCAGTTAGAACAGGGGTGCCGTGACGGTGGAGATCGGTGAATGTCGGTCTTTTCTGAGCGGAGATCACGCGGATGCTTGCCATTTGCCCTACAGCATGAAAAAAAACCGACCATCTCAAGGAGAACGATAGATTTTAGCTCGCCTTGCGTAAAAAAGCGTGAAATTCTTGAACAGTTAACCAAAGTTTAATGAGACCTATTGAATACATCGGAGCTGCTCCGATGAAAAAAAAGCGCCGGAGCTCTCTTGGAGGGTGGCTTCTCATGGCTTTTGCCGTTGTTTTGGGAGGAGTTTTCCTGCGGCCGTTTATTCCGTTCCTGAAAGCGCAGACCGACTTGACCTCTCCCGCAAACGTCCGGGAAGCAATGGAATCTCTTCGTTCGGATGGTGACTTTGGATCGCGACTGGCGGCCTCTGCTCTTGAAAGGACCCAGACGAAGGTGAGCTACGATGGGTCCTATTTTAAAATCGACTTTCCGAATGGCGATATTGCCTCCGAGCGCGGGAAATCAGAGGACTTGATCGTCCGCGCTTATCGGGTCGAGGGAATTGACCTCCAGATTGATGTTCACACGGACATCAAAGAGAACTTTTACTCCTACCCCCAGATTTTCGGCTCGAAAGGACCGGATACCAATATTGACCATCGCCGGGTGCAAAACCTCCAGAGGTTCTTCACGCGCAAGGGGCAGGTTCTGGCCGTAACCCAAGATGCCGAGGACTACAGCTTTGGTGATATCGTCATCTGGCAACTTTTGGATGGGAACAAGCACATCGGGATCGTCGTTCCAGGTCCGGGTGCCAAGAAGACCGAAAAGTGGGTTGTCCACAACATTGGTAACGGTCCTGAGTGGGAGAAGAAGTTGTTCGATTACAGCCTCAAAGGACACTATCGCTACGGCGATTAGAAACTGAGTTTCTAAGACTTTTAAAAGCCCCCGCTCGTCAGGAGCGGGGGCTTTTCTTTGAAATGTGGGACCGTCCCTAGCGGAAGGTGACCGGGAGGGACTTCTCAAGGTGGGCCCGGAGCTTTTCATGGGCGGTGTCGATTTCCTTCTGCTTCATCGTGCCCTTGTCGGAGCGATAGCCGAAGGAATAGGCAATAGATCGTTTCGCGGCCGCCAATTTCTCGCCGGAAGGATCGCTGAATTGGTCAAAGCAGGTCGCGGAGACGAGGAGCGGGTCGTTGTGCTTGGCAAGGGCCTTTTCAATTTCGCCGTTGCCCGTCTTGACCGGTAATTCCATGGCAATGTCACGGCTCGAGCCCGGAAATTGAGGGAGAGGCTCGACCTGGAACATGTCCTTGCGGAGACCGAGGATTTTCTTTTGATCGAGTTCAGCCAGATAAATGGGAGCTTTGAAGCCCATCTCGCGGGCGCGCGAGGGCGTGACTTGGGCGAAGGTTCCGATGGGCTTCCCTTCGAGCTGAATATCTCCTCCGAGGAGGAATCCCTCGCGCGGTCGGGACGAAAATTGGATGGTGCGGTTCCCAAGGGCGACCTGAATGGCGGCCTTGAGATCATAAAGGTCAATCAGGCGGTTTTGGCCGCGGGTCCAAGCGAGCGGGCTCGCTTCCCCGCCGAGCAGGAGCGCGATAGAATCAGCCTCGAGGTCGGTTGCTTTCCCTCCGCCGATGTTGCGGAACTGGCGTCCGGCTTCAAAGAAGCGGAGAGTTTTGGCGCCTTGACGGAGGTTGTTCTCCGCGGTGGCGAGAAGGCCGGGAGTGAGAGAGGGGCGCAGAATGGCATGGTCCTCACTGAGTGGTCGGGCGACTTTGACAAGATCTCCTTCTTGGAGGGGGCGCAGTGGAAGGCAGTCGCGGAGCTGCCCCGCAGCGATGAGCTTGATGGTCTGGGTCTCGTAGAACCCGAGGGCAACGAGGCCTTTTTTGAGATCAAGGAGGCGATCGTAGTCGCGGTCGATACTGCTTTCATCGACCGCAGTACCGCCGGTCCGGGAAGGGACATTTGCCAATCCGTGGACGCGCGCGATTTCCTCGACGAGGTCGGCAGAGCGCTCGAGGTCGGCGCGCCAGCTCGGGATTTGCCACGATATTCCGTCACCGGATGATAGGCCAAGGCGCGTCAGGATGGCTCCGGCGTCTTCCAATGAGATGCTATCATCCATGAGTTGGAGCATGCGCTCGACATCGAGTTCGACATCGGGAAGTGCTCCCGGGAGTTCTCCGGCGGTGATCGTTTGAGCGGAGACTTCGCCACCGGCAATCTCGAGAATAAGGGCGGCCGCGAGAGCGGAGGCTGGCAGGACCTGTTGGGGGTCAACGCCACGCTCGAAGCGGTAGGAGGAATCAGAGGTGAGGAAAAGCCGGCGGGAAGTGCGGCGAATCTCGGAAGTCGTGAAATACGCTGACTCGAGGAGGAGGTCGGTCGTGGTGTCGGTCACGCCGCTCTCGAGCCCACCCATGACGCCCGCGAGTGCCAGCGGTGTGCCGGATTGATCGGAGATGACACAGTCGAAGTCTTGGAGTTCGTAGGTTTCCTCGTCGAGGGCCTTGAAGCTTTCGCCCGTTGCGGCCTGCCGGATGTGGAGGGCTCCGGTGACCTTGGTCGCATCGAAGGCGTGGAGAGGCTGGCCCAATTCGTGGAGAACGTAGTTGGTGATATCAACGACGTTGTTGATGGGGCGGAGACCGATTGCTTTGAGCTTCTTGGCGAGCCAATCGGGGCTGGGGGCAACTTTCACTCCGGTGATCTTCAGCACGGAGTAGAATGGACAGGTCGCCGAATCCACTGAGACAAGCCCGGAGTCGGCGGTGGTTTCGGTGGGCTGGCTTTTCTCGACGGGCTTGGTGCCGGTGTGAAGAAGAGCCGCGAGTTCACGGGCGAGGCCGGAGTGGGAGAGGAGGTCGGGGCGGTTGGGCGTGATCTCGACCTCGATGAGGGTGTCGGAATCGAAGAGATCACGGACCGGGGTGCCGACTTCGAACGAAGGATCGAGAATGAGAAGGCCGTCTTCCTTATCGGTGAGACCAATTTCCGAACCGGCAGCAAGCATCCCCTTTGACTCAACGCCACGCATTTTTGTTTCACCAATCTTGAATCCGGCGGGGAGTTCGGAACCAGGCAGGCAGCAGGGGACCTTGTCGCCGACTTTATAGTTGGTGGCTCCGCAGACAATCTGGCGGAGGGAACCCTCGCCGGCATCAACTTGGGTCACCTTGAGCCGGTCGGCATCAGGGTGCTGAACGGCTTCCTTGATCTCGGCGACCACGATCTGATCGCTTTTGACGCCCATCTCCCGGAGGCCTTCAATTTCGATCCCGGCGAAGGTGAGGAGATCGCACACTTCATCAAGCGAGCGGGATCCGAAATCGAGGCGTTCTTTGAGCCAATTGAGCGAGACGTTCATGAGGACGTGAGAAGAAGGCCGGATGCTCCTTTTTTCAATCGTAAATCAAAGAAATACAGCTTGGACGGGAATTTGGGTTAGCGGACCTCGGGGCCTCCGAAATCGAATCCAAATTGGAGCCAAATCGAGTCGGCGTTCCCTTCCTCGAGCGTGTCATGGGAATATTGGAGGCGGACGGTGGAAATCGAGAGAGGGGTGTGGCGGAATTCGCGGGTGAGCGCGAGGGTCATGCGCTCGCGTGACTCGGACTCAAAGGCGTATTCGAACTCGCCCAGATGCATTTCGCCACCGCCAAGCGCTCCGCTCTGGTTTTCGTAGCGGAGGTCAGCAATCCACTGCGGATGAAAGCGATAGTTGGCGAAGGCCATCCAGGTGTTTTGCGAAGACGAGCCGCGATTCCTGGGGTCTTCTTCGCCCTGCCATTCCACATCGCGGTAGAACACCTCCGCTCCGACAGAAAATGAACGACCCCCAAGTTCTAAGCCGTTTTCGCGCCAAGTGTAGACGTAGTCGAGCGAATGCAGTGAGGTCTCACGACCGTAGCCGTTTTCACCGCGGGCGGTGTTGAGTCCGAAGCGATGTTGGTGAAAGTCACTCCGATTGTAACCAAAGAGGGCTCGGGTCGTGATGACCTTGTCTTCCATGAAGGCGTTCTCGGAGGCGTGGCCTTCGTGGTCATCATGATCTTCGTCGCCGTGATCCTCTTCTTCCTCCTCCTCTTCCTCTTCTTCATGGGGATCGTGGGAGGAGGCGTTGCCAAAATTGCTCGAGAGTGCAAAGAAGCCTCGGTCGAAGTCGTATCGCCAAGTCAGTTCGGCCCCCTCGGTGAGGAGACCTTCCTCGCCAAGAAACCGGGAGGTGGTGAGATTGGAATTCACGAGGTTCCAGGCATGCAGGTGCTGATTGTTCTGGAGGCCGATGCGGTTGAGCATGCGGCCGCCGCGGATTTCGAAGCCCCCGGGGAGATTTTGGAGTTTGAGGAAGGCTTCCTCGATCTCCCAATCAAAATCGTGATCTGAAGTTGTGAAGGAATTGATATTCGCGAAGCCGGCTAACCAGTCATCGACGCGGAAATTCAGGCCGGGCTCGAGTCCCTGGACCGCGTAGGTGTTGTTCGGATCATGGGCATGTCCGCCAACGGCGCTCAACGAGCTGGCCGAGGTGTCTCCGATGACTCCATTGAAGTGGAGAACAGGGTCGATCTTGATTTCGGAAAGGAGAGGAGCAGTGGTGAGAACCAGAACCGTGAAAGATTTCATAAACGCAAGTTTTTTTCATTAAGGCTCGGTTTCGTCAAGGTGCGATTTGCGAGTTTTACGGCTCCTTTGATCACCGAGTTTCAGGCGAGTAATACCGCCACTCTGAGTGATGAGGAAGGCTCTCCTCCTCGGTCGAGTAGTCGCCGCCAAGGGCCAGGTGGAGATCGATGCGATTTTGAAGGCGCTGGTTTTTGAGGCGAATAAGGGAGATTCCGGCGCTTTCGGCGCGCCGCTGGGCTTCAAGATATTCCAGAAAAGAGGCTCCGTCGATCCCGAGGGTGATGTCGGAAAGGGCGCGTTTCACGGCGAGTTGGGATTGTCTCACCTCCTGTTCGAGGAAAATTTCCTGCTCGGCGAGGGAGCGATCGGTTTCGATGGCCGATTCGACTTCGCGGAAGGCGAAGAGGGCGATGCGGGTGTAGTCCTCAATGGCGGCACGGTTTTGGTCCAAGGCCGCGCGAGCACGGGCCGAGAGGGCCCCGCCTTGATAGATCGTTTGGGCCAGGGATGAGGCGATGCTGTAAGCGAGGAAGTTGGGATCGAAGGCGCGGCGAAAGGTGTCAGAACCATTGGAAGCGCCGCCGGTGAGACGGAGGGAGGGGAGAAGGTTTTTGCGAGCGGCTTCGGCATTCTGGGCCGAGGCGAAGAGGTCGGCGCGGGCGGCTTGGAGATCGGGTCGGCGTTCGAGGAGTCCGGCCGGGAGCCCGACGGGAATGGCGCCGGAGAGGGAGGGGAGAGTGCTGGAGGAAGTGACGGTGGCGGAGGGGTAGCGGCCGAGGAAGACTTCGACATTCCGGGCGGCATTGTCACGATCGAGTTGGCGAACCCGCAGGCTTCGCTCGGAGTTGGCCACGTTGTTGCGCGCGAATTGCACATCGACGGCGCGGAGGGTGTTGGCCTTGTAGCGTCGCTCGACGACAATGAGGGCCTGGGAGAATGATTTGACGTTGGCCTTGGCGAGGCTGAGTTGCTGCTCGGCGGTGACGAGATTGCACCAAGCTTGTGCGGTATTGGCAGCGAGGGAGAGGCGGGCGCCGCGAAAGTCGGCAAGGGCGGCGGCGTAGTTGGCCCGGGCCGTAAGGTCAATATTACGAAGGCGTCCCCAGAGATCGGCTTCCCAAGAGGCGTTTAGGGAGATGGCGTAGTTTTCGCTGGAGGAAATGTTTTTGCCGTCGGTCTCGCGGTAGCTGGTCGAGGCGCTGACGCTGGGGAGTCGGGCGGCGCGGCCGATGATGGTCCCCTCGCGGACGGCCTTGAGGCGATAGGCGGCGGCTTTGAGGCCTTGGTTGTGGACGAGGGCTTCGCTGACGATTTGGGTCATGCGGGGGTCCTTGAATTCGTGAAGCCATCCCGTTGAGATTTTATTATTTTGGCCGGTCTCAGCCTTGCTGAAAGCGCCGGGGAGATCGAGCTTGGCGGTGCCAGCGGCCTGCGGGCCCTTGAGGGCTTCGCAAGAGACAAGTGTGACGGTAAAACCGATAAGGAGAGCGGCGGGGATTTTTGACAAAATGGGGGATGACATTTGGGCTCGGCCGATTGTGCCCCGTATCTGGAACGATGCCAGTCGCAAAACGCTGGTATGATGTGGGGAGCGCGCTATCTTTTTGCTGTGGACAAAATAACTTCTACTTTGATCGACTTGGCACTGGCAGAAGACATTGGGTCTGGTGATGTGACTTCAAACTACTTTGTGCCCGAGGATCGCGAGGCCCGAGGGCTCATTATTGCGAAGGCTGACGGAGTTGTCGCCGGAGTAGAGATTGCCGAGGAGGTCTTTAAGCGGGTCGATGAGAATACCTCGGTGAAGGTTCTTTTGGAGAGTGGAAATCATGTCAGCCCGCGTGCGTATGTCATGGAGGTGAGAGGGAAAGCGCGTTCGCTCCTGACGGCGGAGCGGGTGGCTTTGAATTTCCTACAACGGCTTTCGGGAGTGGCGACGAAGACACGAGAGTTTGTCGAATTGACCGAGGGGACAGGAGCCAGGATTTTAGACACGCGGAAGACGACTCCGGGATGGCGGTATCTGGAAAAGGCCGCAGTGTTTGCCGGAGGTGGCACAAATCACCGGATGGGGCTCTACGATCGGGCCATCGTGAAGGATAATCATTTGGTCGCGGAAGGCGGAATTGCTGCGCTGCAGGAGGCCATCAACCGAGTGCGGGCAGAGAAGCCGGGGGTTGAGATCGAACTGGAGGCGGATCGCTTGGATCAGGTCGAGGCTTTCCTGAAGTTGGACGGAGTCGATTATATTTTGCTCGATAACATGGACAATCAATCCTTGCGCGAGGCCGTGGCAATGCGTGGAAATAAGGGGCCACTTTTGGAAGCAAGTGGCGGTGTCAATCTGGAGACCGTGGCGGACATCGCCAAGACGGGCGTGAATTTCATCTCAGTAGGCGCGCTGACCCATTCGGCGGTCGCCTTGGATTTGTCCTTGGAATTCGTGGAGCAGTCGAATGACGGTTGATGACGAGTGGGACGGCGGAATCCTGAGCGAGCTTTCGTCCCACTGGGCCGAACGGGTCATTTTCCTGCCAGAGTGTCGCTCCACGAATGATGAGGCACGGCGATTGGCGCTGAAGGGTGCGCCCCATTTAAGTGTCGTTTTGACCGAGCGGCAAACGGCGGGGCGCGGGAGGCGAGGACAGGCGTGGTCCTCTCCTCCGGGAGGAGGTCTGGCGTTTACTTTGATTCTAAGACCGAGTGAGGCCCCGGCTTTGTGGTCGCGATTGGCGCTGGCTGCGGGCTTGGGAATGGCGGAGGGTCTTGATGGCTTCGGCCTTTCGGCGGGAGTGAAATGGCCAAATGATGTCTGGGTGGCTGGCAAGAAAATCTGCGGAATTTTGGTGGAAGCAGATGCCGGGTTCGTCGTGGTAGGGGTCGGCATGAATATCAATGTCACCGAGTTTCCTGAGGGTTTGGCTCATCCGGCGACCTCGCTAGCGCTGGAGTTGGGGGAGGAGGTTTCGCGGGAGGAAGTACTCGTTTCGTGTTTAAGAAAACTCGAAGGAAGGTTGGCTCAGATCGGACCGGGGTTTGGTGATTTTTTGAAGGCTTGGTCAACGCGGTGTGTCCTGACGGGGAATGACGTCAGGTTGGATGCGGGCGGTCTCTTGAAAACGGGACGGGTCGAGGGGGTGTCGCTGCAAGGAGAGTTACTCCTGAGGACGACCTCAGGCTTGGAAAGAGTGCTGCAAGCAAATGAAATCCGCTTGCTCAAGTGATGATTTCCAATCGGTCCTTGAGCGCGAAAATGGACTGTGTTTCGGAAAGCGACCGAAACAACTTCTCACCCCTATCGGGACTCCGGGTGTCAGATGATTGGCAACCTCTTCTTCTTCTTCTTCTTTAAACGCTTCCAAAAACACGAGAAAAATGAGGACTCATCTTGCGCAAAAAAGGAGCGCACTTTTACCTCGGCCTGAAAGGAAACCAAAAGACCCTCTTTAAAAAAGCGCGTCAGAGATTGGGCTTTCAAAAGATCAGCGGGATGGGTCCGGTCTGGGAGAGTGAAATTGAGAGCGGGCACGGACGGATCGAAAAGCGCACCCTCAGAGTGATCCCGTTAGATGAAGAGATCAGCAGCTTTCCCGGAGCGCGGCAACTCATAGCCCTGACCCGGTATTGGACCGGCAAGAAGACGGGTCGCCCACGGGCCGAAATGCGCATCTTCATCACCAGCCTGGAAGAGGGCGAGAAAAGCCCCGGGCAGCTTGCCGAAATTGGACGGGGTCATTGGTCGGTGGAAAACAAAAACCACTGGCGGCGAGATACCAGCCGCTGGCGGGAAGACCGCAGTTCCCGTCGGACAGGGCAAGGAGCGAAGAACTTGGCCTTAATGCGCGGGGCCTTACTGGCGCGTATCGACTGGGAAGAATAGGGCTCGCTCAACGCCGCCCTGGATCACTACGCGAGCTATCCCCGCCAAGCCCTCACCCTGCTCAACCAAGCCACCCGCATCCCAGATTAAACCAATTGATCGCCCTGAGTCTAGCCCAACGCCTGTTCAGGAGCCTCCCGCAAAAAGGAAATTCCTAACAGTAAGAAAAAGAACTTGGCAACGCGGGACGGAAAGCTACGATCCATCGACATGAGACTATTGCTAGAGTCACCGAGTCGGGGCAAAATACGGCGTCGACCGGGGGCTTTTCCTGCCGAAATCCCGACAACCGCCGAACCAAAAAAAATCCTAGCAGCCAGCCGGCAGTCTTTCGTTTGGACGGGGCTCGTGCTCGTTTTATCGATCACCTCGCTATGGGCCTTTCCTCCGGCACCCTTCAAGACGATCCACGGCATGGTCCGGGATGAATACGGCAAGGCGCTGAAGCTGGAAGGCGCGTCAGTGGTCTTTTCAAAAGATGGCAAACAAGTCCTGCGGGTGCCGATCGAGGCCAGCTCGCTGCTCAACCAGAACTACCAAATCCGCCTGCGCATGGACATGCAGCGCCCGGGGACCGTGGCCTACAACGATCTCGCCCAGAATCCCGGCCAGCAGTTCACCCTCGGCGTCCGCATCAACGACATCCTCTACCAACCCATTGAGATGTCCACCCCGCCGACCGTGGGCCAGCCCGGCGAGCGCACCCGCCTCAATCTCACACTCGGTGTGGACTCCGATGGCGACGGCATCCCCGACGCATGGGAAACCAGCCAACTCTACGCCGCCGGTATCATGCCGGATGAAAATGGCTGGCGTTTCGACCTGCTTGACCGCGATGGCGACTTCGACGGGGATGGCGTCTCAAACTACACCGAATACATCGCCGGCACCTACGCCACGGATGGCAATGACTACCTCGCGCTCAAGCTCGTCGAGAAACAGCTAAGCAGCGTCAAGCTCTCGTTCTACTCGATCATCGGCAAGACCTACTCCCTCGAAGCCTCGTCCGATCTGAAAAGCTGGGTCCAAGTCCCGCACTACACCCGCAACCCCGAGCCAAGCGAGGATGATGATCCAACCATCGCCGCACCGGCTTCGCAAATACCTTACGAGGCAACTGACACCCAGCCCGTGGAAATCTTCAGCGACCCCCGCGACGACGCCCAAACATTCTACCGCTTACAAGTCCGATGAGCCGTCCCTTTCAACTCGCCGCCCTCATTTTGCTGCTTTCCAGCCAGGCGCTCCTCGCCCAGTGGAAGACGGAGTCCTACACCCTGAAAGGTGGCTGGAATGCCATCTATCTTCATGGCGACGCCACCCACAGCACCCCCGCCGACCTGTTTAAAAATTCCGCTGTCTCGCAAGTCTGGCGCTGGAATCCCAATCCCAACCAAGTTCAGTTCACCTCATCACCCGCCGTTCCCTCCGAGTCGAGCAGCGAGTGGACGATCTGGAAGCGCGATGACCCGGAGGAACAAAAACTCAGCGCCCTCGTCGGCCAATCCGCCTACCTCGTCTTCTGCGACGGTTCCGCCTCCACCACCAGCACGGTGACCCTCCTGCAGCGCCCGCTCCCACCAGCCGCCACCTGGCTCATCAGCGGGGCGAACTTCCTCGGTTTCCCGGCCGCCACCGCCACGAAGCCCATCATGACTTCCTATTTCGCCAGCTTCCCCAAGGCCACCACATCGCCCGCCAAGGTTTTCAAATACATCGGCGGCGATCTCAACGTGAATAACCCAATGCAAATTGCTGTTAGCTCCGAACAAATCGACCGGAACACTGCCTACTGGTTCGAAACCGCCGTTGTCAGCGACTTCACCGCGCCGGTCGAATACGAGGTCCCCGGCACCAACGGCATCGCCTTCGGCCGCACCGCCACCTACGTCACCATGGGCGTGATGAACCGTACCTCCAGCGCGATCAGCCTGACTCTGACGACAGAGACCTCCGAGCCCGCACCTGCGGGCCAGACCGGAATCACCGGCCCTGTGCCGCTGACATACCGCACCTTCGACAGCTCGACAAACAGCTATATGGAAACTCCCGTCACCGGTAGCTTCACCGTCTCCATTCCCGCAAACAGCCGCCTCGATCTCCAGTTCGGAGTTGACCGCTCCTTGATGTCGGACTCCTCCGAAGCACTCTACGCCTCATTTCTTCAAATCACCGACTCCGCCGGCCTCAGCAAAGTGCGGATGCCCATGAGCGCCCAAGTCGCCTCGAGTGCCGGACTCTGGATCGGCGAGGTCTCCGTCACCCATGTCGGCAGCACCGTCCCCGGCAGCCCCGGCTCCACCACCACCCGCCCATTTCCCCTACGCATGATCGTGCATGTGGACGATAACGGCCTCGCCCGTCTGCTCTCGCAGGTCTTTCTCGGCCCCTTGGCCTCCGGCCTAACCGGTGTCACCACCCGCGAATCCCTCTTGCATCCAGAGCGCAAGGCGGAAGCCATGCGCCTCGTCTCCAGCCAAATGCCGCTGGACCGCGTCCTCAACGGTGGCGGCTCGTTTGCCGTCGGCAGCTCCCTTACCTATCAAGTGGTCCTGCCATTCGATGATCCGACCAATCCCTTCGTCCACCAATATCATCCGGATCACGACAACCGCGACCCGAACTTGCTCAACCTGAAAGCCGGTGCCGAAAGCTATGATATCACCCGCGAATGCTCCTTCGAGTTCACCGAGGCCCCCCCCGACGGCAGCAGCATCAGCGGCTGGGGCACCTCCGTCTATGGCGGCACTTACTCCGAGCTCATCAAAGGGCTCAACAAGACCACGCAGAATCTCACCACATTCGGCACCTTCAACTTCCGCCGCCTCTCGGAAATTGGCGACATCGCAATCGATTAAACCCAAC
>Ga0222650_1000519_pt1 | contig 29060 bp, 29 predicted proteins | sample AntAcemetagen367_FD_179820 | JGI IMG/M metagenome (GOLD analysis project Ga0222650, IMG submission 179820) | Saline water microbial communities from Ace Lake, Antarctica - #367 | ecosystem: Environmental > Aquatic > Non-marine Saline and Alkaline > Saline | place: Antarctica: Ace Lake... | reverse complement strand
ACCCCTTGAAAGGAGCTAAGGCTTTGATATTTCGGACTTTCACACCCGTTCAAAGCCAGATCTCCAAGGGGTGTGTCACCTAATTTCTCTTTAAATCCGTCATGCAGAGGTGTCGAAGAGCCAAAAAGTCGGATAACCGTCAAGAAATTGACTCGACGCACCCCTACCCTGGCGGCCAAATTTGAGGACCTCAGATCAAGAGCCTTCCGATGCTGAATAGGCCGTGAGTGGAGCAGCCGAACCCAATCTTTAAAAGAGCCCCTCATCTTCAGATGCCTCATTTCTCCGCCCGTTGTTCGTTTCCTGACTGGGTCAGACAGGCTCGATACGCTTGGGATCGTGTGAACCTGGTGACCATTCGTTCTCGTATGCGCCGGGTGCGATCATGCCTCGTCGCATCTCTCTGCGCGGCCTCGGGTCTCCACGCCGCCCCCCCTGCCCCCTTTGATATCCAACCCGTTCTCAAGAACATGGAACGGGATGGGGAGACCTACGACCCCGTGCCATTCCATGCCAAGGGCTTACCGGCCCTTTCCGCGCTCCTTGATCACTTGATGCCAGAGTCGGCCGGCGTGGGCTATCGGGATCCGGCCCTGGAAAGGGATGTGGCCACTCTGATTGTTGAACTGACCGACCCCAACTACGCCGTGCGGGAAAATGCCACCAGGAACCTGACCCGTTACGGCAGACCGGCTCGCGAAGAATTGACCCTGGCCGCGAAGAGTCCGGATCCCGAAGTCCGCCTGCGGGCCCGCACGATCCTGGAGTCCTTTTGCAAGCCCGTCCCCGACCGCCACTATCAACTGTCCGTACGCTACGCCGCGGCCTACCGCCGTGTCGTGACGGGTCTGGAAGACAGGACAAGTCTCCAGCTCCTGGCCCGCCGGATCACCTCCGCCCTGATCGCTGGTCACGATCTCGATCCCTTCGCAAGACCCGGAGCGACCACCTTGGTCGATCGTGAAGACGACGAGGTGGTGGACCTTCTTATTCCACTTCTGGAGTCGGGCGATGTCGGCTCATCGGTTGGAATTCTCAATGAAGTCGGAGCGGGGCGAGCGAAGGCTTACTGTCCGAACTTCCTGATCGTAGCTCTGGACCATGCCGATCCAGAGATCGTGCACGAGGCGGTCACCTGGGTCATGCCGTGCCCCGACCAGAATAAGCTCGCCGCCATCGAGGCCCTGATGCGTCGCCGCTTCCGTGATCCCGATCCCGCGATCGTTTTGGAGATCGCCGGCTTGCGATTGCGTCAGTCATACGATGAAGCGGCCGTCGACATCCTGGTCGGTCTGGCCCATGCCTCCGATCGCGTCAACATCGCAACCGTCCTGCGCCGCCTGGCGCATCCCGGCGCCTGCAAGCCGGAACAGCACCAAGAGATTCTCCGACGCCTCGCGGCTAAGCCCATCGAGCATAACGAAGACGGAGCCCACTGGCTGTCCTACAATATCAAGAAGGTCCAGGGAGAAGCCGCCCTCCGTCTGGTCCTGGGTTGCCTGGGTTTTGGGCAGGAGAACGTCCTGCAGTCGGCCGTGGAACACCTTGAGAACCAAAACGACCGAGCGATGTGTCGCCGGGTGTTAGCCGAGATTATCAGAACGCACCCCAAGGCTGAGACTCGCGCGGAGGCGAAGGAAGTGCTGCGGAGCTTCGAAAAGCGGCCGGAGTGATCGGAAAGGCTCCGGTAATTCACCGAACCGCCATTGCCGGTGGCCACGGTCAGATCGAAGCCCTTGTTTGAATCCGGTGCGCCCCAAGCCCAGTCCTTGGGCGTTCCGGTCGCGCACTCTTTCTCTCTCACAAAGCGGAAGGCGGGGCACCGGGGCATTGGGAGACGAAACCTGGCCAACAGATGAGGCCGTGCCTATCGAAACTTAATTACAAACACAGTTCCCGGCCTGATTGCTGCTGACACCCTCGGGTCCGCATCCCTTTTCGTTCTCCATGCGTCATGCCCCCTTTAATCTCCGCCCTGACACCGATTCTATCGCTCGCCGTCATGTTTCCGCCCGATGAGGAGATCGCGAGCTTGTTTTCGGGGTGCGGCAAAGTCATTCAGATCGACGCTGAATCGGCCTTCACGAGCTTTGTCGCCGCGAGCGGTTTGATGGTGGATCCGAGCAGTTCCGTGAGGGGGAGCTTAGCGGAGAAAATTGGGGCAGCCCAAGGCGCAGATCATCCATTTCTATCCTTGGCTCCTTTCGGCCCCACTCCTAGACCTGAAATTAAACACCACACAAAAATTGACGTATGTTTAATTCGACGTATGATTTTACCGTGAGCGAAAACCCCATCCCCATTATCCCGACTAAATCCAATCCTGGCGGAACAATTGCCCCAGAAGCCATTATCGGTAGAGATGAACTCATTGAATTTTTGTGGGATACCTTAGAGCAACAGGGAATCAGCAAGGTTGCCGAACGCCGCATTGGCAAAACTTCAGTCGCTCGAAAAATGGCAAAATTTCCCCGGGAGGGATGGCATGCTGTCTTTCAAGACTTAGAAAAGTGCCGCTCCGCTGAGCAGTTTGCAACAGAGGTCTACAAGGAAGTCTCAACATTTCTGAGTAAGCGCCAGAAGAGCCTTCGCCGATGCAAGGAGCTTTTCACTGCGATGTCCGGCACTGAGTTTAAAGGTTTGAAGCTTCCTGAATTCTCTCCCGGCTCATGGAAAGATGTCCTTGAAAGCTCGATTGCTGACCTCGTGGAGAATTGGAAGCCCGGAGAAGAACGCCTTGTCTTCTTCTGGGATGAAATGCCATACATGCTGGCTAATATCCGCGATCGAGAAGGCGAAGACACAGCTCAAGAGGTTCTCGATGTTCTCCGTGCGCTCCGCCAGAAACACGAAGCTCTTCGGATCGTCATCACGGGCTCCATCGGAATTCATCACGTTCTTAAGACGCTCAATAAAACCAGCGCGACCTCGCTCAATGATCTCTTGAAGGTCGAAGTTCTACCGCTTACCCCAGCCTATGCTGAAGCTCTCGTGAAGGGTTTGATCCGCGGAGAGAAGCTCGATTGTCATGATGAGCAGCCTGTCGCCAAAGTCATGGCCGAGGAATGTGACGGCTTTCCTTTCTACATTCATCATGTTGCTAAGGCTTTAAAGATGCGAGGAGAGAGAGTGACGACTTCAAGTGTGCGAGATGTGATCTCCACACATCTGACGGATGAGAAGGATCCTTGGGAACTCCGTCACTATTTCACGCGCCTCCATGACTACTACGGCGACGATCAAAGCGTGGTTCTTAATATCCTCGATAGTGTGGCCACTCATCCGCAATCGATTTCAGTGAATAAGATTCATGAATCACTCAAGCAGATCAGGCCCTTTGATGATCGGGAGAAGCTGCTAGAACTTCTTCGCCTCCTCGCACAAGACCACTACTTCAGCCGAGATCAAGAGGGGTGCTACCAATTCCGCTTCTCCCTCGTGAAGCGCTGGTGGAAATTACACCGGGGCCTCAACTAGGAACATCAACCGAGCGAACTTATGTCTCAGAAAAAATTCATCTCCGTCTTCACCCCGAGCCGTACCGATCCAGATGATCTGGAGGCCATCTTCGTCCAGCGTCATGCTCTCCTAAGAGATGCGGTCGAGCGGATTGAAGAAAGTGCACACACCGATAACAAGCATCACCTCTTGTTCGTCGGACCTCGCGGAAGCGGGAAAACCCACTTTACTACTCTCCTTGTTCACCGCTTAGGGAGCATCGAGGGTCTCGAAGATAAGCTGCACATTGCTTGGCTCAATGAGGATGAAACGAGCACTTCACTTCTGGAACTCCTGCTTAAAATCTACCAAGCGCTCGCCAAACGATATCCTTCTCAATACCCGGAAGAGGCTCTTGATCCCGCGTTTGATCTAAAGGCGGACGAAGCAAAAGATTACGTCTTCCAGCAGCTCTTAGAACACTTGGGCGAACGAACCCCTCTCATCGTGATTGAGAATCTCGACGCCTTGTTTCTCTCCCTGGGCGACTCTGGGCAAAAGGAACTCAGAGCCTTTCTTCAAGAACATCCGATCTTTGCGATTTGTGCAACAGCGCAAGCTCTCATTGATGACCTTACTCAGCGAGACGGGCCATTCTTTGGCTTCTTCCAGACTGAGCACATGAAAGCACTCAGCTTGGAGGAAGCGGCCAGTCTCCTTACTAAGATTGCGGCCCTAAATAAAGAGAGTGAAGTGGCCGCCTTTTTACAAACCCCAAGAGGACGCGCTCGCATCCGTGCCCTTCATCATCTGTCCGGAGGAAATCACCGCATCTACGTCGTGCTTTCCCAGTTCATCACAAGGGACAATATCGAAGACCTGGTTGCCCCCTTCCAAAAGATGGTCGATGAACTCACCCCTTATTATCAAGAGCGAGTCCGGGCTCTCCCCCCGCTTCAACGGAAGATTGTCGAATATCTTTGTCACTGTGATGAGACCGTTCCAGTCAAAAAAATTGCCCGTCAACTCTTCGCAACTCACCAGACGATTTCAAATCAACTCAAAGACCTTCGCGCCAAAGGCTACCTTCAATCTGTTCAACGCGGTCGTGAATCCCTCTACGAAGTCAGCGAAAGTTTGATGAGAATTTGTGTGGAGGTAAAAGAAAACCAGAGCTACCAACCACTCCGCCTCCTCGTCGATTTTATTCGTGTTTGGTATGAAGATAGTGAGCTCAAATCTCGTCGTGAGACTGCCAGCCACGGTTCCCAGGCGAAGCAGTATTTAGATCACGCATACGAACTCACGCTCTCTGAAGGAAACCTGCGACAACAGATACTCGTTCAAGAAGTCTGCACTCGAATCTCTGATTTGTCTGATTTTGAAAAGGAAGCGCTTGCAGGCGCTCCAGAAGCCCTGTCCCTTGCCTTGGATAGCCTTCTCGCTGGAGAGACTGATGCCTGCCTTTCTTTATTAAATACCCTCCCTAAATTATCCGAAGCTGGGGAGTTTTTCGTGCGAGGTAAAATCTATAGCAGTCTCGAAAAGACCGAAGAGGTAATTGCTGATTGTTCTGCCGTCATTGATCTTGATGGTGCTCCCGTTGATCTAGTTGCCAATGCGCTTTTATACCGAGGAATCACCTTCTCTGATCTAGGAAAAACCGATGAGGAAATTGCGGACTATTCTGCCGTCATTGATCTTGATGAGGCTCCCGTTGAGCTAGTTGCCAAAGCGCTTTTAAACCGAGGAGTCAGCTTCTTTACTCTCGAAAAAACCGATGAGGCAATTGCCGATTATTCTGCCGTCATTGATCTTGAGCGCGCTCCCGTTGAGCTAGTTGCCAAAGCGCTTCTTAACCGGGGCCTTGCTTATTCGAGAAGTCATTTCTTTAAAGAGTCAGAAGACGATTTCCTTAATTTGAGTAAATTAGAATCTATCTCACAGAAAACACGAGTTAACCGTGGTCTTGGTTTGGCCGAACTCCGAGGCAGACAGGGCCGTTGGCCTGAAGCTCTGACTTCGCTGGATGTCAGTCTCAAAGAGTCCTCTCAGACAGAACCACGCTATCTTGGGGACTTCGAAGAGCTGTTTCTGATTCTCTTTGAGGCCGGTTTATCTCAGGTCGAGAAAAACAAAATCGTGGCCGCACTTATCGAACTAGCAAGCGAGCATGGTGCTCTCTCTGAACTTGGCGGTGCGCTGACAGGTCATCTCTCCGCCCTAAAAGACAAAGATGACGCCGCCCTTTTACACCTCTTCTCGATCTGGAAAGAGAGCTGGTCGAACGCTGCTGCAAACAACACCGGCCTTGAACTACCGATGCGGATTTTCAAAATCGGCATCGACTACCTCAAGTCCCAACCTCGCGATGAGAGCATTTTGCTCACTCTCAAATCAGAGGAACGAAATCTACTGAGAGAAACACTGGGGCTTCATTCGAAGTGAAAAAATACACCTCTCTTTAAATCGTGTTCCCTGAGGATGCCACAGACCAAGCTGGCAACCCATCTCATCCAGCGTCCGGCATGAATTGCTGCAAAAAGGAATGCTTTTCCCGCATATCGGAACATGAATTTTCTGGCGATGCCGGGGCGAAAAGTGAAGAGTTGGCCAAATCCGATTCATGAATCGCGCCCCTCGCTTTGCCCCCTCTCCGCTCTCCTCTCTCTCTAAAAAAGATCATAGAAAACATCAGACGGAAATCAGGCAAATAATCTTTTCCTCTTCTCATCAATTCACTCCATGAAAAACAGGCTCTTCCCCTTCATCCTTCCAGGGGCCTCCCGTCAAAAGGAAATCCCTAGCGGTCGCGGTGCTCCACTTATCCGTGTGAAGCGCGTCTTTACGTGCCTTACCCTCTTGCTCTTTTCCGCAGATCTTCATGCTGAAGCGGATCAATCCAGCGAGGCCCCGCGCGACCACGTGCTCTTCATCACGATCGATGATCTCAACGACTGGATCGGCTGCATGACTGACCCGGTCGGGCCCGATGCGTCCAGTGGAGGACGAGTGGTCGGCCGTGGACACCCTCAGGCCTCGACGCCGAACATGGACCGCTTGGTTGAGCGCGGGGTCCTGTTCACCAACGCCCACTGCCAGGCCCCGATCTGTCGGCCCTCCCGCAACAGCTTCATGTCCGGGCTGCGCCCGACGACCTCCGGCATCTACGGCAACCGCTCGAAGTACGACGCCAAAGGTTTGCTCAAACCCGGCAAGGAATCGCCCTGGCTGACCAAACGCTTCGAGCAGGCCGGCTACCACACCTTCAACGCAGGCAAGATCCTGCACGGCAGCCAGAACAAACCCCTTGGTGGCACCGCTTGTTTCAAAACCAACCAAGGGCCCTACCCGCCCAATAAACTCAACGTCCCCAAAGAAATCACGCCAGCGAGCATCTGGGATATCGGAGCCTACCCCGAGAAGGAAGAAGACAGCACCGACCTGCGGATCGCCAAGTGGACCGCGGGCAACATTCGCATGCCCTACAAACCCGGCGACAAGCCGCGTTTCATGGCCCTGGGTTTCTACAACCCCCACCTGCCATTATTTGCCCCCAAGAAATGGTTCGAGGCCGCGCCCTCGAAAAAAGAGGTCCTGCTCGGCGCCGTATCCCACGATGACTTCGACGACCTGCCCGCGATCAGCAAACGCATCGGCTCCCGCGTATCTTACGCATCCTGCGCACGCTGGTGCCTCGAGGATGAAAAAAACCTCCGCACCCTGACCCAGGCCTACCTCGCCTGCACCTCGGCGATGGATGACAGCCTGGGCAAGGTCATCGATGCCCTCGATCAAAGCGACATGGCCAACAACACATGGATCGTGGTGCTGTCCGATCACGGTTGGCACCTCGGCGAGAAAGACCACATCGCCAAGCAGACGCTGTGGTCGCGATCGACACACGTGCCATTAATTGTCGTCCCGCCCAAGCGATTAAAGGACGCGCCGCGTGGCCTGCGCTGCGCCCGCCCAGCGGAATTGCTAGATGTCTACCCCACGCTGATCGACGCGACGGGCCTGACGCCTGCTCCTAGCGATAAGCACCTCGATGGCCTGAGCCTCATGCCCTGGCTCAACGACCCGGCTGCCGAGAAATCCCGCCCGGCGATCACCACGCTCTACGGTCACAACCACAGCCTTGTCGGTGACCGCCACCGCTACACCCGCTACGCCGACGGGAGCGAAGAACTCTACGACCGCCAAACCGACCCACACGAATTCGAGAACCTGATGGCACAGGTTGAGAAACGCCCAGAACTTCAAGCCGTGATCAAACGCCTGTCGGCTTACCTCCCCGGAAAAGAAGCCGGCAAGCCCGACCTGATCCTCAAGAACCACCCCAAGTAAAGCCACCGATGTGCCCCCCCTTTCTCCCCCCTCCGATCTCTTCAACAAGGCCCTCAGGGACACCCCGCAAAAAGTAAATCCATCGAGCCGTAGCAGTCATTTTATGTTTGTCATGAAGACCCCATCACACCACCTCATCACAGCCTGTTGCCTCGCGGGAATCATCGCCTTCGCGCCTCAGACATTTGCCCAAAACACTGCCCCGCAGAAAAAAGAGGCACGCCCAGCAGGAAAAACCGCCAGTTATAGCACCTCGGTGCCCAAGGCCACCCACACCGCCGTTCACTACGGCAAACACGAACGCCACATCCTCGACTTCTGGAAAGCCAAGTCGGACACCCCGACCCCCCTCGTCATTGTGATCCACGGCGGCGGCTGGTCGGCTGGCAGCAAGGAACGCCTCGACCGCTTCGCCGACACCGAGGCACTGCTCGACGCCGGAATCTCAGTGGTCGCCATCAACTACCGGCTGATGAGGCATAGCCAGGAGATCGTGCCCCCGGTCAAGGCCCCACTGCACGATGCCGCCCGGGCCTTGCAATTTGTCCGCCGTCAAGCGAAGGAATGGAATATCGATAAAGCACGCATCGGGGCCGCCGGGGGCTCCGCCGGAGCCTGCTCCAGCCTCTGGCTCGCCTACCACGACGACCTCGCGGATCCGAAAAGCAAGGATCCAGTGGCACGGGAATCAAGCCGCTTGATGTGCGCCGCCGTCATCGGGCCACAGACGACCCTCGACCCGAAACAAATGGTGGAATGGACGCCCAACAGCCGCTACGGTGGTCATGCCTTTGGCAAAAAGAATTTTGCGCAATTTCTCGCTGACCGAGAGACTATTTCACCCTGGATTGCCGAGTATTCACCCTACGCCTTAGTCAGTGCGGACGATCCTCCAGTGTATCTGATTTTTGACAACCAGCCTGATATCGGCAAACCACAAAAAGACCCGACTCACACCGCCAACTTCGGAGTCAAACTTCAAGAACACTGCCGCAAAATTGGACTGGAATGTGAAGTCGTCTACCCAGGTGCCCCAGACGTGAAATACAAGTCGCCCACCGACTATCTTATTGCCAAACTCAAGGCTAACAAAAAAGGGCGTTAAAAAGAACTCCCATGGAGTGCTCGTCACCCCCTTTCTCCCCCTCTCTGATCTCCTCAACAAGGTCCTCAGGGACAGCCCGCAAAAAGCAAATTCCTAGCAGTTCGTGAGATTAAAAAACACCATCATCTCCCTGTGCATAAGCGTCGGGGCCATGGCGTCACTGGCTGCGCAGATCCCGACCGGGCTGCCGGGATTCAAGGCGAAGGTGGCTCCTTTTTTCGAGACCCATTGCATCGAATGCCACGGGCCAAAGAAGAGCAAAGGTAAGATCACCCTGCACAGCCTGGACGGCGACCTCGCCGCCGGGCAGGAGCTGGAGCGTTGGGAAACCATCCTTGATGCGCTCAAGCACGTGGACATGCCGCCCGAGGAAGAGGACCAACCAAGTGCGGCCGATCGCGCGGCCGTGGTCAAGTGGATCGAATCCGGTCTGCGCGATTATGTGAATCAGGAAAGCCAGGTCACCGTGGCCACCACGACGCGTAGGCTGACAAATTTCGAGTATCAGAATACCATGCGCGATCTCTTAGGGTTTGAATTGGAGCTTATCAAGGACCTGCCCGTCGATCCTGACAAACCCTATCATTTCAACAATACTGCGGACATGATGCTAATCGGGCCCGCACAGCTCGTCCGCTACAAGGAAGCCGCACGTAAGGCCATGGCAAGTGCGATTGTCGATCCTGAAAAGCCAGAAATCCACCGAACCACGGCGAAGTGGGAACACCGGAAACCCGGGAAAGGCGGATTGACCCAAGCCGAAATCGGCGTCTACCAGGGGCCCGGCGTCGGCAGCAAAACGGTTAGCTTGAAAAGCTGGCCCAAGACCGGTGAGTTCAAAATCCGCGTCAAGGCATCGGGGAATTTACCCCCAGGGTTTCAGGAAGTGCCGCTCCGCTTGGTGATGGGTACGAATCTCCGGTCTGATTCAGGGGCCGGAGTCTATCAGGAAGTGGGAATCGTTCACCTGACGAACACGCCCGACAAGCCTAAGGAGTTTGAGCTGCGGGGACGCATCGAAAATATCCCGGTCCAGCCAGCCAGGACACATCGAAAAAAGGTGCTTCCACCCAGTATCACCATCACCGCCCAGAATATTTTCGACAACGGCGAACTCAACGATCACCGCAAAAGCGGATTTGACGCCTCTTGGGCCACCGAGGCACCCCGCGTGGTCCTCCAGTCGATCGAGTTCGAGGCCCCCGTGACGGAAGTCTGGCCGCCCGAGCACCACACCCGCATTCTTTTTGAATCATCTCTGCGTGCCACAAATCCGGGTAAGTATGCCTACGAGGTCATCGAGCGCTTCATGACCAGGGCGTTCCGGCGCCCTGTTGCCCGGGATGAGGTCGATCACTATTTCCAGGTCTACAAAATCTACGATGCGGAGTTTGAAACCCTTGAGCAGGCGATGAGTGAGACGCTGGCGACGGTCCTGATATCACCGCAGTTTCTCTATCACACGGTGATTGATAACGCTACCAAGCCATACGAACTCGCCTCGCGCCTCTCCTATTTCCTCTGGGGAAGTATGCCAGACAAGGAGCTGTTTGATCTCGCCGCCTCAGGCAAGCTCAATGACCCCGCTGTGATCGAAACCCAGACGCGCCGACTGCTCGCCGACAAGCGTGCCGAAGGTTTCGTCGAGAACTTCAGCACCCAGTGGTTGAGTATCGCCAAGATGAAAACAGTGAACATCAACCGTGATCTGTTTCCCCGCTTTCTCTACACCGTGCACCTCGGCGAGCGCCGTGGTCAGGAAGTGCTGTTCCGCCCAACAATCCGCGACTACATGCACGAGGAAACCGTCGGTTTTATCCGTGAACTAGTTAAAAATAATGCGAGTATCATGAAGATCATCGACTCGGATGTTGCCTATCTCAATGAACCGCTGGCGGTGCACTACGGTGTCGAGGGCGTGCAGGGACTCAAGTTCCGCTTGGTCCCCATCAAACCCGAAGATCGTCTTGGAGGTCTCCTGACACAGGGGTCAGTCCTGGTCGGAAATTCCAACGGTTCCGCTCCTCATCCGATCTACCGTGCCGTTTGGTTACGTGAGGCGATCCTGGGCGACGAGGTGAAGCCACCACCCGCTGATGTGCCTGCACTTTCGGATTCTGCCGGTGACTCCGCCGAGGAATCATCATCCATCAAGGGCCTGTTGGCTCTGCACCGGACCAAGGAAAGCTGTGCCGATTGCCATGTCCGCCTCGACCCTTGGGGTATTCCTTTCGAACGCTATAATGCCATTGGGAAATATCAGCCGTTCGTGCCGAAAGAGGGAACGCGCGTCAGGGGGTTCAACCATAAGGCCGACAAAACTCTTGATGGATATAAAAAGTATCTGGCATCGCTCTTCGAGGTAGCCGTTGAGGCATCCTCACGCGTGCCCCACGGCCCCAAGGTCGACGGCATGCAGAAACTCAAGAAATACCTACTCGCGGACCGCAAGGACGAGATCGCAGTAAACGTCATCCGCAGGCTGATGACATACAGTCTCGGCCGAGAACTAACCTACCGTGATCGATTTGAAGTTGAAAAATTGCTCAAACAGGCAAAGGAAGATCAATACAAGCTGCAAGACATGATTGTCTCGATTTGCCAAAATCCGACATTCACAGGCGACCAAGCCCCAAAATAATCATCCCATGAAACAGAAATCCTGGCACATCGATCGACGCGAATTCATGAAGGGTGGTGGCGCCGCACTGGCGCTTCCATTTCTTAATGGCATGTCCTGGGGTAAAACTGCAGCGAGTAAGGCACTGCCAAAACGCATGATGGTCAGCTACATCGCTTATGGTGTTTACGAGCCGAAAAATAAAGACGGCTCGCACCACGACTGGAACTGGTGGCCGTGCAAAGACGCCGGCCCGCTTACTTTCAACAAATCAGCCGCTCCCTTCGCACCACTCAAGGACTCGGTGAGTTACCTCCGTGGCCTCGACCACGCAGGTGGTTTCGGAATGGGTGGTCACAGCAGCGGTGACGTCTTCGCCACCGGCGCCGATATGTCGCTCACCGAAAAAACCAACAATATCTCCGTCGATCAACTCGCCGCAACGGTGAATGGACACCAGACCCGCTACGCTTCACTCGTGTTAGGCACCGAGGGCGGCACCGGCTCCTACGGCAGTGCCAAGACACTCTCTCACTACGGCCCCGGGCGCCCGATCCCATCGATGCACCGACCCCAAGAGGTTTTTAACCGACTCTTCAAACCCTACGCAGGCAAAGGCATCGAGCAAGTCCGTGCTGACCTCAAACGTGAGGCAAGTGTGCTCGATCTGATCATGGGAGACTCCAAACGACTCCAAGGTCGACTTGGAAAAGAAGACCAACAGAAGATGGAGGAGTATCTCGACTCCATACGTGCACTCGAGAAGCGTGTCGAGCGCACCAGCCAGTGGACACACCAGTCGCTGCCGAATGTCGACACCAAGGGGCTGAACCTTGAAGTCTCCCACAAGGAGCCCGAGGAATACACGCGCTGCATGTATGACCTCCTCTACCTCGCTTTCCAAACGGACTCCACGCGCTTTGCCACCCTGATGCTCGAGAGCGAGCACTCCAGTGGCAGTGAGATGTGGAACTACGCGAACTACGTCCTCGGATACAAGGGCGCTACCCACGACATCGCACATAAGCGACCGACCGATTCAGGAAAGTGGGACAACTGGCGCGCCCAACAACACGCCTATTTTCTGGACCGCCTGCGCAACACCCCGGAAGGCGATAGCAACATGCTTGACCAAACGGTGGTCGTCTGGGGTTCAGCCCACCCACACGCATCCCACAGCACCAAGAACTACCCGCTTCAGGTGGCAGGCGGAAATGCGCTTGGTTTCAAACACGGGAACCTGCACTCTTTCGAGGGTGAGAAAAAGGTGCCGCTCTCTAACCTGTATGTTTCCATGCTCAACGCAGTCGATGTGCCAACAAAGAAATTCGCCGACAGCACCGGCGAGATGACGGAGCTGCTAGGGTAGAGGTGTCCATGCAGTTTTAAGCTTCAAATACCAAACTTCAAAACCAAGTCCCCCCTCTCTCTCCCGCTGCGATCTTGGGTCATTTCATCACAATCGACCGCTCGGCCAAAAGGGTGATCGAAGAATGACACCTCAAGAAACAGGCAACATCTTCTCGCCCGCCTGGACGATGCTCTCGACCACCTCACTCAAAAATCAATTTTCCAGCCTACCATGATCCCGAAATACACCCGAATCGACTCGCCGGCCTCCTTGGCCTTCGCCCTCCTGTCCGTGTTCGCGCTTCAACTCCTTGGGGCCGAAACAAAGCGCCCCAACATCATCCTAATCTATACCGATGACCAAGGATACGGGGACGTCAGCGCCCTCAATCCGGAATCAAAGTTCCAAACCCCCAACCTCGATCGCCTCGTCGAGGAAGGAATGACTTTCACCGATGGACACAGCTCGGATACCGTGTGCACTCCGTCGCGCTACGGACTGCTGACCGGTCGCTACTCCTGGAGGACGAAGCTGAAACGAGGCGTCGTAGGGGCAGACCTTCCCTGCTTGATTCAAAACGGCCGCATGACCCTCGCTTCGCTCTTGCGGGACCACGGCTACCAGACCGCCATGATCGGCAAGTGGCACCTGGGGATGCAGTTTGTCGGAACAGCGGGCAAGGGCAGAGATTGGTCGAAGCCATTCACGGATGGCCCGATCGAAAAAGGCTTCGATCACTTCTTCGGCATTCCCGCTTCCATGAACTACGGCGTCCTGACCTATCTCGATCAGGATCGCATCACCACTCCCCCCACCCTTTGGACCAAGAAGAAGCCCGGGCTCGTGAAGTACGACAAGGTCTCTTATCGAATCGCTCCGCCCTATGACAAAGACAAGGGGCGTAACAACCTTGAGGTTGCCCCGGATTTCGTGGACCAAGAAGTGCTCAAGGTCTTCACCGAAAAATCGATGGCGTGGATTCGTCAGGCCTCTGCCAAAGAAAAGCCCTTCTTCCTATACTTGCCCTACACCTCCCCCCACAAGCCCGTGATCCCCATGGATGAATTCAAGGGCAAGAGTCAGTGTGGCGCGTATGGGGACTTCATGATCGAGACCGATCACCGGATCGGTCAGATCTTGAAGACACTCGATGACTTAAAAATCGCGGAGGACACGATGGTGATTTTCAGTTCAGACAACGGCGCTGAAAGGACCTGGGAAGCCCGCATCAAGGCTCACGACCATCGGTCCAACGGCATCTATCGTGATGGCAAGAGAAGCCGCTACGAAGGCGGGCATCGCGTCCCCTTCCTGATTCGCTGGCCCGCCGGGATCAAGGCCGGTTCCACCTGCCACAACGCCGTGTGTCAGACGGATATCCTAGCGACCTTTGCCGAGATGCTCGGAGCCAAACTTCCTGCCGATGCCGGCGAGGACAGCGCCAGCTTCTATCCCGCGCTGACCGGAAAGAACATCGAACGCGGAGCGATAATCCACCATGCCTCGAACGGGCAATTCGCGATCCGTGAGGGAGACTGGAAACTGATCGTCAACACCGGCAATACCGGAAGGCGTGGCAAGAAACCACAGGGAACCCCTGCCCCACCAAAGGTCAATTACGAGCTCTACAATCTGAAGGACGACCCGTCCGAGACGAAGAACCTTCAAGCTAAGCATCCGGAAAAGATCAGGCATTTGGAGGCCTTGTTGAAAAAAATCAAGACCGGGCCAAGAAGCACGCCCGTCGAATAAAAGACCCCAAGTTTGCCAGCTCCCATGAAATACGCGACCTCATCGCAGCCCGCGAAATAGACTTCGCCCGCCGCTTCACCGAACACCTCATCGAATCTGCCCTGGGCCGCCCCTTCGGCTTCACCGATGAAGATCTCGCCATTGAGATCACCTCAAAAGCGGAAGCAAAAAATTACTCGGTGAACGAATTCATCCAAGCCCTCGTTCACAGCGAACCTTTCCACCGGAAATAAATACAGGATGCTGCCAAGCATTGAAAATCATGGCCCCACTCCTTCCACGAAGCCCCTCAAGGAAACTGACCGAACAAGAAATCGAGAAAAGGAAGCGCAAAGCCGAAAGATTAAAGGCGTATTTCAAAAAGGTCGAGATGGAGCACCCAGCCAAAACCCTCACAACATGATAAGGGCTTCCCATCTTCTCCGCTCCCATATCCCAGCCGCCATCCAGAACAAAATCTTGCTCTCAAAATAGCGTTCTTAACTCCAAATCCTTGAGTGATTTTTTTTTGAAGCCTAGGATTGACAGCGAGAACGATAAACTGTTCATTTGAGTGCTTTGAAGTTATTTAGGACAGCTGAGTTTTTTGCCGGAAGTGGTCTTGTCACTGAGGGGCTGAAGGGGCTCTCAAAGGTTGTTTGGTCGAACGATATTTCTGAACGGAAAGCCAAAATTTACCAAGCGAACCATAGCGGAGCTTTCGAGCTTGCCAATATTTGTGGGATCGCTTGGAACTCTATTCCACAATCCGATCTTTCTTGGGCAACTTTTTCTCCAGACCCTTGCAAGAAATGAAAAAGCTAGGCCACCGTGAAAGCATGATTTTGTCAGGATTGTTCCTCTCAAAATTTGACAAGGATGGTTTGGATTATTTGGGCTTTACGAGTTTTTCAGAGGCATACAACGGAATGGGTTACGCCCTTGGCGGTAAACCGGCATCGATCAAAAACTACATGCAGGAATTCGATCCTGTCTTCCCGAATACGAGAGTAGGAAGGCACGGAAGACCGATGAGAGATCATTGCCGGGTAATCATGGAGCGATTTGGAAAACTTCCGATGGAGCAGTTTGCCGCGACTTTGAGACCTATCTTGGAGCAGACAAACCTACCCGAAGGCATGGACGAGTTCCTTGAATTTGACGAAGGCAATCTGGAGAATTCCACCTTCTCAAAACGCTTGGTCACTGGCATCGCGGCTGAGAGTTTTTTCGCAACCAAGTTTCCTTCCCTGACTCAGTTTATTGGGCACACCCTAGACAACGTCACAAGATTTGGGTGCGGGTTTGATTTTCGCATCCAACCAGAGACTACAACGCCATTTTTGGCAGCTGAGGTTAAAGGGCTAGCTGCCGCAAGTGGCAGTATCATGATGACCGAGAAGGAGCATCGAGTTGCTAAACATCTGGGCGATCGCTATTTTCTTTGTCTAGTCAGCAATTTTTCTGAAAGGCCAACTCTCTCTATTTTTCAAAATCCCGTGAACTGCGGATTGGAATTTAGTCGGCAGCGAAAGAGCCAAACCGTTACGAGCTGGCACACGAGAATTTCCGCTTAAACAGAACGAACAAATGACGACACCTCCACATAATCCAAATTTGATCGTATCTACCGATGGTTTTGAGAACAAATCATGGACGAACCAAGATCGGGCAGATTCTGCGAAAGAAGCTCTCGAGCAATACCGCCAACTGAGAGAGTTTGATCCGGACATAAAGATGCTTTCCATCGATTTAATTACAGACATTCTTCACTTCTTGCATTCGAAGGAAATCGACCCAGATATCGCGCTAGATAACTCGAGAATTCACTTTCAGAACGAAGTCACCTTATAGGAAAAAAACAGCCGTGGAAGCAGCGGTAATATGCAAGACAAGGTTGCCCTCGTCGGCGCGAAGCTGGAAGTTCTCTATCCCGAGCAAGACTTCAAGCACAACGGCTACTCCGTCGCGGATGCTCCTACCAAACGAGCAGGAGATTTTGACTTCGGTGACTGTGCTATCCACGTCACCACTTCTCCCTCCCAATCGCTCATGGAAAAGTGTCAGGACAATCTTAATCAAGGCTTAAGGCCCCTCATCATCTCAAGTTCCGCAGGGGCCATCTTTGCCGAGAAACTAGCTTCTGGGATCGGCCTAGAAAAGCGGATTGACGTCCTCGATATCGAACAGTTTCTCGTCGCCAATATATTCGAATGGACCCGCTTCGACGCTAAAGACCGAAAAACTACACTACAAGATTTGATCACTCGCTACAACGCGATCGTGGAATCATGTGAAACCGATCCGAGTCTTAAGATTGAGTTGGCTTGATGTTCCTTCGACGCCGCCGGCAAGTGGCGCACGACAGACCGCCACCGCACCAAAGACAAAAGTGGCCGGAACTGGAGAAAGGGAAAAACCTGGGAGATCGATCCCTCGGGCCCCTTCCACAAAGGCCCCAAGTTTGCCAGCTCCCATGAAATGCGCGACCTCATCGTAGCCCGCGAAAAAGACTTCGCCCGCCGCTTCACCGAACACCTCATCGAATCTGCCCTGGGCCGTCCCTTCGGCTTCACCGATGAAGATCTCGCCATTGAGATCCCCTCAAAAGCGAAAGCAAAGAATTACTCTGGCTTCACGGCAACTCCTCCCGAGCGCTTGATGAGCTTTTGATCAAAGGAATAAAGCTTAAGTCCAAGGTCCTCCGCCAGGGTCAAGAACTGGCTGTCGTAGGCACTGCCGCCAGTCCGCCTCGCCGTTGCCAAAACCCGCTGAGCGGGGACGTCATAGCTCCGGTCTTCCATCAGCTCGATCGCATCGCTTAAGATCCCGTCGGTTTCTTGGGACTCCATTTTCCCAACGCGCTCCATCGTCGCGAGGACATTGAGAAATTCATCGAGCCAAAGACGGGGAGCAACCCAATCCGAATCCTCGCTCAGCAGTTGCTCAACTCGCTCCGAGTGCTCCCCCTTGATGAAAAGATATCCCAGAATATTGGTATCGACGACGATCACGAGCGATCCCCCTCAATCGCAGATTGCATGAACTGATCATCGATCATTCCGCCCATCCGCCCCCGCCGCTTCCGAATCCGGGCCAGCAAATCTTCGCGAGAGCACTTCACCGGAAAGAGTGTTTTCTCCAAAGTGAAAATAATCTGACGATTGATGCTCCGGCCAGATTGATCCGCCGCCTCTTTGATTCGAGCGTGGAGATCAGAGGGGACCTCTTTGAGCGTAATGTTCATGCCACCAAAATGGTGCCAAAACACCATTTCGTCGAGCCGTTTTCCAATGCAACCCCCAAAATCTAAGGCATTACCCCATACTCTTCCGCATAAGAGACCGTTTGAATCTCGCTCCGCAACCAATCAATCACCGAAGATCGGAGCGATGATCGTATCACGTGATACTACCGCTTCCTCGACAACTTCCCCAAGCTCGAAAACTTCGACGACGCCGGCAAGTGGCGCACGACAGACCGCCACCGCACCAAAGACAAAAGCGGCCGGAACTGGGAAAAGGGAAAAACCTGGGAGATCGATCCCTCGGGCGCCTTCCACAAAGGCCCCAAGTTTGCCAGCTCCCATGAAATACGCGACCTCATCGCAGCCCGCGAAATAGACTTCGCCCGCCGCTTCACCGAACACCTCATCGAATATGCCCTGGGCCGTCCCTTCGGCTTCACCGATGAAGATCTCGCCATTGAGATCACCTCAAAAGCCAAAACAAAGAACTACTCGGTGAACGAATTCATCCAAGCCCTCGTTCACAGTGAACCTTTCCACCGGAATTAGATACAGGATGCTGCCATGCTTTGAAAATCATGGCCCCCATTCCTTCCACCGTGCCCCCTCAAGGAAACTGACTGAACAGGAAATCGAGAAAATGAAACTCCAAGCCGCAAAATTAAAGCGCCACCTCGAAAAGGTCGAAGAGTAGCGCTCCCGCTTCATCACGCCCCACTTGTCCGCCGTAACCTTGATGAAGGAGAAACGGGGCAAACCAGCGCAGCCCAGCGGCAGAGCGACTTGTCCGCCGTAGCTCGGAGAGCGAAGGAGGAAGCACCGCCCTGGGTTCCCCGCCGCCCGGGATGCCATGAGCCCTGACGGGGCGATCCAACCTCCCGTTCACACTCCCCCCCAAATCTGCCCCAAGTCAAAACAGGTCACACCATCCCTAATCCATTAAAGATAAGGGGTTACAGAAGATTTCTCTCTTTGGGATGCCTGGCGTATTTTTCCCGTTGGCACCAAAAAACGCCGCCGTTTCACTGAGTTCGTCACCTTCATGAGGAGACCTTAAACAGCCGAGAAGAGGGAAGCGAGGGGAGTCTCTGTAAATTGTGACACTCTTAATTGCGAATACAGTTGCTGGCATGTTTTTTTGGCTAAGGGCGGGATGAGTGCGGCAGGTTCTTCAGTCAGCTCTTAAATAACGAGCTTTTGGATTGACCTAGAAATAGATGCATTGTTTCTTTGAACAGTGAAAAAGCTGAGTTGTATTGAAATCTGTGCCGGTGGAGGCGGTCAAGCTTTGGGCCTCGAAAAAGCTGGTTTCGAAGCTCAAGCATTGGTGGAGCTTGATGCTTCATCGTGTGAGACACTTAGGCTTAACCGTCCTAAGTGGAATGTAATCGAAGGTGATGTCCGTGAGTTCAGTGCTTTTGATTATAGAGGGGTCGATCTCTTCGCTGGAGGTGTTCCTTGTCCTCCGTTTTCTATCGCAGGCCAGCAGCTGGGAGAGAATGACGAGCGCGATTTGTTTCCAGAGGCCATTCGCCTCATTTCAGAATGCCAGCCGAAGGCGGTCATGTTGGAAAATGTTCGTGGGTTTCTCGGTGCCGTCTTTGAAGATTATCGGAGGAAGCTCAAAAAACAGTTGGAGAAACTTGGTTATGAAACCAGCTGGCAGCTACTCAATGCTTCCGATTTCGGAGTGACTCAGTTGCGTCCACGCGTTGTCATTATTGCCGTGAGAAAGGATATAGCTCCTTACTTTCAGTGGCCTCTTGGTATGCAGACCATGCCCCCTTCTGTTGGTGAATTACTTTACGACCTCATGGCTGCCGACGGCTGGGCGGGCGTAGATGCTTGGAAGGCTAATGCTGATGATATAGCACCCACTCTCGTTGGTGGCTCGAAGAAACACGGAGGCGCAGATTTAGGTCCTACCAGAGCAAAAGCGGCATGGGCTACTCTTGGAGTAAGTGGCAAAAGCTTGGCCAATGAAGCTCCAGCTCCAGACTTTGTCGGAATGCCCCGTTTGACCCTTCAGATGACTGCGCGCGTTCAGGGCTTTCCTGACAAGTGGAAGTTTGCAGGAAAGAAAACAGCATCTTACCGCCAGATCGGAAATGCGTTTCCTCCACCGGTTGCTCAAGCTGTAGCAAAACAACTTTATGCAGCGATCCTTGCGGCAGCAGAAAATAAGATTGTTTCGATAGCGTCTTAAAAACTCACTGTATTTGATTTATGGCTAAACCCAAAAGCTCTCGTGGTGGAGCACGCGCAAAGCTCAGAGACTACTTTCTTCGTAATTTAGGAAAAGTTATGGCTTCAGATGAACTGCGTGAAGTTGCAGGAATCAGTGAATGGGCCAGACGAATAAGAGAGCTGAGAAATGAGGAAGGGTATCAAATCCTCACTCACAATGATCGGAGTAGTCTGAAGCCCGGTGAATATATTCTGGAGAATGCCAAGCCCCAGCCAGCCTTCGAGCGATCTATTTCCAAAGAGCTGCGAGCCTTAGTGTTAGATCGGAACGGTTTCACCTGCCAGATGTGCGGAGCTGTGGCCGGCGAGCCTCACCCCTATGATCCAAACCGGAAGACGCGTCTCCATCTCGGACACATTGTCGACAAGAGCCAAGGAGGAGAAGATACTGCTTCTAACCTAAGAGCACTGTGTTCGGTTTGTAATGAAGGAGCTTCAAATCTAACACTCGATAGACCTTCGATCTCCAAGCTGATGATTCAAGTAAGACGTGCGAAGAAAGAGGATCAACTTGAAGTCTTAAAGTGGTTAGAGGGAAAATTTCTTTGAGCGTTTAAATAAATATATTCAAAAAATGGCAAAGAAACTTTTTTTAGTAGTAGGAAACGGATTTTCAATTGACTTCTTAAATCATATAGGAGCGTCCTCAAAAATTGATGTAATTGATCTCTTCAAGCAAGGTGCTGAGGTTCCTTGGCCTATTACCGAGGTACCTGGTTTTCTGTCATTTAAATATTGTCCTAATCTTTGGAGCTTGGGAGCAAGACCGGGAATGGATCGGAGGGCTGGCTTAGATCTAATAGAGGATATCATCAGCTGCGCGAATATTGACGCTTCGAGAACCCGAACCGGAGGTGTTTCAAATCAACAAAACATTTACGGGAAAGCCTACAAGGAGTTAGTCCAATACCTGCGTTTTCTGTTTATCTATTATGATGGATTAGAAGAAGTCTCAGATAAAGGAAATGATTGGTGTTGGCTGGGATTCATCCGTGGCTGTGTTGATTCTAAAGAATATGAAGAAATTGTCATAGTTTCCTATAACTACGACTGCTGGTTAGAGAGGGTTCTTGAGGAAAACAAAATTCCCTTTAAAATTGGCTCAATAGATAAGAATGACAAAGCTAAAAAAATAGTCATTCTTAAGCCTCATGGCTCAATTAGCTTTATTCACAAAGAGGAATTAGATCAGGCCTCATACTCAATTTCTTACGAACGAGAACTTTCAGATGGATCTATAGGGGATTTTTCTGCAAAATATCACAATCTAGGTAGAAACCATTTAGTAACAGCCTTGATTCCTCCAGCTGGAGAATCTAGTCGCTTCTCTCACACGTGGTCTACCCAATTGCGCGCTGAAGCTAAGGCTAAAGCGGCGCAAATGGGTGAGGGTGACGAAGTAATGGTTTGCGGCATGTCCTACTGGCACGTCGACAGATCCGAACTTGATGAACTCTTCAATAGCTTTGGCTCAAATGTTGAAATTTCAATGGTTAATCCAAATGCCGACCGCACTCTAACAGCTGTTTTGACAAGCTCTTTCAAGAACTTTGTGCTATACCCCTCAGCCTCTGTCTTAAAAACAAAAAAATTCAAATGAAAACTCTATCTCGCGAAACAAACACCGTTACAATTGCGACTTTTTGGGAAAATCATCTTCTTGGGAAATATAATTACGATCCTCCATATCAGCGGAAAAGCGTGTGGAGTGAGGAAAAAAAATCGTTTCTTATCGATAGTATCTTGCAGAATTTTCCGATCCCTCCAATTTTTCTTCATCAAAAAATAGATACAACGACCGGAAAAACTACATACGATGTAATTGATGGAAAGCAACGCTTGAGTGCTATCATGCAATTTATTAGGAATGAGATACCCTCATCTTCAGAATCTGACTTAGCAGTCTCTGAGGATGTTGCTGGAGTCTACTTTGAGGACTTAGATGAAAAGTCGTTGTTGCCTTACAAAAGTCATTTCTGGAAATACGCAATTCCCATTGAGTATGTTGACTCAGAAGATCATAGAATTATCGATGAAATTTTCGATCGGCTGAATAGAAATGGTGAACCTCTGAAAGGTCAGGAACTTAGGAACTCAAAATATTACGATTCAAATCTTTGGCACGCAGTCGTAGAGTTATCTGAACAAAATTTTTGGCAGAAACGCCTGAAGAGTCTTGATGCTGCCAGAATGGAAGATCTTGAATTTATCTCTGAATTACTTTTTGAAGTGTTGGAGGGTAAGCCACTATCTGCGAATCAAAAAATTCTTGATCAAATGTATGCGAAGTATAGTAAAGATAAAGAACCCCTAGTATCGGCAAAAAAAAGATTTTCCGAGGTGACCTCATACCTTGAGGCTCTAGATTTAGATTTTACTAAATTTAAAATTTCTGGAGTTTCTCATTTGTATGGTCTTTGGTGTTTAGCACACCGTTGTCTCGAACAAAAAATTTCGGAATCTGTAGTTAAAGCGAAATTACCAGCGTTCTTTGAAATGCTCAGAAGTCGTAGTTTACAAAACGTTAATGTTAGCAACTACAAAGACTCTATGTCCTCTCGGACCAAGTCGGACTCACAGCGCCTCCTCAGAGAAGCCTCTCTTCTGGAGTATATTAAAGCGTAAAAGAGAATATCCTTAAATTCACTGAATTTCTACGATAAGGATTAATGCTGGGCATACAGTCGATATTTTGCCGTTGATCCGTAAGCGACGGATAGGTACCCCCTGTTATTTGCGGAGGGGGCGTTGCTGGTTTTTCCTGAAACTCAGGAGACTTTCTTGAGGTGACGAACTTTGGCGATGACTGCCAGGGTTAGCTCGGGAGCATGGGCCGGTTCTTGCTCAACGATCGCTTTCATGGCGCTGGTGAGGAAATCGTGCAGGTCCAGGCCGTGGCGCTTGCAGTTCTCGATGAGGGTGTAGGCCACGCAGGCCAGTTCTCCGCCACGTCGGGATCCAAAACGGCTATTTCCCGCACGAACTGCAAGGATTCTCTTATCTACAGACTTCTACTCATCCAAGCTCACCAGACCCTTCCCCTCATCCGGATATTCCCAAGGTCTTTGCAGTTAGTCCGCGAAATAACACGCCGCTAAGAGGCCAAAGCCTCTGGCCCTACCTCACCGGACAATCCCAGAACCACCGCAACTGGATTTACGGCGACAAAGGCCCCAGCCCATTCGCCCGCACCGCCAAGCGCCTCCGCGTTGGCAACGGCGACTGGTTCGACGTCAGCAAGGTCCCCACAAACCGCGACAACTTCCCCAAGCTCGAAAACTTCGACGCCGCCGGCAAGTGGCGCACGACAGACCGCCACCGCACCAAAGACAAAAGTGGCCGGAACTGGAGAAAGGGAAAAACCTAGGAGATCGATCCCTCGGGCCCCTTCCACAAAGACCCCAAGTTTGCCAGCTCCCATGAAATGCGCGACCTCATCGTAGCCCGCGAAAAAGACTTCGCCCGCCGCTTCACCGCACACCTCATCGAATCTGCCCTGGGCCGTCCCTTCGGCTTCACCGATGAAGATCTCGCCATTGAGATCACCTCAAAAGCGAAAGCAAAAAATTACTCGGTGAACGAATTCATCCAAGCCCTCGTTCACAGCGAACCCTTTCACCGGAAATAAATTAGGAGTGTCGCCATTCCCTCCATGAAGACCCACCAAGGAAACTGACCGAAGAGGAAATCGAGAGAATGAAGCGCAAAGATCACCCGCTCCGAGTTCACCAAAATCGAGTTCCTCAATTAATATGGAGCGTGCGGGGCTGGCCTTCCAGGCGTCTCGCCCTACGTCTTCTCCAAGCCCGCAACCCTATTAACCAATCCAGCAATACTCCGACCTCCACTCGCTCCTTATTATTCAAATTAACCAATTTTAATAATAAGAACCCTTTTCCTCTCGGTTATTCTCCATTTGGGTGATAAACATCCCCCGTGAGCGATCTTATTTCACGATCAGGCCATTTTGTGAAACAACGTGAAGGCTACTCGGCCTTCATCCCGGCCCCACTTCCCCCGGAACCTCCTCTCGATCAAGATCAGGAGATCGTCCGCCTTTTGTCTGATGCCGACCGCGCCCTCGGCCGACTCGATGGCGTTTGCTCCGTCCTTCCCAGTCCCGATTTCTTCGTGGCCATGTATGTCCGCTACGAGGCCGTCCTCTCTTCTCAGATCGAGGGCACCCAAAGCACACTTGAAGATGTCATCGACTACGAGTCCGGCGAGCAAGGCACCCCCAAGGACGTCGAGGAAGTCGTCAACTACATCAAGGCCATGAACCACGGGCTTGCCCAAATCCGCAGCAGCAACCTCCCGCTTTCCCTCCGCCTTATCCGGGAAATCCACGGCAAGCTCATGGCGGGCACCCGGGGCAGCGAGAGAAACCCCGGAGAGTTCCGCCGCTCCCAAAACTGGATCGGACCTGGAGGCTGCTCTTTAACGGATGCCACTTACGTTCCGCCACCCGTCCACGAAATGACTCAGGCCCTCGGTGATTTGGAAAAATTTCTCCACGCCCCCGCCGATCTCCCCGCCCTCATCCACTGCGCCTACGCCCACGCGCAGTTCGAAACCATTCACCCCTTCCTCGATGGCAATGGCCGCGTCGGCCGTCTCCTCATCACTTTCCTTCTCTGTCATCGCGATATCCTTGAATTCCCGCTCCTTTACCTCTCCCACTACTTCAAGCTCCACCGCATGGAATATTATGACCGCCTCACCGCGATCCGCCGCACTAGTGACTGGGAAGGCTGGATCAAGTTCTTCCTCCGAGGCGTTGCCACCGTCTCCCGTGATGCCGTCACCACCGCCCGTGAAATCATCACCCTCCGCGAAACGACCCGCCAAAAGGTTGCCGATGCCGTTGGCAATATGAATGGTGCCCTCCCGCTCCTCGACTACCTCTTCGAGCATCCCGCCGTCACCGCCAATCAGGTCAAAGAACACCTTTCCATCTCCTTCACGCAAGCCAGCAAAGTCCTCTCTCGCTTCGAGGAACTCGGCTTGGTCAAAGAAACCACTGGCCAAAAAAGGAACCGCCGCTTCCGCTTCGATCCCTATCTCGATCTGTTCCAGTCACCCGAAGGGCCTCACCCTGATTCCTAATTCACGAGTCCACCCTCACCATTCACCATTCTAAAATCTCCCGCCCCACTTGTCCGCCGTCATCTTGATGAAGGAGGGAAGGGGCAAACCAACGCAGCCCAGCGGCAGAGCGACTTGTCCGCCGTAACTCGGAGAGCAAAGGAGGAAGCGCGGCCCTGGGTTTCCGCCCCCCCCGGGATGACATGAGCCCTGAAGGGGCGATCTAATCGCCTAGCTCTCAATATTCCATACTTTGTCCCCCAATTTGGTGCTTTTAATCACTTTCCGATAATATTTGTTGAAATAGGTGTTAAAAAGCACCAACTTCTCTACTGAGCAGATGTCACATCTCCCTAGAAAAGCCCCCGACGAAATTCGTGAGCAAATCATCGAAGCTTTGCTGAACTCAGGGCGGCGTTTTCTAGACTTAAATAGTTCATCTAGAAACTACCTGGATGAATGGGGGCTGACATCAGACGGCTTCTTCGCTGATCTAGCCTACGGGCTAGCTGAAGAAAATCATCTCTACCTAAAGCCCAAAAACCAACCGAATCAGCTTCAGCGTTACCAATGCGTTTTAGCTTATTCCGAGAGCGAGCCCTATGCCGCTCTCGATGTCCACGTCACTCTTTCCCCAAAGGGTGATCCACCCAGAGTCATGATCGCGGTTCATCCCAGTGACACCGTCCAGACTCTTCCTAGAATCCTTGCCGATCAGTAAAACGATGAAAACGAACAAACAGACTATCCAGACTGAAGAAATCCCCTGCTTTGAATGTGAACACGGAACGCTTCAGCCTGTCTCAGAGGATTACTCTGGGAAGCACCCGCAATTGGGGGATTACGTTGTTCCCAACACGCCAATTCTTCGTTGTGACGATTGTTCTCACCCAGTCATTGGAGAAGACGGAAATTCTCACATCGATGAATACCTGAACTTCGCCCTCAATGTCATCAGCCCTGAGGAAATCCAAGCGTTCCTAACGAAATACAATCTCACCCAGAAGCGGGCCTCCCAAATAACAGGGCTCGGCGAGAAAAACATCTCTCGTTGGCTCTCGGGACGCTCACGTCCATCCGCTTCTGTCAGCAATCTACTCAGGCTTGTTCTTGCCGATGTTTCGGTATTCGAACGCCTCAAACAACGGAGTTTTGGTAACGAAACTCCAGCATCTTATCCTCTCGAAAAACGGCAACCAGACGCCACGGAACGAGACATTCTGAAGTGTGTGGACTATGCTAACCTCGCAAAGATCGGAGTCGTTCGTAATATCCGAAGCCCAAAGGAGCGTCGCAGCGAGCTTTGTGTCTTAGGCCAGTGTGAAGACCTCAACGCATTCGGGAGCCTGATGCATGACCGCCTCCAAGCAATGGCCGCATTCAAGGATACAACACAAAAGTGCAACCCGATCAGTGGGGGGCTCTGGGTCTGGCTTGGCGAACAAGCGGCTCGCCATATCCGAACGGAATCCTACGACCGCAAAAAGCTCCACAAAGCCGTGAAAGAGCTCCGGCAACTCACTCAGCACCCACTTACCGAAGTCGCCAGTGAAGTTCAGCAGATTCTCGCTAAAGCAGGAGTCGCCCTAGTTTTTGTTCCCGCGATGAAGGAATCCGCTCTTCGTGGATGCACCCGCATGCTCACGCACAACAAAGCCCTGATCATTCACAGCCTCAAATTCCGTTCACTGTCACAATTCTGGATCGTCCTCTTCCACGAAATCGCTCACCTCCTTCTCCATATCACCGAGCCCGGAGAAATCTTTGCAGAATATGAGACCCGCTTGGACGATCAACGTGAGCTAGATGCAGATACGTGGGCTTACGATACTCTCGTCTCGCTAGACCGAGAGTTAGAATTTAAATCCAATTTCCCCGATCTTAAGATTTGGCAAATCAAGGAATTTGCATCCCAGCTCCGGGTCCATCCTTCCATCATTGCCGAGATTTTAAACCTACGAGCGGATAAGGAACTCATTTCTTATTCCTACCTCAATAAAGAAAAACTCTCTCCCCGCCTCAGCGAATCTGAGACAGGAGCGCTCATGGCCACTTCGTTCATCAAATCCTGATGAGATGCGAAGGCAGTTAAAGACATCACAGCCAAACCGCTCACCGCCGAAGAACGTCTCGACCGCGCCAACCAGGAATTCTCCAAGAAGAAGTTCTCCCGAAAAGACTACCTCGCTCTCTTCAAAACCATCTCCACCGCCACCGCCAGCCGCGACCTCAAAAACGGAGTCGAATCCGGACTTCTCCAAAAGAAGGGAGACAAGGCCCAAACGAGTTACGAATTCAGAAAGACCTAAGGCGTGCGCCCGCACCGTCAAGCTCCTCCGCGATGGCAACAGCGACTGGTTTGACGTCAGCAAGGTCCCCGCAAACCGCGACAACTTCCCCAAGCTCGAAAACTGCGACGCCGCCGGCAAGTGGCGCACGACAGACCGCCACCGCCCCAAAGACAAAAGCGGCAGGAACTGAAAAAAGGGAAAAACCTAGGAGATCGATCCCTCGGCCGCCTTCCACAAAGGCCCCAAGTTTACCAGCTCCCATGAAATGCGCGCCCTCATCGCAGCCCACGAAAAAGACTTCGCCCGCGGCTTCACCGAACACCTCATCGAATCTGCCCTCGGCCGCCCCTTCGGCTTCACCGATGAAGATCTCGCCATTGAGATCCCCTCAAAAGCGAAAGCAAAGAATTACTCTGGCTTCACTGCAATTCCTCCCGAGCGCTTGATGAGCTTTTGATCAAAGGAATAAAGCTTAAGTCCAAGGTCCTCCGCGAGGGTCAAGAACTGGCTGTCGTAGGCACTGCAGCCAGTCCGCCTCGCCGTTGCCAAAACCCGCTGAGCGGGGACGTCATAGCTCCGGTCTTCCATCAGCTCGATCGCATCGCTTAAGATCCCGTCGGCTTCTTGGGACTCCATTTTCCCAACGCGCTCCATCGTCGCGAGGACATTGAGAAATTCATCGAGCCAAAGACGGGGAGCAACCCAATCCGAATCCTCGATCAGCAGTTGCTCAACTCGCTCCGAGTGCTCCCCCTTGATGAAAAGATATCCCAGAATATTGGTATCGACGACGATCACGAGCGATCCCCCTCAATCGCAGATTGCATGAACTGATCATCGATTATTCCGCCCATCCGCCCCCGCCGCTTCCGAATCCGGGCCAGCAAATCTTCGCGAGAGGACTTCACCGGAAAGAGTGTTTTCTCCAAAGTAAAAATAATCTGACGATTGATGCTCCGGCCAGATTGATCCGCCGCCTCTTTGATTCGAGCGTGGAGATCAGAGGGGACCTCTTTGAGAGTAATGTTCATGCCACCAAAATGGTGCCAAAACACCATTTCGTCGAGCTGTTTTCCAATGACCCCCCCAAATCTCACGCATTACCCCATACTCTTCCGCTAAGAGACTGTTTGAATCTCGCTCCGCAACCAATCAATCACCGAAGATCGGAGCGATGATCGTATCACGTGATACTACCGCTTCCTCGACAACTTCCCCAAGCTCGAAAACTTCGACGCCGCCGGCAAGTGGCGCACGACAGACCGCCAACGCACCAAAGACAAAAGTGGCCGGAACTGAAAAAAGAGAAAAACCTGGGAGATCGATCCCTCGGGCCCCTTCCACAAAGGCCCCAAGTTTGCCAGCTCCCATGAAATGCGCGCCCTCATCGCAGCCCGTGAAAAAGACGTCGCCCGCCGCTTCACCGAACACCTCATCGAATATGCCCTGGGCCGCCCCTTCGGCTTCACTGACCAAGATCTCGCTCTCGCGATCACCTCAAAAGCCAAAGCTAAGAAATACTCGGTGAACGAATTCATCCAAGCCCTCGTTCACAGTGAACCTTTCCACCGGAATTAGATACAGGATGCTGCCAT
>Ga0222650_1000518_pt1 | contig 29138 bp, 20 predicted proteins | sample AntAcemetagen367_FD_179820 | JGI IMG/M metagenome (GOLD analysis project Ga0222650, IMG submission 179820) | Saline water microbial communities from Ace Lake, Antarctica - #367 | ecosystem: Environmental > Aquatic > Non-marine Saline and Alkaline > Saline | place: Antarctica: Ace Lake... | reverse complement strand
CCGCAACCAATAAATACTTCACCTAAACCAACTTTATCTATACTTGCTTCAGCAACTACTTTTCCATCTTTCAACGCACGAAAATCAATTTTATACCAACCACCTGGCACACATGGAATATAGCTGGCAAAAGTCTGTCTAATCTTATCGTATGAAATACTTTTCCACTCGCCTTTCCGCTCACCTTTCAGCGATTTGCCACTTATCCTAAATTGTATTTCATCCATTTTAGGAACAACGCTTCCAGCAATAAAAATTTCACCGGCTAATTTGCTTTGACGCTGAAACACCTGAAACTCTTGCGGTGACAAAATTGTTAACGGACCTTCTATGGCAGGTTTCGGATCAGACATTTGTCTCGGACCGACTCCTCGTGCGGGTATTGATTCCGCTATAGCTTCTACAGATATTTGTTCTTCTTCTGTGGCAACGCCAGGGGTCAGAACAATTTCTTTGGTTGATTTTGGTGGCAAAGTAACTTCACAAACCTGAAAGAAGCCGTTTGACCAATTCATTCCAATCAACGGTCCCGGTGCCCAAAGACGCGAAAGCCCCTTAATAGCCAATCGACGTTTTCCCTGATAAAATGTGACATCTTCCCAAAACTGATTCACAGGTGTTGGTTTAAAACCTTGATTGGAATGCTCTACCGCATTAACTGTTGCATCTAAAACGATAAGAAACTGCATTTCAGCATCTGTAGTATTGCTGACGGTCCATACCTGCTGAGTATTGCTAAACTCATACCTTATCTTTGCTTTCTTATTTTGAGCAACAATTACGTTGTCTCCATCTTGCTTTACATCTGAAAGGCTTAAAGCTTCTCCATACTGCAAGAAAAATGCTCCATTTGATCCACCTTCAGGACGTTCATGCGGCAAGCCAATTCCTGTCTTTATATAATTGGGTACATGAGTCCACCACTCGTCCGGATACGGAAAGCGTAAACGCGACATGCAGCCGTCAGATTCTATAAATGCCTCCATGGTAGGCCCGGCAATTATCCATTTGCCATCAGCCTGCATAATGGTCATATTCTCTGGTGCCATTGGGTCTCCAGCAAATAGACAGGAAACACGGACATGAATCAGAAAAATTGAAAATAAATAGAGTAAAATTTTTATTATTTTCATGAGATAAACGGGATTGAGGGGGTTTTGAGAAGATCTTTGAAAGAAAAGGGGATCATCGGGCATATATTAATAATATATGTAATTAAAATGATAGTACCAGACAAAATTGCGGAGGAAAAAGAGCATGCGTGCGCCTGTTTACTTTCCTGCCTGATGTAACTCAAAGCGCTGATTGAAGGCGTCCGCCAAGTCATTGGGTATCGTCGCGCCCCGTTTCCATATGTCCGGGTTGTTCCGGATCGTGACCAAGGCGTCAAGGGATGTGCGCCGGAGCAGGAATTCCGGGTCGGATACAAAGGAGTTGATCAGGACGACGGCTGGATCGGATCCGCGCGGAGGCAGGCTGTTTGTCTCAAGATCGAACATGAGGTCAATGGTGCAGACCGCCAGATCGGTTTGGCCGCTCAATGCGGACAGGGTTTGCCTAAGTTCCCTGGGCCCGAACCCGAGGGATGAATTCATGAGCATCTCGGGCGATCCGGCGGATTTGAGTCTTTGCGGAATTTTGTCGGGAACGACAATGGGCTGAATTGTGACGGTAAGTCCACCGGATTCGAGGGTATCCTTTAAACTCGCCTGTAAAATCCGGCTTCCTTGGGGTGGAGATATCATTGTCGGCCAGGTCAGCAGTGTGACGCGGGCGCCGGGGTGCCGGGCAGCTAGATTCTGGCCCAGGTATTCTCCGCAGACAGCATGATAGCCTTCATAGTGGCGCCTGTCGGCTTCCGGGTCTGCTGTCGCGTCCGGGGCAAACATCTGCACCAGTGCCAGCACCATCAACGCCAGTGTGCAGGCAACGGTAACGGGTTTTGCCCAGGCCACGCCGCTCTGCGCCATGCGCATGAAGATGATGCTGCTAGCTCCCAACGCCAACAGCAGAAGTGTGAAGAGAACATTCATGGTAACACTCTTTTATTAAGGGTTTTCAGCTCTGCTGTCGAAAAAACGCGATCGGTTGCCGTTGTTGGTGGAGAAAGCTTCGTTCAGGAGCCATTCGCGGGTAATATATTTCACATGGCCGTCTACAAAGGCATAGTAGTTACCGCCATTGTAGCGGATGTACTGGTCCACTCCGTGGGTGATGATGTCGTAGGCCTGAATGCTGCCGCCGCTTCCCCATACGCCTGTGAGATGGTTCTCCTTATCATAAGCACCGGCGCCTATCAGCATGAGTTGCGACGGATATGCAATAGATAAGAGTCGGCGGTTGGAGGCGCCTGACACAGTTCGTATCCCGGGAGGACCGGTATCGCCACGGCTTTTACCGTTCAGGGCCACGGCTCTGCGGTCAGGATGGGGGTCTCCCACGATGGGGTCGCGCAGCACAGACCTGAAGACCGGCGTGTCCGTGGTTTCGTTGATATAGGGAAGAAGGCGCCTCTGCCACATCTCGCCTGTAGAGGTTTCATAGAACGCGGGGAACTTTCCATCATTGTCTTGGGCCAAGGAGTACAGGGCCAAGGCGACCTGACGTAGGTTGGACTGAAAGACGATACCGGTGGCCTTGGTCTTGGTGGCCTTCACCAACGGCATCAGCAGGGAGCTCAGGAGGGCGATGATGGCGATGACAACCAATAATTCGATCAAAGTGAAGCCGCTGTGGCCTAAGTCCCCAGTGGGAGAGGATTTTAGCTTCCGGCATCGAAGATGTAGTCTGAATTTCATCATTTCGTAGGAAATTATGTTTAATGTAATATTAAAGCAATGATTTGGTCAAAGGGCCCGAAAGGTTTATTGTTTTCCATTTAACATATAATCATAATATTTATGAGCGATTGACAAGTCTTATTTTATTGAAAATCATTTTTTTAAATGAAATACGGCTTGACTGAGATCTTTTTGTTAGATTACCAATGCTATTGTAATGAATTCGAATGCAAAACAACTTACTGCACAAGATCAAGCCATTCCCCGCCATCTTCAGGTCAGTCGTGCCATCCGCGACCAGATTCTGCGGGGTCGTTTTGACTCGGGAAGTGCACTACCCACGATTTATGAGTTGGCGGAACAGTTCAAAACCAGTGTCTACACCGTGCAGACAGCGTTGACACCGCTGGAAAAAGACGGTCTGATTGAGCGGAAACGCCGGGTAGGCACTATTGTCAAACATCATTCGGAGGTGATGACAACAGTCGCGGTTTTCGGCACCAATGCACTGGCTGGGCCTATTGAAGACGGCTTCTACCGGGAATTGAACCGGCAGTTGCAGGAGCAGCTTTTGGGGGCCAAGATCCGTACGAAAACATTTCTGGATCCGCGGGACCTTGAAGATCGCCACGCACCCTACCTTCCCCTGAAACGGGCGGTGGAGGCAAATGAGGTGCAGGGCTTGTTTGTTATAAAGTCGGACGGCCCCAGTCTTTCCTGGCTGAATGAGCTGCCGATCGCGACATCGTACTGTGGGGACACGAAAGCGCCCAATCGCGTCGGAAGTTCCAATTTTCAGATGCTTCGTCTTGGGCTGGAGCGCCTTCATGCGCAGGGTTGCCGTAGGGTGGGGTTGGTCTGCAACAGGAAAACCCCCCCGGACGGCCTGTGGCCCTCCACAGACCGGGAATTTTACCGCTCCTTCTTTGATTTGCTTTGCGATATCGGTCTCACGACCCGGCATGCCTGGATGGCCATTCCTGAAGAATGCCCGCAAGAGCTTGAGGCCTTTGGTTATGAGTCCATGCACCGGATCTGGTCGGGAGGAAGCGCCGGAGGAAGACCCGATGGCGTGTTCGTGTTTCCCGATGTGTCCGCCCGCGGTGTGATGACTGCGGTTATGGAACTTGGCGTCCGGGTGCCGGAAGAGTTGAAGTTGGTCTTTCATCGTAACAGCGGTGTTAAATGGCCCTGTCCATTGGCTGTAGACTGGACGGTCATCGATACCCAGCGCTGGGCTGCGGAAATGATCAAACAGGTGCGGGTCCAAAAAGCAGGGCTGTTAGTGGAACCTGTCTGCCTGGAATTTGAATTACAGTGTGCTGCGAATACAGTCGGGGTTCCAGGATCGTGACCATTTGGACTGGATTTGGACGGCATACACAATCAATTGAAAGAACGGATAGAAACCATTTTCAAAACGGAGAAAACAGAATGAAAAGATCACTGCTGGCAATTATAGTTTTAATAGGTGCGTTCTTGTCGAATTCCTCGGCAGCGGAGCTACCGAAGATCGCCCGCACCGGGGAGGAATCGATCGACGTCCTTCTCCTCGGTTATTACATCTGGGCCGAGCCCGAATACATTGAGCGCTGTGCCGAGGAGGGGGTGAACATTCATCTTTCCAATCCCACCTATCAACGGGACACCGACCCGGCCAGCTATCCGCTGGACTATCTAAAGCAATTCCACGTCATTGTGGTTAGCGGACCGATGGAAAAACCATGGGATCCGGCGATGGTGGGGGGTGAGATTAAACCCGGCATGGTCGACCGGTTGCTGGAATACAGCCAACTCGGCGGCGGTCTGGTGTGGACTCCTCTGGGAGCGGGTTATGGCGCCCTTAGCTGGAACGAGAGTACGGGGCACCGCGTGGATGCGGAGGCACTGGACGAATCGCTGGACGGACCCGCCAACAAAACCTCGGTGTCGGTCAGTGAAAGTCTGCGGAACAGATTGAGCTACTACTGGACGACGGAAATTCGTCCCCACCCGGTAACCGAAGGCGTTCAGGGATTGTTTTTAGGAATCGATGGGGAGTGGGGATGGCCCGCCACGATTCCCATGCGTTTCGGAGATTCATGGAAGGTACTGGTGACGGGAATGTCGGAAACGCGAACCGTAGTCAACTCGACGCCACGCGGCGGGAAGGCCCGGGGGCACAGCCCAGGGACAGAAACCGGGAGCTATGCCGGGAATCCTGAGATCATTGCTGTGCGGCCCGAAGCGGATGAGCGGCCGGGGCGCATGATGGTTCTGCCGATCTACACCACCTGGACCTGGGGCAACTATACGCATCCGGCAATGAAGAATGCATTTCTGTTTAACGGGGACGGGATCCATCCCAGCGACGGCCACCGCTTCCTCCTCAATGCCTGGCGCTGGCTGGCGAAACCGGCCAAGGCAGCAGGATTAGGGGGGCATCCGATACCGAAGATTGCCGACAATCAATCCGAACGTGTGAAGCTTCCTCCGATTCAGTGGGAGCCGGACGTCCAATTTGAACGGTTTAATGGCGGCCCAACCTTGCGTGGGCTATTCGGTGCCCACAGCGCCTATGGCGGGGGGAAAGGGACGGTGGCCGAGTGGGCCCAAGCCGCCAAAGAGGCCGGGCTGGACTTCCTCGTGTTTACCGATGACCTCGCGGAACTAAGTCCCGACGACTACGCTTCATTGATAGCGGATTGCGCCGCGGTGAGCAACGACACCTTCCTCGCCATCCCCGGCTGGGGGGCTGACGATGTGAACGGTGTGTACCGGTTCTACCCGGGGATTAAAAGCCTTCCTTTTCCTGAGCGATTGGCGGATGACGGACGTCTGTCCCAGCATGTGGGGATCGCCCTTGATTCAGGATGGGTTTCCTGGCCGATCTTTGCCGGTCTGGAAAAGATGCCCTACAATCCCTGGTGGGAGTATGTGGTTTCGGCCTGTGCTCCACTGGTCTATGAAGGGACAGAGCTGGTCGACAACGGGGTTGACCGTTGGTACCGCGAGGTCGAATCAAACAACATGCACCTCCTGCCCATCTCCCTCGTGCATGTCCGTTCGCCGTCCGACCTGGCGGATGCGGTGGACCAGGCCCATCTCACGGTCTTTCGCACTGAGAAAAACGAGGACATCCTCATCAAGATTCTCCGCCATGGGTTCTCTGGCCAGGTATTTCCCGCCTACTTGACCAACGGCCCGGAGATTGTGGAGTGGAGCGTCCAGAAGGGCGGCAGCGAGCCTTATCAGCCGAACTCGGCACGCTTTCGATTACTGCTCAAGGTGAAAGGCGAAGCCGGCATCCGTCAAGTCCGGATCGTAGATGCCGTCGATGGCCGGGTCTATCGCGACTGGCGTCCCGATGGTGAGAAAGAATTTACTGCGTTTGTGGATGAGCAGATGGACCGCCAGAGGGTATTGGGGCTCATCGTGACCGATGTCAACGGCCGTACGGCTGTGGCTCCGCCCGTTTATCCCCAGATGCAGGCCAACCGGGTCTGGCACATGAGTGACCGATTGATGGGCCTGCATCATGTAACCACCTGGAATGAGGACCATACGAAACTGGTTAGCGGGCAGGGTACAGCTCTGGGCACCGGCTATCATAAAGGTTCAACCGGAGAGGGGGCGGGAGAGTTTTCCACTGGACATCATTCCACGCTGAAATTTAAAGGTCTCGAGGGGCCCGGGGTTTATCCGCCCGCGTTCAAAATCCGGCCCATCATCCGGTCGTCACAAGGAGAGTCCTTCGCCCACTTCCGCTACAATCTCAGCCTGGGGGCGCATGACCTGACCGTAATCGACAAAGTCGGAGACCAAAGGACCGAGCGGGGTCACCGTTTCGTGTTTGATGGTCCGGTGCGGCAGATGTTCCCATCAACGCAGGCTGATATCCGTGTGCGGTCCTGGCTATTGCGCCAATCTTACATGGCGCTGTCCCAGTTGATGGTCAATGAAGTGACGTTCACATTCAAGGAGGCCGTAAAACCATCCACCCTGGTGCTGGCCCACTACCGGGGAGTGGATACGGATATGGATTTCAATTTCCTCTGCATTCGTCCGGATGCGGACGGCGACACTCAGGCCTGGACCTTCCGGGCCGGGGAATCATTTCGCCGAGATACCGAGTTTGATGTCGGGGGGTATCTGTACCAGGCTCCGATGCTGGCGGGCACCATGGGATTTGTTGCCCTGGACGCACAGGTGCAGGCCTCTTCCCAGGCCAGAAGCCACAGCTTCCTGGTCAGGAAGGACCGCCTGAAAGAATTCCAGCCGGGGGATAAATTGACCGTGCGTATGCTGCGGGTGTCCCGTGCTTTTGAAGCGGATCAGGGAAGCAGTGAATGGCTTCAGGATCTGATTCGGGATTACGGTATCGGCTCTGAACCGGCTTACCAATACACCGTTCTTCGGGGCGCGGTGAAGGAGATTAATTATATTTTCGATCTGGAGGCCGACGAAGGAGGTGCGTCCGTGGAAATCGGGAAGTATCCCCTGGTCTCCACCCTGCCACTACGGGTGAATGGAATCCGCGAGAAAGCTGTCTGCGGGGAATACGATCTCGACACCCTGCGGATTCGGTCGCTTCCGAACTTCGAGGGCACGGTCACCACCAGCGTGGACCCCGCTTACCAGACCACGCGTCTCTATATTGGAGAATGGCTGACCTGGGACCAGGACGATGCACGGATCAGTCTGGTGCAGGACGGTGAGGCGTTTCTGCTGGAAGCCCATAATCCCACAGATAATCCGCTGACGGTATCCCTGTCTGGAGCGCCCGGATTCACTCCTCTGAGCGGCTATCAGAACACCCTGACGCTTCCGCCTCATGAGAGCGTGAAAGAGCACATCGCCGCGGCTGATGGTTCAGTTCAACTGGTTCCGTTGCTGTACTGATGTAGGAAGGATACATGACCCGAGCGATCTATTTCAACGAAGACAACCACCACTTTTACGGTGCACATCCCCCGGAGGATATGAGCGTCGAAGAGTCCTGTTCTACATCACTTCACGTAGCTGCAGCAAATCCATGATCTGCTGAATCTGCATACTGCCATCATGTCTGAGAGAGAACCATTCAATGAAACGATCAAATAACCATAACCGTCTGCGCCAACTGTCCCTGCTGTTGGCGATCAGTGGATGTTTATGCACCGGAGCACACGCTATGAATTCAAATCTGGCCAGTCAATGGGGGGACGGATGTTCCCCGCCACAAACGCCGTTTCTGTCGTTTACCAGTCCCCAGACGGTCGACCTGATGTTCATCGACGGTGATACCATCGAGCTGTACTGCCAAGCGGGACTGCGCTCCATGGATCTGACTTGGTCCCTGCATCGGAATATGTTGAAAAAGCCTTTCCGAACCGGGGTGGCCGAGGCTCTTCCGGGTAACCGATTTATCATCCGCCTAGATACAGCGGAACTGCATCCGGGCTTTTACGATGTCCGGGTGGAGCTCGATACGAGCCGGGAGAACAAAGAACGGGGCCGGTTGGAAAAGCGGCCTGTGACCGGCATCTGTACCTTTGGCTGGAAAGTCGATGATATGGAGTTCGCCGAAACTCGTCCGGATGATTTCAGCGAGTTCTGGGACAAAGCAATCGAGCGTCTGGGCTCTATACCGCTGGATCCGAACGTAGGCGAAACGATGGTGTTTGGACCGGAGGAGATCAATACCTATAACCTGGAGAGTGCCGCGCTACCTGCGGACTATGACCCGGCTGGGCACCGCGCAGAAACGGTCGAATCCTTCAAGGTGGATATTGCTGGCCCTGATGGAGGCCGTATTTACGGTTGGGTGGCCAAACCGCTAGGGGATGGCCCGTTTCCCGTAATGCTCGTGCTGCCCGGCGCCGGATTCAGCGCGCGTTCTCGCCCACTGGAGCATGCCCGGCACGGGTATCTCGCCATGGACATTCAGGTGCATGGGCAGGACGTAGATCTGGAGTCGTATCCGAAGATTCCTGGCTATTACAATGAACAGAAATACGAACCGGTTTCGGCAAATTACTACTATAATGTGCATCTTCGCTGCGTTCAGGCCCTCAACTACCTTCTTTCCCGTCCGGAAGCAGATACGGATCGCGTTGCCGTGGTCGGCGGGAGCCAGGGAGGGCGGTTGGGAATCGTCCTGGCTGGACTTGATTCGCGGGTGAAAGCCGTCGTCTCCACTATTGCCAATTCCCCGAATCATCCGCATCTCCGCTGGGTGGCCCGTTGTAACGGGTACGCTGAGCTTGTGGATAAACGCCCTGATCCCAACATGGCCCGGTCGGACGGAATGGACCGTACGGGAGCGCCGCCGGTCATCAATGACGCCTATGGCCGCTGCATCGCCTATTACGATCCTATGAACTATGCTCCGGACATTCATTGTTCTGTGCTGATGCAGGGCGGATTGATTGATCCAGTTTCCCCGCCGATCAGCCCCTGGGCGGTTTTTCACCGTCTGGGAACGGAAGATAAAACCATTGTCCCCATTCCCGGACACGGCCATGACTGGTCTGCGGCCTTTGACCGGGATGCGTGGCGATGGCTTGACCGCGTGTTTGCCAACCCCAGAATGGGTGTGGATGATAATGTTCCTGATTTGCCAGACGATCAGTAATCTCCGCTCAAGCAAATGCATCAAAACGAAACTATGATCCCAGAATCTGTCCCCTGCAGATTTTAATGCACTATAAATACTGGAAACTACATTGTATGTCAGAACAAAGCATAGCCGGACAAATTGAAGCCTTAGGAGTTAATGGTGTGGCCTTGGCCAAAGGTGGAGATGCCCTGGGGTTTCGGGGTATCCCGCTATTTCCCGAGAACGGTGTCTTTGATGAGAAGTTACCCATTATCACCCTCAGCGAATTAGGGCCTTACGACCCGGCCGATCGATATAATCATCTCTCTTTTGAGGTGCCGATTACCCGGGAGGCCGTGAATGCCTTTCTGCATGTGGAAATGTATGGGGAGAATGCCCCTTTTGTGAATGACTTTTCCGCCGGGGAATCGGCTACGATTCATTTACACTGGTATGTTGCCGACGGCACCATTTTTGCCCGGTATACGTCCACCGCCCCGATTGACTTTATGTTGTTCTTCAATGGTTCTCTGAAACCAGCCCATGTCTGTGGACTCGAAAAGCATAGTGCCACCCTGGCTCAGGATGATTTTGCCGCAGTCATGAAGATCCATGGTGAGGTCTCCGGTTTTTGTGCTGCCGCTGATGTTGATGACGCCGAGACTAGGTTGCGTGGCTATAATGCCCCTGAGAAGAATAACGTTGTGACGGCTCACCGTCTCTCGCTGACACCTTCTTCCCCCGTCTATGTCGTGCTGGGAACAGCCGCTGCGAGGGTTGATCCAGAAGCCATTGATGCGGCATTGCTAGTCGGGGAACAGGCAATGACTGAGGATCTGGTGACCAGTTCCGGGGTTGCAGCTGACTGCGCCGATGCCATTCAGCGTCTGGTCGGCTATTGCACCTGCTACGACCCGCGCAACGGCCGCGGATTCGTGCCGGTCAATCGTGACTGGTCTGGGCCGAACGGGCTGCCACCGATCTTCATGTGGGATAATTTCTTCGATTCTTATCTGGCCATTTGGTCTAACCCCGAGTTGGGAAGGCAATCTATCAGCCACATTCTCGATATCATCGAGACCAGGGGCATGCTTGGGGCTCCGCCACAGCGCAATCTGATCGTGCCAGTGGTCTACTCCAAGTTGGTTCGCTCTCTCGGAGATGAACAGTTTGCCCGCAAATCATTTCCTTCGATGATGAAATTCATGAGGTTCTGGTTCGAGGATCGTGGTGATGGGCATCCCCGACGGGACGGCAATGATGATGGTCTCATTGAGTGTGGCGCCTACAGCCAAGTGGGGCAAAAACCATTGGCCAAGATTGTGCAGGATGCTTTCGATGAAACGGGCTACGACGATTCGCCCATGTATTCGGGCGGCTTTGCCTATAAACGAAGAGCGATTCCCGCCGATGGTGTGATCTACGATTTTTCCCGCGGTACCCTCAATCTAACCATGATTGGCCAGAACTCGCTCTATGTGGCCGCCTGTCGCTCGATGGCGGTAGTTGCCGAATGGTTGGGCTTCGCGGATCAGCAGCAGTGGTTGCTGGATGAAGCCGAACGGGTGAAGAACCGAATTCAGAAATGTCTTTTTGATGCCTCCCGTGGTTACTACATGAATCGCTTCTTTGATGGCACATTCTCGACGGTCAAAACCATGACCATCTTCTATCCTTTGATGACTGATATCTGCGATTCTGACTGTCAGGATAACCTGAAAGCGTCTCTGCTCGATCCCAAGCAATTCTGGAGCGACAATGTTATCCCAACCGTCAGTCGCGATGATCCAGCCTACACGTGCGATCCGTGGCGGAAGGATTATTGGGTGGGGCAATACTGGCGGGGCAATATCTGGGCACCGACCAACTACATCACCTACCTGGCCTTACGCAATACGGACTGGGATGACGTCGTTGATGAATTCGCCAAGAAATCGCGTCGTCTGTTTATGGACGACTGGCTTCCGCGACACCATGCGATGGAAAACTATCCTCCCGTGGGCAATACACCGACATCGCAGCTTTTCAATGCCAATGGCGGTCGGAACCCCCATTACATATGGGCTGGCATGCTTCCGATGATTGCTCTTGAACAGCTCTTCAGTGTCGAGGACACCTGCAAAGGTCTGCGGTTTGGAGGATTACACGAGAAAGAATTCGGTTCATGGAGCAATTTCTGGTTCTGGAGCCAACGGAGTTCTATTCGGGCCGATCACGACGGCGTGGTGCTTGATATTCCTGGTATCCTGTCCTTCTCCTCCAACAAGCCGATCAAGGTCAGCCGTTTTGATCTGGACACTGGAGAGTTTGCCTACCGTGCGGACACGGCTGTGGAAGTCACGATTGTTCTCGCCGGAGAACGGCAGATTCTTCAACTGGTGGCCGCTTCCGACGGAGCAGTACATCAGCAACCAAAACATTGATACTGATGAAGTATTTAAGGAAGCAAGCAATGCCCAAACAAACATGTTATCTCGTCTGCAATGCCCATCTCGATCCAGTCTGGTTGTGGACATGGGAGGAGGGGCTGACGGAGGCCATATCCACCTTTCGGGTGGCGGCGGACTTTCTGGATGAATATCCGGATTTTGTCTTCAACCACAACGAATCTCTGCTTTACGAATGGGTAGAACGTAACGATCCTGAGCTCTTTGAGCAGATCAAGACGCACGTCGCGAGCGGCCGCTGGCACGCCGCTGGCGGAGCCTATCTGCAACCCGATCTGATCGCCGCGTCGGGAGAGTCGGTGGTGCGCCAGTTTCTGGTCGGCAAGCGCTATTTCGCCGAGGTTTTCGGCGTGGAATCTCGCGTCGCCCACAACTTCGATACCTTCGGGCATCCGCAGGGGCTTATTCAGATTCTCGCTGGCTGCGGATTTGACGCCTACGTCTTCTGCCGTCCCAACGATCAGCAGTTAGACCTGCCAATCGGTAGTTTCCGCTGGCAGCACGCATCTGGAGTGGAGATCGTGGCGCGCCGGAGCGACGACCACTACGTCACGCAGGGCGAAATCCGGCGGCAAATGCTCGGCTCTGCCGCCCAAGGCGGTCAGCCGGGCATTGAGCACGACAGCCGCCCTGGTAGCTGGCCTGCGTATTACCGAGACGCTGAAGGCGACTTTATGTTTCTCTGGGGGGTCGGCAATCACGGAGGTGGTGCGACCCGAGATGAGTATGCCCAACTTCCCGCCATGCGTGCCGATTTCCCCAACGTCACCTTCATCGAGTCCACGACTGATGCCTTCTTTGCGCATTCGCTGAAAGAGCGCGGCCTTGACTCATTGCCGGTGAAATCCGGCGGTGACCTGAATCAGGTGTTCGAGGGTTGCTACACCTCCATGAGCCAAGTAAAGCAACAGCACCGGCACATGGAAAACATGATGCACCTGACGGAAAAACTCTGCGCTATGGCCTGGTGGAAGGGTGCGCGCGAGTATCCTGACAAGGATCTGGACGTAGCGTGGAAAGATATCCTTTTTGCAGAATTCCATGATATTTTACCCGGGTCCGGTATCTTGAAAGTGGAAGAAGACAGCCTGAAACTCTTGGGGCATTGTGAAGAGATTCTCCGCCGCAAGAAGGCCGAAGCGATGATTTCCCTGCTCCGCGACGAACCCTTGGCCAAACGCGACAAGACGCCCATTTTTATCTTTAATCCATTCAATTGGGCCGTGAGCCGGGAAGTGGTGGTGGAGTACGGTACGGCAAGGCAAGCCGGGACGGACTCGATCGTTCGCAGGTTGTTCTGTGATGGCAAAGAGGTGGAAGCTCAGTTTGAGAAAGGTGATATGAATCTCGACAATTCCGACTGGGGCGAATGGCGTCAGAAAGCCGTCTTTAAACTGACCATACCGCCGATGACGTACACGCGCATCGATACGGAGTATGAGGTGCTGCCGGATGATCAGGTCGTACGCTGGCAATCACCGGATATGCCGAAGAGCAGTGTTCTGACGGTCCAAGGCGACGCCATGTCTGTTACCATCAATCTGACCACCGGGCTGGTCGATAGTATTCTTGTGGATGGCAAGGAACAGGTACAGCCGGGCTGCTTCAGACCAACTATTTTCGACGATTTACTGCATAGTTGGGATTGTCCTGAGACGTGGGTACCCTCGGCTCGCAATTTCCGATTGGCCTCTGCGCAGGAAGCCACCGACTTGCTCGGCAAGGAGCGCGTAGACGGCGAAACCAACGGACTGCAAAAGCCAGTTCAAATCATTGAAGACGGGCCTATCAGGACGGTCGTGGAAGCGTACTTCGTCTCCCACCATTCCAGTGTGACCCAACGCTACATCGTCAACAAGCAGACCGCCGTGCTTCAGGTGGAGTTAGATATTTTTTGGGTGGAGAAGGCGAAGATGTTCAAGCTCGGCTTCTGTCCGGCGGGTTCTCGTGGTCAGCTTTGGGCGGAAAAATGCTACAGCGTGGATGATGATACCCATGCCGTTGAGCCAGCAGGGCGCGAGCGCAGCTACCAGCATTTCTTGCGACTTGTCAGCAGCGAGACCAGCGTCGGGGTTATCTCCCATGGCACCCATGGCTATCATCTGGACGACGACGGGACGACCACGTGGCTGAGCGTCTTGCGCAGTCCGGCTTACGGCTACCATCAAGCGGAGGTTGGCAGTTGGCCGAGGTTCAGCAATCGCCGTACGCCCTTTCAGGATCAGGGCGAACGCCATGCCATGTTCACCCTGGTGTTTGGTCAGGATGCTGCGTCCAATGATGGACTGGCCCGAAAAGCCTATGAATACAATGTCGGCCTTGAGTCTCTCGTTTACTTTCCGACTAGACGCGACGCATCGACTACCAAGAAGGCTCCGTTTATCGCAACGGATTGCGACAACGTGATTCTCTCCGCAATGAAGAAATCTGACGATGGCGATGCGCTGATCCTGCGGTTCTGGGAAGTTGCGGGGCGCGACACAGCGTTCACCCTGACAGTGGCGGGCGATTCCTTTCCGTGCCGGATCGGCGCTCTTCGCCTGCAGACATTCCGTCTTGATCGTCAGTCAGGCGAGTTCACCGAAACAGACTTACTTGAACAGGAGGTTCAACCATGATGCATGATTACCAGGATTACCGATGGCTGCGAGGGTTCAACATGATTCCATCGTGGGGCGCTCGCATTGAGCAGGCGTGGTGGGACTATGATGGGGATCTCTTCCGCAAAGAGGCTGCGTTAGCGACTGAGGTGCACGCCAACTGCATCCGGTTGTGGATTGACTTTTCTGCCTGGATGGCTGACCCGGAGGGCGTTCAAGCGTCTTTCATGGATGCACTCGCGGCAATTGATGAATTAGGCATGAAGACGATGCCCTGCTTGTTCAACCGTTGGCACGACCGTGATTACGACTATGGCGGCATTTATGACGAGGATCTCCGCCGCAATCTCGAGCCAAAGCTCGACTACATCCAGGCCATCGTTACGCCACTGGCAAATGATACGCGCGTCTTGCTTTGGGATCTCTGTAACGAGCCTGCGACATGCCAGTTGGACGATCCGATGGCGGCTCAGGAAATTCATTGGCTCAGCCGTGTAGCTGACGCTGTTCGTCACTGCTGCGCTCAGCAACCGATTACCATCGGGACGCATCAGTCCGGTGCCAATATGGACATCTACGCGCCGCTCTGCGATGTGCTCTGCTGCCATCCATACGGGACATCACCGCAACATCTGGCAGGCATGCTGGAGGTTTGCAAGGCTGTTCAGGCTCGGCATGGCAAGCCGATGCTTTCCAATGAAACCATCCCGGGAGCCATCGACGATGCTCAGCGAGCGGAATGTGCCGATTTCACCATTCGCATGATGGAAGACGCCGGATACGGTTGGATGGGCTGGGGGATGCGCGAAGGCCGGGCTATCTCGACACGACGTGATCGTTTCGACAACAACGGACTCGACGGCCAAGGCTTTCATGCGTGGTTCAACGCTGACGGCACACTCCGCAGCGGGCTAGAGTTCCTGCGAGACCTACCGCGCTACCGCGCCCCTTGGGAGGTCATGTGATGAATCCATTTCTATACAAATTCTCAACAGAGCGACACGCATGACCACTAAAATCCAACATCGCATTACGTCACTCGAACGCTGGGGTATGCGTATCCACGCGGACTTCCAACCTGAATCAGTCGCTTGTATCCGTGACGCTGGCTTCACCGGCGTTCTGGTGAATGGAGGTTCCGGTATCGGCCCGGATATGCTCACGCCCGAGTCGTTGGTGGAAAGCGAGGTCATCACCGACTTGATGCCCTACACCGTTAAAAGTAATCGGCAGGAGATGAAACGGCGGTGCGACCTGTTGAAAGAAGTTGATTTGAAGCCGTGGCTGTGTTTATGGGGCGTTCCCGGCCCGGACGAGTCGGCAGGGTCGCCACACGCCGATTCGAATCGATTTTTTGACCGGCGTAGCAAGCTCGAAATGAAAGCAAAGTTGATGCGTACGCCAGAGCTCTTCGGACAGCGTGACCCCGCCGATCTCAGCTGGCGCGGAAGCCGTCCGCTGTGCGTCAGCCATCCCTACGTCCAAACATTTTATCGCGAGCTGATGACGAAGCTGACCACGGATTACCCTGAATTGGAAGGCATCTTTTTCTTCCCCGGCGACAACGGCGCGGATCTCTGCGACGATTTTTGCCCGCGCTGCAAAGCGACTGGTCTGGACACGTGGGACAGGGTCACCAACTATGTCAACGAGTTGTTCGAAGCGCTGATCGCGGTCAAACCGGATTTTAGTTTTAACTTCACCCTGTGGAACCTGCACAAACCAGGCGATGACGCCATCATTGGCCGTTTACTTGATAAGCTGCATCCCGGTATCGGCATCTGCATGTCCATGACCGACAACAACGTCGACCCACGCAAGTCCGGGCCGATGACATTCAACCAGCCTTGGGTCAACTGGGTGAAGCCTGGCGAGCTGTTCCTCAACACCGTTGCGCGGGCTCACAGCCAAAACCGTCCCGTCATGGTACTTGGCGAAATCAGCCAAGGAGAGGTCTGGGATCCAGTCTGCCACAACATGCCGAATCCAAAAAAAGTCCTCGGCCTGCTTCGCAACAGCGAGGACGTGCCGGGTGCCAACGCCATCTGCGACTTCTGGGGGCATCGGGCTCCGTTTCATTCGCACGCCAACCACGCTGCGATGCGCGCCTACTACGCCGATCCAAGTGCGGAAGATCCGCTCTTGTTGCGACGCGCTGCAATCGCCCACTATTCCCTTCCCCCGGAGCAGGCTGACGTGATCGATGCTGCCCTCTCCTGTTGGCAAGGCTTCGATGCGACGGTTGATGATTGGGCACTCGGCGTGTGGGGACAGCGCTTCAGCTATGCCATCGGGCGCGATGCCGCTCGCGGTATCTTGTACCGAGCGTTCATCCCGGTGACCTTCCGCGAATTCAACACATCCTGGCCCATGAGCGCTATGCGTAGCCGCGATATTGACACGAATGCCCTGGCTCACTTCCAAATCGACGATCGAATTGCCTTTCTGAAAGTCGCGGCCACCTTCGACGAACTGGCTGAACGACTCAAGGAGGCCGCCCTATACGATGGCGCCAGCATCGCCCATCGCGAAGCACGAAACATCGAACTGGCTGGCGAACTATTGGCCAGCGAAGGCCGGACGATCCTCGCTACGGATGCCTACAACCGCAAGGACGCCGACGCCCTGCGCGGCATCATCGAGGCTGAAATCGAGGGGCGCATTCGCCAACAGGAAATCACCGGTCGCATCGGCTGGGGCGCGGGCATCAACCCCATTCTGGTCGACGAAGATATCCAGAACATGCGCCTGTATCTGTCCTGCGATGATTTCCCAAACACCCCAGATGACACCTTTTCTTTCACAGCCACGCCGTACACCGGCTAACCTTGAGGAGACGATATGACTGACTTGGTGATGACCCAGAGAATCTTCTGGCCACAGTACGAGACAATCGATAAAGTTCGGGACTTACTTGCCTTTTTCAGGTGTCACTCGGCCCTGGTAGATGAAATCAGCTCTTCTCGCAGATGGGCGATGTGGCCAGTGAGTGGCTGTGGATACGGCCTGGCTCGGGATTCTGGAGTGACAATGAACCGAAAACACTTCTGACCAAAGCCAATGTGGTGGCCAATGCCAGCGCCCATGTGTCGGGACAGGTAAAGGTACCCCAAGGATGGCGGGTTGCATACTCCAGCAATCACATGTCCCAGTTCCCCGTCGGTGCCAGCGTCCACGAGATGATGAACCCCAGCTTTTTCACCCCCCATGACCTGCAACTTGCAGGACTGCCTGTCACCGCCTTTGAGGAACATGCCACGGGGCATTTCCTGCACGGAGCGGGAACAAATACCTACTAATGAATATGCCGTCCTGTTCATTGCGCCTGTCTCCGAGGCTTTCAAGACGATCTTTTGCAGCCCCTAGGCTATTTAGAGCTTGTCCCAAAAAGTGTAAATTTTCGACCGGGTACCTGGCCGGATTGTTAGGTACGCGATTGGAACCCGAGGGAAATAGTAACACCATTTTCACTGTGGCGTTGAAAGGCCAGGGGGGCGATTATGATCTTGCCGATCCCGAAACGTCAAGCGTTTTAGGGAAGGCATGGGCCACACCTCGCGGAGTAATCTAGTGAAGCTTGCTAATGTTACTCTTGAAGGAGAGTTGCTCTGGAGGGTGGGTCGTAAAGCTACCACGGGTGCCGCACCTGGCGCGATGTACCACTTTTGGAATATGGCTGAGATTGTGAATGGCGATTATATCGCCGGGGCCAGTGAGTGAGGACAGGTATATTTCTATACCTATGAGGGAGTTTGTGTGTATGCGTTGATGAATAATCCGGGAGACGCTTCTGATCTGGGGACCTATACCTTTGGTGGGGAAACCATTGGTAGGCGCGTTGTCTATTTCGAAAAATCGGGGGGGGAACCGATATCGATTCCAGTGGGCTATTTAGCTTAAACTTTCCACGGCCTCGTAACTAGTACATCCAGCCTGATAAACAGATTGACATGATCTATTCGACTCTTTATGTTTGCTATACTTCAAATTAGATACAGGAACATAAATGATGAAATTCTTTAAATCGACTCCTTATAACCGCCCTACAAAAGGCTTCCTGATCCCATGAAAAAGCCTGTTTTATCTTTCTGGTATCATTTCTTCGGCGCCATGAGGCTTCATATCTTGACTATGAGGGTGGAGCTTAGGTGTTTTCTAAAAAAGATCCCACTTAGACGCGGAGGGTTGGGCCTTGGCTGTTGGGCGTTGTTATTTTTCAGTTTCTCCGGTCTTAGCCATGCCGAGACGCCCCCCGCTCAGCAAATCAACGTTTCAGTCACTCGTTTCTATGATCCGAACAATCCTGAAGGTGCCACCACCCGGCGACTGCTTGATCTCGCTAAGCAGAATCCCGAGCTTGAGTTGGAGCAATGGGGTGGCATTCAACTTCCCGGTGGCGGGGCGAAGGCGAGTTTGATGATGGCCATCGCGGGTAAGACCGCACCCGACATTGGCGAATCCTGGTTCCATATCATCGGGTCAGAGGTCCGTAACGGTTTCCTCTATCCGCTCAACGAGTGGATCGGCGAAGACAGCGATGGCAATGGCATGATTGACGATGACGAGACGATCTGGGAGCCCTGGAAAAAAGTGCCACCCCTCTGGCGGCGGGTGGCCATGCATGAGGGCAAGGTCTATGGTATTCCACAGGCGGTCAATTACCAAATGGGCGTCATCTTTCGGACGGACATGGTGCGTGCGGCAGGATTGAACCCAAATAACCCACCGCGCACATGGGATGAATTTATGGTCTGGTGCCATAAGCTTACCGACCCGGCGAAGGATATCCCAGGTGCCAAAACAGCACGCGGTCAGAGAGGCATTGTGCTTCTGCCCCATGGGTTCACGTTTTTGCCCTGGATCCAGTCTGCAGGTGGCGACCCTATTGTGCAGATCAAGACCAGTCCGACCACCGGTCTCAAACAGACCTTCGCTCCCGAAGTCACGACCTTTTTCACGGAGGACGGCGAAGACCTATCGCAGGAGCCGTCCGAGTGGCGCGCTGACTTCACCTCTCCGGCCGCAGTGGCCGCCGCCGAGCTTTATCATGATATCATTTGGAAAAAGTGGTTAGTCGATTCGGCCACGGGCGTGTCCGTGGATTTGGACGTCGAGGCCCTGGTTCGGGGAACCGTGGAGGTTGACGGTCGCACCCTCGCATTTGAGGAATCGGAGGTTATCACCGGCGTCGGGCGAAGCCAAACGGGGCAACGTGGGGAAGGGGCCTTTGATTACTTGGCCAAAGGCGAGGTGGCGATGGTGACATGGTTTGTGTCCGACCTGAACGCCATCGGCCAGTCGACCGGTGTTTCGCCTGACCTGCTCTCCTGGTTCCCTTTTCCAGCTGGCCCCGGAGAAAACGGGCGTCGCGTGGTTCAAGTTCAGAACCACTACGCGGTGATGTACGAAGGCGTGGGCGATCGCACTAAGGCTGAACGGGACATGGTGTGGAAAGCCCTTACGGCGGTCACCGACGAGCAAGTGCGCGACAACGCCATTCGCGAGAAGGTCCTTTCAGGACTGGCTCGCTTCGCCAATCCCAAGGATCTGAAGCGCCTAGGGTATGATGAGTATTTACAGGATGTCCCGTTAGCGGTGCGCCAGAACTTTAAGGAACTTGATGAAGGCACGATTATCACCCAGACCGAGCCCTACATGGGGTTCTGGTATGTTTTAGATGGTGCGATCAACAAGGAAGTCCTCAGTCTAATTATTGCCCAGACGGGGGAGGATTTTGATTACGAGAGCGGTCTGCAAGAGGTCGAGCGCAAAGCTAACAGCGGGTTGATGTTTGAGATGAGTAAGGAGGAATTAGATAGCTACCGTCCTTTGGCTAGGCTGGTGTTCGTTCTCATGGTCCTGCTAATGGTATTTTTGGTGTTTCGGATCATCCGCGATAACATGAAGAAGGCCAAGACTGGTGATGGGCTGGGCGGACCGGTCAGCGGGCGTAACGTCTACAATAAGTGGTTGGCTTGGGGCATGGTAGTACCAGCTTTGCTACTGATCGCTTTGTGGAGCTATTATCCGCTGCTGCGAGGTATGGTGATGGCTTTTCAGGACTACAAGATCGCCGGGGACTCCTCGTTCGTCGGGTTGAATAACTTTATTATTCTATTTCTGGATTCCAGTTTCTGGATGTCAATGTTGCGTACCTGCTATTTTGTGGGGCTAAACATGCTGCTGGCTTTTACGGCTCCCATCTTGTTGGCGGTGTTGCTTACCGACATGCCACGGTTTAAAATCTTCTACCGTACGATTTTCTTTCTGCCGCAGATGAGTAGCGGCCTGGTGATTGCGCTGCTGTGGAAGATGATGTACGAGCCGACCCCGCAGGGCTTCTTCAATCAGATCCTAGCCTTTCTTAATCACATACCCTTTGTCGATATCCCCCCGCAACTGTGGTTGCAGGATCCCGCTCTGGCGATGATCTGCGTGGTGCTGCCTACGGTTTGGGCCAGCATGGGTATGGCTTCGCTTATTTATCTGGCGGCACTGGGCTCTATCCCCCGCGACTTTTATGAAGCGGCCGAGCTCGATGGCGCTTCGATTTTGGGTAAATTTAAGCATGTGACCTTGCCCAGTATTTATCCGCTGATCATTATTAATTTTGTGGGCACCTTCATTGCCACCTTCCAGAACATGGGCAACATCTTCCTAATGACCTTCGGCGGTCCGGGCGAGTCGACCACCGTAGTCGGACTCAAGATTTGGATCGAGGCCTACGCCAACCTGCGCTTCAGTATGGCCACCTCCATGGCATGGATTCTCGGTTCACTCCTCATTGGACTAACGTACTTTCAGATCCAGTTCTTGGGCAAGATCGAATACAAGAGGGCTAAGTAATGTCACATTTATCAACCGTCGGTCGCAAGCATTGGAAAAGCCGGGCGTACGTAATTTTTCTATATGTCTCGCTGTCCTTTATGGGGATGACGATGGTAGTTCCTTTCTTGATTACGATCAGTAGCAGCATGACCAGTGATTTTGACTACCAACGCTTCCGGCCGATCCCGCGCTTCCTACACAGCGAGGAAGACCGCTACATGAAGGGCTTGGTGAAGTACTTTAACCGCTATCGTGGCTGGAACGGGCAACTGCGCGCCTACTTCCAGAACGCACCGCCAACCTGGAGTGCTTGGCTTAAAATAGGTCAAGACACGGTGGCTTCCGATGCCCTGGCCCGCGACCAGATTGAGGCCGTCCAGCAAGACCGGCAGACCGCGAATCGTATCGCGGCGGATTATTCGGCATTCAGTGACCGCTATCCCATGATGGATACACAGATCGTGGCAGAGCAGACCGAGAGCATTGCGTTTCTGCGGGACTACTACGAAAAGCAGGTCATCGCCTCAAAGCCTGGGCAGAGCCGTCGGGATTTTGGTAGTAGGGATCTTCGAAGCCAATCACTTAAGCAACTCTCGAAAGCCTGGAACACGCCGTTCAGTGCCTATTACGCAATCGATTTCAAACCCGAAATGGGCTACCCGATGTCCTTCCAAGGCTGGTATCCACCGGCTATGGATCCAAAATACATCGATTTCCTGCGGATTAAAGAGGCCTATCGCAGCCAGATGTTCGTTCCGGGCATCAAAAAAGCCTGGCGGGCACATGCTCGTGAGAAGGGGGTTGAAGCAATTTTCCCCGTGCCTGATGACGCACCCGCTGATGTGCGAGATACTTGGGCGGCATTCAAGGCGCGTCAGGCGCCGGCTTCTATGGCTGTCCCTTTTGCCATGCGTGCTGCCTGGTACAAGTTTCTGACCACCAGCGAGAAAGGCTTGGAGCTCTCGGGTCTCGGAGTGACCGACCGCTTTACCGTTGAGGTCTACAACCGTCTCGCGGGCACCAGCTATTCCAACATCAATACCACCCCGTTTCCTATTCCTGAGTATTTTGAACCGGGGATCCAGACGCTCTGGAACTATTTCCGTCAGAACAAATACCCGTTACGTTTGACCCGTATCGAAGTGAACGACGCGATTCAGGCGAGCTATACCGACTTTCTAGCTAAAGAGATCAGGGTGCTGCGTGTAGCCAATGAGTTGCTCGGGACTGACTACAGCGCGTGGGAGCAATTTCAGGTCAGCGCAGAAGCTCCTGAAGGCTTTACCGATTATGAACAGAATACTCGTTCAGTTTGGATGAACTTCGTCAAGTCCCTGCCTTTCGAAGCCCGCATCGTCAGTTCATCTGAAATTGCCTACCAGTCGTTCCTTCTGGATCGATACGAAAATCTGGAGGGGATCAACGCGGCCTACACCTGGCAGCTCGGAGTGATTGAGGAAGCTTTCCCCCCGCTGGCGACGGCCTACACGATCACCTTTCTTGAAAACCAGCGTGCCTTTACGACCCAACCGATCCTAGCTAACTATATGTTGATCTTTGATTTTCTGGTCCTTAACGGAAATGCGATATGGGTTACCTTTGTGCTGATCTCTCTGACCATCCTGGCTACGCTCACGATCAATCCCTTGTGCGCCTATGCTCTGAGTCGATTCAACTTACCGGGGCAGAGCAAGATCATCCTGTTCATGCTCGCGACAATGGCCTTCCCTGCTATGGTGTCGGCTATCCCAGCCTACCTGTTGATGCGTGACCTTGGCTTGCTCAATACCTTCTTTGCGCTGGTCTTGCCCGGCGCAGCCAACGGCATGGCCATCTTTATTCTCAAAGGCTTCTTTGATTCACTGCCCCAAGAGCTCTATGAGGCCGCTACCATCGATGGTGCAAGAGAGCTCCAGATTTTCAAGATGGTTGCTATGCCGATGGTCAAGCCTATCTTGGCTATCAACTGCGTTAGCGCTTTCATTGCGGCCTACAACGGCTGGCAGTGGGCCCTCATTATCTGCCAAGACAAAGAAATGTGGACCCTCGCGGTGTGGATGTACCAGGCTTCGCAATGGTGGCGGGATATGCCCTGGGTGGTCAGCGCTGGATTCGTTATCATTTCGATCCCGACTATGATCGTTTTTCTTTCCTGCCAGAAGATCATCCTGCGAGGAATTGTGATTCCATCCATGAAGTAACGAGCTAAGGAAATAGATATGACAGATACACTGACCTGGACCTTTCCCTTGCCGCGTACACACACGGGGATATTGCTTGGCAATGCCGTTACCGGCTTGATGATTTGGGGAGAGGGGTCACAACTTAATATTACCTTGGGTCGTGCCGACCTGTGGGACCATCGCGGAGGCATGCCTTGGCAGGATGCTCATAACTACCAGGACATCTATCGTTTGCTTGAAAACAACGATCAGGAGGGTCTGATGGCTATCTTCACCTGTCCAAGTCAAGATCAGTCCGGTCAACCGGAGAGACCAAGCCTGATCCCGGTAGGAAGGCTAGAGCTGGATCTTGGGGTGGGGGCGCTACTTACGGATGCGGTACTCAATTTCAGGACCGGCTGCTGCGCCATCCACTATACGCGTGACTCAACTCCATACACGCTGTCCCTTTGCCTAGACATGAAATCGCAGCGAGCCGCGGTCACATCCGACGAGACGAGCGTGTGCAAACGATGGCGTATCCACCCTTGTCCGTATTACGACTTGAATGACGATCTCAAGACCCTTTCTTTTGAAGCTCCTTCACGCTATGAGTCCGATATCATCAGCGGATGGTATCAGAAACTGCCAGTAGATGAGGGCATTGGCGTGTATTTTCGGGAAAGTGACAACAGCCTTTTCATCGCGAATGCTCGTTCAGAATCCGACGCTCTTCAAGTACTCGAGGCGTCCGATTCTTTTGATACGGTGGCCTCGGAGACCGCGGTATGGTGGACGGCGTATTGGGCCGATATTCCAAAAATCATCACGCCGGATGATGAACTTAATGACCTTTATGCCTATGGCATGTACAAATTTGCCGGGTTTTCACAGCCCGACGGGATCGCCGGTGGCTTGCAGGGACCCTGGATAGAGGACTACACCTTACCCCCGTGGTCAGCGGACTATCATTTCAATATCAACCTGCAGATGTGTTATGGTCCCGCTTATAAGAGTGGCAAATTAGATCACCTGAAACCCCTATTTGATATGATCTTCAGCTGGGAAGATAGTCTCCGGGAAAATGCGAAGAAATTCATTGGGATTGAGGATGGTTTCCTGCTTCCGCATGCGGTGGATGACCGGGCTACCTGCATGGGGGGCTTTTGGACGGGTTGTATCGATCATGCCTGCACGGCCTGGGTCGCGGATATGATGTGGGCGTATGTCGACTACACGGGCGACGTCGTCTTTCTTGACGAAAACGTTTTGCCTTTTATGACGGGTGCCATGCGTGTCTATGAGGAAATGCTCGAATGGGATGGAGACGTTTATTCCTTACCACTCTCGGTGTCGCCCGAATACCGCGGTAGCGAGATGAATGCCTGGGGGGCCAATGCCAGTTTCCAACTTGCGGCCATTCATCGGCTGCTGGAAGACATTCAGTTGGCTCACCAGTTGCTGTCCACCGATGTCAAGGAGAGCTTCCTGCACATTGCTGAGCATTTGCCAAAGGCCACTTTGTTGAAGCTTGACGGACGAACCCACATCGCCCTCTGGGAAGGAATGGACCTCGAAGAGAGTCATCGTCATCATTCGCATCTGGCTGCCTTGTGCCCCTTTGATGTCATTGACTGGGAAGACCCTGAATGGATCGAGATTGTGAGTGCCTCCATCAATCATTGGATTGGTAAAGGGATGGGACTGTGGTCGGGATGGTGCATGCCTTGGGCTTCCATGATTCACAGTCGCTTGGATAATGGAGATGGGGCCAAACTGATTCTTGATATTTGGAAGCAGGTCTTTGTGAATGAAGGTCACGGTACCTTGCACGATGCCAATATTAGCGGGTTATCCTTGCTGGGAGCCGTCGATCTGGCAAGCCGATCGTCGGATAAGAGACATGAAATCATGCAGCTTGACGCAGGCTTTGGTGTGGTTACGGCCATTCAAGATATGATGGTGCATTCCCGTCGTGGCGTAATTCATATTTTTGCCGGGGTTCCCGCAAGGTGGAAATTTTGTAGTTTTGGCCCGATGCCTTGCGGTGGAGGCTTTTCCGTGAGTGCCTCTAGGGCAGCGGGTTCGGTTACGGACGTCACAGTTACGGCAAGCCGTGAAGGCATTTGTTCCATCAAGAACCCAGTCAGCGGCGATATTGAAAGCCTTGAGCTTGCAGCGGGTGAAAGCCGTTCGCTCGTGCTCGGGTAAGCATCCGAAAAGAAAAAGAATAAACAAAAATGAAATTAGCCTCCCTCTTCTCAAACCATCTCGTGTTCCAGCAAAACCAACCCATCAAACTATGGGGCTGGGATACCCCTGGCGCATCGGTCGTCATCTCTTTTCTTAAAAAAGATGTGACAGGCCGGTGTGATGATGCGGGCCGTTTTGAGGTGTCCCTCGAACCTCAGTCTCACGGTGGCCCCCACGAACTGACGGCAAGCGGAAGCTCAGAAATCACGCTGTGTAATGTCATGATAGGAGAGGTTTGGGTCTGCTCTGGTCAGTCCAATATGCAGTTTTCCCTCCAAACCTGCGACGGTGGCGCAGAAGAAATCGCCAAGGCTGACCATCCGACGATTCGTCTATTTACTGTGCCGCGCGAACTCTCTGATGACGTGCAGGACGATATTGAGGCGAGCTGGTTGAGCTGCAGTCCGGAAACCATCAGCGATTTCTCAGGCGTAGCCTATCATTTTGGTTTGGATCTCCATCAGGCCAGCGGCGTGCCGATTGGCCTCATCAGCTGTAATTGGGGGGGTACCTGTGCCGAGACCTGGACCAGTCGCGAAAAGCTTCTGAGTATGCCTCGCTATGCGGATGGGCTGCGTCGATTGGACGAGAATGTCGAGAATACCGCAGCCGTGCGGGCCGATTATCAAAAGGGTTTGGACGCGTGGACGGAGGAGACATTTCAAAAGGATCCTGGTGTTCGTCCCGAAGACCAGATGCTCACGCAACTTGCATTTAACGATAGCGATTGGCGAACCATGACGCTGCCGAGCTCTTGGCAGGCAGCGGGCGAAAATTACAGCGGGGTCTTCTGGTTTAGAAAGAACGTCTCCATCCCTGAAGCGTGGCTAGGAAAAAAGCTGACCTTGCTGATTGGAGCCATCGACAAGACCGACGACACCTTCGTAAATGGGGTTTGGGTAGGTGGGTTGGATCACTATAAGGATCCCGAGTGCTGGTCTACTCTTCGGCGCTACCCGGTTAATGCTTGCTCGCAGACTTCGGTGCAAATTGCGGTGCGGGTCTATTCCCACTGTTGGTACGGTGGCATCTGCGGTAGTCCTGATAGCTTAGCTTTACTTGGTCCCGCAGGCGAAGCCTTACCCCTCGCCGGAGAGTGGAAGTTTCATGTGAGCCACAATTTCGGGCTCGTAGACCTCGGAAGTGCACCGCCCGCACCCCTGTTGCGCAGTAATGCCAATGCACCCTCGAATCTCTACGACCAGATGCTACGTCCTCTCATCCCATATTCTATTGCGGGGGTGATCTGGTATCAGGGCCAAAGCAATGCCAACGAGCCACAGGTCCACCACTATCACGAACTTTTCTCGGCGATGATTTGCGACTGGCGCGAGCGCTGGAACCGGGAGTTGCCTTTCTATTTTGTACAGCTCGCCAATTGGGACGGGGCCCCCATTGGGAACTGGCCCCACTTACGGGAAGCTCAGACCAAAACCTTGACATTACCCGCTACAGGGATGGCAACCGCCATCGATATTGGAATCGCCGACGACATTCACCCGACCAACAAGAAAGATGTCGGGGCTCGACTGGCCCGTCTCGCAAGGAACCAGCTCTACGGTGAACCCGATCTGGAGATCAGTGGGCCGGTATGCCAGAGCGTAAAGCGGGACGGCGCTTCCGTCTTGATCGACTATGACCATGCCGACGGTATCCATTGTACAGGAACCACCCTAAACGATTTCGAACTTACGAACGGAGACGGTACATTCCACCCTGCCATCGCACGGATTGAGAAGGGCGGGGTCATTGTGGAGTCACCCGAAGTAGATATACCGGCCGCCATTCGCTACGCATGGACAAACTGCCCCGCGATCAACCTTTTCAACAGCGATAAATTACCTGCTATGCCCTTTTGGGCTCAGGTACGATTGAGTATGGGTGACGGATCATCTTCCATAGGAAGTACAAGATGAAGGCCTTTTTCCCTCTTGTTGTCCGCCACTTACTTGGTAATCTTTGCCTCATGATTCTAGGATTAGGTATATAGATATGAGCGAGCTAGGTAGACCTCCGGTTAAGAAGCTTATGGTAGCGCACTCGCTGCGAGATCGTATAGTTTCGGGGGAGCTGGCTCCGGGGGTACGCGTGCCTACGCGCCGTAAGCTGGCCACGTTCTATGATGCCACCCTGAACACGGTGCAGAACGCCTTGGCGAGCTTAGAACGAGATGGGTTCATTATACCAAAGGCAAACGGGGAACCTTTGTGGCGCCCCATCCTCCGCATCTCAGCCATTTTGCCTTAATTTTTTCTATGCAACCGGAAAGTCGCAGCTGGGGCCTCTATTGGACAAACCTCGCCGATGTAGCACGTCGCGTTGTCAGGGAGCACGGGCTTAAGTTGACGATTTACACTGGCATTCAAAAGAGTAATCCGGGCAAGGATTACGAGATATTGCTCGATGATATACACAACGATCGCCTAGCCGGGATCATGTTTTCCTCAGCACCGTTTGATCTCCGTGGCACGGTGATTTTAGACAAGCCCGGGATTCCGCGCGTGGTCATGGGGAATGATACCCTCTATTCGTCCATGGGTAGTGTAGGTTTGGACGCCGCGGGCTTTGTTGGAAAGGCCGTCGACTACCTCGCGAAAAAAGGATTGACGTCCGTAGGCCTCCTACAGCAGCCCGGGAATGATACGCGCCTGCTTCGGGCAGAACTTGAGACCGCTGGCATCGCCTGCCCAAGCCATTTCCAGCAGGCCGTGTCCCTAGATCATGTCCACTGGGCTCAGAACAGCATGCGGTTGTTGTTTGATGCCGACCGCCGTGCGCGCCCCCAAGCCTTGATCGTAATGGACGACAATCTTTTCGCGCCGGGCCTGTCCGGCGTTCTAGACGCCGGTTTATGCATTCCGGAAGATTTGGAGATTTTGACCCATTCCAATTTTCCTTGGCAGGAAGCCAGCTCCGTGCCGGTCACTCGATTGGGTTACGACATGGATGCGTTGTTGAATCAGTTTATCGCAGAATTGGATAGTCAGCGGGAGGGGAATGTACCGCAGGCCCATATTCTCCCCGCAGTGTTCGAAGCTGAGCTGGTGGACTAATTCTACTATTCTTAAAGCTTCCGCAGGTTTGTTCGGAATGACCGTGTCAGGGCATCCAAGCGCTTGGATTCGTTTGGTTGAAATCGATGGCATCCAGTGTCTGTTGCAAATCTTTGGTCAATGTCAGATGACCCTAGCGGCTTGCTTAATTTGGGAACGCTTGAATGGGAGGGGTGATGACCAACGGGTTGTACCCGTTTGTACTGTAGACATTGTAGTCGAAGGTGAGGTGAAAGACCTTACCATTGGCAAAATCTTACCCAATATTACGGTTTTGATGATCAACTCGGTTGCTAACCTACGGTGTACCCCTTTCAAACTGTCAGGACCGAAATGAAAGTGGTGTGATTTGTCCGGTTTGAACGTACTGCAAATTTACGGGTTGGTTCTTCTTCAAAACATTCAAATATACTTTTTTCTTTTCTTGTATTTTCATCCGGTCATGGGCTCCAAGGA
>Ga0222650_1000516_pt1 | contig 29215 bp, 26 predicted proteins | sample AntAcemetagen367_FD_179820 | JGI IMG/M metagenome (GOLD analysis project Ga0222650, IMG submission 179820) | Saline water microbial communities from Ace Lake, Antarctica - #367 | ecosystem: Environmental > Aquatic > Non-marine Saline and Alkaline > Saline | place: Antarctica: Ace Lake... | reverse complement strand
GAAAGAACTCCCGTTGGAAGAAATCGCAAAAATTACTACTGCAAATGCAGAAAGACTTTTCAATCTTTAAACTACTTCTATGTCAAAACCTAAGGTTCTTATTATATACACAGGCGGTACCATCGGCATGATTCGCGATGAAAAGACAGGAACGCTCAAGCCTTTTCGTCTAGAACGAGTTGTTAAATCCATCCCATCAATTCTCAACCTAGGTATTGAGATTCACGCCATGGAATTGGATGAGATTATAGACTCGTCTAATGTTACGCCTGAGGTCTGGGTTGAACTGGCAACAATCATAGGTGAATACTATGAGAAATTTGATGGTTTTGTGGTGTTGCATGGTTCAGATACGATGGCTCACAGCGCATCAGCTTTAAGCTTTCTACTAGAAAACCTCTCGAAGCCAGTCATATTTACTGGGAGTCAATTACCAATAGGATTGCCGCGAACCGATGCACGTGAAAATCTCATAACGGCATTGGAGATTGCTGCCATGCGAAATACAAACGGTGAATCTCGCATTCCTGAAGTGTGTATATATTTTGAAGACAATCTTTATCGTGGCAACCGAACGCACAAGTTCAATTCAGAAAATTTTGATGCTTTCCTATCACCCAACTACCATGTATTGGCCGAGGCGGGAGTAAAGATTGAGGTGTTTGACAATCATGTGCTTCCAAACCCGAAGGATGAACTTGTGGTTCACACACAATTAAACAGCCGTATTGCCATTGTCAAGCTGTTTCCAGGCATTGACATCCACGATTATGCCGAAATGTTCGTAGAAAAAGGCGTTGAACTAGTCATTCTGGAAAGCTATGGTTCGGGAAATGGCCCAACCAGCAAGCGATTTTTAAGCTCCATTAGAACATTAGTAGAAAATAATGTGCTGATTATGAACGTTACCCAGTGCAGAGAAGGACATGTGGAGATGGGAAAGTATGAATCAAGCACAGAATTATCAGCTATGGGAGTTATTAGCGGGTCTGATATGACCACCGAAGCAACAGTTGCTAAAGCCATGTTTGTCCTCGGGCTGACCAGCGATTTGAATGAACGGAGACAAATGATGAGAATACCCCTTAGAGGTGAAATGACAGTTTAAATTTTATGCCTTTGTAGAATTACATTTTTTGTATTTTGCGCGCCAATTTGGGGGTAGAGAAGTAAGGGAGAGGTGGCCGAGTGGCTGAAGGCGCACGCTTGGAAAGCGTGTAAACCCCAAAAGGGTTTCGAGGGTTCGAATCCCTCTCTCTCCGCAAGGAAAGAGTGTTGAAATAGTAAATTGTTAACCAGTAAATAAATAGTTGAAAAACTAATCTCGATCAGAATCATGAAAAAGTTGTTTGCCCTTATCACCTTCGCTGCAGTATTGAACTTCAGCTACGCACCTGCAGTAATTGCTCAGGAAGATTCTACCGCAACAGAAGTTGTTGAAGATGGTTATAATCCGAATACTGCAGAAGATGAAGAACCTGTAGCCGATGCCTCTGCTGACACAGTGGTTGAAGAAGCCCAAGAGAGCTTTCACCAAACTCTAAAGACCAAATTCATCGAAGGTGGCGCTGGTTTCATGGGTGTTGTTCTTTTAGTATTGATTCTTGGACTTGCACTTTGCATTGAAAGAATCATCTATTTGAGCCTTGCTACCGGCAACTCAGACAAACTTTTAGATGAGATTGAAAGCAGTCTAAATTCAGGTGGCGTTGATGCAGCAAAAGAAGTTTGCAGAAACACGAAAGGGCCTGTTGCTAGTATATTCTACCAAGGGTTGAACAGAAAGGATGAAGGTCTTGACATGGTTGAAAAGTCAATCGTTTCTTACGGGTCTGTTCAAATGGGTCTTTTAGAAAAAGGTCTTTCTTGGATTTCACTTTGTATCGCACTTGCTCCAATGCTTGGTTTCATGGGAACAGTAATCGGTATGATTGGTGCATTTGATGCTATTGAAGCAGCAGGTGATATCTCTCCATCACTGGTTGCTGGAGGTATTAAGGTTGCACTTTTAACAACAGTATTCGGTCTTATCGTTGCTATGATTCTTCAAGTTTTTTACAACTACATCATTGCTAAAGTGGATAGTCTTGTAAACGATATGGAAAGCGCTTCCATCACGTTCATGGACATCCTTATAAAAAACGGTAAATAATATCGTTAGTAATTAACCGTTAAAGAAACAATCATGGCAGATTTCATGACAAACTATGGCATCATCGCCTGTTATATCCTTTTGGCTGTAGCAGTTTTGACAGCCGTTGTTTTTCCAATTATCCAACTCATTCAAAACCCCAAAGGTGCTAAGGGCGCATTGGTGGGAATAGGAGCGCTGGTTGTGGTGTTGGGAATTTCATACGCACTCTCTTCAGGCGATGCAGCTCCTCATTTGGATATTACACCAGAGGGAGCAAAGCAAGTTGATACCGGGCTTTTTGCCTTTTACATTCTTGCTGGTATTGCAATCATTTCATTGGTTTATTCTGAAGTAGCAAAAATGTTCAAGTAATGGCCGGATCGAAAAGAGAAATACAAGAAATCAATGCAGGCTCAATGGCCGACATTGCATTCCTGTTGCTTATTTTCTTCTTGGTTACCACCACTATGGATGTGGATACGGGTTTAATGCGTGTACTTCCTCCGCCTATTTTGGAAGACGTTCCGCCCCCACCACCCGTTAAAATGCGTAATGTATTTGTGGTCCTTGCCAACTCTGCGGACAACCTTCTTGTAGAAGATGAATACATGCAGGTAGAAGATTTGAAAGATGCAGCAAAGGAATTCATCATCGGAAGACCGAATAATCCAGGAGACGAACGTTTCCCAGAGTTCAAAGCATCTGATGATCCGTTGATTATTAAATACTTTGGAGCCAATTATCCAATTTCAAAGCAGATTGTTTCGCTTCAAAATGACCGTGGAACTTCTTACCAGCTCTACATAGCTATTCAAGATCAGCTTGCAACCGCTTATAGCGAAGTAAGAGATCAAGTTGCGATGAGCCAATTCGGCAAGAAGTACGATGAATTGAAAGACAGCAAAAGCAAGGAGGATAACGAGAAGGCGAAAGCTGTTAGAAAGTTGATTCCGCAAAGGATTTCTGAGGCTGAACCAAAGGGGATTTAAGTAATGCAGATTAGAAAAAAAGGTAAAAAGACGGTTCCACCAGTATCTACGGCCTCATTGCCAGATATTGTCTTCATGCTGTTGTTCTTCTTCATGGTAACCACCGTGATGAGAGAAACGTCACTCAAGGTTCAACATGTAATTCCAAAGGCAAAACAAGTAGCCAAGTTGGAGCGTAAGTCATTAGTAGCCTACATTCATATTGGCCCACCATTGAAGCCGTTGCAATCCATAATGGGAACAGAGCCACGTATTCAGCTAGACGATGCCTTTGCAACACCAGCAGACATTCCAACATTTGTTGAGTCGGTGAAATCCGAAACAAACGAAGCGGAAGTTCCATTGCTTACATATTCCCTTAAAGTGGATGTAAAAACCAAAATGGGTATTGTAGTAGATGTGAAGCAAGAGCTTAGAAAAGCAAATGCGTTAAAAATTAACTACTCAACAAGCAGGGCCATTGATAAAGTAGTAGGGCTTTAAACGACTTGTTTGAAACGAATAATTAAAAAGGAGCCAATTTTGGCTCTTTTTTTGTTTTCTATACATGGCTCAACAGTCTAACAGCTCACGCTGCACTTGTTTCAGGATTTGACTTAAATCTATTGTTTCTATATTCTGAAATAAATTCAGAATGACCCACCTTTTGACTTTTGAGGTAGACGAGTCTTAAGTAATGGCTTCATGACCTTGAGACTCCTGATGTTGCCTAAACAAATACAGAAGCAGCAAGCAAAACACAAGCGAAAACGCAGCTAAAGTCGGGTTTTCCGTCCCAGCGCTTTCCAACGTTGAATCAATGGAATTGTGTTGAATACCGTAAGTCAATCCAACAGCCATAGCGTTATTAGTAAAATGTGCAATAATCGGATACCAAAGATTGCAGCTCCAAAACAATAAGTAGCCCATTGCCACGCCCATCAACATACGTGGTACAAATCCAAGAAACTGCATGTGAACGGCACTGAACAAGATGGCTGTAAGCCAAATGGCTACATGCGGGTTGACTCTTTTTTGGAGCCCTCGTTGCATAATTCCCCGAAATATTAACTCTTCGCCTACTGCTGGAAGAAGGGCAATCATTATAAGATTCAAAACAAGCAGCCCTACATTCGGCATATCAAGAAACAACTTGGTTATTTCCCCCGCTTGCGATTCCTTTCCCTCAAGCCAATCGCCAAAAATTGTTGGAAGATTCCATGTGGCGTTCCATTCTGCCAAATAATTCACAAAGGGAAAGGCCACCATAAAAAACACCACGCTCAGCATTACTTGCTGCCTCACTGGCGACCTAAAAAGCTGCTTAACACCACCCCAAGAAGATGAAATCCAGAGGTAAACAAGTGCGGGAATAATGAGCATTCCCAAGCCTTGCAGCAATTGTATGGTACGCAAGGCTGGAAACACTTCGGGATTGGTCATATCGTCCAAAAGCTTTGGCTGGCTAAGCAATGGTACTCCGAGAAACAACTGAGAAATAACAAACCCAATAAATGAAGAAACTGATGCTCCAGTAAAAATCAGTAGCAAAAGGAACAGAACTCCGTTCAGAGGCGAACGTTGCACATAAGATCTTAGTGAATTAATCAAACTGAGAATAAGTAAGTTTGCAGCCGTTTTTGAAGATGGCAAAGATAGGTGATATAGACGTTGGGGACTTCCCATTATTACTCGCCCCAATGGAGGATGTGAGCGATCCGCCATTCCGTGCAGTTTGCAAAGCAAATGGTGCAGACGTGATGTACACGGAATTTATTTCAGCCGAAGGTTTGATTAGAGATGCTGCCAAAAGTGTTCAGAAGTTGGATATTTTTGAATACGAACGGCCCATTGGCATTCAGATTTTCGGAGGAAACATTGAATCCATGAAGGAGTCTGCTGAGATTGCCACAGCTGCCAAACCGGACATGATTGACATCAATTATGGTTGTCCTGTGAAGAAAGTAACCTGTAAAGGAGCGGGTGCTGGAATTCTAAAAGATATTCCTAAGATGGTACGAATGACTGCTGAGATTGTCAAAAGCACTCATCTTCCCGTGACCGTCAAAACCCGTTTGGGCTGGGATACCGAAAGCATGTACGTGGAGGAAGTAGCCGAGCGTTTACAAGACGTTGGCGTAAAGGCCATCAGTATTCATGGCCGAACGCGTGTACAAATGTATAAGGGTGAAGCCGATTGGACGCTTATTGGAAACATCAAGAATAATCCGCGTATTCATATTCCTGTTTTTGGTAATGGCGATGTGAACAGCCCTGAAAAGGCCAGACTGATGCGTGACCAATTTGGGATTGATGGCATTATGATTGGCCGTGCTAGCATTGGCTATCCATGGATATTCAATGAGATTAAACACTTCTTAAAAACAGGTGAGCATTTGGAACCACCCACTATAAGTGAACGCGTTGACACATGTCTCCAGCATTTTGACTTCTCGTTGAAATGGAAAGGAGACAAACTCGGCAATGTTGAAATGCGCAGACACTACGCCAATTATTTCAAAGGATTTCATGGCTTTAAGCCGTTCAGAATGCAGTTGGTCACATCCAACAACAACGATGAAATCAAGCAACTACTGGAAGATATTCGCCATCATTACCTCGAATCAGAAAAGGTTCTTGCCTGATTCAATTTCTTGTCTTCGCCAAGATGATTCCACTACACATTACTTAGGTATATTTGAAGTTCTCCAAAAATTGACCGTATGAGGCAACTGATACAATTGAAGTTTCATTTTATTTTCTCCCTAATCGCTGGCCTATTTCTTTTTGGCAGCATTTCGCAAGCACAGGAATTCACCGGTACCATTATAGATGGCGAAAGTGGCGAACCGCTTTTCGGAGCGAGTATCGTACTTACTGGAACGGCCATTGGGGCAACCACCGATTTTGATGGGAAGTTCAAATTCGATCCCGGAAAAAAACCGCCTTTTCAAGTTACCGTTTCATATATCGGTTACTTAAAGCAGGAAATTGAAGTGACTTCTTTATCATCACCGCTTGCTGTTAAACTAGGAACAGATGCCGTTATGCTAGAAGGTGTTGTTATAACTGACATACGTGTTTCAGAAAAGCAGAAAGAGTCGGCACTTACGGTTGAAAGTATGGACATCATTGCCATCAAAGAAACCCCCGCAGCCAGCTTTTATGAGGGCCTTGGAAACCTGAAAGGCGTTGACCTTACAACAGCAAGTATCGGTTTTAAGGTAATTAACACCCGTGGTTTCAACAGTACTTCGCCTGTTCGTTCGTTGCAAGTAATTGATGGCGTTGACAACCAATCTCCCGGTTTGAATTTCAGTCTTGGAAACTTCCTTGGAGCGTCTGAATTAGACGTGCTGAAAGTTGATATTGTGCAAGGTGCTAGCTCTGCTTTCTATGGGCCAAATGCTTTCAATGGAGCCATTGATATGAAGACGAAAAGTCCTTTTATTAAACCAGGCTTAGAAGCACAAATTAAGGTTGGCGAGCGTAATCTTGCAGAGGCTGCGGTGCGTTGGGCACAGGTGTTTAAAAACAAGGATGGCGAAGACAAATTCGCTTACAAAGTGAATCTATTCTACCTACAAGCAAATGATTGGGTAGCAGATAATATTGACCCCGTTTATGATTTAGGAATTTCTGCTAGCAATCCTGGAGGTTACGATGCGGTAAATAGATATGGAGATGAAGACCTAGCTGGTGGGAACGATTTTTCAAACCAAGTAGCCAACTATCCTGGACTGGGAACATTCTTCCGTAGAGGCTACATGGAAAAGGATTTAGTCGATTACAATACAAGGAACTTCAAGGCAAACCTTGCCACTCATTACAAAATCAAGTCTGATTTAGAGCTTATTTACTCGTTCAATTTCGGAACAGGAACAACTGTCTTTCAGGGTGAAAACCGTTTCTCTTTGAAAAACATGCTTTTTTTCCAAAACCGGATTGAAATTGCTAAGAAAGACAAGTGGTTTGTGCGAGCATATGCTACAAATGAAGATGCTGGTGATTCTTACGATGCGGTTGTTACAGCATTCAAACTTTTAGATAATCAGCGTACCCTAGAAGATTACAATACAGCGTATGCCAATTACTGGGTATCCAATATAAGGAACCCCGTTCGGGCATTGCTTGCAGATAATGGTGTGACTTTTGGAGGAGTGGGGGTTGGTTGGGATACAGATGCGATTCAAGAAGTTCTGGCTAATAACCCTGAACAACTTCAAGCTTGGCACGATGAAACGGCCGGTTTCCTTGCAAATGACCCTTTGGAGGGATACCCAGAAGCTGGTACAGAAAGATTCAACGAGCTTTTTAACGAGATTACTTCCACTACATACACAGATAATAGTCTTGAAGGCGGTGGCTCTCGCTTTTACGATAAGTCAGCTCTTTATCACGTTCACGGGGAGTATAAACTAGAGCCATCTATCAAGGGAACGAAATTAGGCCTATTCACTTTTGGTGCCAACGGGCGTCTGTACGCTCCAAACTCGAGAGGTACTATTTTTGACGAAATGCGAATTGGTGAGCGTGACGTTCAAGTTGCTGACAATTTTGGAGGTATGCGTGATTCTGCAGTATTCGACACAAGTTTCAGGAAAATATTCAACGTGGAATTTGGTGTATACGCTGGTTGGGAACGAAAAATCCTCAATGAGAAGCTGAAGATTAGTGCTACACTACGAATGGATAAGAATCAAAACTTTCCATTCGTTTTCTCTCCTGCTGCATCGTTGGTTTACCTTCCAAATAAAGACCACACCATACGAGCTGGCTTTTCTTCTGCAATTAGAAATCCCACGCTAGCTGACCAATACCTTTTCTACGATGTTGGTCGGGCTATACTAATCGGAAATATTAACGGCTTTAACGATTTGATTACAGTAGAATCATTTGTTGATTATTTGGGTGTGGGAGCAGGCGTTAGCAACGATACCTTATTGCAATACTTTGATGTTGCACCCATTGTGCCTGAGAAAGTGAAAACAATTGAGTTCGGATATCGGGGGTTCTTCTTTGGCCACCTGTATGTAGATGCCTCCACTTACCTAAGTTTTTATGACGATTTCATCGGCTTTAACCTTGGAGTTGAATCTCGCTTCGATACCGTAATTGGCTTACCGATAGAGCCGCAGGTATATAGAGTTGCTGCCAATAGTACCAACCAAGTAATTACGCAAGGGGCCTCTATAGGACTCACCTACTACTTTAAAAACAAGTTTACGGTAACTGGTAATTACTCTTGGAACAGGTTGCAAAAAACCGCTGAGGATGACCCTATCATTCCTGCATTTAATACGCCAGAGCATAAATTTAATCTTGGATTTTCGGGCCGTGGTTTGGGCAAAGCTAAATCCGGTCTTTTTGGGTTCAGCGTAAACTACAAATGGATTCAAGGGTTCATATTTGAAGGTTCTCCTCAGTTTACAGGATTCGTTCCTACCTATGATATGTTTGATGCGCAAGTGAACTACAAAATCCCAAGTAATCACATAACCTTCAAATTGGGGGCCTCCAACCTTTTCGGCATTCAACCGCTATTTCAGGATGGAAGTGCAAGCGAACGTTTCAGTAATGCATTTGACAACCGAAATGCCCAAGTGTATGGTGGGCCAAGGGTTGGTCGTATGGCGTACCTATCCATTTTATTCGAATGGAATTGATCTCTTATTTAGTACATTTATCATCAAACTGTTTTTAAACTAAAAATTACCATGAAAAAACTACTACTATCACTCTTAGTCATTGGTCTTGGCGCTGGATTCTCCTCCGCGCAGGATCGTTATCTCGATGAGATTTTTCCAAGCGTAACAAGCACGGGAGATGTTACATTCGGAGAAAATTTCAATTTCTTTTCAGGTGCAGATGGATTTCCTCTTAAAACAAATGTTTACGAGCCCGTTGGTGATACTGAAACAAATCGGGCAGCAGTTATCGTTTTGCACACAGGAAACTTTCTTCCTAAGTATTTGAACGGAAGTCCTACTGGAAACAACGGAGATAGCTCGATAGTTGTTTCTTCAGAATTGTTTGCCAAAAGAGGATATGTTGCTTTTGCCCCAAATTACCGTGGAGGTTGGAGACCAACTAGTGCAAGTCCTGACGACAGAAGAGGTTCATTGCTTTCCGCAGTTTACCGTGCTATAAATGACGTTAAAACGCTGGTTCGTTTCATTAAGAAATCTGTTGCTGAAGATGGTAACCCATACGGAATAAACCCAGATAGAATTATCGTTTACGGACATGGTTCTGGAGGTTACATTTCACTTGCTTACGGTTCTTTAGACAGAATTGAAGAGTTGGAGCAAGAAATTAGCGGAAAATGGTTGAGCACCACAGATGTAGTAGGCGCAAATGGCGATACTTTATTTTTTGCTAATGAACTATTCCTCGATGCCGATATAGTTGGTGGGATTGATGGGTTCGGTGGCTCTTTTAATCAAGACAACTGGCCTGGTTACAGCAATGACGTTGTGGCATGTGTAAATGCTGGAGGTGCACTAGGAGATTCTGCTTGGATGGAAGTTGGTGAGCCACCTGTAATCTCATTCCATTGCCCAGATGATGGGTTTGCACCATTTACCCAAGGACTCGTAATTGTTCCAACTACAGGTGAAGTAGTGGTTGATGTTGTTGGAAGTCGCTGGGCAAGTGAAAAAGCAAATGAACTAGGGAATAATGATGTACTGTATGGACAAACTCCTTACAACGACCCTTATACGATAGCAGCAGATGCGGCACTTGCTTCTAGCCACCCATTTCTAAATCTAGCGCCTTCTGAATACAAGGGTTTGTTCCCTTTCAGAAGACCTACTATTCAATTCCCATATCAAGAATCTTCTCCATGGGATTGGTGGGATGAGCAAGTTGTTGTTACTAATGCGGCACCGCTTGTTGGTGGAGCTGCTCAAGCACAGGGACTGTACAATCAAAGCATTCAAGGGTCTCCTAGCATGACCCCTGCGCTTGGCCGCGCTTATTTAGATTCCATCCACGGGTTTTTAGCTCCGCGTTTACATGCACTCATCACCTCTGATGTTAGTGTTGAAGAAACAGATTTCGTAAACAGCAACATGTTTGTTTACCCAAATCCAGCTAACGACTACTTGGTAGTTAAATCAAACGAAGGAATCAGAATTACTGATGTTGAGATTTATGACATGACTGGAAAACTGGTAAGAACAGAAAACGGTCTAAACAAATTGAGCCACCAAATCAATGGTATAGATCAGTTTCCAGCCGGTCTTTACTTAGTAAAAGTTACAACAGACCAAGGTCTTGTAACACGAAAAGTATTTGTTGACTAAAAACAAATGATTTTGAAAAAGCCCTGCTGCGCATTTGCGTGGCAGGGCTTTTTATTTATACCAACTTAATGCAAATTCCACACCTTATACTTAAATGGGTACCCTACGGGCTAATATTGCTTGTATATGCCATTGGAGCCAACCTAGATATTATGGAGGTAGATGCTGCGCAGTACGCCAGCATATCGTTAGAGATGCTTAAGTCCGGTGAGTATCTGCAAGTACTTGATCGATTTGAAGATTACTTAGACAAGCCCCCTCTCCTATTCTGGCTTTCTGCTTTAAGCATGAAACTGTTTGGCATTGGTAGCTGGCAGTATAAACTCCCTTCCATTCTATTCAGCCTGCTAGGTGTTTTCAGCACTTACAAACTGGGTAAACGACTTTATTCCGAAGAAATAGGCAGGCATGCTTCTTGGATTCTTGGCGGTTCATTTGCCATGATTATGATTAATAACGATATAAAGACGGATACAATTCTGGTCTCAGCAATTGTATTGGCGATATGGCTGCTGGTCAGTTACATAGAAACGAAAGAGTGGAAGTTTCTAATCGGCTCGTCTGTAGGTATTGCTATTGCCATGCTAACAAAAGGACCCATTGGTTTGATGATGCCTGCTTTAGCAATTGGTGGCCATGTGCTGCTTAAACGCCAATGGAAATCACTTTTTGATTGGCGATGGGGAATTATGTTTATTCTAGTTGGAATCATGCTCATTCCTATGTGTATTGGACTCTATCGCCAATATGGAAATGAAGGGCTCGAATTCTACTTCTGGACACAAAGCTTCGGGCGGATTACCGGAGAAAACGAATGGAGAAACGATGCCTCACCGTTCTATTTCACACATATCTTCCTTTGGTCTTTTCTCCCATGGACATTACTTGGAATTGCTGGTGTTGCTTCCGAGTTCAGAAACATTAGAGCAAGTATTTCTAGAAAGAATTCGGAACTCTATCTTCTTAGTGGAATAGCACTTGTTTGGGCCGCCCTATCCTTTTCAAAATTCAAACTTCCACATTACATTTTCGTGGTTTATCCGCTCATAGCCATTTTAACCGCTAAGTTCATTCATCAATTGCGCAACTTCGTCCATGTGGCTTGGGCTCAACTTATACTAAGTGTAACTGCCTGCTTCACCCTAGCAGGTCTTCTACTTTATTCATTTCCGAACGGTGGCTGGTGGGTTCCAGTTCTACTCCTCCTGATTTGCCTTGTGGCCATCCTATACTTTTTCATGTCATTGAGAACGGATCAAATAATGATTCCTTCTTTCCTTATCAGTATTGCAATAGGAATAGGTTTAAACCTTCACTTCTACCCTCAACTTTTACCCTATCAAGCTAATTCTCAGGTTGGAAAATGGGTGAAAGAAAACCAAGTTCCCGAAGATAAATTCTTTAGTGTTGCCACCGGTGGTCGGTCATTAGACTTTTATGCTGGAGGCGTAGTTTTCTGGGCAGGGGATGTGGAAACCGCCATGTCGAAGATTGACACAGGGGTAGTCCTTTACGCCAACCAGGACAGGTATGCAGATTTATTAGAGCGTGGCTCGAATCCCAAAAGAGTGATTGTCTTTGATAATTTCGCAGTTCAAAAACTTACAATTCCGTTCCTCAATCCTAAAACCAGAAAGGAAACATTAAAAAAGAACTATCTGCTTTTCTACTAGAAGCGTCAAACTCAATCTGACCAGTTATGGATAAGGAAACCAAAAAGCTTTTCAATCAACTTAGGCGGCAGAAACCTCGTCAGCTGGATGGTTTAATGCATGAGGCTCATGACAGGGCTTTTTCGTGCATAGATTGCCTAGAATGTGCCAACTGTTGCACTACCACGGGACCACTTCTAACGGATACGGACATCAAGCGGGTTTCCAAACATCTACGAATGAAGGACGTAGATTTTGTGTCTCAATACGTTAGAGTTGATGAGGATGGCGACCAAGTTTTTGAGTCCATGCCGTGCCCTTTTCTAGGCGCAGATAACCATTGCTCTATTTACGAGCATCGGCCTAAAGCGTGCCGCGATTATCCTCATACAGATAGAGTGAAGCAGCATCAAGTACTTGATCTTCACATGAAAAATGCATCCATCTGTCCTGCGGTTGAGCAGATTTTGAAAGAAATTTCAGAAAAAATTATGCCCCAATAGAGTCAACCATAATTACCAAAATCAGGAGAAAGAACACTTGACGAATAACCGCCTCAATTTGCCATTCATCTCCCTTTTGTGAACCGTAATGGTTGGTGTGATTCCGTTAAGCACTTCTGTTGAGAATACTCGGCAATGCACTTTTTTTATGTACCCAACTTTTTTTCCCGCCTCTGATAAAACAGCTACCGCTTCAGAGTCAAATTCATTTTCCGTTTCATTTTCAAACGTCAAGACCTCATTCTCCAGAACTTCATCTTTACCAAGGTTAATATGAGTTTGTCCAGCAAGATCTGTGATGAATGTAAGCCCTGAATGCACATGAAAATCCGCCAAAAACTCATACCTGTCGTTAGTCAACCAAGCTTGAGTAAGAGCAATCAAATCAAATGCATCATGCTCATCATCATTAGCAGCCCAAAATTTTAAATAGTCAATTCGGTCGCTTCTCTCTGGATCTACCAAACGTCTGGAAATTATGGGTAGAACGTTTTCATAGTATGTATCCAAACTGGGAAAAGCGGTCATAGGCCGAAAGCCATTTTCAAAAGCATCTCGAATATTGTCCACCAAGTAATTAAAGTTGGCATTCCCTGTTTGGGTACGGTTAAATACACCTACAACATGCCGTCTTTTCCCAGCCTCACTTCGCCAAGAAAGATAAATTCGGTCTGCTATGTGAACAGGATTCATAACGAGTGCAATGTTTCTTTTAATTCTGATAGTTGTAAGGCGCGCAAAGCTAGTAAACGCTCAATGAATTCTTTTCGTTCAGGTGTTAACACAAATTTAGAATTCGTGTGATCATAATCCTTATCGATTTGTTTCAATAAGTATGTGATTCTTTTGCTATCGTAGTTGTCAATTATTGAGTTTATTGCGTTACGCACAATTACTGGGTTTTCTGAGGCTATTTGTTGTAGCAAATCAAAGTGGCGTAGTTTTTCTCCGTGCCAGCGTACGTGTGATTGGGCTTTGGATCCAGAAACGTAAGCTTGCATCGAAGCTGTATTCTGTAAGCGTTCACGAACACCTTTTTCGACTAAGTTATGACCTAAGCTAGTTCCGTTATCATACATGGGAGATAGACGTTTGAATTCTTCGAAATAGAATTGCAGTGTTTTTCCGCCAACGAACCTCACGCTTCTTTTTACAACCTGGCCTTCTCCTTGGTAACTTGAGGGCCCTGCCAGCATTTTACCACCAGAGGAGATAATTGCCCAATTCTCCTGATGCCTATCCCTGTTTCCAATGAAAGCATCGAACACCAGCATTTTGTGAAACTGTAAAACGTCTGATTCAGCAAGTTTTTCATCCTCCAAAACTTTTAGGATGCCATGATAGTTGTGATCCTTTCCTTTGTCAACATCAAAACTTGGCGTTTCATGTAAGAGAAATTCCTGTCCATGTTTAAACTCTTCATTCGGTTTATGTAGGAGTCGCGAAAGACAACCCCAAAGATCTTGATTGTCGGAATAGTTTCGACTGATTGCTGGATCATAAGTAGCGCAAGAAATACCGAACATGGCTGCCAAGCGGCTGGCAATTACTTCGCTCCAAAACTCCCAAGGATACCTTTGGTCTGATTGCTTGAAGTAATGGTCTCTACCAGTTGTTGCTTTAGGGTTTTCATAAACATCCTTTAGCCGTTTTCCATAATGACTGAAGTGCGGTTTCTGCTCCCAATCAGTTATGTCACGAACAACAACTTTTGGATAACGATAAAAACTCACAATCCTAAAAGAACCTCCTCCCCAGTCTTACCTCCAAACAATATCGTTGCTGGGTTTTCAAGCATGTTCTTCACTTTAACTAAGAAAGACACAGACTCTTTTCCATCAATAATTCTGTGGTCGTAGCTAAGTGCTAGATACATCATTGGACGTACAACGATTTCACCGTCTATCACAACCGCTCGATCAACAATATTGTGCATTCCAAGAATAGCACTTTGAGGTGGATTGATAATAGGCGTACTCATCATAGAACCAAAAACACCTCCATTGGTGATGGTGAATGTTCCGCCTGTCATTTCATCAACAGATATTTTTCCATCTCGTGCTTTGATGGCTAATCGTCTAATTTCAGCTTCAATTTCAGCCAAACTCATTTGTTCTGCATTGCGCACAACAGGAACCATCAATCCTCTCGGAGAACTTACTGCAATTCCTATATCGCAGTAGTCATGAAGAATCATTTCTTTACCATCAATCATGGCATTAACCATTGGAGATTCATACAATGCTTCCGTTACCGCTTTGGTAAAGAAACTCATGAAGCCAAGGTTCACATCGTGATGTTCTGCAAACGCTTTTTTGTACTTGTTTCGAAGATCCATGATAGGCTTCATGTTCACCTCATTAAAAGTGGTAAGCATGGCCGTATCGTTCTTCACAGCAACCAAACGCTCCGCAACCTTTCTGCGGAGCATGCTCATTTTCTCTCTTCGTTGCTCTCTTCCGCCAGACCAACTTTGTCCTGCATCGCCCAAAGCAAACCCGGATGACATAGCGGCAAGCACATCTTGCTTGGTAATGCGACCGTCAATACCATTTCCCTTTACTTGATTGGCAGAAACACCGTTCTCAGCCATCATTTTCTTGGCTGCTGGAGATGGTGTTCCAGTAGCGTAAGATTCTTTCTTGTCAGAGGCTGGAACAGCTTTCGTCTCCGCCTTTTCAGGAGCCTTTGACTCTGCTTTCGTAGGAGCTGGCTCTTCAGCTTTTTCCTCTGTTGGGGCTGCGCCTTCAGGTTCTTTTGCATCCGTATCAATGGTGCAAATAACACCACCAACGGGCACTGCATCTCCTTCCTCAACTTTCCACGTAATAATACCCGCTTTCTCTGCTGGAATAGCCAATGTGGCTTTATCTGAGTCTACTTCGCAAATTTCCTCATCAAGGAAAACATAATCACCATCCTCTTTAAGGAATGCGGCAATTTCAACTTCGCTTATCGATTCTCCTGGACTTGGGACAGTAATTTCTACAATTGGCATAACTCTTTCTTAAGTGGCTAAAATATATGTTATGCTGTGACCTTCAGGTCTGCAAATGCTTTATCAATCAGTTTAGCTTGTTCGGCTCTATGGCGCTGACCAGAACCAGTTGCTGGCGCTCCCGAAGCATGTCTAGCAATTGCTTCAAAATCTAATTGGCGCAATTTGCGCAGTAAATGAGCATAAGCACCCATGTTTACTGGTTCTTCTTGCACCCAGAACCATTTGGCTTTTGAATACTTCTTTTGTAACGCTGCAATCTGCGTGCGAGGTAGCGGATCTAGCTGCTCTAACCGAACAATGGCTACTTCTTCGGTATTGAGTTCTTCTTTTTTCTCAAGTAGGTCATAGTAGATTTTTCCGCTACAAAAAAGGACACGCGTAACATTTTTCGCAACCGCAGTTTCATCGTCAATCACTTCCTGAAAATGACCTTTCGTCAATTCGGCCACAGATGATGTACATCTTGGATGACGAAGCAAGCTTTTTGGTGTAAACACAATCAGTGGTTTTCTGAACTCACGCTTCATCTGTCTTCTAAGAACATGGAAGAAGTTGGCAGGAGTTGAGCAATTGGCAAGAACCATATTGTCATCGGCACAAAGCATTAAAAAACGCTCCATTCGTGCGCTACTGTGTTCTGCTCCCATTCCTTCATAACCATGCGGAAGAAGCATAACCAATCCGTTCATTCCTTTCCATTTTTCCTCGGCAGATGAAATAAATTGGTCAATAATTATCTGTGCTCCGTTATTGAAATCTCCAAATTGAGCTTCCCAGATTGTAAGCGCGTTTGGACTGCCGAAAGCATATCCGTAATCAAATCCAAGGACCGCATATTCAGAAAGCAATGAGTTGTAAATATTGAACTCTCCTTGCGTTTTACTGATATGGTCTAACGGCACATATTCGGCTCCAGTATCTTCAATTTTAAGCACCGCGTGGCGGTGAGAGAATGTGCCTCGCTCAACGTCTTGCCCTGAGATTCTAACTTCATGGCCTTCTTTAAGCAAAGTTCCGTAGGCTAAAAGCTCGGCCATTCCCCAATCCAACTTATCCGTTTCAAAGACCATTTGCTCTCGGTCTTTGAGGATTTTCTTCATTTTCCTAAAAACCTTCAGTTCTTCTGGAAATGTGGTCAATACTCTGGAAATACTCTCAATATCTTCTTTGGCAACGCCTGTTTCTAAGGACGTTTCAAAATCTTCTTTGTTTGCAAATCGGTATCCTTTCCAGGTATCTTCTAAGAACTGCGTAACCGTAGCTTTTTCAATCTGCTTAGCTTCTTCCAACCGATCTTGAAGCATTTTGTTGAATTCCTTCTCAATCCCTTTTACCAAATCGGCACCAACAAGACCAGAAGAGGTTAACTTATCAGCATAAATACGAAGTGGGTTAGGATGCTTTGCAATCAAATCGTAAAGATTTGGCTGGGTAAAACGAGGCTCATCGCCTTCGTTATGCCCGTACTTTCTGTAGCAAAGCAAATCAACAAAAACATCGCTTTTAAACTTCTGACGGAACTGCATCGCCAATTTCATCGTGTGCGAAACTGCTTCCGCATCGTCTCCATTTATATGGAAAACCGGACAAAGCGTTGTTTTGGCAACATCCGTACAATAGACGCTTGATCTACCATCAACATAATTAGTGGTAAAGCCCACTTGGTTGTTGATGACGATATGAATTGTTCCGCCAGTTTTATAGCCATCCAATTTGGCCATTTGAACCATTTCATAGACAACTCCTTGGCCAGCAATAGCAGCATCTCCATGAATAAGAATGGGGCACAACTTGCTGTTGTCTCCATCAAACTTTCGGTCAATCTTAGCTCTAGAAATACCTGAAACTACTGGTCCAACCGCTTCTAAGTGTGATGGGTTCGGACACAGATTCATCTTTACTTCCTTGCCGTTATAACAAGTCATATAAGAGGTGTATCCCAGGTGGTATTTCACATCGCCTTCTACATCTGCATCTTCATAATCTTTTCCTTCAAATTCGGAGAAGATTTCCTTGTAAGTTTTGTTGAGAATGTTGGCCAATACGTTAAGTCGGCCTCTATGTGCCATTCCAATTACAAACTCCTCAATACCCAAATTGGAACCTTCCTCTACAGCCATATCCATCGCTGGAATGAGTGATTCTGCTCCTTCAATAGAAAATCGCTTCTGACCTGTAAACTTCTTTCCAAGGAACTCCTCAAAAACAACTGCTTGGCTAAGTTTTCGGAGAATTTGTGTTTTCTCTTCAACCGAAAACTCGGACTGATTACGATTCTTTTCTAATCTTTCCTGAAGCCAAGACACAATCTCTGGTTGGCGGATATATCTGTATTCCACACCAATACTTTGGCAATAGGTAGCCTCTAAATGCTCAATAATATTCTTGAGCGTTGCTGGGCCAATTCCGATCATTTCACCTGCACGAAAAGTGGTTGCCAAATCATCTTGGCTCAAATCAAAATTCTCGATGGCGAGAGTTGGGGTGTATTTTCTACGCGCTCGCACCGGATTAGTATCCGTAAATAAGTGCCCGTTCTTACGATAACCGTTAATCAGATTTATTACATCAAACTCTTTCTTCACGTTTGCCGGTATACCGAAACTAGCATCATCCTGATCGTAAAGTTGTTCGGCAAAATCGAACCCAGCAAAAAACTGCTGCCAGTCTTCTGCAACAGAACTCGGATCGGATTTATAGGATTGATAAAGATGTTCCACTGTGGAAACATCCATGTTCGAGAGGTATGAGAACTTATCCATTATGGGAGAACGGTCTCTGTGTTTTAGGTTTTGGCAAAGATACGATTATCAGTATGCCCTTAGGGAACGAAATAACCTTGATAACGCATTTTTTACGGTAATTGTTTACCCAAATAAAAAATACAGAATCAACGTTTCTTGTTGTCCATATCACACACAACCATTACTTTCGTACTAAATTCAAAGAAGATGAGTCTCGGTATCGTTGTGATTTTCGCTTATATGCTATTAGGTTTTTGGATGGCCGTGTTCCTAGGAATGTGGATTCCTTTGATGGCAACATTGCTTTTCATGGAGCGCTTTAGCCCAGCAATGGGAGAGAAGTTGGCTGCTATGATTGCGCCAAGAGACTAAAACTATAGGAACGTTTTTACGTTTTCAGGAGGTCGTCCCAAGACGGCCTTTTTTTGTTTCACAACAATTGGTCGCTCAATCAATTTCGGAAACTTCACCATCGCTGCTATCCATTCATCGTCAGAAAGGTCTTTTCCCTTGAAATTCTCTTTAAAATCGGCTTCACCTCTTCTCAGAAGGTCGTAAGGTTTGATGCCGAGCATGGCAACCAATTCTTTCAACTCAGATTCTGAAGGAACGTCTTTCAAATAATCGATAATCTCTGGCTCTACTCCAGCATCTTTAATCAGTTGAAGCGTTTGTCTTGATTTACTGCAACGTGGGTTATGGTAGATTTTCATGGCTTACAGTGATTCGTTCTCTTCGTTCCCAAACTGAAGCAAATATCCTTTGATGAACTTGTTCAAATCTCCATCCATCACAGCTTGAACATTTGAGGTTTCGATACTCGACCGGAGGTCTTTTACCAATTTGTATGGATGAAAAACGTAGTTACGGATTTGTGCTCCAAACTCAACCTTCATTTTAGAACCTTCAATCTCGGCTCGAGAGGCCAATCGCTTCCGAAGTTCAACATCATAAAGCTGAGATTTTAGGAGTTTTAGAGCTGCTTCGCGGTTGGCCAACTGTGAACGGCTTTCTGTATTTCGGATAATGATTCCACTTGGATGGTGAGTCACACGAACTCCCGTCTCAACCTTGTTTACGTTCTGCCCACCAGCACCGCCAGAGCGGAATGTATCCCAAGTGATGTCCGCTGGATTGATATCGATATGAATAGTGTCATCAACCGCTGGGTAAACGAAAACCGAGGCAAACGAAGTATGCCGCCTGGCATTACTATCGAACGGAGAAATACGCACCAAACGATGTACTCCGTTCTCACCTTTCAGGTTTCCGTAGGCGTATTCACCTTCAATCTGCAGTGAACAAGATCGAATTCCAGCAATATCATCTTCCTGAATATCATTTTCCGTGACCTTGAAACCATTCTTCTCCGCCCACATGATGTACATCCGCATCAGCATTCCAGCCCAATCGCAGCTTTCTGTGCCGCCTGCACCTGAATTTATTTCGAGTACCGCGTTCAACTCATCGCCCTCATCGCCAAGCATGTTCTTGAACTCAAGATCCTCAAGCAATTCTGTAAAACCCTCTTCCTGTGCAGACACTTCTTCTTCGCTTGCTTCGCCTTCTTTGTTGAACTCATAAAGCACCACAAGATCTTCAAGCGCGCTTGCCGCCTTGGCAAAAGCCTTGGTCCAATCCTTTTTGGCGTTCGTTTTTTTCATCAACGATTCAGCCTTTTTGGGGTCGTCCCAAAAACCAGGTGATAAAGTTGTTTGTGTTTCCTCTTCAATTTCGCGCAATTTGCGATCAATATCCAGGTAACCATGAAGGTCGGATAGGCGTTTTTTTAGCTTATTGAGTTGATCGCTTGTGATCATGTGGGTCTTTGATTGAGGCCGCAAATGTACAATCGGCTTCTTAGTCCGCAGTCCATCGTCAACAGACGATAGTTGCTTATGAATCTTCCATGGTCTGTTGACCGTGGTCTATCGACCTATTTCTTCATTTACCAACGATGATTCAAACCCTCTTTGCACCGCAAACCGATAAATGGCCGCTTTGCGTTTCCATTGATTTTTCTCTTTCAACGTTGAATTTTTAAGTTCAATTGTTTCGGTGAGAACCCTTAAATAATCGTCTTGGTCAATTTCAGTCATAGCCAACTGAATACACTTCTTGCTTACTTCGTGTCTTTTTAATCCTTGGGTGATTTTTACTCTTCCCCATTTTTTGATGTTGAACTTGCCGCGTGCATAGGTTCTCGCAAATCGCTCTTCGTTTAGGAAATTCTCTTTCATCAACCCAAGAATAATATCATCCTTCCATTCTGAGGGAACTTCCAAATCCCACATTTTCTGGCCCACATCCTTGTGACTCCGCTCTTGATAGGCGCAATACTTTCTAAGTTTTTCGAGGGCTTCCTTCGGACCAAAATCCATGGTGGCAAAGTAGCAACGAAAGTCCATAGTCGACAGGCCACTGTCCATAGACCACCGCGCTGAAGGTTCCGTGCTTTGATGTTTTTTTCTGTGGTCTATAGACTATCGACCGTGGACTACTCTAGCTTTGCGCGACTTTTTGATGGAAAACAAACGCGCACTTGCCCTTCTGTTCACGTCCCACGTGGTTTCGAGCTTTGCTCAGGGCATCACCATGCTTTCTATTCCGTGGTATTTCGCTTCAATCGTCAATGAATCTGTAGTGTTCGGTCAGGTCTTGGCCTTCGCAACATTCATCAGCATTTTTTGGAGTCTGTTTGCCGGAACACTCATCGACCGTTACCCACGTAAGAATATCTTTCTAATTGCTTCCATCGTTGGTTTTGTAGTTCTTGGTTGTGCCGGAATCTATGGAGAAATAAACCAAGAAGCGCCAATCTGGTTAGTCGCAGCCATCTTCGTTTTCACCTTTTTTGGGTTCAATATTCATTATCCAAACCTTTATGCGTTTTCACAGCAATTGGCGGCAAGAGGTGATTACGGTCGTATAAATTCTATGATTGAAGTTTTGGGGCAGAGCACCAATGTGCTGTCAGGTGCTTTTGGAGCAATTCTGTTATCGGGGACAACCGCTGGGGCAATCAACCTATTAGGAATTCAGATTTACTTTCCGTTTGCGATTGAACAATGGACTATTTGGGAAATCTTTCTGTTGGATGCAAGTACGTATGCTTTGGCCGCTTGCATCATTCCGTTTATCAAGTTTGTAGACCATAATCCACTGCCGATAGACATGGAGAAGATTGCGGAACGTTTTAAAAAGGGTTGGCGTTTTTTAATGCTGAACAAAGAACTACTCGTTTTTGGACTGGCTTCCTATTCAACCTTTGTTGTGCTACTGGTTGAAGTCCAGTTTTTGCTCCCGATTTTCGTGCATAACCAACTAGAAGCTGGTGCAGATGTGTATGCAAGTAGTGAGGTCTGTTTTGCTTTGGGAAGTCTATTTGCCGGTTTCCTAACCATGAAGCTCACGCGAAATTTAGCACCCGCCAAAACGATTATTCTGCTTATGCTGATGGCTGGACTTTCATTTGTGGTTATCGCTTTCACTAATAGCATCATCGGATTTTACCTCTTTTCTGTGCTAATCGGATTTGCCAACTCAGGCACACGAATTACGCGGGTTACATTCCTGTTTAGTAACATCCCCAATAACATCATTGGTAGAGCCAACAGCATCTTCTACATCTACAACATTGCCAGTCGAGGGGTGCTTCTCACGGTTTTCGCGATGCCGTTCTTTTCGGCATCCAACAACATTATTTACAGTTATATAATCTGTGGCGGATTCATCCTTGTGTCTATAATCCCCCTTTTTATAGTGTTGCCGCGATTGCGGGAGATGAAGATTAGGACGGAGTGACTGGGGAGAGTCGTCAACTTTTTTAAAAAGTTGACGATTCTAAGGGTACGCTCGCGAGAGCAGGAGTTATTCAATCGTAAATTGAAGCAAGTCCTTCAATTCTGAGTCACTCAAATTCGTCTTTTCAGATTTGTCATAAATCGAAAGTAGATAGACGATTTCTTCGCTTATAACGATGTTCGTGATAATTCTCGCGCCTCCAGATTTCCCCTTGCCTTTTGATTTAATAGCTAGCCGTATTTTTCAGCAATTATTACCAATTAAGATTCCCTTTTCTGGGTCGTCTTCAATACTGTCGAGCAAGAGTGAAAATTCAGTTTTAAGGGATGGGTATTTCTTAACCAACCGTTTCAGTTGTTTGTCAAACGGAGGTATAGTGAGAATCTCATAACTCATCGAGCAAATCCTTGGCAGGTCTCGCTTTTAGTTTGCCGCTTCTAACCAGTTTAAGGTTTTCAACTGCTTCGCGAATGTCGCTCATCAATTCGGCTTTTTCGTCCGTCAGTTGCTGCGCTTTCACGTACGGAAGACTTTTCAAAACCCCCATCAAATGCAATGCTTTCGAGTCTTTTATATCGAGAAGAACTTTCATTTTTTGAATTTAAACACTAAAATCAAATTTAAGGTTTATCCGTCTGTTTCGGGAGAATCGTCAACTTTTTGAAAAGTTGACGACTTTGCACGGTGGCCTCACGAGCGAGGACGCTCGCGAAAGCATCTTTTGATTACTTCAACCAGAAACTCTCGCTAAAAACCCAAGCTGGATGCTTAGGCGGAATAGTTGCCGTTTGGAAATTTACAGTCGGCAAATTGGCTTTTAACTGCTCTGACAATTTCTGGTCAAGCACGTTGGTTTTTACAGAGAAAACATTCGCTTTTCGTACTTCCGAAGTGCCATCTTGGAGAACCATTACATCAATTTCTACACGATAGATTGCTTCTTCGGGAATGGTTGTATTCCGCTTAACCGCATTCGCTATAATTACTCCGAAATCTCTTCCGTTTTCGGTTGCAGGAATTTCCTTCGGGAAGTATTCTGAGGTGGTGAATTCGGTTCGGAAAGGAAGATTTGGAATGGAATAATAATTCTGTATGAAATGATTAGCCCCGTTGCCTGTATAAATATGAAGCATCTGATTCATATCGAGCACATGAAGCGATGGCCCATCGGTTGAGACAAAAACCTTATCGTCTGTGATGTAAAAAGCATTGCTTGCCATTTTGTGTAGCAGACTATCTTTTCGTAACCAGCCGCTTTTCGGGAGGGCCTCACGTTTCACAACATCATCCAATTCATATTTAAGAAGCTTTTTCAGTTTAGCGGAATCGAACTTCTTACCATCTCGGTAAAATGTAAGAATGATGTTCTCCTGCGCGATTGAATTCACTTCAGATTGCAAGTGTGCAACCGTTCTGCCATCATTACTCAAGCCAACAAATCCGTTCAGGAATTGACCTATTTGATAGAGCGTATCCTTTCCTGTTTTGTCGGTCACGTACGAGATGCCTTCCTCATTATCAATGCGGTGCGAAATCGTGAGCGATGTCAGCGCGTACGTGCCAATCTCATTTCTGAGTTCGTAAGAAACTCCTTTGTATTGGGCAAAAGCACAGAGCGGGAATCCAAGAATAAGAGTCAGATAAAATTTCATTCTCCACGCATTCGTATTGCTACCAAATACAATACTCAGAATGTATGAACTTCACTTTGATACCTTGTAACCCATTTCTTCGAGAAATTTGATTTTTTCATCTACAACCATCATTTTTCTGCCTTTGATCTCAGATTCAATTCCTTGCTTGATTCCTTCCAATTCCTCTTGAGAGAATTTTGACAGGAAATTTGTTTTGAACTGTGCTTTCAATGTGCCTTTTGCATTCATATTTTCATGAATTGCTGCTGCCAGAACCACTGGTGTAAGTTTTCCTTCTTGTGTCATTTTATTTATTTAATGAATTTTGCGTGCAAGCTATAATAAATCAGCTAAATGCATTCAAACCTGTTACGTCCATGCCCGTGATTAGTAAGTGAATGTCGTGTGTTCCTTCGTAGGTCACCACGCTTTCCAAATTCATCATATGGCGCATGATTGGATATTCTCCCGTGATGCCCATTCCACCCAGCATTTGCCGTGATTCGCGCGCGATTCTTAGAGCAATTTCAACGTTGTTTCTCTTAGCCATGGAAATTTGCTGTGGAGAAGCACGATGGTCATTTTTAAGAACTCCTAATCTCCAAACAAGTAATTGCGCTTTGGTGATTTCGGTTATCATCTCCGCAAGTTTCTTTTGCTGCAATTGGAAACCTCCAATTGGCTTTCCAAACTGAATACGCTCTTTGGAATAACGCAACGCGGTATCGTAGCAATCCAAGGCTGCACCCAAAGCGCCCCAAGCGATTCCGTACCGAGCGGAATTCAAACAACTCAGCGGACCTTTAAGCCCGCGTATATCTGGGAATATATTCTCCTTTGGAACTTTCACATTATCGAATACCAATTCGCCCGTGGCAGAAGCACGCAAACTCCATTTTCCGTGTGTGGTTGGCGTGGTAAAGCCTTCCATTCCGCGCTCTACAACCAAACCGCGAATAGTGCCTTCTTCATCTTTGGCCCAAACAACAGCAATGTCTGCAAATGGCGAATTGCTAATCCACATTTTGGCTCCGTTTAGGATTACATGATCGCCAGCATCTTTAAAACTGGTGACCATTCCGTTGGGGTCAGAACCATGGTCTGGTTCGGTAAGTCCGAAGCAACCAAGATATTCTCCGGTGGCTAGTTTTGGTAGCCACTTTTGCTTTTGCGCTTCGGTTGCGTAACTCCAAATTGGAAACATGACCAACGAACTTTGAACAGAGGCTGTGCTTCGCAATCCACTATCGCAACGCTCTAGCTCTTGCATGATAATTCCGTAAGAAATCTGGTCTAACCCCGCTCCACCATATTCTGCTGGGATGTATGGGCCGAAAGCACCTATTTCGCCTAAACCTTTAAGAAGGTGAATTGGGAATTCTGCTTTCTGAGCGTATTCTTCTATGATGGGAGAAACGTTTTGCTTCACCCACGTTCGTACTGTTTCGCGAATTAGCTTGTGCTCTTCTGTAAGAAGGTCGTCTACTAAATAATAATCGTGTCCTTGGTATTTATCTGCAGCCATGTGTTCCTATTTGAATCGCAAAAGTAGAAATGATTGATTGTTTTTGAGAGAAACAAATACAGACTCGTTTAGTTCTTTTGATAAAAACGCAGGACGGGCAGGAAAATCGCTTCTCTTTGCTTGAAGAACATGTTTTTAGCCTCAGAAACACAGAAGGCACAGAACTTTCACTGAGAAACCAATTATTAAACTCAATGTTCCATGAGACCCTTCCTTGGTGGTGATTTCCTAGAAAGTGGCTTCCAGCTTTAATCTTTCTCATTTTACTGTGCTCTGCACAGGCCGTACCACAGGGAAACAAGTGGTTATTGCAGTATCCGTTTGTCACCCTGAGGAACGAAGGGTCTCACAGAGTATTGAGTGGAAGCTAACTGGTGAAGGTTTAATAACGAGATTCCTCGTACCTCGGAATGACAGACGGGGTGCTTCGGTTTGATTTACCAGTCACCATTGCCACTTGCTAGGCAATCACCTCCTTCGTCAGGGTGACAAACGGATACCACAATAACTATTTGTTTACCTGAGGAATGAGCTGTTTCTATATGTAAGCATGACAAATGGGGCGGTTGCAAATGAGGCTTGCAGATTGGTCCGCGTGAGGGGTGGTAGCGGCATCCTTTTCTTTTCCTATCGCTTTAACTTCGAGAGCCTCAGCCTTGGCTGGGAAAGAAAAGATACAGCGGACGACCCGACCGCCACGCTCTAGGTTTCGACTGCGCTCAACCAAACTGGCATGGCGGGCACGCCCTTCGATAAACTCAGGACGGGCTCCAAAAATGTGTGTTATGCTTGAGCTTGCTGAAGAGTTTCCTTAGCCTCATCTGTTTGTCCGAAAGTTGGACAATCGCAGCCTTTTCCGCCTCTACGACTTGAACATGCGCTTAGAATGAGCACGGCAAAGATGGTTAAAAATATGTGTTGGCGTTTCATAGGGCGCAAGGTAAGTCAAGTTTAAACATAGAAACAGTGGAGATATTTTTCTGTGAAGTGAGAATGGCTAATTTTAGCCGCGACTATATGAGCATATTTATTCACATTGGGCGGTACGTACTCTGGATGGGGCGTGTGTTTAGGCGGCCCGAAAAATGGAGCATTTACAGACAACGAATCTTTGAGGAGGTTCAGAATATTGGTTACGATTCCATTGGGCTCGTTGCTATGGTAAGCATTTTTATGGGTGCTGTTCTTACCATTCAATTAGCTTACAACATAGTAAGTCCGCTTATTCCTACTTACACGGTTGGTTTAGGCGTTCGGGATTCTCTGATTTTAGAGTTTTCTCCTACTATCATCAGCATTATTTTGGCGGGAAAGGTTGGGTCTAGTATTGCTGGTGAAATAGGAACCATGCGGGTTACGGATCAAATTGATGCCCTAGACATTATGGGGGTAAACTCAACAGGTTATTTAGTTGGGCCAAAGATGATTGCGGCTATGATTTGTAATCCGTTTATCGTTATTATTAGTATTGCTCTTGGAATATTTGGGGGCTACATGGCTGGCATACTAACGGGCGAAGTTTCTGGCAGCGATTTTATATTCGGAATTCAATATTGGTTTCAACCATTTTACATCTTTTACGCACTGATTAAAACGGTTGTTTTTGCTGCGGTAATCACCACTGTTCCTGCATATTGCGGGTATCATACTTCTGGCGGTGCCCTAGAAGTTGGGCGTGCCAGTACAGTTTCTGTGGTTTACAGCATTGTAATTATTCTCATGTTTAACCTTATTCTTACCCAAATGCTTCTTCAATAATGATTTGGGATTTTAGATTTGGGATTTTAGATTTTAGAATGCGGATGATTAGGGAGCGCAATACCAACTCCTATTTCCTATCTCCTAAATCCTTCTGCAATGATTGAGGTGAAAGGACTGAATAAGAGCTTTGGCGAGCATAATGTTTTAAAGAACATTGATGCGCAGTTTCATAAGGGTCAGGTGAATATTATCATCGGCCAAAGTGGTTCGGGAAAGACTGTTCTTACCAAATGTATGGTTGGGCTTCACGAGGTGGATTCTGGAACGATTGAATATGATGGACGTGAGTTTTCGCGGATGTCATTCAATGAGAAAAAGAGTATTCGACAAGATATTGGAATGCTTTTTCAGGGAGGTGCGCTTTTCGATTCGTTGACGGTGGAGGACAATATCATGTTTCCACTTTCGATGTTTACCGACAAGAATTTAAAAGAACGTAGAGATAGAGCAAAGTTTTGCTTGGAACGTGTGAACCTTCCGGATACGGGGCAATTGTTTCCATCTGAACTAAGTGGTGGAATGAAAAAACGAGTAGCAATTGCACGTGCTATTTCTATGAATCCAAAGTATCTTTTCTGCGATGAACCAAACTCGGGTCTCGACCCTAAAACGGGTTTGGTTATTGATCAGCTTATTAAGGAGATTACGGATGAGTATGACATTACCACGATTGTAATTACGCACGATATGAACTCTGTAATTGAAATTGGAGAGAATATCCATTTCATTTACGAAGGCGAAAAGTGGTGGGAAGGTTCTAAAGAGGAGATTCTGAGAACGGACAACCAAGAGGTGGTTGATTTTGTCTATGCTTCTAAGTTTATGAAGAAGGTACGGGCAGATTTGGCGAAGTGATTTAAAGCTCTCAACTTTTAAAAATTTGACGACTTTACTAAATATTAAAAAGGGCAGCCAATTGGCTGCCCTTTCTATTTCTAATCAGACCTGTGAGGTTTTCAAAACCTCGGAGGTCTTAGCTGAAATTCTACAACCCGTGAAGCAACTTCACCAAAAGCATAAACGTTGCGCAACCTGCTGCAAAGCCAATAAATGCCAACCAACCAATTTTTTTGAGGTACCACATAAAATCTATACGCTCCATGCCCATGGCAACAACACCAGCGGCAGAACCGATAATGAGCATACTACCACCCGTACCAGCAGAGAAGGCGATAAAGTGCCAGATGTGGTGATCTAGTGGCAATTGAAACATGCCCATGCTTGCCGCTACTAACGGAACGTTGTCGATTACGGCAGAACCGAATCCCATAAGAATCACGAAAATATCGTCAGGAATAGCTGCGCGAACTGTTTCTCCCAGTTCGAAGATCATCCCAACGCTTTCTAGCGCTGCAACTGCCATCAAAATTCCGAGGAAGAAAAGAATACTTGGCATTTCAATTTTAGCCAAAGCCGTGTGCACAGGACTGTGGTGATGCGTTGCATCAGACATGGTAAACGCACGGTGACTTTTAAGCTCTGCCACAATACCCACAACTGCTAACGAAAGCATCATTCCAATGTATGGAGGAAGGTGAGTAGCGGTCTTGAAAATTGGAACGAATACAATCATTCCCAAACCGAGTAGCAACATGCTAAGGCTAGCTGGTTTTTCGTCAGCATCACTCTTTGGAGATGTTAATTGACCTTTAAATGCAGGGAGAAGCGAGGCAATAAAGGTTGGCACAACCATACACACTAACGATGGAAGGAATAGGAATTCCACCAATCTTCCGGCAGAAACTTTGTTGCCAATCCAGAGCATGGTTGTAGTAACATCTCCAATTGGAGACCAAGCGCCACCTGCATTTGCTCCAATTACAATTAGACCAGCAAACCAAAGGCGGTCTTCGCGGCTGTCAACCAATTTTTTGAGGATAGTTACAAGTACAATTGTTGCTGTAAGGTTGTCGATAATTGCAGAAAGGATGAATGCCAATCCGCCCATAATCCAAAGGAGAACTTTCTTCTCTTTTGTTTTTACAAATTCTTTGATGGCTCCAAAACCATTGAAGTGGTCGGTGATTTCCACAATGGTCATTGCTCCCATCAGGAACACTAGAATCTCAGCTGTTTTACCAAGGTGATGAAGCAACACCTCATCCATGTGAGATTCTACAAGACCCAACACACCATCAATCTTAAACACCGGAATGTGCGCAAGCGCGATAACGGCCCA
>Ga0222650_1000513_pt1 | contig 29247 bp, 15 predicted proteins | sample AntAcemetagen367_FD_179820 | JGI IMG/M metagenome (GOLD analysis project Ga0222650, IMG submission 179820) | Saline water microbial communities from Ace Lake, Antarctica - #367 | ecosystem: Environmental > Aquatic > Non-marine Saline and Alkaline > Saline | place: Antarctica: Ace Lake... | reverse complement strand
AGTCGGTAGGTATAGTTTTAGACATACCGATTTTGCCGACTCAGTCGCCATGTCAATGCAAATATCGACTTTATTTGTCTTAAATAACTCTAAATAAGCGCGTTACCCTTAAGTTGACGCCAATGGGAGAGCGCCCAGACGATGGCAATGAATTTCATGGATGGAATTAAAGCGGATGTTTCGAGATTTGCCATGGATATTTTGGTCTTGGGTTCTGCACCCAGACTTAAGTCTGACTTCCGATGCCACGCTGCTTATCGATGGGAGAAGGACGCGGCGATTTTTGGAATCCATTTTACGGCCTCCGGGGTGGCGGTATTGAGGGTGATGAGGGTGCCTCTTTTTTTTCTGAGATCGAGGACGGCGCGGGCATACCACATCGTGTTGGAGCCGTCGTGGCTGAGGCGAGTGACCTTGCCGTCCTTGCTCCGGGTGCCCCAGCCGAGGGCGTAGTTGTTGCTGATGGGAGTGTGGAGTTTACGATAGCTGGCTTGGGTGAGGAGCTTGCCTTCGCCGTGGTGGCCTTTGATCTGGTCTTGGCAGAAGAGGACCCAATCGGAGAGGGTGAGGTGGAGGCCACCGGCCGGTCCATACATCGGCGGATTGTCGTGGGCCATGGGTTGACCGTTGTGGTGACCGTGAATCGCTTCGGGTCCTTGGGGAGGGCCGAAGCCGACGCTCTTGATGCCGAGGGGGGTGAAGAGGTTTTCGATGATGGCCTTCTCCCAAGTGGTGCCAAGACGTTGATTGATCACTGCACCGGCGATGATGTAACCGAAGTTTGAGTAGAGGAAGCCCTTGGTTGGCTCTTTCTTGAGAGCGATTTTGGTGACGGCGAGGCGTGAGAGGATTCTGTTTTTCGAGATCGGATTGGCGGGGAGCCCGGCGGTGTGGCTGAGGAGTTGGGTGATCGTAATCTTGCGGGCTTCAGGATGAAATTCGTCCGCGAGATTGGGAAAGACTTCGCCCATGGCGGTCTCCCAAGTGATGAGTTTTTTTTCGACAAGAACCGCCATAAGGGTGGCGGTCATGGCCTTGGCGTCCGATCCGATGTGCCAGACGGACTCTTTTTTGACCTCGATATCCTGATCTGACCGGGTCTTACCTGAAACGAGGAAGGTTGTGATTTCCTGGGAATCGAAGGCTACGGCGCCGATGGCGGAGATGTTTTCTTCGATATGGGCCTTACCGATAATGACTTGGGGAGTATCGAGTTCTATGGCCTGCAGGGGATAGAGGGAGAGGAAGAGGAGCCATTTCATTGCTTTGGGAGGGAACTCGGTTATTTTTCGATTACGAATTAGAATAATTCCAAATTTGCCCTTGTCCTGCTAGGATATCGGCATAACTTCCCGCCGTCGATGATTTCGAATGTGAACAATAACAGCCCCGAGCCAGCGGACTTCCCGTCCGAGCTGGAAGGTTTGCGGATGACCAAGCAACGCCGCGAGGTCCTTGCGGTCATTCTTGCTGAGCCTGATCACCCCACGGCCAACGACGTTTTCATGCGCGCCCAGAATCGCATGCCGACGATCTCGCTGGCAACGGTTTACAACTGCCTTGAGGCTTTGGTGAGTCACAAAATTGTGCGACAGGTTAATTTGGAGCGGGAATCGTCACGTTATTGCCCAAATCTCACGGACCATTGCCATTTTCAGGACGAGGAGTCCGGTAAAATTCACGACGTCGTTTTTAAAGACGGGGTGAAGCTCGAAGATATTCTCGAGCTCCCCGAGGGAACGAAAGTCAGCCACCTTGAAATCAGCCTGAAGGGAATCTTCGGCCAATCCTAAAAATCACCAAAGACATGAGCCTAACTATCGAAAATTTGCATGCGTCCGTTGAAGGGACTCCCATCCTCAAAGGACTCAATCTTGAGATCCCGGCCGGAGAGATCCACGCCATTATGGGGCCAAACGGATCCGGAAAATCGACTCTTTCCAAGATCATCGCGGGACACAGCGACTACGAAGTGACCGACGGTCGCGTGCTTCTAGACGGCGTCGATATCGCCAAGCTTGGAGTTGATGAGCGCTCACGGGCCGGGGTCTTTCTGGCCTTTCAGTACCCTGCCGAGGTTCCCGGTGTTTCGAATGCCAACTTCCTCCGCGCAGCCCTGCAGGCCCGTCTTCCCGACGGCGAGGAAATTGATGCTGTCGCCTTTTACAAGGACATGTATGCCAAGATGGACGACTTGGAAATGAGCCGTAAATTCACAAAACGTGCCGTGAACGAAGGTTTCTCTGGAGGAGAAAAGAAGCGCAACGAGATCCTGCAGATGATGATGCTCGATCCCCGCTACTGCCTCCTCGATGAGACTGACTCCGGTCTCGATATCGATGCTCTCAAAGTGGTCGCAAAAGGAGTGAATTCCATGCGTTCGCCAAACCGGGGCTTCCTTGTCATCACGCATTACCAACGCCTTCTCGACTACATCACGCCGGATTATGTCCATGTGATGTCAGACGGACAGATCGTAAAATCCGGTGGAGCCGACCTCGCCCTCGAGCTCGAAGAGAGAGGGTATGACTTCCTCAAGCAAACCGCCTAGCCCCTAACCAACCCCTAAAATTCCTATGAGTTCCGAAACCGCTACCGTACAACAAGTCGCCCGTGAAAAGGGTGAGATCGGCAACTTTTCCTTCCCTGAGAGGCATAAGTTTGATGCCGGATATGGCCTGACCAGAGACACCCTTGACTACATTTCAAATGTCAAAAAGGAGCCATCCTGGGTGAATGAGTTCCGCCACAAGGCGCTCGATGTTTTCTTGTCCAAGCCCATGCCCACCAACTGGGCCACCAAAGATCTCGAGGCCATCGACTTCGATAAAATCCGTTACTATCTCTCGGATGGTGCCGAACCCAAACGTTCTTGGGCCGACGTTCCTCCCGAGGTTCTTGAAACCTTCGACCGCCTCGGTGTCCCCGAGCAGGAGCGCGCCTTCTTGGCCGGAGTGGAAGCTCAGTATGACTCGGAAGCCGCTTACTCTAACGTTAAGGAAGCCCTCGCCGACGAAGGAGTGATCTTTGTGACCTGCTCGGAAGGTCTCAAAGAGCACGAGGAAATTTTCCGCCCTTGGTTTGGCAAAGTCATTCCGACCGGCGATAACAAGTTTTCCGCGTTGAACTCCGCAGTGATGTCCGGTGGTTCCTTTATCTACATTCCACCAGGGGTCAAAGTGAAGCACCCGCTTCAGGCCTACTTCCGAATCAACTCCGAGAACTTCGGTCAGTTTGAGCGCACTCTCATCATCGCCGACGAAGGTTCGGAAGTGATGTATATGGAGGGTTGCACCGCTCCGAAATTCGAGACCGCAACCTTGCACTCGGCTGTCGTGGAACTGGTTGCAATGAAAGGTGCCAAGATCCAATACATCACCGTTCAGAACTGGTCTTCGAATGTTTTCAACCTCGTGACCAAGCGTGGCCTTGCTCATGAGGACGCCGAAATTCGCTGGATCGATTGTAACATTGGTTCCCGTCTCACCATGAAATACCCCGGTGTTGTCATGAAGGGCGAGCGCGCCCGTGGAGAGGTGATTTCTATCGCCCTCGCCAATGATGGCCAGCACCAAGATACCGGTGCCAAGATGATTCACGCCGCGAATAATACCACTTCGAATGTCATTTCCAAGTCGATCTCGATCGGCAAAGGACGCTCGACTTATCGCGGTCAAGTTCTCATTCCTAAGCACCTTAAAGGCTGTAAGAACAACACTGAGTGTGATGCTCTTTTGATTAATTCCAAGAGTCGGACCGACACTTACCCTGCAATCACGGTCAAAGGAAACCAGCATGTTACCCAGCATGAAGCGAGTGTCAGCCAGGTTTCCCAAGAAATGCTCTTTTACATGCAGCAGCGCGGACTCTCTGAAACGCAGGCCATGTCTCTTGCCGTGAATGGATTTATCAATGACCTCGTTGAGGAATTCCCGATGGAGTATTCGGTCGAACTTAAACGTCTTATCGACCTTGAGATGGAAGGTTCGGTGGGTTAACCCGGCTACCGCGTTCTCAATATCTTACCACTGGTAACTGTTCATCATTCAATGTCCGCTACTCTCACATCTCCTGCTCTCGAAGAATTCGAGGCCCTCGACTGGCCGGTTCGCACCGAGGAAAACTGGCGCTTTGGTGCCTGGAAACAGGCCAATCTCTCTGGTCTTGAACTCGTTGGTGAAGGCACCTCGGGACAACTCCCCAAGCCACTCGAAGGCTTCACCCGCTTCGTTTTCGAAAACGGGACCCTCGTCTCCGGATCTTCGGAGGCGGTGACTTTAGTCAGCGAATCCTTTGGCCCCATCTCTCGACTGGGTTCGCCGAAGTTGGCGGCCCTTCATACTGCGAAATCGGCCCACGGTCTTCATATTAAGAGCGCAACCGACCTCTCGATTGAGGTGATTTACTTCATCTCGGGTGAGGGATTACTTGTCCCCGGCGTGGTGATCGAAGCCGAAGGCGGAGCAAATATCCGCGTTCTTAAGCGTTTCATTTCTGTCGATGATTCCGCGACCACGGTGGTGTCTGCTACCGATGTCCGGGTTGCTGACAACTCCCACGTCAGTTGTCTTTTGACGCAGGAACTCAATATGCAAAGCAAGCTTGTCCGCTTTTCCGACTCAACTCTGCAGGACTTCTCCTCCGCGAAGCTTGCGGTTGTTCATACCGGCGCGAAATGGGTTCGGGAAGAAACCTACTCAACTGTTGATGGCACCGATGCCCGGTCCGAGATTTTCTCCGTGGCTCTGCCTTCGACCGGACAGGAATACGATCAGCGAACCTTCCAGCATCACGGTGCTCGGGACACCTACTCGAACCTTCTTTTCAAGAACACCCTCTTTGGAAAAGCCAAGACCATCTTCTCTGGTCTCATCTTTGTCGATGAAGATGCTCATGGCACTGACGCCTACCAGACTTGTCGTAATCTCATGATGACCGATGATTGTGAGGCAAACTCGATGCCGGGTCTTGAGATCAATGCTGATGATGTGAAGTGTTCCCATGGAAGCACAACTTCACGTGTAAGTGATGAGGAAATTTTCTATCTCATGGCGCGCGGAATTTCCTCTCGAGATGCTCGTACTTTGGTGGCTCAAGGATTCTCGGTCGAGGCGATTGAGAAGCTCGAAGATGAACAGCTTGAGGCGGTTGCTCTTGAAGTGGTGGCCCGCAAGTTTGCGACTGTTGAGTGAAATTGGGGTGTTCAAATTTGTTCGCGTGACCGAGAGGTCCCGTGACCTTTGTCCACCTCGTGCGTAGGCTCGAAATTGAGTGGTTGTCGGGAGTTTTTCGCGGGTGCTCGTCAGGCCGAAGTCGGTGCTTACTCCTAGTTCAAGGGCCTTGCGCCCTCCAGCCAAGGGGAGTTTCATAAGGCTGATCTTTTCACAGAGATTAGGGTGCTGAAGGCACCGACCTCGAGAGCCCTAGATTTTAATCTGGGGAGCTGTGAGTCGCCACGAAAGCATCCTGAAGGGATGCTCATAAGTGGCTAGGGTACTTGCGTTTCGTGAGTGTCGTTGTGAAGTCCGGCACGTGAGTTGCCCCAGGTTTTCTAGTGCTCCTTTAGGACACTGATCTTTACCGAACCGTTCCTCCAGCCTGAAGTCTGGGACATTGGACTTTTTTCCTTCAGCGATTTCGCAATTGCGATTCGGGTCTCTCTTAGTTCCCTGTTTTCTTAATCGGCGGGGCCTCGTAGTGTTCGCGGAGGCGGTGGAATTCCTTAGTGAGTTCTTGCTGAACTTTCGCATAGGCGGGATTACCGGCCACGCTTTTGAGTTCCTGGGGATCCTTCTCGAGGTCGAACATTTGCCATTCGTTGCTCTTGGGGAGGTAGAAAAGTTTATGAGTGGCGGTGCGGACTCCGAAGTGTTGCGGCACGTTGTGTTCGCCTTCTTCGTAGTAGGAATAGTAGAGCGACTTGCGCCAGTCATCGGCTTCACCTTTGAGAACCGGAACGATGGATCGGCCTTGGATTTCCTCCGGAACTTTGAGGCCGGCGGCTTCCATCAAGGTGGGGGCGTAGTCGATGTTTTGGATCATCTTCTGCGGCCGTGAGCCGGGTTTGGTGACCCCGGGCCAGCGAATGGCGAAGGGCATCTTGAAGGATTCCTCGAACATCCAGCGTTTGTCGTACCAACCGTGCTCGCCGAGGTAGAAGCCTTGGTCGGAGGCGTAAATGACGATGGTGTTTTCAGCGAGGCCGTTTTTGTCGAGGTAGTCGAGCATGCGGCCGACGCTTTCATCAACCGCCTTCACGGTGGCGAGGTAATTCTTCATGTAGCGTTGGTATTTCCAACGGACGATTTCCTGATGACTCATCGACCCGACCTGCTTGAGGAATTCTTTATTCTCAGGGCCGAAGTGGGCGTCCCATTCTTTTTTCTGGGTTTCGTTCATGCGGCGATATTCCACCATGCCGTAACGGTCGGGCCCGGGGAGTTCGATGCCTTGGCGCTCGTCCTTGCGGACCTTGGCGTCGTAGGTCCAGTCGAAGTGGCGATCGATTTCCATCTCGTTGGTGGTGAGGGTTTTGCTGCGATTTTCGTAGGTGTCGAAAAGAGTGGGAGGCTCGGGGATGGTGAGACCATCGAAGGATTTGAGGTGGCGCAGGGCGGGTGCGAAGGTGCGGTGGGGAGCCTTGTGCTGGCACATCAAGAAGAAGGGTTTTTCCTTGTCCCGGCTTTCGAGCCACTTGAGGCCTTTCTCGGTGGTGATGTCGGTGCAGTAACCGGTGAGCTTCTTTTGAGTGCCGTCCATCTGAAGAAAAACGGGATTGTAGTAGCTGCCCTGACCGGGGAGAATTTCCCAGTAGTCGAATCCGACGGGATCGGAGACGAGGTGCCATTTTCCGATGACAGCGGTCTGGTAGCCTGCGCCGTGGAGACCTTTGGCGAGCGTCCACTGTGATTGGTCGAGGCCTTTACCCGAGTTGCGGAGGAAGCCGTTTTTATGGCTGTGCTTACCGGTGAGAATACTGGCGCGGGACGGGCCACAGATGGAGTTTCCACAAAAGGAATTCTCAAAGATGGCTCCGCTCGCTGCCAGTCGGTCGATGTTGGGAGTCGGGGCGATTTTGGCGAGGTCGCCGCCGTATGCCGAGATGGATCGCAGGGCGTGGTCGTCAGAGAAGAGGAAAAGGATATTGGGCTGCTTGGCAACGGCCAGAGCGGTCGCGCCAAGGGTGAAAAGGGCGAATAAAAAGGACTTCATTAGGGAGCTTTCAATACGGGATGGGTGGGTCCTTTTGAAGGGCAAAATTTTCATACCCGATGGGCATTGATGACATCACGCGATTAATTTTCTGCTAAGAAGAGAGCGTGAAATGTCAGGGAGAACCGCAGTGAGTGGCTTGAGTCGGAATAGGTTGCCGGGCCTATTGTTCGTTCTCGAGAGATCGTGTTCAACCGGTGGTGCGTGGACTTTCTTTTTGAGGGTGCTATGAAGCCTCTCCTTTTCGGTTAGGGGGATCTTGTTGTGGCATTTTTTCCGGTCGTTCGTGACCGGGGAGAGCCAGGGTCGGCACTTGCACTGATGAAAAACCTAAAAGGGAAGCCAATTGAGGTCGAACGGTTTGCAAAGAAAAAGCCAGCGTGTCCCGATCGAGACCGCTGGCTCACAAAGAAAGCAAATATCTTACCTGCGGCGACGAATCAAAGCGAATGCGGCCATACCCGTGAGGATTGCGCTTGAAGGTTCGGGGATGGCGGAAGTCCATGCGGCGGAGTGCGCAGCAATTTCGGAATCAAGGAGGGCTGAGTCGAAGGTGGTGACACGCGAGATTGTGCCGAGCATTCCTTCCGTGCCTGCGGCATTGTTACCGAGCAGTCCGGGGCCGGTGGGCATGTCAAAAACGGCTCCGGCGATTGAATCAGTCGGGGCTCCGTTGATGAAGAGGTCCATGGTGCCGCTTGCACTTGTCCAGCGGTAGGTGACATGTGCTTCTGCCGTAGGAGTGGCTGCATTGACTGCGGTAAAGGTATTATCAGCGACACCTCCTCGGGTGAAACCGAGTTGACCGGTGTCATTCCACTGTTCGTAGCGAAGGCTGTTGGCCGGGTCTGAGGTGCCGACGGCGAGGAATCCGTTTTGACCGCCGCCCACGGGATCTCCGCTTACGATGAATTCAAAAGTGGCATCACCGGAGATCGCTCCGAAATCGAAGGCAACGGAATTGGTGGTGTCAAGAGTGGGGCTGACGTCAGTGGTCCGGCTTGTAAAGCCGGAGCCGGCGATGGCGGCATCATAGTTGACGAGGCTGGCTCCCTGGAGAGAGCCTGCAGCCAGAGCCATGATTGCAAAGGGTGTAACGGATTTAATCATAATTTTAGTGTGTTGATCGATCTTGGCGACCAGATATCGCGCGTGAAATGGGATCGAGCGTTGTGCTGAGCGGACATTAAGAACGATAAAGCAAACTTGAGCGATCCCAAAATCAGGGTTTGTTTGCCGTCTGGTATGAATTTAATTTCTGCTTACGGGGGAAGATTTATGGTAAATCACTCAGAATGATGGATTCAGCGACTCGATCGTCCGTGGGGAAAATTCTCCGGGGATTTTTCTCTCTTGTTTTCTTGGGGGGGCAACTTTCTTTCGGCGAGTCCCTTATTTCGGGTGAAATTCTGCCCCAGGAAGGCAAATCTCCGGGAAATAAACGGTTTCAAGAGATTCCAGCCGCCGCTTCGGGGATTGATTTTTCGAACAGCTGGAATGCTCCGAGAGACTATGAGCAAGCGCTGACCCTCTCATTTGGGGCGGGTGGAGTGGCGGTGGGAGACTTCGATGGTGATGATCGGCCCGATCTTTATTTGACAAGGCCTTTCGGTGGCGGGCGTCTTTACCGGAATCTCGGTGATTTCAAGTTTGAGGATGTGACTGAAAAGTGTGGACTGGCCGGAGAGGAGTATTGGCAGGCCTCGCCTAGTTTTGTCGATATCGACGGCGACGGGGATTTGGATCTCTATGTGTGTGCCTTTCATGCGGAGAATCGATTGTATCTCAACGATGAAGGCGTTTTTAAAGAGTGTGCCAAGGAGGCCGGCCTCAATTTTAAGGGTTTCAGCGTTAATATGGCCTTTGCCGACTACGATCTCGATGGGGATCTCGATGGCTATCTCCTTACGAATCGGCCGTTTTCTCCGACGGACGACTACAGCGTGACCGATCGGGAGACCGCAAACCGGGTTTACCGTCAGTTGAGAAAGGACGCTCAGGGGAATTTCGTGATGCCAGAACACTTGCGGGAAATCTTTGAGGTGATGTGGAATCCCTCCGGTCAGATGCACATGTTCATTCGGGCGGGGCAATACGACCACCTCTACCGCAATGATGGACCCGGGGAAGGGGGGAGGGTGCCCCGTTTTACCGATGTGACCGAAGTGGCTGGATTAAAGGATAATGGCATGGGGCTTTCTGCGACTTGGTTTGACTACGACGCGGATGGAGATCCCGACCTGTATGTCGCGAATGATTATTACGGAGCAGACCGACTTTATCGGAATAATGGTGATGGCACTTTTTCAGATAAGGCTGAGGAAGCTTTGCCCCATACTCCGTGGTATTCAATGGGTTCAAATTTCGCTGATTTAAATAACGATGGGCGGTTGGACTTCATGGGATCCGATATGATGGGAACCAACCATTTCCGTCAGAAAGTAGGGATGGGAAACATGAGTAAGAATGCCTGGTTCCTAGATCACGCCGAGCCGAGGCAGTATATGAGAAATGCGGTCTACCTGAACACGGGGATGGGACGTTTTATGGAAGCGGCCCATATGACGGGGCTTGCCCAATCGGACTGGACCTGGGCCTTGAAATTTGGCGATCTCGATAATGACGGCCACGTCGACCTTTTCATCGGAAACGGAATGACGGGAGACTTTTTCAATAGTGACACTACGGCCGCGATCCGGAATGGAACCTACCTCCCCGATGATGTCGATGAAGAGCGTCCGGAGCCCAAGAAAGATATCAATCGGGCTTTTCGAAATTTGGGGGATCTTACCTTCGAAAACGTGGGCGAAAGTTGGGGGCTCGCCAAGGCCGCTGCGAGTTTTGGCGCGGCCATGGGCGATCTCGATGGCGATGGCGATCTTGATTTAGTGGTCAATAATTTTGAAGATCCGGTGAGCTTGTATCGTAATAATAGCGCGGATGGGAATCATCGCTTGAAGATTCGTTTGAAGGGAAAAAAGAATCGCTTTGGGATTGGGGCGACATTGAAAGCGGTGATGACGGACGGGGCGATTCTCACGCGATATCTCACTCTTTCGCGCGGGTTTTATGCTTCGGATGATGCCATCGTCCACTTTGGTTTGGGTCAGGAGACGGTCATCAAGGAATTACAAATTGATTGGCCGGGCGGGGTGACTCAGAGCATCAAAAACCTCGCGGCCAACAGATTCTATACCATCACTGAGCCTGACGACTCTAACTTTTTGAAACCCGAGAAGGAAGTGCCCCTTTATTCCAGAATGACGAAGGCTCCGGGCGGGAAACATTTTGAGATATCGTTCAATGATTTTGAACGACAGCCCCTCCTTCCGCAGCAGCATTCGCAGCTGGGACCGGGGGTGGCGTGGGGAGATATCGATGGCGACGGCGATGATGACTTGTTTGTTGGAGAAGGACGGGGTTTTTCCGGACGTTTGTATTTGAACGAAGAGGGAAAATTCACAAACCAGTCACCTGCGTGTTTGAAAGCCGACAAAGAGTGCGAGGATATGGCGCCGTTGTTTTTCGATGCCGATGGCGATGGCGATCGGGATCTTTATATTGTCAGTGGAGGAGTGGAGTGTGAGCCGGGGGCTGGGGTTTTGGCTGATCGACTCTACTTGAACGACGGAGCGGGGGATTTTTCAAAAGCTCCGAAGGGGAGCCTCCCTGCAACGCGTGACAGCGGGAGTGTGGCATGCGCCGCGGATTTTGATCGCGATGGCGATACTGACCTCTTTGTGGGGGGGCGCGTGATTCCCGGGCGTTATCCGGAAGTTCCTACGAGCCACCTTTTGATCAACGATGGAAAGGGAACGTTCAGTGAGGGGGCATCTGCGGCTTTGGCAAAAACAGGTCTCGTTACGAGTGCCCTATGGTCGGACGTCAATCAGGATGGATGGGTTGATCTGCTGGTGACTCACGAATGGGGACCGGTGAAGATTTTTCAAAATCAGGAAGGAAAGCTGGTCGAGGTGAGCAAAGAGAGCGGAGTTGGCGAGCTCTTAGGCTGGTGGAATAGCATTGCCGCCGGAGATATCGATGCTGATGGTGATCTTGATTATGCCGTTGGAAATGTCGGCCTCAATTCCAAGTATGACGCGACGACCGAGCATCCCGTCCTGCTCTATTATGGTGATATGGATGGGGCCGGGCGGCCTCGAATTGTGGAAGCGGAATTTGAGGGGGAGACCCTCTATCCCGTTAGGGGACGGAGCTGTTCCAGCAACGCCATGCCGGGATTGAAGAAGAAGTTCCCCACCTTTAAGTCCTTCGCGATGGCTCCTTTGGGCGATATCTACGAAGAGGATAAACTGGGGGATTCAAAAAAGCTGAGTGCAAATACCTTGGAGTCCGGGATCCTCGTGAATCTTTCCAAGAAGGGAGGCTCGCCTAAGTTTGAGTTTCGACCACTCCCCCGGTTGGCACAGGTTTCGCCGATTTTTGGCCTCGCCTTTACCTCGATTGATGGCGACGCCTATCCGGAACTCTACGTGCTGCAAAATTTCTTCGGCCCCCAACGTGAAACGGGGCGGATGGATGGTGGCGTGAGTTTACTCCTCAAGAATAATGGCGGCGAATTTAGTGCGATTTGGCCCGATAAGAGTCACCTTCTGGTGCCCGGAGACGGAACCGCTCTGACCGTTTCCGATCTCAATAATGACGGGCTCCCGGATTTTCACGTTGCCGTGAATGCCGGAGCGGCGCTGGCTTTCGAGGCCAATCCGGAACGAGTTCGGCGTGAAGAACTCCTCTGCCTTCAGCTCAGAGGGAAGGCGGGAAACATCGATGCTTCGGGAGCGCAGGTTTCCTTGTCGGGACCCAACGTCCAAAAAGTAACCCAGCAAGTCAGCAGCGGAGGAGGCTACTTGTCGCAATCTTCCCCCAGGCTTTATTTTTCGATGGGGCAGCTGAACCGTGATGGCATTGAGATCGAAGTCCAGTGGCCCTCAGGAAAGGTCACTAAAATAGAATTAGGAGATCTCGAGGAAAGTGGGGGAGTTAACGTGATTCATGAAAAATATCGCTAAGCGTATGTCATAAGATTGCTCTCGCAAATCCCTCTAAATTTTGCTAATGAATCGAAGTCGATATCTACGATAATATAATATTATATACAAAAACGATGAAGCACACATTCAACACGCTAATCTTTACCGCTTGCGCAGGAGCTCTTCCTGCCTTGGGTGGTCTGATCGCCTACGACGACAAAATTGCATTTGATAATGGAGGAGGGCTCCCCCATACCGCCATCAGCAGCGCCACCCTTACCTTCGATACCACCAATTCGGAGCTCTTCGACTTCGGCGCCATCTCCGGATCCTCCACCATCGAATTCATCGTTTCCGGCGATCCGGTCGCGGGTGGACAAAATGGATTTCTGGCGGTCGGATCAAACGGGACCCACAGCCTGCGCTACGAGCAGTGGAACGACACCGGAGCGCTCGGATTCACCCACGGAGGGGTGGCGGACTATGTCTTCGACCAGCCGGGGTTGCCCCCCCTTCCTCCCGCGACTCCCTCCAGTGCATCACCCACCGAGATGACACACGTCACCTACCGGTGGGATCAGCCTACCACAACCATGGAACTCTACTTCAATGGTAGCTTGGTCGGCTTCAACGACCGCGCGCCCGGGTTCCAGTTTCCATCCGGCGCTGGCTTCCTCGGCAACAATACCGGACTGAGTCAGGGAATGCAGGGCACTATCGAGCGGGTCACGATCTATAATGAAGCCGTCGAACCCGCGACCATCCTCGCCCACTCCGAGGCTTGGGATGGTCCCGGTGGCTCCCTTGCGAATTACGATTCTGCAATCGCGAGCGACAACGCCGGAGGCCTTCCCTACACCGCTTTCAGCGGTGCGGCCTTGAACTTTGACACCACCAATTCGGAGCCCTTCGATTTCGGTGCCATCACCGACTCCGCTACCGGCGAGTTCATCGTATCCGGTGATCCGGTCGCGGGAGGACAGAACGGATACCTGGCGGAGGGAGCCAATTCAAGCTGGAGCCTCCGCTTCGAACAGTGGGACGATACCGGCCTGCTTGGATTCACCCACGGGGGTGTCAGGGACAATCTTTTCTTCGCAGTTGACGCGCCCAGACTTCCTCTCTCTCTGAGCACCGAGTCCCCCACCGAACTCACCCACGTGGTCTATCGTTGGGACCAGGACACCACGACCATGGAACTCTACCTCGACGGAGTGCTGGCGGGCGTCAATACGGCCGCCACCGGATTTGAGATGCCAACCGGGTCCGGCCATCTTGGCAACAACGGAGGCCTCACGGAAGGCACGCTCGGCACCATGGAGCGCGTCACGGTCTACAACGATGCCCTCACGCCCGCAGACATTCTTGCCCACGCCAACGCCTGGTTGGGATCTGACGATCTCCGCCCACTTCAAATCACCGATGTTTCTCATGAGATCGTTGCTGAAAATGTCAACGTGACTTTGACTTGGAATTCCCGCCCGGAAACAAGCTACTTTGTCGAGACTTCCGTGAATCTTATCGACTGGGAGGAATTGACTGACAGTCATCTTTCGGAGGGGGAAACGACAAGTTTAGAGCATCGCTTTTCCAGGAATCCCCCGGTGATTCGCCTCTTCTACCGGGTTTCGGTCGCCCCCTGATCTCCACTCGTTCAGTTTTCAGCTCCCCGCCGGACATCGTCCGTCGGGGAGTTTTTTTCCCGTGCTACGAAGGGGACTCTACTACCGCTGCAATTCGAGTTTGAGCCGTCCAAACTTACGCGGCTGGGCGCCTGCCGGAGCGGTAGAGCGGAAGATGACGGTTTCGTGGCGGGGGTCGATTTGTTCCCGCCCCTCGAAGACAATGTTGGCCGGGCCCTCGATCCAGGTATCGAGATTATCTGAGATTTGAGGAATCATGGTGACGTCCTCGGCTGCCAAGTTTCGTCGGAAACGGAAGATGATGTAGTCATCGCTTACACCATTGACCATGAGGGAATCAATCGTGACTGTTCCGCTGGAGAAATCCGCCTCGTTTGGATCAGTGCCTTCAAAATATTCGAGAAGATTATCGCGGCCATCCTTGTCGGGATCTGAATCGAGCTCTGGAATTGGGAGGCCGTTGGCGACTCTCCAGTCAAAGTAATTTGTGCCGTCGGTTTCTCCCGGAGATCCTCCGATTGCGACACTTGCGCGCCAGCTCGCGGGGTTGGCGTGGTTCGGGACGGGTTGCTGGGATGGGTCAATGAGGACGAGAGTGAAGCCATCGCCATCCGGACCTTCTGGCCAAGGAGATTGATCGTTGTAGGTGAAGGAATGAATGATGACGTCGAGGGCATCGACAAGGGTGATGAGTTCACCATCGTTGCTGAGATTTCCGGAGTATTCGCCTGCGATTTGGCGGGAAAAGGTAGCTCCGTATCGCTGCTGAAATGCTGCGAGATCATTGACAATCAAAAGGCGGGCTCCCGGTTCCAGTGTCCTCAGTCCGGCCGTGGCAAAATCGAAAGTGATTCCGGTCGTGAATCTGAGGCCGCTGAGATCACTCGTTTGAGTTCCGCTATTCATGAGTTCGACGAATTCAAAGTCGTCTCGATCTGAAAACCCGGCGGCAATTTCAGAAGCGTCGGCATCCGCCGGGCGGTAGTGAAGCTCGGAGATGACGAGATCATTTGCGCTGGCCGGAATGGTATCGATCAGGAAGTAGGCTTCGGTCGGAGCACTCCAATCCGAGCCGTCAAGAGTACGGGCCGTGATTAGCATTGATTCTGTCAAAGTCAGGCCATTGGCGAGAGTTGATTGGCCGATTTCGAGTTCCGGAGTGATGAGGAAATCAGAGCTTCCGATTCCATCGTTGAGACCATGAATGGCAAGAACGTTCATGCCATCCTGCAGTTCATTGACTTGTCCGCTGACATCAAAGGTAACGAAGTTGACTGCTTCACCATCCGGGTGCCCACCATTGGCCTCGGAGTTCCAAATCGGAGTGGCCGGAGCATTCTCTTGCGCGATTAGAACTCCATTGAGGTAAGCGATGAAGCCATCGTCATACTTCATCTTCAGTCTCATGACGTCATAGAGTGAGGCCTCTGCGAGGCTGAATTGCATCCTGAGATAGGCCGTGGTGTTTTCACGATCCATGGTGTCATCGAGGTTTAGGTTGATCTCGGGATCGTATGTCGAGACCCGGTCATATCCCACCCCGGTGGTCCCCGGGATCCATCCCGAATCGTCGAAGCCCGTCAAGGTCCAGCCCAGTCCGGTGGCCGGGTTGCCTGCCGTTGGAATAATGACGCGAACGGCATCACCTTCACTGATCACAGTGCTCAGTTGGACCCCGCCTTCAAACTGCTGGGCGGTGGCTGAAAGAGTTCCCCCGGGTGCGCGCGGATCGCTTCCGTCGGTGGTGTAGTAGATGGCCCCGGGAGGAGGCGAGAAGGTCGCGACAAAGCCGTTGGCAACCACGCCCCCGGTTTGGTTATAAATCGGACGGGGCGTAAACTGGGTGTCATACCAATCGGCCCGGGTGGTCAGCCAGTTTTTGAAAGTGGTGAGTTCGTTTCTCCAGTCGGTCTCATTGGAGAATCCCTGTCGAATGGCCCGGGTGGCGCCGATTTCAGCACCCTGTCTGTCAATGATTCCTGCCATCCCAGCATTACTCATGGCGCGGTCACGGTGGTAGAACCAGCGATCGACGTAGAGTTGCTCGAAGTCGGGATCGTCGAAGAGGCGGGCATACCATAATCTGTCACCACGATGCCGGAAGGTCCCGGTGGGGCCACCGCCGATATAGTAGCTGCTCCAGTTGTAGTCCCAGGCAGGCCCCATTCGGAGTTTGCCGTCGTCCCCTTTCCAGGGGAACATGCTGATCAACATGCCATCGCCATTACGGCTAAGATTGTTGAACATGAAGTATTCCACAAAGTCCTCGGCATCGAGATACTTCCGGTATCCGTCGACCGGGTCGAGCCATTGGGCGTTGTCGTAAAGGACGTCCTCGAAGGTTCCAAACCAATCCTCGATCGCGGCTCGCTGGGTCGGGGTGACTCGGTAGCCATTGGGATTATCGAAGTTGAGATAGCCGTTACTTTGTCTGGGAATGTCGTCGCCTCCACTGGCGGAATTGGGAGAGGTTTCGGTGGTCCGGTTGGGCCCCCGGGTGTGGAAAAACTGGGGGCGGGTCACGCCATTTTCGGCAGGGAATCCCCCGACTGGGACTGAGTCCATGCGGTTCAAGCCCAGCAGCCAACCTCCCGAAGTGCCATCCTCGCTCAGTCGATTAAAATCGAGTCGCCCGTCACCTCGTGAGACTTTCTCAAAGATGGCGTAGACTCCACGGCGATCGGCCAACGAAAGGTCGCCGCCATTGGTGTTCACAAAGGCCTCGACCCAGCGAATCCGGGTGGCGTAACGCCCCATATTATTGCTCAACTGGTAGATGAAGGTGTTGAACATCATGGCGGGGTCCTTGTTAGCGTCGGTGTCCGGGTAATAAAGAACCCAGTCCGAGTGGGCCGGCATTCCGAGAACTTCGGCCTCTTTTTCGTTTTGAGATTCGTCCCAAATTTCCATGCTGAAAGGCATCTGTGACCAGGTGCTGGAGAAAGCGCCACGCCCCCGCACCCCGGACCGGCTGATCATCTGTGGAGTGTCATTGAGAGTCGCTAGGCCGGTTGTTTGATCGCGCTCGAAAGTGGCCCAAACTGCGCTTTGACGTGCCACTTGCTGGACTCCCGATCCGGTGCCACTCCATCCCTTCGCGGGGACCGGACCAGCTCCAAAATTATCGATGATCATGAGAGGAAGGTCGGATTCGTAGCTGGCCAGATCTGCCGCAAGCCGGATGTAAGTTTCACCTGAAACAGGCCCCGCCACGCCTTCCCTGATCGGGATGGCCCGTAAGTGGGTCGTGGCGTTTACGGTCACCGCAGAGGCGTAAAGTGTTCCGTTGGAAGCTGAAGGCGTGCTCCCGTTTGTGGTGTAAAAGATCTCCGTGCCAGCGGAGGGTGACGAAAGAGCGACGCTTAGGGTTCCTGAGAAAGTACGGCTCCCGATGGCAAAAGTAACCTCGGATGGCGCGGGCATGGTGGCGTCATTGGCTTGGCCGGGAGTGGCGCTTCCCAAGACGCGTGCCGTCGATAAATCGCCTGCGAGGATCCCGTAGCCAACATCACTGCCGAGCGCGGGATAGATCGGTGCGAACTCCTGAAAAATGGAGGCACCGCTATTCCCGATGAGGGCGAGGTATTCCCCTCCGGCGCTGAGTCTGAAGTTGGTGTGGATCTCTCCCGGAGGGCCGCTCGCTCCTTTGCCGGAGGCAAAGATGGTGGCCCGTTCCCCGGGCGAAAGAATCAAGGAAGGGAAGGGCCACTTGACAAAATCGGTGGCGTCGTCGGTCAGGAAGTATGACCCCATGTCCACGGTCTCACCCGTCGGGTTAAAGATCTCGATCCAGTCTGAGAAGTCCCCGTCCCCATCCTGCAAACCGGATTGGTTGTCGGCCACAAATTCCGAGATGACCGGGTGATCAGCGACCATCGCGACCTTGATCGTGATGTCGGAAGTTTCCGACCCAAACCCACTTCCGGCCGTGAGAGTGTAGCTCGTGGTTTCGCCGGGAGAGACTGCGATCGAGCCGTTGCCATTCGTCGTTTGCCCTCCCACATTTCCCGGTGTGGGGCTGATTGTCCAAGCGGTCGCAAAGGAGGTTTCCCATGAAAGAGTGACACTTGCACCCAAGTTCGTGGTGGTGCGATCGGAGGTGAAGGAGGTGATACGAGGAGCCGGATTGACGGTGACGGTGACATCCTGCGCGACTGGGCCATCGTCGTTGGTCGCGGTCAGACGGTAGACCGTTGTGGTGGTCGGCGAGACCATGAGTTGGCTGCTTCCAGTGACATCGGTTCCATTGATCGAGAGGGAGTCAGCTCCCACAACAGTCCAGCTGAGGCTGGAACTTCCCGGAGAGAGGAAGGCCTCGGGCGAAGCAGAGAAGAGATTGATCACAGGAGGCTCCAAAACCTCGTTATAGGCATTGGCGTGTCGGAGAATGTCCTCGCTTGCGAGGGCTTCGTTATAAACGGTGACACGGTGAATGGTGCCGAGCATCCCCTCGCTTCCGGCGGAGTTGTTCCCCAGTAATCCTGAGCCCGTTGGCATGTTAAAGGAACTCGCGACCGCAGTGTTTTGACCCACTAGGGTTCCGTCGAGATAGAGGTCCATACGGCCGTCGCCATCCCAAACATACGTGACGTGAGTGGGATCGGTGGGAGAGAGGACGAGGGGACTGAAGGTGTAGTCGGCCACGCCGGACTGGGTGAAACCCAATTGCCCGCTGTCGTTCCATTGTTCATAGCGCAGGCTGCTCGAGGTGTTTGATCCCACCGCCAGAAAGCCATTCTGCCCTCCGCCTGCGGGATCCCCTTCGACAATAAATTCACAGGTGGAGGCTCCTGAGATCGTTCCAAAGTTGAATGCGCTGCTGTTAGCGCCATTGAGGGAGACCGCAGCGGTGAGCTTGGAGACCGGAACGGGGCCGGCACCCGCTTCATCGGATACGATTGCCTGATCGTAAAGGGTGAGGCTGGCTCGGGTGGGAAGCCAAAGAACTGGGATCAGACAAGTAGTGAGAAATCGAGACCGATTTCCGCAGAAGAACAAACGCATTCAAAAGAGAAGCATAAACCCGGTCGCAACCGGAGTTAAAACTCTTCGCTAAATCTTTGAATGTCATTGATTTGGGTGAAGACGAATATTCTTGAAAAATGGCGAGGGATTCCGCAGACGGCCTCCTTGGAGCCGTGATATTCGTATGATCGTGTTGAAACACTGAGTGATTTACGGCAGTTTAGTCAGTCCCGACTCTTCCCCCACCGATTTCAAATTCATTCATGAAGCCTTCCTTCTCCTTCCTCCTATTCCCGTTGTGCCTTCTTTTTCAACCCGTTCGGGCGGAGGTCGTCATCAACGAGATCATGTTTCATATTCCTCGTGAGGAAAATGAACCTGAGCCCGTATCAGAGGAGTTTATTGAGTTACATAATACAGGTGTTACTGCTATTTCCCTGGCAGGTTGGGAACTCGATGCCGGAGTGCAATTTGTTTTTTCGGCGCTCAACATTGCGCCAGGGGGCCATGCCGTGGTGGCAGCCGATCCGGCGGCATTTGCCCTAAAGTATCCCGGGGTGAGCGCGCCAGTGGTAGGACCGTGGACCGGTCACTTAAGCAATTCAGGAGAGAAGATTCGGCTCCGCAATGAGATGGGGGTCGAGATCGATGAATTAACCTACTCAGATGAAGGGGACTGGGCGGTGAGGCGTCGCGGGCCTCTCGATAATGGTCACGAGGGCTGGCTTTGGGAATCGACCGCTGATGGGGCAGGAGGATCTCTCGAGTTGATCAACCCCACGCTCACAAATCGGGAGGGGCTGAATTGGCAAGCGACTGCACCCGGTGCGGAGAGTCCGGGCGCGCTCAATGGGGTTTTTAGCACCGATGCGGCTCCCATGATTTTGGAGGTGAGGCACACTCCGGCCATCCCCAGCGATCGTGATCAAGTGATCATCACCGCTGATCTTAAGGATATCGTGGGGGCCTCCCTGAGTGCCACCGTGTCTTACGGCACTGAGAGTAATGATTCTGCGAACAGGACCATTGTGGTCATGTCGGATGATGCCTTAAACGGCGACGGGGATGCTGGTGATGGTCTTTTTGGCGCGACCCTGCCGGCCTTTCCTGACGGAACCGTCGTTGATTTTTTCGTCAGTGCCTCGGACGGGGTAAACACCCGGACTTGGCCCGGGCCGACCGATGACAGCGGGAATCAGGCTGCCAATGCGCTCTTCCAAATCGAGGCCACTCCGGTCTCGAGCGATCAGAGCCTTCCGGTTTATCGCCTGATCCTAAGTCCGGATGAAAAGGCGGAATTCGAATTTGATAACTTCGATGACGAGAGTGATGCCCAGATGAATGCGACCTTCATTGTGCAAGTCGGCGATGATGTTGATGTCCGTTACCTCGCGGGAACTCGTCGTCGTGGAGCCGGCAGTCGCAGTCGCGACCCGCGCACTTTACGTCTGAGTCTGGCCGCGGACCGACCGTGGCAGGATACCACGAAGATGAATTTGAATGCGCAGTTCAACTACCTGCAGCTCGTTGGTCAAAAGCTCTTTGCGGCGGCTCGCCTGCCTTCCGCCAAGGCGCGCTCGATCGAACTCTTTGTCAATGCTGAAGATGAGTCAGTGGTGAGCGGGCGTCTCCTCGGAGCTTATGTTCATCTGGAGCCGCAGGGGGGAGATTCGGTGGCCCGCCAGTTCCCTGATGACTCCTCGGGGAATCTCTATAGTAAACGCCGACCTGATAGCAAGCTGGCTCATCGCGATGGGAATATTGAAGACTATCTCGCAGACGGTTGGCAGAAGGAAACCAATCGCGCGGAGGCTGATTGGTCGGATCTTGATGCCTGGCTAGCCGCGATTCGTGATACTGCGAGTCCCAATTACTTGACCAACCTGGAAGCGGTGATGGACATTGACCAATGGGTGCGTTGGTTCGCGGTCATGACTCTCGTCGCGAATGGAGAGACTAATATTTCCAACGGAGCAGATGATGATTACGACGTCTATGCAGGTCGGCAGGATACCCGGATGAAGGCCGTTCCGCACGATCTTGATACCATCCTTGGTCTGGGAGACGTCAGTGCCATCACTGATCCCAACCACACAATCTACGACATGATTGAGGATGATGATGTCATCCCGGTCCTCGAGCAGTTCATTCGCCATCCGGTGGTCTTGCAAAAGTATCACCAAGTGCTCCGGGATCTCATCGAGGGTCCGTTTTCAAAGAGCAAGTTTGATGAGCTTGTCATCAACTGTCTCACGGAACGGGTACCGGCTCAAGTCATCAACGATGTCGTTACCTTTATGGATGATCGAAGGAGCTATGTTCTCGGTGAAGTGAACCCGGGTCTCACTGTGACCACGATGCTCCCGGTCGAAGGGGGATTCCCGAAAGCCACAAATAGCAGCCCGAGTCTCTCTGGTGTCATTAATATTTCCGAGGCAAGTTCGCTATGGGTGAACGGCAAGCCTGCTTCCATTGATGCCTTTGCGGGCACTTGGTCCTTTAATAGTGCGAACCTTGCTGAGACTCCCGTGATCAACGCCGGCACGCCATGGCGCTATCTCGATAACGGTTCCAATCAGGGGAGTGCTTGGCGTGAGGTGACCTTTGATGATTCCAGTTGGAAGACCGGGAGTGGGGAGTTTGGCTACGGTGATAATGATGAGACAACCGAGATCCTCTATGGTCCATCTGCTTCTAACTTTATTAACTTCTTCACGAATGGTAATAATCGATACATCACGACCTATTTTAGAAAGGAAGTGATGATTGCCGATCCGACCGTCTATCAAGATATTCTTCTCCGTTTAAAGCGCGATGATGGCGCTGCAGTTTACCTGAATGGGGTCCTGCAAATTCTGGACAACCTTCCTGAGAATCCGGGCTTTGATTCGTTGGCGATCGATGCCGCCGGGCAGGACGAGGAGCAAACCTTTTACGAGTTTGCGCTGCCCGTGAGTGCCTTTGTCGCGGGAACAAATACGATTGCAGTCGAGATCCATAATGTGTCGACCGATAGTAGTGATCTTAGTTTTGACCTGTCCCTGACGGGTCGAACCGAGCCTGTGGCCGGTGAGGCCTTTTTAAATCCAGGCATAAATCGTGTTTTTGTGGAGGCTTTCAATACTGAAGGCGCGATCGTTGAGTCGGTCTCACTTCAAATTTGGTATGATGATGGCGACACGGCGACCCTTTCCGGGTCTCTCAGTGAAGAGACCACTCTTACGGCGGTCGGCGGCCCATATCTCATTGCTGCTGATCTTCTCGTGCCGGCTGGCAGTACCTTAACGATTGAGCCGGGAGCGAACCTCTTCTTTGCACAGGGGGTGGCATTAACGGTGCTGGGTCGGCTTGATGCGCAAGGTACTCGCTACGAGAGGATTCAGTTTACCGTTTCTCCAGGGAGTGATGATACTTGGGTCGGGGTTGTCTTTACGAATACTGATGAGGACAGCCGAATGGTGGAACTTGATCAGAACTTCTCGACGGCCGGGGGTCATTCAGTCGAAGTCACGAACGCGAGGCTGACTCTTAACGGGGTCCGGTGGCGAGGGACAACCGAAACCATACTTGAAGTGAGAGATCCCAAGATGAATATTCTGAATTGTGATTTTCCATCTTCCAGTGGAAGCGAGGCCATTCACGGAACTGCGCTGGGTGGAGATGAGTTCTTTAATCTCATTGGGAACGTGTTCCAGACATCTTCAGGTTACAATGACATCATCGATTTCTCGGGTGGGCGGCGTCCCGGTCCTGTCATTTACGTCTTAAATAACGTTTTTCAGGGTGGTACCGACGACTGTTTGGATCTTGATGGCATTGATGCCCACATCGAGGGAAACATCTTCCGGAATATTCATACCGACGACCCCAATCGTGCCAGTACTTCCAATGCCATTGCAACGGACGGAGATGCTCATATCACCGTCGTGAGAAACATCTTCGACGACGTAGATCATGCCCTCTTGTTGAAGAACGAAGCGGACGCGATCTTCGAAAACAACATTGTGCGTAAGGCCACCTTCGGCGCGATCAACTTCCGCGAGCCCCTGCGGTCCAATGTGGATGCCGGGAGCGACGTTTTCTGTCGTGGAAATATTTTTATTGAGAATGCCGTGACCTTCCGCTTTCCGGACCATCCTCGTGGTGGAGGTGCTCTCCCAAATATTGTCGCTGACCATAATATCATGCCTGCCGCCGAGCATCGCTATGGCCTAAACAATCTTGATCTTGATCCCGCTTTTGTCGATCGCGATGGCTTGGACTATCGCCTGCTTGCGGGATCCCCGGCCATCGGTTCCGGGATCAATGGCGCGGATATGGGAGCCTTGGTTTCCCGGGGCGCCAGCGTATCGGGTGAGCCCGCGGCCTTGACTGATGAGACCACCGCAAATCTGATTGTCGCCATGCCTGGGATCTCCGGAATTGAGAGTGGGAGCTTCACCACGGAGTATCGGTGGCGCCTGAATGGCGGACCTTGGAGCGCAGAGACTGATATCGTTAATGCCATCATGTTGAGCGGTTTGGTTCCTGGCACCTATCAGGTTGAGGTTCTGGGTAAAGACAGCAATAGTGTCTGGCTGGAGACTCCGAATGTTTCTCAAAGCTGGACGGTCACAGCAACACTACCGCCAGGAGTTCGTATCAATGAGATCGCAGCGGGTCCTACAGTTGGTGCCGACTGGATTGAGCTTTATAACTCCGGGTCCTCTTCTTTTGATCTCGCTGGCTTGGTGATTTCCGATGATCCGAGCGGTCGCCCTGGCACGATGTTTCCGCCGGGTAGCCTGCTTCCCGCTCAGGGATACCTGCGCGTCGAGCTTGGTTCTGAATTCGCGTTGGATCGCGATGGCGAGACCTTCTACTTACTGGATGGTGTCTCGGTCGTCGATTCGGTGACTTTTGGGAATCAACTTGCAAATTACAGTTTGAGCCGGCTTGGTCGTGAGGGTGACTGGGGCCTGGGCCTCCCCACTCCGGAGGCCGTGAACAGGGCCGCGGGCACCGGCGATGTGCGCCTTTTGAAAATCAATGAATGGGTCGCCAATTCGGGCGTCGTGATTTGTGACGACTTTGTCGAACTCTACAATCCCGGAAATACCCCGGTCGCACTTGGCGGCCTTTACTTGACCGAGAATCCCGGAGGAAAAGTTGATCAGCATGCCATTCCGCCCTTAACCTTTATCGCTGCCGGGGGATTTGTGGCTCTGGATTTCTCGATGAGTGCGGACTCGCGGAATGTCGCTCTCTATACCGCGCAGCGTGACGAGATCGATTTTGTGGCCTTCACTTCGCAAGTCGAAGATACTTCTTACGTGCGAATTCCAAATGGTGCGCGCACGATTCAAGTTGCCATTCTCCCAACGCCCGGCCGTTCAAATGGAAGCTTGGGAGGAACGACAACGACGAATAATTACTCTCTTATTACCCTGGGCGAGACATGGAAGTATGATGATTCTGGCACGGACTTGGGGACTTCCTGGCGAGAGGCTGGATATGATGATTCCGCTTGGACCAACGGAGCTGGTTTGATTGGATTTGAGAGCGGCACTCTGCCAGCTCCCGGGATCGTCACCATGCTTGTAGACCCTGACGTGAATGATCCCTTTATCCCGACCTACTACTTCCGGAGTGAGTTCATCTATCGTGGTGACCCTGGATCAACTGATCTCTTGATCGAGGCTGTCATTGATGACGGTGTTGTCGTTTACCTCAACGGGGAGCCGCTTTACCGTCAGGGAATTGCGGAGAATCCTGATTACGATACCTTTGCAGATTCCAGTGGTGATGCGACTTTGCAGGGACCTTTCATGGTGCCGGTGACGGCGCTCGTGAACGGAGTCAATGTCATCACGGCCGAGGTTCATCAAAGCAACAGTAGGAGTAGTGATGTCGTTTTTGGACTCAGTTTGAATGCCGTTGAATCGATTTTCACTCCCGCTGATGATGTTGACTATTTGGCGGCAGTTCGGTTGATCCAGAATTTGCGGATTACAGAGGTGATGTTTGATCCCGCCGAGGGAACGGCCTTTGAGTTTATCGAGCTACAGAATATTGGTTCGGCGGCCTTAGCGCTGGGAGGAATCCGTTTCGTCGATGGCATCCAGTTTGTCTTCCCGCAGGTGACCCTTGCGCCCGGAGAGTTGATTCTTTTGGTCAGTGATCAGGCCGCCTTTGAAAGCAAGTATGGAGTGGGTCTGGCCGTGGCTGGTCAGTATGAAGGAAAGCTCTCCAATGGAGGTGAAGAAGTGACTCTGCGCCTGCCGGAGCCCTTTTCGGGGAATATCCAAAAGTTCACCTATAACGACAGCTGGTATCCGATCTCGGATGGCGGAGGGGCTTCGATTGAGATCATCGACCCTCTCGGCTCGGTCCGGGATTGGGATGATCGTTTTTCATGGCGGGCCGGGGCCATCAATGGAACCCCGGGCACCAGTCTTTCTATCAGCGCCGGGAATCACCAGGTCGTTTTAATTTCGGGCGAGGCGACATTAAACGGATCAGTCTCAGGAGGATGGACGCCCACCATTCTCTGGGCACAAATCGGAGGGCCGGGTGCTTCGATGATGAGTGACTCCAGTGCCAAGTCTCCCACGGTCCGCTATTTCCTGCCGGGAACTTATCGTTACCGCTTCACGGCATCTGATCGTGGAACTCTCCTGACGAGCGAAGTCACGGTCGCGGTTGATGACACTTATCCCGATTGGTCAACGCGGAATTCGCTAGCCACGAGCGTTCTTGATGACGAAGATGGCGACGGGATTGATAACCTTATGGAGTATGCCCTCAATCTCGATCCGAAGGTGGTAAAGGCCCCGATCCTCTCCAAGATCACGGAAGGTCGTTTCCGTTATACTCGGTATCTGCGAAAGTCAGATCTCGATTACGTTCTGGAGCATTCGAGTGAACTTATAAATTGGTCGGACGCGAACGATTCTCTCTTATCGACGACGCCCGATGAACAGCAAAGGGTTTTCTTCATCCAGGGGGGCAGCCGGGAATTTGTTCGCTTGAAGGTGACGCGGTAGCGAATTTACTCTACCGTCCGGCAATGGTTGAAAATGAATCTCAATATGACGTGGTCCTAAAGATGGTCCTGTGGGGAGAAGGGCGTGAGGCCATCTTCCATCGTTTGAAAGTAAATGGCATTGAAGGAGATCGTGCTCAGGGAATTTATGGTAAGGCTCGCTCGGAGCGGATGCGGATCCTCAGGGGCGAGGGTTTCAAGGTTCTTTTACTGGGGCTGGTGAGTCTGGGGGCTGCTGCGGGGATCTTCTCCTTTTTTAGATTAGCTGAATTCAATGTTGGAGAATTTGGCGAAGGGGTCAATGGCTTGCCGATGATCTCCTGTTTTCTAGGACTTGTGGTGGCCCTTTTCGGGTTTTTGGGACTGTGGAAAACGACTCAGGGATCCTTCGAGATTCTTTTTGCATCTTCGAAGAAGGGCTCGATCGGAGAGAGTTAGCGAGCTGTCATATCGGTGGCATGAGGTCGGAGCGGCTCAATTTCTAAATGATAGCCCGAGCGAGCGTTCTTCAAGAGACGGGGGAATCGTAGGTGGTGATTCATTCCTATCACCGGTATTTCCTCTTGTAGATGCTACCACACCTTGCAAAGCCGTATTCACGACGGTCGATATCGGTTTGTTCCCGACGAGAGCGACACCTGATACGCTGAGGGTTCGAGTGATGGAGCGGCATACGCCTCAACCAGTAGTCATTGTGACGAGGGAGTCCTTTCCGTAACTTAATCCACGGGTCCACGGGTCCACGGCAACGGTATGGCTGTGTTCGAGGTTCCTGCGTGGATGTTGTCGGTGAGCGGTTGGATACTCAGTGACGCTCTGGAATATGATGGGGGTGACGGGGGTTGAATCAGCCAAGGTCTTCCACTGACATCGAATTGGCATCTCGGGCAGCGTCTTTGAGCGGTCGCAGGACAGGGTATCCAGATGCAGAGTCTGGTCTCCTTAAGTACGGTAGGAATCTGCCCCCCCTTAACGAGGATGACCAGCTCCCTAAATCAACCGCGAGCATACTCAACGTAGCGACTCCTTCTGGGAAGGGCTGTAAAATTTACAGCGGTAGGAAAATGAGGGTGGGAATTTTTTGAAGCAGCTCAAACGCGCAAAAGCCCATCAAACGGACTCACCACCCCGAGCTGATTCGCCCCTGTCACCACGTGCGTGGAGATCTGCGTTGTCGCGACATCTTCGTGTCCCAGGAGCTCCTGAATCGTCCGGATATCCGTCCCTCGCTCAAGCAAATGAGTGGCAAAGCTATGGCGAAAGACATGCGTCGTAATCCGCTTTGGAATCTCACCCTTTGCCGCAGCCCTCTTCACGGCCTCCCCATACACCTGACCGTGCAGATGATGCCTCCTCCGAATTTTCGATTCCGGATCGATTGATTCCTTGGGGGCGGGAAAGACCCAAAACCACGGCCACGTCTCTCCGGCCCTTGAGAATTTCCTCCCCAACGCCCCCGGAATCTGCACTCCGGGTCGGGCCACCGCTCTATCCTTCTCATACACCTCTCTCACCCTCGTGAGGTGCTCTTTAAGCTCCTCCTTCAATCCCGCCGGAATTATCGTGGTGCGATCCCTGTCCCCCTTGCCACTGCGGACCGTCAACACCCCCCGCTCCAGGTCTAAATCTTTCACTCTCAACGAAACCAATTCATTCAGTCTCACTCCCGACCCATACTGGAGCTTCGCAGCTAAGGAATAGCGATCCTCCAATAATCCCAGCACTGCCTTCACCTCGTCACTCGTCATCACCACCGGAATCCGTTTCTGAGTTTTGCGCAGCTTGACCTGCAAATCGACCGTCTCCATTCCGCACACATCCTTAAAAAAGAATGCGAGGGCGTTCAATGCCTGCTTCTGATTGAGTCCGCATCCGCTCCAGGAGACTCCGGTGATCCGCTCCGATTGCTAAGCAATTCCCCAACCATTCCAGATACCAATGGAGAGCTTCTTCCAATTGCTCAAGCTGCCAATCCTCTCTCCGAACCTCCTTGCCGAGCACATCCTGTCTCCAAAACGATCTCACCGCTTCACGTCCTGCCTCCAGCCCCAGACGAAGGCGGAAGTTTTCGTGCCACTCCAGGAGCATATGGAAGCCAGCCTTCTGTCGGTCACTGACTGATCGCGATGCCTCCAGATCTTTCCTCTAACAGAGTCGTTTCACTGATTTGAATTTTTTGTTCATAGGAACACTTAACCATCGAGCTGTTCAATTGATCAACCTAAAAGTCACAGTTTCGTTTTCCCTACTCAAAAGGATCGATTGATTTCTTTGCTTGCCTAATTTTTACTATCAGAAATTTCGATGATTTCCCATTTCAAGGTTCTTTAATAATCAACAGTCTCAAACCAAAGCCCTTCAAGTATCTATCCCTTAGGTCTTTAAGAAAATGCTTCCAAAAGTCAGATCGCAGATTATCCTTTCGTCACGGGGCAAATGCTCGACGAATAAAACTGTTGTGCCGATAATAGAATCATGAAAACCAAACTAGTTATTATATTGGCATTTCTCTCGGTCAGCTTCGCCTCTGCTTTGGAGTCTGGCCAATACCTGATTTCATGTTTTAAAAAGAGGGGGGACACTTTATCCGCTGAGCATCGGGGTTATATTCTTGCGGTTGATGATGATGGAACTCCGAGTTTTAGGGTCCCGACAAGCTTGGAATCGAAAGGTGATACAACCAAAGTTCTCGACATACACTTAATGCCCGGAGAGGAACCTGATATTTTTATTTTGACGGCAAGATTCGAAGAAATGAAGTTGAAAGGCGGAAATAACGGAACCCCCAAAAAATATTTGTCGACACTTACACTGGTCTTTAGCGGATCCGAAGGTGAGGGCTGTGAGGTATCAATGGTCGGAGGCCGGTCAGACAGTAATCGGCTGATAGCATTCATCGGAGTCCTTCCGAAATAAAGTCGAACAAAACAGTGCAGGACGACACCCTTCGCTCTGGCAGTTCATTTTTGAATTCGTAGTTTTAATCTTCGCTCGGGGTCGCCTGACCTCTACGTTGGCCAAAGAAATGAGAACAATAATTTCAGTCGTCCCGTTTCTCTTTCTGCTATTCGCGGGAGGTATCGAAGCAGCGCAGTGGCCTCCACCTGGAACCGCTTCAGTCAGAGCGTTCTCGTTTGCAGGTGGGCCGAAGGATTTGGTTACTAAGGGTAAGGAGCTACGCATACCCAGCACAAGTGGAGCAGAGGGTTTATCAGGTAAGATCCCGAATCTATCAGCTATCGACACCGTTCATGCAAGGCTGGCAGGCAATTCCACGCGTCCCAAATCCACGGGCAGAATCGGGTAGACGGTAGGTTCGAACTACCGTCCCCCACACCACCGGCCATACGGATCCGTAGCACGGCGGTTCCAATTCACCACTTGCTATCCTTTGTTCCCTTTCGGGCCGTTG
>Ga0222650_1000510_pt1 | contig 29497 bp, 12 predicted proteins | sample AntAcemetagen367_FD_179820 | JGI IMG/M metagenome (GOLD analysis project Ga0222650, IMG submission 179820) | Saline water microbial communities from Ace Lake, Antarctica - #367 | ecosystem: Environmental > Aquatic > Non-marine Saline and Alkaline > Saline | place: Antarctica: Ace Lake... | reverse complement strand
TGTCCGAGAAGGGTGTCGAAGGTTGCTTTGACCGAAGTGAGGTTAGCCGGGGAGAGCGAGCTGTAGGGATCTGCGCGGGCTGGATCGCCTGGTGCCGGGTCCACGATGCCGCCTGTCTGAATGAGAGAACGGAAGGCCTCGAGCGGAAGAGCCATGAGAGGTTGGGTGCCGCTGTTGGCGGCATGCAGGGAGGCGATGCTGTTAGCGATGGCCAGCACGGTGGGATTGGCTGCGGCCCCTTCGAGGAGAGCGAGCATGGCTGGGAAATCACAACCAGAATCGATGAGGGCTTGGAACATTTCTTTCGAAAATCCAACTCGCGAGGTTTCACCCCGTCGGTTCGGGAAGAGGGTGAAGTCCTTGATGGTTGAGGGGACACTGAGTTCTGTTTGCAGGCCGGGGTCGAGAGTTTGGAGTGAGCTGAAGAGGGCCTGCTCCGCGAGAGCCGCCACTGCGTTGTCGACCGGATTGAGTTCGGTGAGGGCACTCACGGTGACGTGCGTTCCATGCGCCGCTTGCGCTGCCGTGATCCATGCGGCGGTGTCGGCATCGCGATCAATGCCAGCGGGAGTGGTCACGACCGCCGCGACGGGATTGATCGGACGCTGCATCACCTTGAGGATTTCACGTCCAGTGCGGGCGGGATTGAGGACATCGAGGACTCCGAAAGAGGTCGGTGAGGCGAGGGTGATCCAAGCACGCTCCGAGAGGGGACTCCCGATGGCCATGAAGGCTCCGTCCTGCCCTGCGAGCACCGGCGGTGTGGTCAGCTCGAAGACGTTTTCTTCGGCGACGAGATTGCCGTGCATGTCATAGGCGCGGAGGGTTTCGCCGGGAAAGTCGTCCTCGGTCGTGCCAGCCAGGAATTCGTTGGCAGGTGAGGCTCCTTGACCCGTGGCGTTGAAAGCCTGGGCAATGAGCTCGAAGCCCTCTCCGAGGAAAGGGGGAGTTCGTGGATCTCCTGGAGGCGTGTTGCTATTAGGGTCATCGGCAAGGGTTCCGGCGAGGATTTCCTCGAGATCGGACTGGAAGTCACCATCGTGGTCCGCGCCGCTCCCGGGATCGAGGCCGAGGCTGCGCTCGACGTAGTCGGGCACGCCATCTTGATCGGTATCCAGTGAATTTGGATTCACGGATGAGAAGGTGAAGCTTCGGCTGATGATGGGGCCGGCGACTCCGGTGTTGAGGTTTTTGGCGTAAAAGAGCCAGGTGGAAGGGTAGCCCACGGTGATGTTTTCGAAGGTCTGCCAGGGGCTGCCGGGAAGGTCTTCACGGTAGAAGAGTTCATTGGCTCCGGTGTCATAGAGGGCGGCGACGGTGAGGGAGGAAGGGTAGTTTCCGGATGGAGGTGAGATGCTGACGGAGGGGCTCTGGATGGCGATGTCGGTATCAAGGGCAGAGATGGAAACGGCTGCTTCGTGTTGGCTGGTGATCAGGTAGGTGGCGCCAGCAGGAGCGGAAGGAGCCACGAGCGAGCTGGGCGTGAGACCTTGGGCCGGGGCGAGGAGATTCGAGAGTTCGATTTGGGCCGGAATCGGAGCTGAGGTGGTTTTACGGGTCCAATCGGCGCGCGTTTCCAGCTTGATGATTTCGGCAGTGGGATCGATGAGGGGAGTTCCTTTGAACCAGAACAGGGTGGCAAAATTTTGCTGGGGAGGCAGCCATGCGCTCAGTGATCCGGAGTTGGCTTGGGTCCAGCCGGTGCCGGAGTTGGAAAAGCCGCGCCAGGAGGTCGTTTCACGAGAGAGCGCCGGGCCTTCGAGGAGCAGAAAGCCACGACCGGGAACCGGAATGATGCCATTCAATTTTTGGGCACCCTGTGGGGTGAAGGTGGCCTGGGTGATGAAGTTTTGACCGCCGCTGATATGAGCGTAGATCGCGGTGTTGCCATCCTGTGAGGTGATGAGAACTCCGTGCGGGGCGTTGGCAACCCCTTGGGCCACGGCGGTGATGTTTCCGATCGGGAAAGGGAGAAGATTGGAGGTGAGGTGTCCTGCCAGAAATCCGTTATAAGGAAGAGTGACGACGTTGACTGAAGTGGCACCGGGCTGGTAACGAATCGCGCAGAGGCGGGAATCGTTGCCGCGACAAAGTGAGGCGATCTTTTCACCCGTGGTGCCTCCGCCGGCGATTAAGGAATACGAAACATTTCCAGGGACTGCGCGGACTTCGTAGAGATTGTGCTGACCGCTTGCTAGAATGGATGCGACTCCCAGTTGTCCACTTGGGCTGGTGGGATCCAAGGTAGGTTGGAGGTCGTTGACGGGAGAGGAGTTGATCACAAGTCCTTCCGTAACAGGGCTTCCGGAGAAGAGATCGGTGTATTTTTGAAGGACTTCAGTGGAGTCTCCATACTTGCTGAAGGTGTGCACGGCGGGTGGATCCGCGGCTAATTGTCTGAGTGGGATTGCCGTGATGGGTCCTGGAGTGTCCGGCTGCAGCGCGGTGAGGTCGTAGGTGTCGGTGTTGAGCAGGCGAATGGCGTTGGCGGTTGTCGATGAGATGATGACGTGCTCGTTTCCTCCTGAATTTAATCCGGTATTTAGGCCGGTGACCCCGGGAAGGTTGGTTTGGAGAGGGCCGGAATCAATCCCGGCGAAAGCCCCTGAAAATCGCATGACCCGGGCTTGGCCGGTCTCGGTCTGGACGAGAACGATGGCTTGGCCTCCGTCGAGTGGTGCGGCCCATTCCGTGGGCATTTGGATGGAGGGCGCCGCATTGAGGCTTGCCGATGCGATGAAAGGAAGGGCGGTGAGGAAACGCGTGAATGCAGTCATGGCTTAGTGGGAAATGATGTTCGTAGGGATGACACGGGCGATCTCGCCCCGGACCGTGAAATGGACGATAAGATATTGATAGCTCGCTCCACGGGTGACAGGAAGACTGTCGCGAACCCACATCGTTTTTCCGTCGTAATCCTTCGTGAGCGAGAAGGAGGCCGGGAGCTTAAGATAGTCGTTGTCTACCGCCGCTGACTCGGCCGTGCTTAATGAGAAGGTCGAGGATATGCGCGAGAAGGTGCCTCCGGATGGGACGAAGAAATCGGCCGCCGAAGTATCGTCGTATCTCTTGAAGGTGAAAAAGGGGTCGATGATTCGCCTGTCACCCGTGGCCGGATCATCGTAGTAGGTGATGCGGTCGATCAGAGGAGTGATCTGAACGAGGTTGGGTCGGGCCTTGGGGAATCTCTCGGAGGCCACCTGATGACGATAAACGACAAAGCGTCGGATTGACGTTGTCCCTGCCGTCGGGACGCCGTCGGACTGTTTTCGGTAACGGAAAAGCCAGGACAGCGGGGAAATACCCCTGGCCGCTAGCGTGGTGCCGGGATTGTCTTCCTGGTCACCTCTTGGCGCGGGGAGCGCTCCCACAAGAATGGCGCCGGAACACCGTTCATTGCGCATAATCTTCGGATCGAGTGCGGTGGCGTAGAAGGGGCCTTCGGCAATGGTGAAGGAGGAAACTTCCTGAGTGATGCTGGCAGTTCCGGGGAGTGGTCTGGCTGGCCAGGGGACGACGGCTTGTCCAGGTGCTGATGGTTCAGCGTAGGCGCTACAGACCATGTTGGAGAAGTCTCCCTCGGGACGGGAGAAGCTTCCTATGCTATCGGGAATCATGGCACCGACGGGGCGGATCGCGTAATAATACTTCTTTCCGTAGGGGACCTGTAATTTGACTGAAAATTCGGCTCCATTGCCAAACCCACTCTCGATGGTGTGGGTCTGATAGATGCAGAAGGTGAGGTCATCTTCTTCAGGGGTGGTGAGGACAGAGTTCGTATTGGTATTCAATTTTCCGGTGAGTTCGGCTGAAGCGAGGACTGGGTCGCCACCGGTTTCGGAGGCAACCCAGACTTCGAAGCGCTCGATTCCAACCGGATCGCAGAACCACGAAAGTTTTACGACTCCCTGGCCTCCAAGCGGAGCAAGGGGTTCGGGATCGGTGAAGAGTGGGACTCCGAAGTCGTCGTTGACGATGGTGGCGCAGCCGATCCGAACGAGCGGAGAGGCATTGCCATGTTCGTCAAAGAGTTGGGCGAAGTAACAGACTTCCACACCATTGGCGATGACCGGCCCCCCTTCGGTCCAGGGGACTGAGGCGGGAAGAGCATCGCCGGCCGTCTTGAAGACGAGTTGCAGGGAGGCGGTGTGGCCAACGCGGCGATAGACCCGAACTTCTTTGGTGCTCGGGGTGAGGTTGACGATGCCATCGATTCCGGTGATGACGCCACCGGCCCCAATAGGATAGTGTCCCGGAACGAATCCTGGAGGTCCGGAGACGGGGCGGCAGATGGTGCTGACCGAGCCATCGAATTGATGCACTTGAAGCTCGTTGATCGCGCTGGCATCTTTTTCGTAGGAGCCGCTGGCCCAGCCACTCACGGTACGGTCATCGAGACGGATGCGGACACGGATCGTCAATCTGTCAGACTCTGCAAGAGGGAGGACTACTTCGCCGAATGGGCTCATCCCCTTGAAATAATAAGTACGGGAGAAGTGGGCCTCGAAGGCGACTTCTTGACCCTTAAGTTCGCCGATTTGAACTTCGAAAGAGCGAATCTTTTTGAAGATCACTTCACGATTCTTGAGGTCAATACGGTTCACCCGAACGACGGCGCCACGGAAGGCTTCATCGACTCCGTAGCCATCGCGTTCAGTCAGAAAGTTTTGCCCATCTTCGATTCCGGGTTGGCAGAAGCAATGATTGATCAGGCCGCTTGGTTTGTCGGGGCCGACACGGTCGCGGATGACGCCGTAAAGAGCACCGGCGTGACCGGAAAGGTTGGGTGGATTACAAGAGGCGGCATCGACCGCGCGCACGGTATACCAAAATGTTTTGCCCATGTTGAAGTCGCTTTGGCTCGTGGCGACAGCGGCGCCAGTATCGGGCCCGTTGGTGGCGGCATTCAGGTAGTCGGTGTCGATATCGGCGGCGTTGTCGTCGTCGAAGAAAACAGTCGTGGCTCCGTTCACGTGGGCGACTTCGCCAATGAAGTTGAAGTCAGGATCACCACCGTGGCGTTGCCAGTCGGTGGCGGAGTGCCAGCGGTAAACCCGGTATTTTGTGGCACTATTCTTGGCGGGGAGTTCAGGGACTTGTTGAATGACGACGCGGAGGTGTTGCTTGCCGGTGCGAGCGACTGGGTCCGCCGAGTTGAAGTCGAAGATGTTGTCGACCGAGAGGATGGAGGGCTGCGAAGGAGGGAGGCGGTCGCACATTGTCACTTCAGTCGGAGGGGAGAGCGGTCCGGGGTGGCCCGCGATGTCGCGGGCAGCGACGAAGTAGTTGAAGGTTTCGCCATCGAGGAAGGGATCGGAAGGCGGGTTTTTGTCATCGGCGTAGAAGAAGATTTCGCGATTGATGGCGAGATTGGCGGCTTCGGCATCGGTGAAGAGATCGCTGGCGGCGATGGGGAGGCTATTTACGCGGATCGCTCCGGGTTCCGCGAGGGCGAGGGCCTCGGTGGTCAGGGTCAAGGGATTGGTTGCGCCTTTTGGGACGCGATAGAGATTGAATCCGTAAGCCTTGGGTAGGGCCAGGCGGAGCGTATTTGACATTCCCCAGCGGAGGCGAACGTTGAGGTGATCTTTGGCGGAGGCTACGAGTTGAAGGGCGGGATCGACAGGGTGGGGGTTGGGAAAAGGGCGGCCGGAGGGCGGCAGAGAGTAGGGCACCGAGGCATTCAAAGAGACCCTGCCAATGGCGCGGATGTCGGTATTACCGATGCCAATTTCGCGAACTTCGTAGGTGTTGGTAGAAGCGCTGGGGACCTCGATTGCAAAGCCATGCCCCATCGACATCATGACGCCGGGATGAGCCCGACCGAGGGAGATGAGCGACTGGAGAATCTCGGGGTCGGTGCTCGCTGTCGACATGACCTGGGCCAGCTTTTGGGCGACATCGATGTTAATTGCGGTGGGAAAAACGGTGCCAGCAGCAAGGGGTTGGGCTTGGGCTTCGGCATGAAGAGCGACGATACGCTCCGGAAGAGTGCCGGCGTCGTGGTCGAATTGCGCTCCCAGCATGAGCAGGGCCTGGATGGCCGAAGGGCTGGTTTGAACGGATTGGATGCCGAGTCGTAGGTAGGGTGAGAGCGACGAGGCCGCACCGTCCTTGCCATAGACCGCGAATTTTTTGCCGTAAGTCGTCGTCACATCGCCCGGTTGCCAAAGGAGGTAGTTATGTGATTTTCCGGCGATCGAGGGATAGGAGTTCCCGACGGTAAAGACGAGTGGGTCGGCGTTTTGAGCGAGCAGGCTGCTGCTGAGAACAGCGTAGCTGAGGGCGAGAGATTTGAAGAGTTTCATGCCAGTGGTGTGATGAAGAATGTCGTAACAAGGGGGCTCAATCGATGGCCCAACTTCCGTTGTCGTATTTGATTTTGACAGATTTATTGAACTTGATGCAGAAGGGGCACCTCCCGACCTTGGCTGAGAACTTGCCGCTTCCAGCACCTCGGACATCGCCGCCCTGGGAGGCTATGATCATCTTAACATCACCGCGGATGCTCACGAGGCAGAGGGCTTCGCCGGAAACCGCGAGGAACATTTTCCCTCCAAAGGTGGGGCCTTCGAGGAAGTAGAAGGCTCCTGCTCCGACTCCGGCATCGATTCGGAAGAGGCAGCTTGCCGGAACCCCGAGGACGAGTTCCGAAATGGGGAGCCAGACCTCGCCATAGACGTAGGCCCCCGTAAAAGTGGTGCCGGCGGAGACGACGTCGCCAATATCAGGATCGACAAAGAGAAGAGGTTCTAGGGTGCACGTTCGGCCAAAGAAAAGGGCGGCGGCCACTTCATAACTGGAGAAAATGGCACGGGCTTTGGCTCCGATATAAGTCTCGTCGATACCGACCGCGATGGTGGCTCCGAATTCGATCACTTTGAACGATTGGAAATTAAGCTCGCCATCGGTCATCTCAAATTTGCCGCCGACCCCATTCGGAACCGGGAAGTCGAAAGCGTCGCCGACACGGTCTTTGAGGGTCATTTTGACCTCCAAATTAATGCGGATGTCCGAGATCCATTGGATAGCGACATCCTGGGCACCGATGCGGATTTCGACCGCTTTTTCGCCGGGCTCAAGGCAGCCGCTTGCCACGAAGTTGTCTTCGGACGAGTAAGAAAGAATCTCGAGGTAGACGTGCAGCGACATTTCCTCGGGGAGTTCGAACTGCATCTTGGCGTCGAGACGAAGTTTCCGGAGTGAATCGCCATTGATTTCGGCATAGCCCGTGATCTCCCCCGAGCCCATGTATTTGCTGACCTGACCGATGAGCGGATTGATTTGCTCTTCGAGTTCGCCGACGGTTTGGGCCACGACTTCCTTGAGGACGCCGGAGAGTTGGTCGAGGACGGATTGGACGGAGGAAGTGATGCGGTCTTGGACGTCGTAAAGAGTTTGCCGGAGCATGAACTGCATTTCCTGAACGATATTGGAACCGAGGATGCCGGCTTTCAATTCATCCTTCAGAAGTTGGATGAATTCGTCGACGGTGAGACTGCCGACCAAGTCGTTAACGTCGTTCGAGGTCGTAGCCGCGAGATTGATTCCGAGTGCGGCTTCGAGTTGGAGGAAGCGGGCCCAAGCCTTTTGTCCGACGGGATTGATGATGTCGGCGAGTAAGCCTCCGGACTCGGCATCTTGGATGATCTCTTCGATCTTCTGGGCGACTCCGGCGACGGCAGCGACTTGGGTGCGGACTTCTACGACGACAGCACGGACTTGGAGGAGGACGACCCGGATTTGATCGAGTGTCGGCTCTAGGTTGGTGAGGAGTTCGTTGAGTTCATCGTTGAGCGCGGATGCGGGTTCGGCGAGGAGCGGGGCGATAACGGCTTGGAGCTCCGGTCCGAGGTATTGATTAAGGAGGGCGTTGACGACGTTCTGGATGATATTTCGTTGGTCTCCGTCCTTGAAGAGAAGGCCGGGGACAAATCCGGGAGAATTTTTGATCTGGTTGTCCGTGGGGAGAGTGGCGAGGAATTGCACCTCACCTCCGGTGATTTGCACTCCCTGCGCGACCGCATCGATACCTTTGACGATATCCTGAAGGGCGTCGTCGAGTTGCTTGATGAATGAATGGGCGTCCGAGGTCGCCATGCCGGCTTTTCGGAGTTCGACGAGGATGGGATCAAGCACGCCACTTTGGTAAAGAATTGAGACGGGGTCAGTGAGGGTCTGTTCGACTTGGTCCCGGAAAACGTTGTAGTCGTTGGTGGCTGCGGCGGCGTTGAGGATGATGCCGTGGAGATCGGTGAGGGGTCCCTCGGCGGCATCGACGAGGGGGTCGATGATCGCTTCGAGCGAGTCCTCGAGCATCTTATCCATTTCCTCAATCGCTTTATCGACGGCCTGTTTCGCAAAGGCATTGAACTCACTGGCGATGATGTCGGCAGCGCTGTCGATTTGACCGTTGAGGTAGTTGGAGAGCTTCAGCTGCGGAAGTCCGTCGTATTCTGCGCCGAAGGAAATGTTGGCGAACTTGGCGTCCATCCATTCGATCTGGTGCTCAACTTGGGTCACGAAGAGATCCTGCTTCTGCGATTTCATGGACGAGAAGCGCTTCACGAGAATGTCCCATTTGAGCGGGTAGCGGAGATTGATGACGTTGAAGAGCTTTTGCTCGGCGGTAATGAGGTAGGTTTCCGAGGTGGTCTCGTTCGGCTCCCGGTATTCGTTGAAGGTAATGCCTGCGCCGGGGAATCCGCGATGAGTGGGATCGAAGCCGATGTTGTTGAAGAAGGTATCGGTGCCCTCGGTCCAGCCGGGGGTGAGATAGAAGTTGGCGATGGCCCCGGGGGTGGCGCTGGTGATGGCCTGGACTTGGAGGTCGACGAAGTAGGGGATGTCGATGGTCGCGGCGAAGGTGACGAAGCCGACCGGAGGAGCGCCTGCGGAGAGTGGGTTGTTAAAGCGGAGCTTGGAGATTGACGTGAGGGTGTAGGCCTTGTTCGGGCCCTCGAGCGGGATATTGACCGGGATTCCGAGTTGGGAGTTATACCCTTCGATTTGCGTTTCTTCCGTTGAGAGATTGCCATCGGGGCAGAAGGCCAGGGCTCCGAAGAGATCCTGTTCGATGTAGGCCACTTGGGTTTTAGCGCCCGCGACGAGTTTGGCGGTGAAGACCTTGGGGCAGGCTCCGGGGGTCACTTCTGTTTTCGCAAATTTAAGGGTCTTGAGATCAAAGGTGGAGTTCCAGTAGGTGAGGGCTTTGTCGTCAGCGTCCGTGAGGTCGGGCGTCATTTCCCCCGGTTCACCGAGACAGTCGAAGCGAAGGCCGGTGAAGATTTGCGACCAGTTGGAGTAGGGCCCCACCGTTTTGATCTCGCCATCGACCCAACTGGTGGTTCCGGGAACACTGTTGTCGCTATCGAGGAACGAGAGTTGGAACTGTTTGATTTCGGAAGGGAATCCGTGAAGTTCCAAATCAGGATCAAAGGTGCCATCGGTGGCGATTTGGCGGCCTGAGACTCCGGCGAGCCGGATATAATATTTAGAGGCATTCGGAAGAAGGTCGTATCCGTAGTCCGAGGGAGCACCGGCCAGTCGGGAGGCTCCGGAGAAGCCGGCGGTTTCAACCTCAAAGTTGAGGCCGGGGAGGTCACCGTCGCCCGAGGTGTATCCAGCTTCGCTGCTGAAATGGAGATCAGGGTTGGCGGGATCACGATTGAAGCCAGCCAGAAGGAGGGTGGAGGGCGCGAGGTCACCGTCTCCCGGATTTAGCGATCCGCTGGGCAGGAGGACATTATCTCTCGCATAGAGTTGATAGCCGGGCATGAAGAAGGACGCTTTGTCGAAGGGATCCGTCCGGTGAGCATACTGACCGGGTTCACGCAGTCCCCAGATGAGCGCGGAAGAACTTGCCAAGACTCCGGCACCGTGGAGTCCGCCACCGGGCACCAAGAATAAGGCCTGACCATTGGGATTTTGGGTGAGGGTAACCGGTGGGATCCCTGCCACACAATCGTCTTTCGGGCAGGTCTGGTAGTAACTCAGGCTAACCGTGTTGACGTCGTTAAGGGTTTGGTTCGGCTTGACGACACCTTCTTCGAGACTGAGAGGACCGTTATTCTGATAATCGATGGTCGTGTTGGTTGGAAAGTGAGGTTGGAAGGGATTCACCATCACTTCCATCTCTGCAGTCAGGCGGCTCGTCCCGTCTGTTCCTGCGGTGATAATGAGAGATCCGCCGGCTGGGGCGATATCCTGAAGGTAACGATCGTTGGAGCGACGGTCGGCTAAGGTGCTCAGGATGGTGCCATTATCCCGCAGGATTCTGAGTTCTTGATAGGCTTGGTCGTGAATGTAATCGACGTCACCTGAGGTAAAGGTCAGCAGGGCGGGCGCGACCGTGAGAGTGCTGACTTCGAAACTGAGGGGATGGGATTCGTCGGTGATTCGGGCATTCGTGCCGAGTGGGAAAACAATGGGGTTTATCGGGCAGAGGTCCTCGTCCAAGGAGAGTCCGCTGGCGTAGTTGAGGTGGCTCTCTCCGAGGTAGGGATTGCTGAGGCTGTCGTTTAGCAGGGTGAGGCCTTGGGGGAAGTTGACGCGGGTTGCGCTGGCGGTTGCTCCGCTGGTTGAGAGGATGATGGTGGCAAACTGGAGCTCAATGCCATCGTGATCGCAAGTGAGGGTCGCACTGGGATTTCCGGCAAGGTAGACTGATTGAGTGCCACCTTGCAGAACGGCATCGCCATTGTTGAGAAGTTGAACTGGCAGGGCGGTGTTGTCGCCAAATCGGTAAGCCGGACGATTCGGGAGGGCGCCCTGATTGACCGGAATAGTGATGCCCGTGTTGATGAAGGTGACCCCGCTTCCGGCCAGAATAGCCGGGATATTTCCTAATTGTTCGAAGGTGGTGGCCAGCGGACCGAAGAGAAGGTTCCCGTTAAAGTGAAGAAGCTTTTGGGCCGGAAGGTCGCATGTGGTGTCACTGTACACGGAACCGAGGCCATCTTCGAGGTGGCTGACATGACAGCGGAGAATGTAGGTCTCGGCCGCTGAAGAGAGCTGAACGAGTGGCTTGAGGGCCGCGTTGACGGTCGTGGTTGAGCGAAAGGCTGGACTGGGTGGGACGGCAAAGTTGTGGCTGAATTTGCCGCTCCCAAAGAGAGTGATGCCGTCATTCTCGAGTGGGATATTGTTCCCGCTGCTGACCTCAATCAAATCGAAATCGACGGTGACGGCGATGTTGTTGATGAATGGTGCGCCGTCAAAGCCGTCCCATCGATTGATGAAAATGTCGGTGGTGGCGGTGAATTCGGCAGTAGAGGGATCGGTTGCGAGGGCGTGAGTGCGGGTCCAGGCGAGGTTTGAGATACCGGCGCGGGTGTTGTATTCGGCATCCCCGGTGACGGTGTTGGTGAAATGCAGGAATTGGGTGAGGGGTGTGGAGAGGCGTTCCGTGATGGTGAATGGGCCAATCTGGGTCGTAACGTTTTCCCAGACATCCGGGCTGCTGGAGGTGCGGCGCTGCAAGTATCCCTCAACCTGATGGGGAGTTTTGCTGTCGAGGGTCGCCACGGGGTCGGGGACCGTTTCGAAAGTTAGATCGCTGCTGCCGGGGGAGATGATGAAGACCAATTGGGCACCCGTGTAGGCCCACTTGTTCGGCTGGGTCGGGTGGGTGGCATCGCCGTTGACGAGATCGAGAAGAGTGCCGGTGTCGGTCTTGAGGCGGTAGGCCACGCGATACCATCCACTGTGGCCGGGATCACTCGCTGCTGTTTCAAAGTGCGCCGAAAAGGTGGTCTCTGCGGTATGCCTGTTCGTGGCGGGATCACCGTCGAGTTCGTCGGAATCGAGAATGTATGGATGTTCCAGATCGGCCTGAGTGAGATCCCTGATAAGTGCCGCAGGGGCCAGGGTGGATCCGGCAATAAGGCCGAAAAGGAAAACTTTTGGAATCTTCATAACAACAGGAAGTGTCAAACATCCTGCGTGCCTTGGTATCATAATATTAAGATAAAAAAAGATTTTTTATGGTGGGCTAAATCCAAAGGATATAGTCAAACGAAATTGATATTGAAGCGTTATGAATTCGCTTTTTGGGTGGACCGCTTGAGGGCGTGGAGAAGACGGTGGCAGTGTGGGAAAGGGGGTGAGAGGCTTTTTCTATTGGCGCGGACAGGGTGCTGCGGTGAATCGGGGAGAGGCGGCGGAAGAAGCCTCTGTGATGGCAATCGATTCGTAAGAAGGACGCAAAGGAAAGTGTGAGACTTTTGAGGTCTCAGGGAGCAAAGGCCCTAATCGTGTTGAACGAAAAGTAGAGGTGTGAGGAGACGAGAGGCGTGTGAGGTCTGCTCAGACTTAAGTCCGAGGTCGGGAGTTTTCTCGCTACGCGAGGATTCCTTTGATGACCTTTGCGGGTTCGACTCCGGTGAGGCGCATGTCGAGCCCTTGAAACTTTTTGGAAAAACGATGGTGATCGATGCCGAGAAGGTGAAGAAGGGTGGCGTGGAAATCGCGAACGTGGACGATGTCTTTCACGGCGTTGTAGCCGAGTTCGTCGGTCTCTCCGTAGCTGAGGCCAGGCTTGACGCCGCCTCCAGCCATCCACATCGAGAAGCCTTTGATGTGGTGGTCGCGACCGGCTCCGCCTTTCCCTTGGAACATGGGGGTGCGGCCAAATTCTCCGCCCCAGACGACAAGGGTGTCTTCGAGAAGGCCGCGTTGTTTGAGGTCGGTGAGGAGGGCCCAGGTCGGTTTGTCGGTGTGACCTGCGCAGATGTTCATGTATTTATCGAGGCCGCCGTGGTGGTCCCAGCCACGGTGATAGAGTTGCACAAAGCGGGAGCCTTTTTCAATGAGGCGGCGGGCGAGAAGGCAGTTGGAGGCATACGAACCATCGCCGGGAGTGGCGCCATACATCTCCAGGGTTTTCTTGGATTCGCCGGAGAGGTCGGTGAGTTCGGGAACGGAGGCTTGCATGCGGAAGGCCATTTCATAGGCGCTGATGCGAGTGGCAATCTCCGGGTCGTCGACGAGTTCGTTGCGCTGTGAATCAAGTTGTTGAATGGTCTTGATAAGGGCGCTTTGATGTTTTCGATCAACGCCGTTTGGATTGGTAACGTAGTGGACGGGATCACCGGTGGAGTTGAATTCGACACCTTGAAAGCGGGAGGGAAGGAAGCCGGAACCCCATTGACGCGAGGCGATGGGTTGGGGGTTACGGCCACCGACCGAGGTCAGGACGACGAATCCCGGAAGGTTTTCGGATTCGGAGCCGAGGCCGTAGTTGATCCAGGACCCCATCGAAGGGCGACCACTGATGGCGGTGCCGGTGTTCATGAAAGTATGGGCCGGATCGTGGTTGATCTGCTCGGTGACCATGGAGCGAATCACGGTGATATCGTCGGCCATCTTCTGGTGCCAAGGCAGGTAGTCCGAGATAGATTGTCCGGATTTGCCATACTTGGCGAATTTGCCGAGGTGGCCGAGCACCTTGAGCTGCTTGCCTTGGAGCTGCGCGATGGGTTGCCCCTTAGTGAAGGACTCGGGCATGGCCTGGCCATCGAGTTTATCGAGTTGCGGTTTGTAGTCGAAGGTCTCGAGGTGGGACGGTCCGCCGGCCATGCAGAGGAAGATGACACGCTTGGCCTTGGGCGCGTGATGGGGAAAGCCGGAGAGGCCGGGGTATTTTTCGACGAAGCCCTGTCCCTGCATGAGTTGCGACATGAGGGCGGCGCTGCCGAAGGAGAGACCGGTGGTGTTGAGGAAAGTCCGGCGGTTGATGAAGTTTGAAGCGTTCATGGACTTAGTTGCGGGTCGTGGTTTCGCTGAGGTTGAGGAGGGCGCGGGTGATGGTGGTCCAGGTGGCGAGGAGGACCGGATCGGAATTTCCGGGTTCGGTTTGGCCGATTTTGATGAAGGCGGCGGCTGACTCTGGATCTTGCTTAAAATCGATTTCGGCGTAGATGAAAAGCTGCCCGAGAGTTTTCCGTTCAGCTTCCGAAGGGAGGCGATTGAGGGCAACTTTGAAGGCATAGTTGAGGCGGTTGTCGGGTTGAGCTTCTGTTAGGATCCGCTCGGCGAAGACGCGGGCGGCCTCTACGAAGGTCGGATCGTTGAGGAGATTCATGGCCGCGACGGGGGTGTTGGATTTTGGTCGCTCGGCGGTGCATTCTTCCCGGCTGGGAGCATCGAATGCCTTGAGCATGGGATGCAGGAATTGGCGCTGCCAGTGGATGTAGAGACTGCGGCGGTAGATGCGGCTGTCGGTATTCCGTTCGTATTTCCGCATGGGGAAATTGAGGTGGCGGTAATAGCCGCTCGGTTGATAGGGTTTCACGGAGGTTCCTCCGAGGTCGTTGACGAGCAAGCCCGAGATGGCGAGGGCATTGTCACGAATCATTTCGGCGGGAAGGCGGAAGCGGGACTGGCGGGCAAAGAGTTCGTTGTAGGGATCGCGTTCCCGCAGATTGGAGGGCACAAGCGATGACTGGCGGTAGGTGCGCGAGGTGACGAGACTTCGGACGAGTTTTTTGACGTCCCAGCCGGAGGTGTGAAATTCGACAGCGAGACGGTCGAGGAGTTTCGGATTGGAGGGCGGTTGGCCCTGTCCTCCGAAGTCGCCAAGGGAGCGTGAGATTCCAGAACCAAAGAAGAGGTAAAAGAAGCGGTTTGTCATGACGCGGGCGGTGAGGCCGCCGGTGCCGTTTTGCGGATCAACGAGCCAGTTCGCGAGGTCGAGTCGAGTTTGGCGGCCTTCTTTTTTGATTTGAGGCATAAAATGGGGGACGGAAGGCTCCACGATGGGGCCGGATTCATCAAGCCAGTTGCCGCGGGACAAGACCCGGGAGACTCGCGGCGTTTTGAGAGCCTGGGTCACCATGCAAAGGCGGGCGGAGGATTCCGTTTTTTTGCGCTGGGCCTCGATCCTTTTCCACTCGGTGAGCTCGCTATCCGGGATGAGCTTCGCCAAGGCCTCGTTCGTCCTTTTCAGGCTGGCTTCGAGGTCTCTCTTTTTCTTGGGATTCTTCTCTTTACGAGCTTGAGCACCCCGGCTGGCTGATTCAGCGATGAGGCGGGCAATTTCGTTTTGTTGTCCACCAGAGAGTTCCTGGAGCGTCTGGTTGAGTGAGTCAAGTTCAGCCCTTTGCCCAGGAGTGAAGACCGGGATTTCAGGCGGGCGGCGGGTGGGGAGAGCATTGGTGCCTGTCGTGAAGTGCTGCTCGTCATCGATATCGGCGAAGAAGGCTCCGAGGGTGTGGAAATCCTTCGCGGTATAAGGATCGTATTTGTGGTCGTGGCACTGGGCGCAGCCCACGGTGGCTCCCATCCAGACGGCGGAGAGATTGCGGACGCGGTCGGCTTGATAAATAGCGCGGTATTCGGCCTGTTGAAGTCCGCCCTCGTGAGTGGTTTGAAGGAGTCGATTATAGCCGGTGGCAACGAGTTGCGGCTGCGTGGGTTTCTCGAGAAGATCACCGGCAAGTTGCTCGCGTGTAAATTGGTCGAATGGGAGATTCTCATTGAAAGAACGGATGACGTAGTCCCGGTAAGGCGAAATGTTGTGATCCTGGTCGCCATGATATCCGACGGTGTCGGCGTAACGCACTAGGTCGAGCCAGTAGATGGCCATTCTTTCACCAAAGGCGGGCGCGGCGAGGAGGAGATCGACTTCAGCTTCGATGGCCCTTTGGGGATTGCTTTTGAAGCCTGTGACGAAGCGCTCCTGGGCCTGGGGTGTGGGCGGAAGTCCGTTGAGATCAAAGTGAAGACGGCGAAGGAGGGTGACGGGATCGGCGTCGGGGGATGGGGGGATGGCCTCTTTTTCGAGGCGGGCGAGAACGAAGCGGTCAACGAAGTTCACGGGCCAGTCCCGGGTTTTCACGGAGGGGGCAGGGTGTTTGACAGGGGACTTGTAGGTCCAAGGGTCATCGTATTTTGCTCCTTCGCTGATCCACTCCTTGAGGAGGGCGAGTTCTCCGGCGGTCACCTTTTTATGGGTTTCCGGTGGAGGCATCACTTCATCTGGGTCTTGATTGAGAATGCGGGCGATAACCTCGGAGTCATCGGGCTTTCCTGGCTCGATCGGGATTTCAAATTCGCCGCCCTCGGTCGCTCCTGCGAAGTTATCGAGGCGCAAGTCACTTTCGCGGGTCTCTTCGTCCGGTCCGTGGCAATGAAAACATTTGTCAGAGAGAATGGGGCGGATATCGCGGTTAAAATCGACCGCAGCAGAGGTTGCCAGCGGGAGGAAAGTTGCGAGCACAAAAGCTTTCATAAGAAGGGGGATGACAAATAATTTAAGAGGGAGGGATGAAAAAAGCGGCCCCGGAGACCAATCCGAAGCCGCTTCGCACAAAGCCGGCCATTCTCCCGAAGGAGAGAAATCCGGCAGCACCGCAGTGCACTCAAAATACGCAGCAAGAAAAGGGGTTCTGTCGAGGGATGGGCGAAAAAACTTCCGGAAAGGAGCGGAATGGTCGCTGAAGTCTAAAAACTCTGATGCTGAGAGGTTTCCCTCAAGAAGTGCCTCACTATTTAATGGTGTTCGCCAATTCGGCAAATTTACCCTCCTTATCGAGGAGTTCGTCGTAAGACCCTTCCTCAATGACTTTCCCTTTCTGCAGAACGTAGATTCGGTCGGCATTTTGGATCGTTGAGAGGCGGTGGGCGATCACGATGGAGGTGCGGTTCTTCATCAATTCGTCGAGTGCTTGTTGAATCAGGAGTTCGGTCTGATTGTCGACCGAGGCCGTTGCCTCATCGAGAAGCAGGATGGGTGGATCCTTCAAAAGCGCCCTCGCAATGGATAAGCGCTGCTTTTCTCCCCCGGAAAGCTTTACGCCGCGCTCGCCGACATTGGTGTCGAGTGTTTCGGGAAGGGCGCGGACGAATTCGGCGGCCTTGGCGGCTTCAAGCGCCTTCCAGATGTCCTCATCGCTGGACTTACGGTCAGCGAGGGCGAGATTCTCCCGCACGGTGCCGTTGAAGAGAAAGGCCTCTTGGGTGACATATCCGATGGCCTCGCGGAGTGAGTCCTTGGCGAGAGTGTTGAGTTCCTTGCCATCAATGAGAATCGACCCGCCATCGTATTCGTAGAAACGGCAAAGAAGGTTGACGATCGTAGATTTACCGGCACCGGTGGTGCCTGCCAACGCGATTGTCTGGCCCGGTTCAGCCTTCAATGAGACCCCGTTGAGAGTGGGCTGGCCTTCATCGTAGGAAAAGCTGACGTTGTCGAACTGCACCGCTCCCTGAACGGGCCGGGGCAGACGATCGCCATCCGAAGCATCTGGCTCATCTTCGGAATCGAGAATTTCGAAGACGCGGTCGGCCGCGGCACGTGAGGACAAAGCCATTTGGTTGAGCTGGTGGAGTTTGCCAACGGGCTCGTAGAAAAGAGAGAGGAGAAGAAAGAATTTAAAGAGCTCACCGCGAGTCATCTCGTCGTTCATCATCGCTAGGCCACCCGTCGCCAAGACGAGAACATAACCGATCATCCCGATGAAGGACATCCCCGGAGAATAAACGGCCCACCACTTCATCAAACGAAGAGACGCTTTCCGCAGCTTCATCGACAGCTCATTAAAATTCTTATGTTCTTCCGATTCAGCTGCGTAAGCCTTGATTTGGCGAATGCCGGCAATGTTGTCATGCAAGAGCGCATTGAGATCGGAAGCAGAGTCCCGCTGACCCTTATAGCGGTCTCGTGCGTCGTGGGAATAGAAGTAAGCGCCCAGTGCTAGGAACGGAACCGGAAGACTGGCCCACAGCGCAACCTCCCAGTTCGTGAAATACATCACGAGTCCCACCGCTGCGATTTGAATCAGTGAAACGATCCCCAGTTCGATGCCGTCGATGAGGACCCGCTCCATCGCGGTGACATCCTCGACCACTCGAGTCATAATATCACCGGTGCGGCGGGAATCGAACCACCGCAGCGGGAGACGTTGGATTTTACGGTAGAGGTCCGAACGGATGTCGAAGATCACGCTTTGCTCGAAGTGGTTGTTGAGCATGATGCGCAGGCAATTCAAGCCGTCCTTTAGGAAAAAGGCTCCCAAAGCGAGAGCGACCCACCAGAAAAAATCGCCGTTGGCATTCTTGGATGGAATAACGACATCCATCACATGCTCGGAAATCTCCGGAAAGATAACGACGGAGCCCGCCATCACCGAGGCGCAAAGAAACTGCGACCCACCCAGCAGGGGGTATCGCTTTAAATAACCGATCACTCGAAGCACACTCGACACGCCGAGAACCTGTCTCCTTCCCCCGCAGATGCAAGTGATCACTCGAAAAGAGATCGCATTGGCAAAGGAAATTCATTTTTCATTGAATTTTCTGATTGCCGGATCACCGCCATCGTCAGTAGGTTACTTCAAACACCACCTAACGACACATAATCACATGGCTAATACTTTCGGTATCTTATCGGCGCTCGTCCTCGCGTTCTCGGCTTTCGTAGCCTACAAAAACAAGGAGGAATTCGAACAACAGAAGCAAGCAACAACCTTGCAGGAGGCAAGTCTCAAAACCAACAACGCGACCTATGCTGGTCTTGCTAAGAGCATCACCTCGCTCGAAGACGAGAAGGGCGTCGCAGACAAGTCTCGCGATGACTTTAACGTGAAACTCGAGGGGCAAGCCGAAAAAAATAAGACGGTCGAGGCTGAGATCGCGTCGCAAGAGAAGGATCTTGAAGACACTCAGGCCATGGTCGCAGATGCAAACGACAAACTCAAGGAACTTGGACCTATCGGTGACTTGGCTCCCAAAATTGAGCGTCTGAAGGCCTCGATTATCGAGTATAAAGACAAGGTTAATACTCTCAATACCCAGAAAGACAGACTGAGTGGGGAAAAGTCCCGAACTGACGAAGCTCTCGCGAGTGCGAAGAGGAGACAGAGCGAGATCACTTCCGGTCGTTCTTTTCCAACCATGAAGACCAAGATTCGTTCGATTGATCGCCGGTTGGGCATCGTGACCCTCGCTGCTGGAATCCGCTCCGGTGTGATTGGAGGCTCAAAGGTCGCTGTCATCCGTGGTGGTGAGAAAATTGGCGAACTCAACATCAAGGCAGTTTCCGCTAATTTCGCAACGGCAGATGTCATCCAGAGCACCCTAAAAGAAGGTGAAGATATTTCGGTCGGAGACACCGTTGTCCCCGCTGAGGTTGCCGCCAATTAAACAAAGGCTGACTCAAATTTAGAAACACACTTAAATCTACGAACTTCGCATTTTATGAAATCAATTTTTTACGTCCTCGCAATCGTCGCCATCGGAGCTGCTGGGTTCTTCGGCTGGACGGCCAAGGCGAATTACACAAAGCAGCTTGCCGACCGTGATGAACTCGTCGAGAACAACAAGCGTTTAAGCAAGAGCATTAAAGAAAAGGAGCTTGAAGAGGCCGACGCGACCGAAGCCATGAAGCTTGCTCTCGTCGACGAGTCAGAATCCAAAGCTGAACTGGAAGCGGCCAAAGCCAAAGCTACCGAATATGCCAGCACTCTTGATTCAGTCAGTGGCGACCTGGAGATCGCGATCGCCGATAAAAAGAAGATCGACGATTCCATCGAGTCTCTTCGAAACCAGTTCCCGGGTATCGAACTCGAGGAGGTTGACGGAATTGTGAAGGAGATGGAAAGTAAGCAGAAAAGGCTTGTTGCTGAAGAAGAAGACTCCCTTCTTGTAAAGACCAAACTTGAAGAGGAGGTCGCCAAGAACCTCGCTGAGACCATCCGAGTGAATGAGAAGATCGAGGTCAGCATTGAGCGTGTCGAAGGTAATACTTTCCAAGCGACCGTGACTGCCGTTGATAACGACTGGAATGTCGTGGTCATCGGAGCGGGCGAAAAGTCAGGTCTCACAGGTGATTCAAAACTCCTGGTGCAACGTGATGGTCGACTTCTGGGTAAGCTCACTATCTCCAAGCTGGAGGCCACGAGTGCCGTTGCCGAGATCGAGCCAGGGAGCCTGAGAGTCGGAGTGGCATTGCGCCCCGGCGATCAAGTGATTCTCGAGTCCGTTCGCTCAAACTAGGTCAGTTTACGGTCCGAAAATTTTCAAAAAGCAGTCCGGAAACGGGCTGCTTTTTTTTGGGTGCAAAAAAGTTTGGATTTAGGACTTCTTACCATTGACGAAGGTCAACTTAGGTGTTCATATCCCGCCCGTTCGAAGAAACATAGGACCTGTGGCTGAGCGGTTGAAAGCGCTCCCCTGCTAAGGGAGTATACCTTTGCGGGTATCGAGGGTTCGAATCCCTCCGGGTCCGCCAGAACCCCAGATCAGCGTGCCTGATCTGGGGTTCTGGAGTTTCAGGGGGAAGCGAAAACCGACCCTCAATTTGAGCTGAGGGTGAAATTCCAGTGAGACTGGATGAATAAGGTGGATCGTCATTGAGCGCTCCAAAAACTCGCGTGCTGGGTTGATCTGGTAAGAGAGTGCTCAGAGGCGATCTGATCGCGGAGTTTGCAGTCTTCGGAGGGGCGGCAGGTCAAGATCCCTGGATGGCGCTTGTTCCTCCCTCTACCCAGGCCCTATTATGCCAGACCAGACAACTGCTCGCGAACACGCTGATCCGATCGCAATTGGTCTTAACGGGGAAATTTGAGTTCGTCGAACTTGATGGGATGTTGAATCAATCGATCTCCCTCGCGGTTGATGACTTGCAGATTGATGGTCTTGTTTCCCCAGTCGATGTCGATGAGCCCGGCATTGAGTTCATGGTGGGATTGACCGACGCGGAAAGAGTTGGGTGCCTCGGCCCAGCCTCGATGAGTATGACTCAAGCCACTACTGGTGAGATCGTAGAAGGGATAGCCATTGAGATCGAGTTTCGAAAGTTCGGCGAAGTGAACATCGCCGGATATGGCAAAGGTGTGGTTAGCTCGGTGTTTTTTAAGAAGATCGAAGAGGCGTCGCCGCTCGTGAGGAGTGTGCGCCCAGTTTTCCATGCCCTTTTCATAGGAAAGGAGCTGAATGCTACTCGCGATGATACGCACGTCGGCTGGAATCTGGAGTTGGGTCTCCAGCCATTTCCACTGAGCATCGCCCAGAAGGGTTTTAGAAGTGTCGGTGGTGGCTTCATACCACCCAGCGGGGCCGACAGGCTTGCCCACCCGGGGAATCGGGTCTCGAAAGTAGCGGGTGTCGAGTAGCAAGATCTGACACGAGTTTCCCTTTGCTCCAAAAGAATAGGAAGCATAGATCCCTTCACGATTGCGGCGTGGAGAATCCGCGGCGTCTTTGAAGAAATCGAGGAAGATCTGCTGCGATTCCTTCCGCTTTGGATAGGTGTTGCCGCCATCGTTGCTTCCGAAGTCGTGATCATCCCAAGTGGCAAGGAATTTCGTGTGGTCCCTGAGTTTCCGGAAGTCCTCCACGGCCTCGAGCTCTTGATATTTCTTTTTTAAGAGATCCATGTCTTGGGTGTCCCCATAGATGTTATCGCCGAGGAAGATGAAGACATCGGGTTGTGTCTTGAGAATGGCATCAAAGACCGGCTTGGCTTTGTCTCTGGGGTTGTTGCAGGAACCAAAAGCGATCCGGGTGATGGGCTCTTCCTCGTGAATTTCTCCCGGATTTTCACCCTTTTGATTGGAAACGGATCCAAAATCCGAGAGGGGGATTTTTTGGAAGACGATATCAGCAACGGATGACTCGTAGAGAATACCGAGATGATCTGGGTCGATCATGACGAGAGATGAGTAAGCGCCGCCCTTGATGTCGACGAGAATCCCGGAGGACCAAGTCTGCCCGTCGTCGCGGGAACGTCGCACCGTCATCGAAGAACGTGAGGTTTTGCGATTAGGGTTCGAAAAATACAAGGTTTTCGCTCGTTGAGGATCGCTAATGAGCGAGGCCATGCAGACTGGTTCCGGAAGTGCCGTGTGGTCGGTGGCGTGTCGCTCCCACGTCTGGCCAAGGTCGCTTGTCACCGAGACCGCGCGACCGTTTGTCTCAGATTGATCTTTGCGATTTCTATTGTCGCGCATGTTCAGCATGAGGGAGCCATCGGAGAGCTCGGCGACAGCGCATTCCGTGGTGTTCCAGCGGGCCGGCGCAGAGACGAGCCAAGTCTTTCCGTGGTCTTTGGACGAGATGATGTTAGAGAATGGCAGGCCATTTTTATCGCGGCCCTGAGTGGGCATGACCAAAGTGCCATTCTTCATCGTGATCCCGTTTCCGGGAGCAGGTGCAAAGAGAAACCAGGCGGGGTCTTTCAACTGGGATGTCCAGTTCTCGGGCTTGGACCAAGTTGCCCCATGATCGTTGGAGCGGACGACCATGAACTGGGTTGATCGTTCGATACCGAGACCTGGTTGAGAGCCATCTCCCTGCCATTGATGGGTCTTCGGCTTCCCGTGAGTCCAGCATGCGGCGACAAAGATTTCCCCGGTCGCTTGATCGATGAGAATGCACGGGTCCGAGCAGCCGTTTTGATTTTCAGGTTTCCCTCCAAACTCTCCCATATTCATAATTGCGACGGGAGGGAGCCACGTTTGGCCTTTGTCTTTTGAAATTCTGAGGCCGATATCGATGTGTTCCTGGAGATCACGGCGTGAGTTGTAGCGCATATCGGCGACCGCAAGGAGATTTCCGTTTGTCGCTTTTGCGATTCCCGGGATCCGAAAGGTATGGCAGTTGTGATTCCCGCGTTTGTGGATCAGCGCAGCGAGTCGCAGGGGGTGGGAGGGAGATTCTTTGACGGTGGCTTGAGCGCCACTTGATTTTGAGTAACCGGAGAGCCGAATACCAATGTCATTCAATAAATTGGCGCGGGGTTTGATTCGAGCGGAGACTTTGAATTGGTGATTTCCTTTTGAAAAGATCAGCGGACTTTTTAGGATAAGTTCTTGTGTGAGTTCATTTGTTGAGGCGAAGAGCCGGTCTCCGGCCTTTCTGAGATGGGTGATCGTGATTTCGGAAATATCCTCAAGTCGGGTTGTTTCATCGAGATCGAGGGTAATCGACAAGGCCTCTTGGTCCTTCTGGGTCGGAATCGTGAATTTTAGAACAAGAACTTCGGATCCGTCTTTTAGAATGGGTGTTTGGTCCTGAGCGTTAAGCAGGTGACAAAGGCCGATAAGGAAAAGAAAAAGTTTCATCGAGAAGAACTACGTTCGGAAGCGGGCATTTCTTCGGATCAAGTCTTATTTCAAATGACGTTAAAATGACCCTGAAAAAAGGATTCAGAGCTTAGGAGTTCTTCTGAAAGACGACGAAGAGGGCATTTTGCAAGTGGACTGCGCTACGGGGGATGGGGCATGACTTTGCAGAATGAATTCCCCAAAATTGAAACACCCGATCATGATTCCCGTAATCTTAAACTAGAAACATGATGACTCAGATGATTCTCACTAAGGCGGCGACGATTCTTGTGCTTGGAAGCATGGCCGCCAGCGCGCAGAAGGGCGAATTTCGTTCCCTATTTAACGGGAAAGACCTGAAAGGTTGGGACGGTAACCCGGAGGTTTGGTCGGTCGATGACGGCGTCATCTCAGGGAAGACCTCTGGTCCCGACCAACTGAAGTATAACCAGTTCCTCATTTGGCGGGGTGGAGAAGTGAAGAACTTCGAATTGACCGCCAAGATTAAAGCTTCCGGGAATAATTCCGGCATTCAGTATCGCAGCAAGGAACTCGCTTCGGTCGGCAAATGGTCCTTGAGCGGTTACCAATGTGACGTTCATTCCAATCCGGCCTTTAACGCCATGGTTTACGAGGAGCGTGGTCGTGGAATCACCGCTCAAAATGGGCAAGGCGTCGTGACCGACCCCGCGGGGACGCGTTGGCTTACCGATAGGTTTGAGACGGTCAAAGGCGATTCGAGCAAGTGGCATGACTATACCGTGATCGCCAAGGGGAATCATATTATTCATACGTTGGATGGTAAAAAGACTGCTGAGTTCCACGACTTCGACAAAAAAGCCCGTTCGCTGAGCGGACTCCTAGCATTTCAAATTTCCAGCAGCAAGGCCATGACGGTCCAGATCAAGGATGTCATGCTCAAGAGCCTGCCCGATGGTGGCGTCATTGATTTCAAGAAATTCGCGATCCCCAGTGATGCCCAAGTGATCGAGAAAAAGAAACCTGCACCGCGAAAGCAAGTCGCCGCGAAGCCCAAGAAAAAATTGCCGAAAGTCGGCTCCGCCATCGGAGGGAATAGCGCGACTCCTGTCGCCAACATCACCAAGCCCGAGGGCTTTGATGTCGAGCTCCTCTACTCAGTCCCAGGGGGCGAGCAGGGATCCTGGGTGAATCTTTGCAATGATGACCAAGGCCGAATTTACGCCAGTGACCAGTATGGCGAACTTTATCGCTTTAATCCTCCCGCTCCTGGGAAGGTGCTACAGCCTTCCGATGTCAAAAAACTTCCGCTCGATATCCGCGCGGTCAATGGAATGCTCTTTGCCTTCGATGCTCTCTATGTCGCGGTGAACGACTACGAGCGTAAAATTGAAAGCGGACTCTACCGCATCACCGACAGCACAAAAGATGGCGAGTTGGACAAGATCGAGAAGCTCCGCGGTATGGCAGCACGCGGAGATCACGGCGTTCACGCCATCGTTCTCACTCCTGATGAAAAAGGTCTCTACCTGATCTGCGGCAACAACGTTGACCCCACCGAAGCGTCAAACAAATCACCAGTGAAGCCACTTTGGAGCGACGACCACCTTCTCAAGCGTATGCCTGATGGCCGTGGTCACAACCGCGACCGCCTTGCTCCGGGTGGGATCATTTACCGCGTTGATCCAGACGGGAAAAACTTCGAAGTCTTTGCCAATGGCTTCCGCAATATCTACGATGCCGGAGTTAACCATAACGGTGACCTCTTCACCTACGATGCGGACATGGAGTATGACTTCAACACGCCTTGGTATCGTCCCACTCGTGTGAACCACGTTCTCAGTGGCGGCGAATATGGTTGGCGCAATGGGGCTGGGAAGTATCCCGAGTTCTACCTCGATAACCTTCCCGCAACGCTCAATATTGGACCGGGTTCCCCGACCGGAACGACCTTTGGCTATGGCGCGAAATTTCCGGCGAAATACCAAAATGCTTTCTACGTTCTCGATTGGAGTTGGGGGAAGATTTACGCTGTTCATCTGACTCCAGACGGTGCCAGCTACACCGCCACCAAGGAGGAATTTGTCACGGGCGGTCCGCTCCCGGTGACCGATGCCATCATCCATCCTGACGGCGCGATGTACTTTGCGATCGGGGGCCGCCGCGTTCAGTCCGGTCTCTACCGCGTCACCTACAATGGTAAGGAAAGCACCGCGGCAGTGAAGCCGCAGCCTGCCCAGCTGCCACTTCATGAACTGCGCCGCCGTCTTGAAGTCTTCCATGGCAAACAAGATCCCAAAGCCGTCGCGACAGTGTGGCCGCACCTTGGTCATCCGGATCGTTTCATGCGCGCCGCTGCCCGCACTGCCCTGGAGCATCAGCCAGTTGCCGAATGGAAATCCAAAGCCCTTGCTGAAAGTAACGCCAGTGTTCAACTCGAAGCCTTACTCGCTCTCACGCGAGTCGAGGGGTCGAAAAAAGAAGCAACGACCCGCGACGCCATTTTGGCGGCATTGCTCCAACCCGACTACGCCCAGCTGACTGCGGGACAACGCCTTGCTTATGCCCGCCTCATTCAGATCGTCCTCAAACGATTCGGAGATCCCGAGAAAGCGACCTTGGCAGCCATTGCAAGCAAGCTCGATGCGGCCTACCCGGCTGATTCCTTCGAGGAAAACTGGCTGCTGACGGAAACCCTCGCCTACCTGCAGCATCCGAATACTGCGGCCAAAGCGATGGCTCTCATTCAGGCCGCCCCCAGTCAGGAACCCCAGATGGAATATGCCCGGAGCCTCCGTTTCTTAAAGACGGGCTGGAACAGTGAGCTTCGTAAACAGCAGTTGGAGTGGTTTCTTAAAGCCGCCAACTACAACGGCGGAGCAAGCTTTACCAAGTTCATCGAATTTATTCGTAACGACTCGCTTGCGACCTTTACCGCGGCCGAGAAAAAGGAGCACGCCGGGCTCATTGCCAAGAAGGCCGTTCGCAAAAGTGCCATTGAACTCTCAGGTGCCATTTTTACAGGTCGTACTCCTACGATGTGGAAGTTGGAAGATCTCAGCGAAGCCGCACAAAACGGGATGGCGGGTCGCGATTTTTTCCAAGGCGAAAAAATGTTTGCAGCCTCAGCTTGCTACGCGTGTCACCGCTTTGGAAATGCCGGCGGCATGACAGGGCCTGATCTCACCGGAGCCGGCGGGCGTTACAGCCCGCATGACCTGCTGGATCAGATCATCAACCCAAGTAAGGAAATCAATGAGCAATTCGCCCCGATCATCGTGACTCGTAAAAATGGCGAAACCCTAAGCGGGGTGGTCGTCAATCTCAGTGGAGATAACGTCACCATCAACACCGATCTCAGTGATCCGAATCAGCGCGTGAATGTGGATCGCAAGACGGTCCAAAGCATCGAACCAAGCAAGATTTCCATGATGCCACCGAACCTATTGATGATGCTCACCAAAGAGGAAATCCTCGATCTTGTTGCTTACGTTCTCAGTTCCGGTGATGAAAATCACGCATCCTTTCAGAAATAAAAATCATCAGATCCCGTCGGACGGGGTGCGGTGCAAGCCGTAGCCATTGTTTGAAGTCGAGCGGGGAATAGGGTCGGAGAGCACTGAGATCTCTTGGCTTCATTTCCTGAACGAAAAGAAGCTTTCCTCCCGTGACGGGAAGCCAGCTTTTCCACCCCGCAAACCCCTCATTTTATAAGAGGTTGAGAGTGGCAGGCCCGTAGGGAGTCGAACCCCAATCTATGGTACCGGAAACCAAGTGGAATGTTGCTGTGTAGGGAGTTTGGGTTCGTGTAACGATTTTGTAACTCTTTTTCCTTGCGTAACGAAAATCAATGAGGCGAAATAAGGCGCATGAAGAAAGCGACCACTCGAAAGGGGAAGCCTGAAAACCTGGCAGCAGGTGTTAGGGTTTCTCCTGTGGAGCACCCACGCTACTCTTGGAGACTCAGTTACTCAACCGGAGAAGGAGAATCCAAGCGCCGGCATCAGCGCTATTACCACTCCAAAGCAGACGCTCTCGAAGTCGGTCGGGAGAAAGCTCATGAGCTAACCCAAGTGGGAAAGCTTCACAGCGAGATCACTGATGCCGAGCGTAGGGCCGTTCTGGACTTCCGGGAGATGGTGGACAATCTCCCTCATTCGGTAGCGCTCCCGTCGTTGTCGGACGCGGTCAGTTGTTTGAAGGATACTCTTCGTCTTCGGAATAAATCTCAAACAGTTCAACTTACCATCGACGACTATTTGAAAGGGTTGCAACGGAAGCAGGTGAGCCCCGAGTATCTCACTACGATCAAAGCCCGGCTCGAGCGATTCATAGGGGACTATGGGGACTGGCTTGCTTGCGATGTCTCAACCGATATCGTCGCTGATTGGTTGGATGATTTGGAGCTCTCTGCGACGAGCATTAATCACTTCAGGGCTGCTCTTATTCAGCTCTACAACCATGCTCTGCAGCGTGACATCGTTGAGAAGAATCCAGTTGCTTCGATTCCAAAGAGGAAGTCGCAAGGTGTCGAAGTCGGCATCCTTACCGTCGAACAGGCTCGTAAGTTACTCAAGAATGCCTCTCCTGAAATTCTCCCGGGGATCGCTCTAGGCTTGTTCGCTGGTATCCGGAGGGCTGAACTCAATCGCTTGGACTGGAGCGAGATTGATTTGGAACAGGGCTATGTTGAAATTAAAGCGCGCAAGTCGAAGACAGCGGCAAGGCGTCTGATTCCGATAAGGGATAATCTTAAGGTATGGCTTACTCCTCTAGCCCAAGAATTCGGCAGTGTGATGCCGACCGAGATGATTTGGCGGAACAGGTTGTCGGATGCCACGGGTAAGGCTCTAATTAAGGTTTGGCCGCACAACGCTCTCCGGCATTCCTTCGCATCGTATCATCTGGCACACTTCAAGGATGCTGGTGCCCTCGCCCTTGAGATGGGCCACGGTTCTACCAAGATGATTTTTGAGCACTACCGTGCATTGGTCACGCCGGCAAAAGGGAAGAGTTACTGGGAAATCATGCCGGTGGCAGAAGGGAAGGTCTCCCCGATGAAAGCCGCCCAAATTTAGTGCCGTGCCCTTCCAGAAAGGATATTACTCCTGCAGCCGTGGCGGTAGCGACTGCCCGGAACCCAAAATCACCTTTGCAAAATGAATGCCTATCCCCCTGTGTATCACGATGAAAGCTACCGACTTGCCCAGCTCGCCTTCGAAATGTGGGAGATGGAAAAATCAAAGGGCCGAACGAAATCCAGTGAGCCTGATGAAAGGTTCATTAAGCGGGCGCGAGATCTCGTGTTATTAGCTGAGTATCAACTGGCATTGGCCCGGCAGGAGTCTCGCAGTGAAGCAGCCTACGACCATAGAGTCCTGTTCGAAGAACTCTTGGATCAGGAATTGCCTGAGCCAAATCCTGACCGAATCTCCCGGGTGCTCGGACGAATCACAACACTGTCGGGGCTTCGGAAGAAGATTACGGAGGTCTTCTCCTCTCAGACGGTTTACGATGAAATTTGGAGGATCGTGGTCGAGCGTGATTTTAGCCCTATTGACTACGGGCATTTGAAAATCCACCTTCACCCGATTGCCGCAAAGGCTTTGGAAGCGAGCGGAGAGGATTCCAGTAATTTTAAGTTTCCGTATCTAAACCGGTATGTCTCGCAATGCCTTGATCAATGTGAGGTCGCAATGGTCGGGTATTTCCCTCATTGTGTCAGTGACCTTGGGAAAATCAGAGGAGCTGTGAAAATCATCGAGGAAGGAGGTGTGACCGTGAATGAGTTGGAAACACTCAGAGATGCTTGCTCCATTAGTGAGGCCGCGAGGAAGGGAAAAAGTAAAAGTAAAATGAAAGGGTAAAGTCACCCCCGCTGATCGCGTTTGATTCCCAGAGTAGGGCAAGAAAAAGTTGCACTAAAGATTGGCCGACTTGCTCGAAAAACTCCCAGGGAAGGGGCGAGTTGTTTGCGCTGGCTGGGGAGGTGCTCCGGGGCGAAATTTGCGCAAGAATTACGTGCTTACATCCGGCCGTGAATAGCGAATATTGCCGAAATACCCCAGAGAGAGCCGAGTCAATCCAGACCGAGAAGCAGGAACTCCCCGAGGTTCTCTTTACTAAAAAAGAGCTGGCCAGGAAGCTCAGGATTTCTGAGCGCAAGATAGAATTAGATGATCAAATGCCCACAATCAGATGGGGAAGAACCGTCCGCTATGATTGGGGGGAGGTGCTTGAGTATTTGAAAGGAAAGCGTGGATGATAATAAGCCCGCTTGAGGCGCAGAATATCCTGGTGGCTTTACCTCGAGTCCTTCGTTTTATGTGGAGGCTGTCTTCGCTTTGCTCCGGCTGATCGAAACCCCAGCGAGCCCTTGCCCCAGGATATTCACGGGTAGACGTTTCCGTGCCCGGTGACAAATTGTGACGAATCGCGACACTATCGCCCGTTGTCGCCTGCTTGCCCCTATG